>Ga0335074_10003325_pt1 | contig 21913 bp, 20 predicted proteins | sample Lox_Sample_23_FD_206715 | JGI IMG/M metagenome (GOLD analysis project Ga0335074, IMG submission 206715) | Soil microbial communities from Loxahatchee National Wildlife Refuge, Florida, United States - Lox_Sample_2.3 | ecosystem: Environmental > Terrestrial > Soil > Wetlands | place: USA... | reverse complement strand
TCGGTTTTAATTCCCGAGAAGTCGACTTCGACGTCGATGATGTTCGCGTCAATGCCGTAGACAGCAGCGCTGAGGGCTTTGAAGAGCATACGGTTAGAGTTTGGTGCGTGGAGTATACATGGCAGACCACGACCGGGCGATGAAGAAAGCGCGGAGGAAGCCCCGCAGCAGGTAGCGTTGGTAATGTCCGCCGAGAGAATAGAATGAGCTGTCGTGAAGACGAGTCTTTTTGATCTCTACAAGGTGGGAATTGGGCCTTCGAGCTCCCATACGATGGGGCCGATGCGGGCGGCGCACCGGTTCGCTCTGGAGCTGGCGCGCGAGGAGTTACTGGCCAGGGTGGCCAGTGTGCGAGCCGATCTCTACGGATCGCTGGCGCTGACCGGCGTTGGTCACGGAACCGATCGGGCTGTTTTATTGGGTTTAAGCGGCGAGGAAGCAAGCAGGATCGATCCGGCGACGATCGAGCCTAAGCTCGAGTCGATCCGAGAATCGGGTATGTTATCTCTGCTCGGCACGCAGGCGATTCCCTTTCGCGAAGCAGAGCACCTGATCTTTCATCGCGACCAGATGTATCCGCCCGGGGCAAAGACCCAGCATCCCAATGGCCTGCGCTTTACGGCGTTGGACGCGGCCGGGAATGTTCTGCGCACAGATACATTCTTCTCGATCGGCGGCGGATTCATTGTCGCGGATGCAGAAGGCGCGGGAGGTGCTCCGCTGATGAAGATGGCTCCGGTGCCGTATCCCTTTCGCAGCGCGGCGGAGCTGATGGACATGGCCGCGCGCGGGGGACTGGCGATCTGGCAGGTGATGCTTAGAAACGAATGCGCCTTGCGGGACGAGCACGAGGTGACCGAGGGGATTCTGCATCTCTGGAAAGTCATGCAGGCATGTATCGACCGCGGCATCACGACAGAAGGGATTCTTCCCGGCGGCCTCGGCGTGCGAAGGCGTGCTCCGCGGCTCGCGCAGCGGTTGCGCGAGAAAGAAGTCGCAGGCAAGCGTTCAAGGGACCCGCTGGCGCCGCTGGATTGGGTGACGGTCTACGCGATGGCGGTGAACGAAGAGAACGCCGCGGGAGGACGCGTTGTGACTGCGCCGACGAATGGCGCGGCGGGAGTGATTCCGGCAGTGGCGGGATACTACGCCAGTTTTTGTAACGGCGCGGACGAGGCAGGCATCATCCACTACTTCCTGACGTCGGCTGCGATCGGCGTGCTCTACAAGGAGAACGCCTCGATCAGCGGCGCGGAGGTGGGCTGCCAGGGCGAAGTAGGCGTGGCGTGCTCGATGGCAGCAGGCGGATTGGCCGCGGCGCTCGGCGGCACGAATGGGGAGGTCGAGCATGCGGCGGAGATCGCGATGGAACACAACCTGGGTATGACGTGCGATCCCATCGGGGGACTAGTGCAGATTCCCTGCATCGAGCGCAACGCGATGGGTGCGGTCAAGGCGGTACATGCATGCCGCATCGCGATGAACGAGACGGAAGAGCACAAGGTGTCGCTCGACCAGGTGATCAAGACGATGTATCAGACGGGTCTCGATATGCAGTCGCGCTACAAGGAGACCTCACTGGCAGGATTGGCGCTGAACGTAATCGAGTGCTAGGGACTGGCCGTCCGGGCAATGTTCTTTGGATCTGCCTGAGCAATCAGCTCAGCTGCCCGTAGCACACGACGCAGTCGTACTTCATACGGACATGGCCATCGGCATTGTGCGCTGCGAAGTGGTTTTCTACCGAGCGGGACATCGCCTCATGTCGTGGATGGCCAGGCTGAGGCATGTAGGACGACGAGAGGACTCTGCCCATCAGGCCGTCGAGTGTAAGGTGCTGCGCATTCTCAAAGGTTGCGGAGCGCATCTCATTGGGAGCGAAGAAGGCGGCGAGACGGTCTTCGTCGAGATGGCTGTCTCTGACTTTGCTGTAGTCCGTACCGTGCTCGACCAGGATCTGTTCGTAGCCTTCGTGAAAGGCGTCGCCAGTTAAGTGCCGGTGGTTGTAGAGAACGGCGCACCAGCCGCCGGGCTTGAGAATGCGAACGAATTCGCTGCGCGTGCGCTTCAAATCGAACCAGTGCATCGCCTGCCCCACGGTGATCAGATCGACGGAATGATCTGCGAGGCCGACTAATTCGGCGGTTCCCTCCACGCATTTGAGATGCGGATACTGCGCAGTCAGCGTGGCGCATGCCTCGCGCATCTGGTGATTTGGCTCAACGGCAAAGACGTGGAAGCCGCGTGCGAGGAAGATTTCGGTTAACAGGCCGGTGCCTGCTGCAACATCGGCGATGAGTGAGTCGCCGTTGAGGCCGCACTCGCGCACCAGAAGGTCAACGATGGCTGCGGGATAGCCGGGGCGGTGAAGACGGTAGCTCTCGACGCGGCCTGAAAATCTTCGCGTTGGATCGATCTCAGTCAAGGCTATCTTTCGATCGCCAGTGCGACGGAGTTGCCGCCACCGAGGCAAAGGGCGGCGACTCCGCGATGTACGTCGCGGCGAATCATTTCATAAATCAATGTCACGAGCACACGCGCGCCGCTGGCGCCGATAGGATGGCCGATGGCGACGGCGCCGCCGTTGACGTTGACCTTGTCGAAGGGGATGCCGAGCTCGCGAGTAACTGCGATGGCCTGCACGGCAAAGGCTTCGTTTAGCTCGAAGAGGTCGACGCTGTCAGCGGACCACCCCGCGCGGGCGAGAACTTTCTGGATCCCGGTGACCGGAGCCATCATTACCCATTTCGGATCGACTCCACTTGAAGCCTGCGCACGAATGTGCACCAGCGGAGTCAGTCCGAGTTCTGCTGCCTTGTTCGCCGACATGACAACCAGTGCTGCGGCTGCGTCATTCACGCCGGGAGCATTGCCTGCGGTAACGGTGCCATCTTTCTTGAAAGCGGGCTTGAGAGCGCGCAGGGCATCGATGCTGGCATCTTCGCGGATCGATTCGTCGCGATCGACGATGATCGGCGGCTGGCCCTTCTTTTTCGCGGGAACTTCGACGGGCACGACCTGCGAGGAGAAGCGGCACGCATTCCTCGCGGCAGCCGCTTTGCGATGCGAGTTGACCGCGTACTCGTCCTGCTCTTCACGAGAGATGTTGTACTTTTCGGCGACGTTCTCGGCGGTGATGCCCATGTGGTAGTTGTTGAAGGCGTCCCACAGGCCGTCGTTCACCATCGAATCGACGGCGACGGCGTTGCCCATGCGGAAGCCGCTGCGGCCCTGGGGCAGCAGATACGGCGCGTTGGTCATCGACTCCATGCCGCCGGCGACGACTATCTCGGAATTGCCGGTCTGGATGGCCTGCGCAGCGAGCGCGACCGCTTTCAGACCCGACCCGCAGACCTTGTTGATGGTGAGGGCGCCGACTTCGGGAAGCAGGCCTCCATTGAGCGCCGCCTGGCGTGCGGGGTTCTGGCCGAGTCCGGCGGAGACGACGTTGCCCATAATACATTCGTCGACTTTAGCGGGATCGATGCCGGCGCGCTTGACGCTCTCGCGCACGGCGATGGCTCCGAGCTGCGTCGCGGAAAGATCGGAGAATCCTCCCTGAAATTTGCCGACGGGCGTGCGGACCGCGGATACGATGACGATGTCTTCCATTTCCTGCATGACTACCTCACTAGATTCGATGCACCGCGGCAAGCGCTGATGCAACCGTTACACTCAAGATGCGAACTGATGAAGATATCAGAGAATTCAGCCGAAGAACTACCTGTGCCAGCGGAACAGGGCGCGAGCGGGTGGCCGGTTCCACCGCAGCCTGTTGCGCCCTGGTGGCACACCGCGTTTGTGATCGCGGTGATCCTGGGCGTCTCCGTGTTGAGCAGCACGCAGGCGAAGACCACGGCTTTTGCGCAACAACACTTGAAGCATTACGCATTCACCATGGCATGGGAGATCGCGCTGGGGCTGCTGACCTGGTGGGGCATCCGGATGCGTCGCGTTCCCATACGCCAACTGCTGGGCGAGCGGCGAGCGGGAGTAAAGGCGTGGTTCACGGATTTCGGCGTCGCGCTGATCTTCTGGCTGATGGCAAGCATCGTGCTCGCGGCAATTTCGAGTGTGCTGCGAGTGCTGCATCTGCTGCACGGCCAAAAGACGGTATATGCAATCGCGCCACAGACCGCATTGGAAGTGCTGGTGTGGGTTGCGCTCTCAGCCACCGCCGGCATCGTTGAGGAGTTTGTCTTTCGCGGCTACCTGCTGCAGCAGTTCGCGTCTATTCCCAGAAAAGCGATGGGCGGCATCAAATCGATGGATCGCGCGAGATTGTGGGTCGGCGTGCTTGTGTCTTCGGTGCTCTTTGGCGCAGCGCATGGCTATGAAGGGCTGGGCGCAATGCTCGCCATCGTCGCATTTGGTGCGATGTTCTGCATGCTCGCGATTCAACGGAGGAGTCTACGCGCGGGCATAATGGCGCACGCGTGGTACGACTCGCTCACAGGAATTGTGCTGGCAATTGCGAAACATATTCGCGTGATTTGATCTGCGATGCAAGACGACGTTGACGCAGACGATTCAATTCGAAAAATTGAATGCGCAAAAATGCGATTTTTTTCTTGACACTTTTTTTTCATACTTCTATACATTCGTTAACTGCAACTATGTGTTGCAGACTCGATGTCACATCGAAAAGGGAGAATAGAACACCATGGCAACAAAAAAGGCAGCTAAGAAGGCAGCTAAGAAGCCCGCGAAGAAGGCAGCCAAGAAGAAGTAAGCAATAGCAACAGGCAACACAGAGGGGAACGCAAAACGCGTTCCCCTTCGTGTTTGTGGCCAACAAGCTTCAATGAGCGAGAATAGTACACATGACTCGACGACGTTGGATTGCCGACACCTGGGATGAAGCCACTGCGTCGCTTACCGGCGAACAGGCCTCGCACCTGATCCGCGTGCTACGCGCGCAGACCGGGATGGAGTTCGACATTGTCGCCGGCGATCGCGTTTGGCACGCCGTGATCGCGGGCATCAGCGGCGATGCCGTGCGCTTCAACCTGGTTGCCGAGGTGCAGGCGGAGCCGGCGCTGCCGGTGACGATGCTGCTCTCGATCTTCAAATTCGACCGCATGGAATGGGCGATCGAGAAGGCCACCGAACTGGGTGTGGAACGGATTGTTCCGATCATCGCGCGGCGCAGCGAGAAGCATCTTGCACAATCGGCGCAGAATCGTGTGGAGCGCTGGAGGAGGATTGCGCGTGAGGCTGCGCAGCAATCGCGGCGGTCGGACGTGCCGGTAGTCGAGGACGTCTTTCAGCTGAAGGTTGCTGCACGACGTGAAGGCGACGCGGTTCGACTGCTGCTCGCTGAGCAGGAACGGACGCGAACGCTTCGCAAGGCGCTGGAGGAAGCGCTGGAGGAATCCGGCGATCAGTTACCGGTCGTTCGAGTGGCCGTCGGCCCCGAAGGTGGATGGGCAGCGGAAGAAGAAGCGCTCTTCGACAGCGAGGGATGGAAGCCGGTAAGCCTGGGGCCGCGCATCCTGCGCGCCGAGACGGCGGCGATCACGGCGATGGCGGTTGCGGCAGCGCTGCTCGAGTAGTGAAAGCGGTGATTCTTACCCGAGCGACCAGTCTCCGCGCATTAGGATCCATGCCGCCAGCAGCAGATTGCTCGTGGCATGCGCAACGATGGCGTCGCCAATACGGCCTCGCCACTTAAGGACCGCTGCGTAGGCGAGCCCGGCGAGAATCCCGACAAACCAGTGGCTGCCGTGCATCGCGCCGAAGGCTACCGAAGACAGACACACGGGCAACGTCGTGAGGCTGCGGAAAGATAGCTCGTCGAAGTTTCGGCTGATGAGACGACGCGCCAGGTAGCCGCGGAAGGCGAGTTCCTCGGCAAGGGGCACTGTGATGACTGCAGCGGCGACGCGGAAGGCCATCCACGCTGCGCGCAGGGAAGGCGACAGCGCAGGCAGTGCTAAGCCCAAAGGACTTGCGAGACGTTCGTGCAGCCAAATGCCGGGCGCGATCCATGCAAGGAAGACGGCCGCGCCAATCGCGGGCGAGAACCATCCGAAACGCCAGTCGAGTTTTCTGTATTCGGAACGGAAGCACCACAGCGCGATCGCCGCGGTAATGAAGCGCAGGGGATAGAGCCACTCGAAGTGCCCCGAAGCCGCTTTGGAGATGAACGACGCCGCGAGGATGGCGAGGAATGGCACCAAGTAGGCCGCGGTCGCGGACGATTCAGCGGTGTCGTGGATTGTGAGCGCAGTGACGATGGTCGGGCCGCTGGAACTGCCCGAGGACTCCCTTCGCAGCCAGGAGAGCCTGCGCGTCGTCATCGAAAAAGTCAGCGCGACGGCGGTGAAGGCAAGCCATCCTGCCTGGGAGTGGAATCCGACCATGGCGACATCAGGAGCGCCGGCGTCGCCGATCAGAATGATGGCAGCGACGCGGGCGATATTCAACAGCCATACGCATGCCAGTGCACAGGGAATGAGCAGAAAAGCGCGCGGAAAGCGAGTTTCTCTGCGGAAGTACCACAGCCATACGAGGGTGAATATCAGAACCAGGCCCAGGCCCTCGAGCCCAGAGCATTCCTCGGCGATGAAGACGAGGAAACGGGGCGTGCCGAGTGTGAACGTGGATGGGTTGCTGATCACATCGGGCAGCATGAGGCCGACGAGCTTGCGTACCGAGTAAAAGGCGGCGATCTGCAGGACACGGCCGTGGGTGAGATTGGAAGAATCCCAGAATGACTGGAAGGGATGGCGCAGCCACCACGCGGCCGCGCCGGAAATGGAAGCCAGCAGCACGAGCGAACGATTGGCGCTCACGGTCCTGATCCAGACGCGGAGGGGAATGCAGGCCAGCGACAGCAGGGCGATTGCGAACAGAACCAGTGCGCTGGCAATGATGTGCGCGGCCGATGACAGGCCAAGGTGTTGATCGTTGAGAGCGACGATGTTGGCCAGAAACACAATGCCGATGCAAGCAAGGTGAGCGCAGAACAAGCGGCCGCTGAAAGGGAGCGGCTCTCGCTCAGCTTTCAGAACGGGGTGGCCGAGGCCGATAAAGATTGCGAAGGCTACGATTCCTGAAGGAGCGAGCGGACCGAGCAGAGATCCTATATGGGGGATGCTGGCCAGTAGCGCGCAGTCGAAGGTCAGGACCGCGGCGAGGAGGTAGAGACGTCCCAGCAGGTGGCGAGGCAGCCGAAAAAGATGTCCCGACTGAGAAGAGCCATTCTCAGCCAGGACATGGTTGTCATAGAGACGCAGAACCTTCTCCGTTTACTTGCGACGCCGGGCGCGCAGAACAGTGGTGGTCCCGGCAATGAACGTTATTCCGCTGATTGCAAGAGCCGGATCGATTTCTGGGGCGCGGACCGGTCGGGGCGGTGGGGCCTGACGGTACCTGGGTTGGTGGTGACCGAACAAAATCTCCCAAACGCCTTGGGCATGTGCGCTGGCGCTCGTACCGAGAACCAAAGCCAATGCCAAAAAGGAGTACTTCAGGAATTTCGTCAATGTTCACACTCTCTTTCCATGATTTGTACGGCAGGCATCGCGATTGCCAAATGCAGCGGGCTACGACTGAGACTTTATCTCGCCGCTTACCCCTGGCGTAGCAATAAAAGACGGATGCTCTATATCCGAAATCCAATTTGGAACAAGAATTGGATCAGATCGCCGGTCTCACTTTTGTTTTGCGGTTTGGGTTGCCAGACGACCTACATCTGGGGGGGAGTAGACGTGCTTCGAATTAGGAGTTGCCGGATGAGGCAACCAATATCCCGGAAGGGCGTAGCTGATTTGGCCTACTCCTCTTCAGCCTCAGATCGATTATTGGAGGACTGCGGGAATTTTGAAATGGCCAGACCGGGGTAGCCGATTACCCTAAAAGGTAACCATCAAAATCACGGATAGGCACTTGACTGCCTGAAATTGCTTCAGATGAAACGATTGTGAGGTATGCAGATAAAGAAGCGCCGCGTGGGAATCGCAGCGCTCGATGAACGGTTCGCAAGTCAGGATATGCGCGGGCCTATGAGAAGATCTCCTTCACTTTGTCGAACAGGCGGCGGGATGTCGGGACATTCTCGATGGTGAGCGTATCGCCAAGCTGACGCAGCAGCTCTTTCTGAATACGGGTGAGCTTCTTTGGAGTCTGCACCGCAATCTGCACGATGAGGTCGCCGCGCCCGCGCTCGTTGAGATAAGGAACGCCCTTGCCGCGCAGACGAAATTCCTTCCCGCCCTGCGTGCCTTCGGGAATCTTCAGCGTGGTCTCGCCTTCGAGCGTGGGAATCTGCAGGTCGGCGCCCAGCGCAGCCTGCGGGAATGAGATGGGCAGAACGCAATGCAGGTCGTTGCCGTCGCGCTCGAAGAACTGGTGCGGCTTGACCGTGAGCACGATGTAGAGATCGCCCGACGGCCCACCGAAGCGGCCGGCGTCGCCCTCGCCCTGGTAGCGGATGCGGGTTCCCTCTTCGACTCCGGCGGGAATGCTGACGTTGATGGCGTGCTCGCGCTGAACGCGACCGTCCCCGCGGCAGGTTCCGCAGGGATTGGAGACGACAGTGCCTGTGCCTCCGCAGACGTTGCAGGTGCGGGCGATGGAGAAAAAGCCCTGCTGATAACGGACCTGTCCGTGACCCTGGCATTGCTGGCAGGTCGAAGGACCGCGCACGTCGGCTGAACCCGTGCCGCGGCAATCGGAGCAGGCTTCCATCCGGCGGATGGTGACCTCCGCCTCTTTGCCGAAGACCGCCTCGTCGAACTCGATCGTCTTGTCGAAGCGGACATCGCGTCCCTTTTGCGTTCTTGAGGGCTTGCGTGCGCCGCCCACGTTGAATCCGAAGAGGTCGCCGAAGATATCGCCCAGATCCGGCATGCCGGCAAAGGGATCGCCGTTGCCGTGTCCCACGCCGGAGACGCCGGCATGGCCGTAGCGGTCGTAGGCGGCGCGCTTATCCGGGTCGGTGAGTACCTGGTAAGCCTCGCTGCACTGCTTGAACTTCTCTTCCGCTTCGGCGTTGCCCGGATTGCGGTCCGGGTGGTATTGCATGGCGAGCTTGCGGTACGCGGCCTTGAGTTCCTGATCGGAGGCTCCGCGCACGACGCCCAGCACTTCATAGTAGTCAGCTTTAATCACGTTTGCGGTTCGACTCATGCTTCCTTCTGTTGTGGATTGCTGGCCACGCGGACCAGGGCGGGACGGAGCAGACGCTCCTTGATGCGGTAGCCGCGACGCACTTCATCGAAGACCTGATGATCCGGCAGATCAGGTTTCTCAACCATCTCCAGCGCTTCGTGGACGCGCGGATCGAATTCCGCGCCCACAGCTTCGACGGGCTGCACGTTGAGCGAGCGCAGGGCCTCTTCCATCTGCTTGACGATCAGCTCGACGCCGGTGCGCAATTGCTCGGTGCTGCCAGTTGATTTGAGAGCAAGCTGGAAGTTGTCGAGCACGGGCAGAAACTGGTCGACAGCTCCGGCTACGGCGTAGTCGCGGAATTCGTTTCGCTCGCGCACTTCGCGCTTGCGGGCGTTTTCGAACTCGGCCTGCAAACGGGCGAGCCGGTCGACAAGGGAGTCCCGTTCAGTCTTCAGGCGGTCAAATTCTTCCTGGGAGACGGCTGCTGTCTCAGGAAGAGGCACGATGGCCTCGGCCTGAGGGTCGGGGGAGGTTTCGCTATTCGGTGTTGCTTCGAGTGTTTCTTCAGTCATTCGGTTTCTGCTGTTTATGAAATTCCTTCGGCTCATGCGAACCTTATTTCCAATACAAGTTTATCGCGCACAAAGGAGTCCCTCATTATTGATGCCGGGCGGCCACCAGACGGCTCAAGCTACTGCGGAGGCTGGAAAATTCTGTCCGATAACTGGGCAATGTAAGAAACAGCGTTGATGGTTTCCTGATACTGCATACGGGTGGGGGCGATTACCGCCACCGTGGCCAGATTTTCTGCTCCAATACGAGCCGGAGCCCCGATCAGGACAATGTTGTGCATGCCGGGAATGGCTTCCTCCAGCCCGACGACCACGCGCACGTTCTGCTGGCGGGCGTCTACGTAGGCGTTGAGGAGCTCGATCAGGCGCTGCTTGGCTTCAAGCGCGCTCAGCATCAGCCGCAGGCGTTCGCGATCGATCTCGCCGGCGAGCAGATTGGCCACTCCCTCGACGAAGATCGTAGGTCCGAAGGCGGCATCGCCCTCAAGAGCTCCTTTGCGCCAGAGCTCTTCAATGGACCCCATGAGGCGGTCGTATTCGCTGCGTTCCGCCTCGATGCGGCGACCGAGCTCGGTGCGAATACGATCGATCGACCATCCGTGGAAATTCTCGTTGAGGAAGCGTGCTGAGGCTTCGAGTTCAATGGTTGCGAGGTCACGGTCGAGCGAAAGCACGCGGTCCTGCACGATTCCCGAAACAGTTACGACGACGGCGAGGACGCGCCCCGGCGCGAGACGTGAGAAATGAACATGCTCAAGGGCCTGCAACTCGCGCGCAGGGGCCAGTGCAAGGCCCACGCCGCTCGAAATCAGGGCCAGGATGTGCGACGCACTCTCTAGAAACTGCTGGCTGGAGCCGACGCCGGCAAAGCTGTCGTCGATCTGCTCGCGCCGCTCCGGCGTCAATGCCACGGCACGCGCGGGGGCCGCAAGCTGTTCAGCGTAAAAGCGAAAGGCTTGCGCAGTCGGTATGCGGCCGGCCGAAGTATGCGGCTGGTCAAGCAGCCCGGCTTCGTCGAGCGATGCCATGATGTTGCGGATGGTAGCGGAGCTCATGCCATCCTTGTTGCCGAGGTGCCGGGCGAGCGCCTGCGAAGGCACCGGTTCGCCGGTGGCGATGTACTTCTCGATGATGGCTGTCAATACCAGCCGCTCGCGCGGGCTGATCCGCAGATCGGAAGCCATGGACCCCGCTCTCCTCGCACCCTTACAGCGCAAGCTATATCGACTGTTGGGATAGAGTATTCCTTTCTAATTTTATGGGCTGCGGCGAGCGGGGTCAACTGTCCATAGTGATGAGACGGCTGCATTCGACCCTCGCCGAGCGTAATCCAGTTCCCGAAAACGGAACAGCCTGAAATGGCATGGCCTGTCTTCCTGACGGCTGCATCCTACACGGAAGCGAGGAGCCCAGCAGCATGCTAACCAACTCGATCCCCCTGCGGCCGTTTGGCCGGCATAGCGACGTCAAGGTTTCCGCCCTGGGCCTGGGCGGCCATCACCTGGGACAGGCAGAAGACTTGCAGACGGCGATCCGCATCGTCCATGGCGCCATCGATGGCGGCGTCACCTTCTTCGACAATTGCTGGGAGTATCACCGCGGAAAATCAGAGAACTGGATGGGGATGGCGCTCAAGGGAAAGCGCGAAAAAGTCTTCCTGATGACCAAAGTCTGCACTCACGGCCGGGAGGGCTCACTGGCTACGCGCATGCTTGAGGAATCGCTACATCGCCTGCAGACGGATCATCTTGATCTGTGGCAGATTCACGGAGTTGCATTCGAGAACGATCCAGATTTGTTCATTCGACCGAACGGCGCTGCAGAGGCTCTTCACAGGGCAAAGGAGCAGGGCAAGGTAAGGTTCGTCGGGTTTACCGGGCATAAGCGGCCAGAGATTCATCTCAAGATGTTGAACTGCGGCTTCGAGTGGGATTCAGTCCAGATGCCGCTGAATCCATTCGACGCGAACTTTCTCAGCTTTGAAGAGCAGGTGCTCCCGGAGTTGAACAAGCGCGGCATCGCCGCACTGGGCATGAAGCCGATCGTCGGGCATGGCGAATCGGTAAAGAAGGGCATGCTCAGCGCGCAGGAAGCGCTGCGATACGCGATGAGCCTCGCGGTTGCGACAACGATCACGGGCATGGAAAAGCCGGAGATCCTGGAGCAGAACCTTAACGTCGCCCAGAGCTTTCAGCCGTTCTCGCAGACCGAAATGCAGGCCCTCCGCGACCGCTGCAAGATGGTGGCCGGAGACGGGCGGTTCGAACTCTACAAAATGTCACTGAAGTTCGATAACCCCGAGGCGCGGCTTGCCCACAACTACCCGCTCGACGACCAATCCACTGAGGTGAAGGAAATGCTGAAGGCGACAGAGAACAGCGGCAAGTCGTATCCCGCAGTGCAGGCCGGGTAAAGTGATGGCCGCTCCGGATACTGAACCATCCCGTCGCACCTTTTTGAAGTCGGCAGTTCTCGCAGGAGCGGGAACGATTGCTGTGAACCATCCGGCCAATGCGCAGGAGGCATCGATGTCGCAGAACGCAGGTAACGACCAGAAATCCACGCTTAGCGTGCCACGCCGCGCCTTTGGGCACAGCGGAGAACAGGTGTCGATCTTCGGGCTGGGCGGCTTCCATCTCGGGTCCACTAAAGATCAGCAGGAAGCGAACACGATTGTCGCCAAGGCCATTGACGCCGGAGTGAACTTCTTCGACAACGCCTGGGAATATCACGAAGGAGAAGCCGAGGAGCGGCTGGGGACAGCTCTGCAGGGCAAGCGCGACAAAGTGCTCCTGATGACGAAGGTCTGCTCCCATGGCCGCGACAAGAAGGTGGCGATGGAACAACTCGAGCAGTCGCTGCGGCGCCTGAAGACGGACCACCTGGACGTGTGGCAGATTCACGAGGTGGTCTACTACAACGACCCTGACCTAATCTATCGGCCGGGCGGCGCGATCGAGGCTCTGGAGCAGGCGAAGAAAGACGGTAAGGTGCGCTGGGTGGGCTTCACCGGGCACAAGGACCCGGCGATCCATCTGAAGATGCTCTCGCACGACTTCCCTTTCGACACCGTGCAAATGCCCTTGAACTGCTTCGACGCGCGTTTCCGCAGCTTCCAGCAGCACGTACTTCCCGAGGCCAACCGGCGCGGGATGGCGGTGCTCGGGATGAAGAGCCTGGGCGGCTCAGGAGAAATGGTGACCCATGGCGGCATTACGCCGGAAGAGGGCCTGCGTTACGCGATGAGCCTTCCGGTGGCGACAACCATCAGCGGTGTTGATTCGGAAATCGTGCTCCAGCAAAATCTGGCCATCGCTTCGAACTTCAAGCCGATGACGGCCGAAGAACGGCGCGCCCTCGAAGATCGCTGCGAACTCTGGGCCGCGGATGGCCGCTTCGAGCGCTTCAAGACCACGACGATGTACGACGGTGCAATCGGACGAGAGCAGCATCAGTATCCGGAGGCGCAGAAGCTTCCGGCGTAGCAGATCACTTCAGCGCGCTGGAGTTGCCGGTCGGCGGAGCGGCGGCTATCGGATCCACCGGCACCGGAGGCAGATCGTAAATCTCGATGGCGCCTTCGCGGAGGATGGCAAAGCGCCGCCCATCGCTCGAAAGCGCGTAGTTATGGCCGGCGCTCAGCACGGGAGTGGCAGTCTTTGCCAGTTCCAGCTTTCCTGACCTGGTGTCGAAGACTCCCACCATCTGCGCGATCACGTCGTCCTCGCCGAAGGTGTCCATGAATCCGATGTCGCGATTGATTTCGAGAGACCCGAATGCAAAGCGGCTTCCGTCTTCGGCGTAGCTGAAGGTCGGCCAGACGTAGCGCTGCTTCCACTTGTCCTGCCATAGCAGTTGTCCGGTGAGCGAGATGGCGCTGACCAGGTGGTCGCCGCCTCCTTTGGGCGGGCAGCCGACGGCGAGCGTAACCTGGCCGCTCACAGTGATGAGCACCGGTGTGCATGAGGACTTGACCTCGATCAAAGTCTGCGGATCCCCGTGCAGAACCTCTTTGCGAATGACCCACTTACTGGGGTCCTTGCCTTCGAGCAGGCTGAGGAACCCGTCTTCGACGAGTGGCAGATCGACCGAGCTGCGCGTTTCGCTTTCGGCGAGAGCTGTACGTTCTCCTGGACGAAGAACGATGACGGTCGTCCTCTTGCGACGCGGTGGCGACAAACCAAGCAGCGGGCTGGCGTTGAGCGGATCCGGATCGGGGTCGGGAGCGACGATCTTCTGCACCTCGACCACCATGAGCTTGCGGTCGGGGGCAATTTCAACCGCCTGCAGCGGATTATCGAATTGCAGATAGGGGCGCAACTCCAGATGGCTGTCGGTGAGGTAGAGCGAATTCCTCTCCCGCACCAGGAACTCTCCATCGTGGAGCGGCCAAAGATAGCGCTGGCGATCATGCATACGCCACTGGTTCTGCTCGACGGGCTTGCCGGTCGAGATGTCGAGCACCATGGCGCGAATGACCTGATCTTCGTCGTCGGGCGGGTCGCCGGGAATGCGATGCATCAATCCTGCTTCGCGGAAGGTGAAGAGCAGATGATCGTTGTCGATGAAATCGAGGGTGGCACTGGAATAGCGATAGCTGAGGTAGGCGCGGCTGGGTTGGACGAAGCCAAGTGGCCCGACTTCGATACGCACATTGGGCGGCGGCCCCGGATCGGGCTTGTGCTTGGAATCATTGGCAAACGCCAGCGCGGTCACGGCAAGAATTGCCAGTGCCAGACACGTCGGGCGGACGGATTGGCCGGGCAGGACCATCAAGTGCATTGTCCTCGCGAGAGCGCGCAGCGCGCAAATGGGATTTGCGCCGATCAAACCGAAATGCCCTTTGGCGGCAGCGCAGATGCGCGATAGCATGGCGGTCATGCCGGGAGCTACCGAGCTGAATCTCTGGAAGAAAGGGGTGGGGCATGTTCCGGACTGGGTGTGGGAGCGAACGGACCTTGAGACGCTGATCCTGGCTGACAATGATTTGACGGAAGTATCAGAGCGGATTAACGGATTGCAGAGGTTGCGTACCCTCGATCTCGGACACAATCAGCTTTCTCGGCTGCCTGATGCCCTCGGCGACCTGACCGGAATCGACGGCTTTCTTTATCTGCACGACAACCGGCTCAGTTTGATTCCCCAGTCGATGGCGAGGCTGAAAAAGCTGCGCTATCTCAATCTCAGCCAGAACGCGCTCTCCGAATTCCCGGAAGCGGTCTGCGGAATGGCTGGTCTCGTTGAGATGCGGATTACCGACAACCAGATCGAGGCGCTTCCCGAGTGCGTCGCAGATCTGCGCAGGCTGCGCGAGATTCATCTTCGCAACAACCGGCTCAGCATGCTGCCCGATTCCATTGGAAAGCTGCCGGAGCTGCGGCAGATCGACCTGCGCGGCAACCCACTTACCTCCCTGCCCGAAGCGATCGCCTCGCTGCCAAAGCTCGAAAAGCTGGACCTCCGCTGGGTTACCTCCCTCCCCCGGCCGGTCTGGATTGACGATCTCGAAGCGAGAGGGTGCGTCGTCTATCGCTGAGGACGGAAGCTGGCCGCGCGAATATGCGAGGCTATAGAAATGGCCTCGAGCGCCGAACAAACATCCGCTCCATCCAGAACGGCTCTGGGCTACGGAGCCTGTGCGCTGGCGGGAACCTTGTGGGGCACAGGCTTCTACTTCGGCAAGATCGCGCTCACTGAGCTGAGCGTAGGGCACATGGTGCTCTACCGGTTTCTCTTCGCCTGTCTCGGGCTGCTCCCGGTGCTGCGTCCTGCGAAGCTCAACCGGCACGAGTGGATGCTGCTGCTGACTGCGTCGTTTCTGGGGATTCCGGTGCAGTACATGCTGCAATTCTATGCACTATCACTCACGACGGTGAGCCACGCCGCGCTGATGGTGGGCACGATGCCGGTGATCCTGGCCATCGGCGCGACCATCTTCACGCATGAGCGGCTGGGCTGGACGGGATGGCTGGCGCTCGCGGGATCGACCTGCGGCGTTACGCTGATTACGCTGAGCAGCAGGCATGTGCAGGTCGGGCCTGGAGGGCCGTCGCTCAAGGGCGATCTGCTGGTTGTCGTGTCGCTGATAATTGCGCTGGGCTGGATCCTGCTGAACCGGCACCTGATGCAAGGGCATTCTCCGCTAGTGGTGACGGCTTACGGCGTCCTGAGTGGAACCGTCATGCTGATCGCATGGGTGCTGGCGACCAGCGGCCCTCCTCCGGTGCATGGCCTGAGCACGCGGGTGTGGATGGCGTCGGCCGCCAGCGGCCTGCTATGCACGGCTTCGACGATGTTCCTGTGGAACTGGGGCATTCACCATGTGCCGGCTTCGCGGGCAGGCGTGTTTCTGAATATCGAACCGGCGATGGGCTCGCTTCTCGGCGTGGTGCTTCTTGGCGACCGGCTCGGGCCGGATGCATGGCTGGGCGGCGCGTTGATTATCGCCGCCGCCATTGTGCTCACCACGACGGGAAAGACAGAAGCGGAAGTGGTGATGGAATGAGGGGGACTGGATCAGCGGTTAGTGACCAAACGCCGGCACGAGTTCTCGATTCTTTAGAGCTGCAGCCGTGGAGGAAGAACTGACACCCGCCGGAGAGGCTGGCTGAGGCTCCAATTCAGCGTTCAGATGAACGCCCGAACCTGACACCATCACCATGCGCGACCAGTCCTCATAGCCCTTTTTCTTCACCGTAATCTGGTGCTTTCCGGGAGCAAGTGACAATTGCGATGGCGTGTTTCCGACAAAGCTCCCATCGACCTCGATATCGCAATTCGGCTGGTTTGCGTCAACGGCAACCATTGATAGCGCGGCGACAGTTTCAGGTGTCCCGGTTGCTGGGCGAAATTTAGCCATATCGAGCGTCATGTCACCGTTCACGTACGCGGTAACCTCGGTTCCCTTTGGGATGGTGATGTCCTTCCCATGGACGAACAGGAAAAGAGGAGCGGCGGGGAAGAAGACAATGCTGGTTGCAACCATCGCTCCGGTCATAGCCCCGACATGACCACCTCCTTTTCCGCCTTCAGTCGCTGTTAGAGCTGCCTTCTCCTGGTCTACGAGACGCACACTATCGATGTTGACGTTGAGTTTCCCCGCACGGCCCATGCTCTTCTTATGCTCTGCATCCGTGATCGTTGCCATCGCCAACGCGCCTTTGGCGATGACGACTGTGTCATTGACTTTGACATCTTCCAAAACTTCGAAATCGACCTCATCGCCAACCTTCGCTTCTGCCGAAGATATTGTGCGTCCAAGGCGAAGCTTTATCGGAGTACCGTCCAGCAGAGTATTAGGTTTCGGGGGCTGCAATGCCTGAGGCGGTACATGTTGCGACGTGGCTTGGCTTAGTGCAGGTGCGGAGGGCTGCGCTGGTGCAGATAAAACCTGTTGCGCGCCAGAGGACGCAGGTCCGCAAATCAGGAACACAGCAGTTCCTGACGTAATGAGTCTTCTAAACACGGCTACCTTCTTGACAACTGGAATAGGGGGTGTGATGCGAAGCTACAGGAAGACAACCTACCGGTAAATGGCACCTAAGTAACAGGACAAATTGAACTGTCTTCAGCCGAAGCGAGCGTTCCTGGCGCGCTGACGGAAGTCTGCTCCGCGCATCTCGATTACGATGCACATTTCGGCTAGGCGAGAGCGCATGCGTTCGCCGATGCGGTCGCCGAGAGTCTCCTCGCGCATGGCGTGCTGGGCTGTGCTCACTTGGCCGCCGCCGGGAGGCTGGTCGGAATAGTTCGTGGTGATGATCGTTGTCAGCTTGTCGTTGTAACGGGTGTTGAGGATATGGGCAACGGTATCCCAGACCCACTCGGTGGGTTTGGAGGCGCCGAGCTCATCGAGGACCAGAACCTCGGCCTCGAAGACCGGACGCAGGATGTCGAGTTCGGTGGTGAGCACCTGCGGATTGTAGGAGTGCTGGATCTCCTTGAGCAGCTCGCGGTAGTCGCAGAAGAGTCCGCGCACCCCTTTTTCGACGATGAGCGACTGCAGGATGCCGACGGCGAGATGGGTTTTGCCGACTCCGATCGATCCGGTAAAAAGGAGACCTTTTCCCTGCGTAGTGACCGGGTATCCATCCACGAAGCTCCGCGCCATAAAATGGGCCTTCCCAAGTGATGGATCAGCGTCGGCAAAATTCGTCGTATATGCATCAGTCCTGTAGTTATCAAACGTGCAGTCCTGATAGCGCTTTGGAATCGCTGCGCGCTGCACGAACGCGGCGATGCGCTGCTCAAAGCGGCACTCGCAGGGCTCGGCAACTTGCGTGCCATCGGGACGGCGGATCACGCGCATCCCCATTCCGTCACATCTCGGGCAGGGTTGAGGCATGAGGTTAGAGTATGGCAGGCGACTGGCTGTGTATATCGGGGTGTACCTTGCGTAAAACTGGCAGCTATTTCCCGAGCTTTGTATCGAAGAACTTCGCCATGATGCCGTAGGCCTCGCGCGATTCGGGAAGATTGACGTCGTTCCAGAAGGCGTGCGGTAAAGCCTCAAATACAACGAGTTGAGCGTCGACTCCGGCACCGAGGAAGTGGCGATGCAGAATAGTGGTGCCGCTGAGCAGAAGGTCGCGGCCGCTGGTGATGAAGAGCGTTGGCGGAAATCCCTTCACGTCAGCAAAGAGCGGCGAGAGTACAGGATCCTTCAGGTCCGTGGAGCCGACGTAGCTGGTGTCGTGAGCCTTCGGATTTGGCGGGTCGAGATGGCCGGAGAGACCGTTGAGGGCGTACATGGCCCAGGAATCGCCAAGGCGGCTGAAGTCACCAGTCCCGGAGAAGACGCCCAGCGCCCCAGGCAGCGGCAGGCCAAGCTGCCTGAGTTTCACGGCCGTCTCCGCGGTGAGAATTGCTCCGGCGGAGGTGCCGTAGAGCGCGATGTTCTGCGGCTTGTGGGTTTTCAGCAGCTCTTTGTAGACGGCGACGGCATCTTCGACATCTGCCGGAAAGGGATGCTCGGGCGCGAGGCGATAGAGCACGGAGACGACCTTGGTCTGCGTAAGATTTGCGATCGGAATGCTTTCCGTGAGCGAACCGGAGTCGGAGTTGAATCCGCCACCGTGCACGCAGATGAGGACGCGATCGCTCTTGCCCGGTCCAATGGTGAGCGGCGTCACGATCAGCACCGGGACGCCGGCGATTTTGTCGTCGGCAATATTGACCGGGTACACGGCCTTGGAGGCGGCACCGGCGCGGGCTTGCCAGGCGTCGGTGTGAGCGCGGCGTTCGGCGAGGCTTTCAGGATGGACGGCATCGGAGGCAGGTCGTGCGAGCATGGCTCGCGCCTGGGGGCTGACCGTATCAGGCACCGGGATGATGCGGGTGATGTGCGCGGTGCCGTTGGAGTCGATGTAGCTGGTGTCGGTCTGGGGAGCGGTTTGGGCGGTGGTTTGAGCGAGGGCGATGGAGGCAATGAGACAGACAGCGAAAGCAACTCCAGAACGAATCATTTAGCGTTTTCCCGGCATCAGATTGCAGTGCGATTCCACTAAAACATGGCTCGCGGAGGATGTCGAGCGACGGCCTCCGGCGCATTGCAAAATGCGGCAAATCCGCTTAAAATAAGAGGATTGCAGGAAAGGTTCCAGACCAGCTATGCCTAAGACAGGGATTCATCCAAACTACAACGAAATCAGGGTTATGTGCGCCTGTGGCTCGAGCTTTGCCACGCGCTCGACCCACAAGGGCGACATCCACACGGAAATCTGCTCGAGCTGTCACCCGTTCTTCACCGGCAAGCAGAAGCTTATTGACACGGCCGGACGCGTTGAGCGTTTCCGCCGCAAGTACGCGAAGACGGAGACGGCAGCCAAGTAACTGCCGGTCAGATCAGAAGCCCGATCGACGAAGCCTCCGCGATGCGGGGGCTTTCGTTTTGGAGACGGCACCCGAAGCTCAATGAAGAAGAACTGGGACAATCCGATTGAGCATGTGATGCCCGAGGCCGCACGGGTTCCGGCATCGGTCGTGATCGGCGGCGTGACGGTCGCTCCGGCAACGGTGCTCGCCCCGATGGCCGGCGTGACGGATACCGTCTTCCGGCGCTTCATCCGCAACGCCAGCGTCTTTCTTTCCAACCCCGCCGCAGGCGCCAGTGCCCAGGCTGACGCCGACTCATCAGTCGAGTCCGAGGTTACCAATCAGCAGTCCGGGTGCGGACTCATCATGACGGAGTTCACCTCCGCCGACGGACTGGCGCGCATGCGGGAGTCGAAACGCAAGCGCTATCTCACCTTCTACGACGACGAGCACCCAATCTCGGCCCAGTTGTTCGGGTCAAATCCGACGACACTTGCCGATGCGGCGAAGATCGTCGAGGACACCGGCTTCGATATGGTCGACCTGAACCTCGGCTGCCCGGCGAAGCGGGTGGTGTCGTGCAATGGCGGCAGCGGTCTGCTGCGCGATCTGCCATTGATCGGAAAGATTTTCGAAGCGGTGCGCACTGCGGTGCGGATTCCCTTCACGGTGAAGTTTCGCCTGGGCTGGAACGACAGCCAGATCGTCTGCGTCGATTTGGCGCGGCTCGCCGAGGAGTCCGGACTGAACGCCGTCTCGCTGCACGCGCGGACGCGCGAGCAGGGCTATTCGGGGCAGGCGCGCTGGGAGTGGATCGCCGCAGTCAAGGACGCGGTGACGATCCCCGTGATCGGCAATGGCGATGTGCGCACGCCTGAGGACGCCTGTGCGCTGGTCGCCGAGACCGGGTGCGATGCGGTAATGATCGGGCGCGCAGCTCCGGCCAATCCGTGGATTTTCCGCCAGATCGCTCAGTACACCGCAACGGGCCGCTACGATCAGCCGACCGATCTAGACCGCTATCGCATGATCCGGAAGTATTTCGAGATGCTGATCGAGGCGGAATATCCCGAGGCACAGGGAAAGATGAAGCAGTTCGCATCGTGGTTCACACACGGCGTGCCGGGCGGTGCGGCGTTGCGCAAGTCGATCTACGAGTCGAAGACCGGCGGGGCGGTGCTGGCTGCAGTTGAGCGGTTCTTTGAGGCGGGACCGATCGGGCCGAGCGCTTCGGTTGAAGATCACTTCGATTCCAACGACGAACTACTACTGGCCTGCGATTGAATAAAGATAGCGCGCATTCGAAGCTCACCCGGGCGGCCAAGTTCAAGTCAAACCTTTGCGGCAAGATGAAAAACCTGGCAACGGTTTGTCTCTTCACTCGGTATCGCTGAAAATGGCGACAACAGGTCTTCTCCCGTGCTCATTTCGCTGATCCGGAGTCGGACGCCACGTGCCTTCCTGCCAGGTTGCACGCTAGGGCTCATTGCTCTGATGTTCGTCGCCAGACCGTCTGCCGCACAGGAGACTTCAGACGACGCTGCTTCTCTCTATCCAGTCAAGGGAGTTGTTCTGAACAGCGTTACCCGCCAGCCGATTGCGCGGGCGCTGGTGGACGTGCAGGACAATGCTGTCCTGACAGACAATGACGGCAACTTCGAATTCAACCTGCCAGAAGGTCTGGTGCAGATCTCGGTGAAGCGGCCGGGATACGGCGGTCGCGGGCGAGCCTCGAACCATGCGGTTCGCGTCGGCCCAAACATGCCGTCGCTTACCTTCACCCTGACTCCCGCGGTGCTGATTACCGGTCAGGTGACGCTGTCGACATCGGATCAGGCGGATGGCATCCGGGTAATGGCCTACCGCCGGCGAGTGATCAACGGACATCAGCAGTGGATGATGGAGAATACCGCAAGAACAAACAGCGAAGGCGTCTTCCGCATCGCCGGGCTGCAGGCGGGAGACTATCTCGTGTATACACAGCCGACGAGAGACAGCGAAGGGCCTCAGGCTCGCGGCGGGGCGATCTATGGCTATCCTGCTGTTTACTATCCTGGAGTTGCGGACATCGCATCGGCGGGCGTGCTGACATTAGCCGCGGGGCAGCAGGGCCGGGCCGATTTTGTGCTCACCCGGCAGCAGTTTTATCAGGTAACTGTGGCGACTGCAGATCGCGAGGGCGGACTGAACCTGCAGGTTCACGACCGAAGCGGACGCCAGATGGGGCTTCCGGTGCATTGGAATGTGGAGCAGGGGACCGCAGAGGTCAATCTGCCCAACGGGAGCTATTTCATCGAGGGACGCAGGAGGAGAGCGTCAGAACTCTATGGCAGAGTCGATTTCACCGTCGCCGGAGCGCCGGTGTCGGGACTGACCATGACACTAGCCCCCCTGCACGCGATTCCGGT
>Ga0335074_10003324_pt1 | contig 21914 bp, 18 predicted proteins | sample Lox_Sample_23_FD_206715 | JGI IMG/M metagenome (GOLD analysis project Ga0335074, IMG submission 206715) | Soil microbial communities from Loxahatchee National Wildlife Refuge, Florida, United States - Lox_Sample_2.3 | ecosystem: Environmental > Terrestrial > Soil > Wetlands | place: USA... | reverse complement strand
ATGCCGGCCATGATGTACCCCTGGCCGAAGTTGAAGGCCGCTCCGAGCAGGTACACCAGTGCGGCCAGGCCCAGCACCTGGCCCAGCCGCGTGATGTCGACCCCGACGCCGGGGGTGACGCTCATCCCGGCCAGCATGCTGGCCAGCTGCCCCTCGCCGTGCGCCTTCAGCAGCCCGATCGCCTGCGCCTGCGTCATCCCGGCGGGCAGCTGCCTGCCGACGATCCCGTCGAACAAGATGTTGGTCGCGTCGCCCAGGATCTTCGGCCCGGCCACCATGAAGCCCACTGAGGTGACGCCGAGCAGGCCGGCAGCGGCCAGCCAGGCGCGTTCAGGACGCAGCCGGGCGACCAGCCGCCGCAGCGTGCCGCGCAGGTCCTTGCTCCGCTCGGCCGGCCGCACCGCGCCCGGCCGTCCCATCGCGACCCCGCGGGCCAGGCCGCCCCCCGGCCGCCCCATCATGCCGCGGCCTCCTCACCGAGCTGGGACATGACGATCTCCCGGTACGGAGCGCAGCTGGCCAGCAGCTCCTGGTGGCGCCCCAGGCCTGCCACGTGCCCGTCGTCGAGCACGATGATCTGGTCGGCGTGCATGATCGTGCTCACCCGCTGCGCCACGATCACCACCGCCGCATCGTGCGTCGCGGACTTCAGGGCCATCCGCAACCGGGCGTCGGTGGCCGCGTCCAGGGCCGAGAAGCAATCGTCAAATAGATACAGCCGGGGCCGCTTGACCAGCGCCCGGGCGATCGACAGCCGCTGGCGCTGACCGCCGGAGACGTTCGTGCCGCCCTGATCGATGGCCGCCTCCAACTGCCCCGGCATCGCGGCGACGAAATCGGAGGCCTGGGCGATCTCCAGGGCGCGCCACAGCTCCGTCTCGGTCGCCTCGGGCCGCCCCAGCCGCAGGTTGCTCGCCACCGTCCCGCTGAACAGGAAGGCGGCCTGCGGCACCAGCCCGATGTCGCGCCAGAGCTCTTCCAGCTCCTGATCCCGGACGTCGACGCCGTTGACCAGGACGCTACCCTCGGTGGGGTCGAAGAACCGCGGGATGAGGTTGAGCAGCGTGGTCTTGCCGCTGCCCGTCCCGCCGATGATCGCGCTGGTCTGCCCGGGCCGCAAGGCGAACGACAGGCCGCTCAGCACCGGCTGCTCGCTGCCTGGGTACCCGAAGCTGACGCCCCGGAACTCCGCCAGTCCGGTCACCGTCGGCGGCCGGACCGGGGCCGGCGGGTCAGTGACCGACGAGGCCGTGCCCAGCACCTGCTGCACGCGTTCCGCACTGGCCACCGCGCGCGGCACCAGGATCACCATCATCACCGCCATCATCACCGACACCAGGATCTGCAGGATGTAGGTGAGGAAGGCGGTGAGATTGCCGATCGGCATCGCGCCCTCGCTCACCAGGCGGCCGCCGAACCACAGCACGGCCACGCTGGACAGGTTCAAGATCGCCATCAGCACCGGGAGGGCCAGAGCGAAGACCCGGTTGACCCGCAGCGCCGTGGCGGTGAGGCTGGAGTTCGCGTCGGCAAACCGCCGGCTCTCCGATTCGCCGCGGACGAACGCGCGGATCACCCTCACGCCGGTGATCTGCTCCCGCAGCACCTCGTTGATCCGGTCGATCTTGGTCTGCATGGACCGGAACTGCGGCACCACCAGGACCAGCATGACGCCGATGACCACGGCCATCACCGGGACCGCGACGCCCAGCAGGGGAGACAGGGCCAGGCCCTCCTTCAGGGCCATGACCACGCCGCCCACGCACATGATCGGGGCCATGACCATGAGCATCAGCGCCATCTGCAGGAACAGCTGGATCTGCTGGATGTCGTTGGTGTTGCGGGTGATCAGCGACGGCGTGCCGAAGCTGTTCATCTCACGGGCGGAGAATCCCTGCACCCGGGTGAAGACCGCGGCCCGCAGGTCGGCCCCGGTGCCCATGGCCACCCGTGAGGCCCAGTACACGGCGATGACGGCGACGGTGCCGACCGCTAGCGTGATGCCCAGCATGACCGCGCCGGTCGTCCAGATGTAGTGGACGTCGCCCTTGACCACCCCGTTGTTGATGATGTCCCCGTTGAGGTTGGGCAGGTACAGGTTCCCGATCGTCTGCGCCACCAGCAGTGCCACCACGATGGCCACCTGGCCGGCATACGGGCGCAGGAAGGTGCGCAGCAGCCGGGTCAGCATGGCCGGGCTCCGGGCCCGACGCGAGTGTCCATGCCAGCACGATGCCGCCGTCCGGGCCTTCCAGGCAGGGTCGGCAGGTCCGTATGGGCAGGACTTTGGCCATTGTCACGCCGGTATCCCTGACCATGGTCCGTCCAGGCTGTGACCGACGACTCTGACGACCGGGCCGTGGGCCGCAGTACGGATGAAACTGAGGAGAGGAGGATGTCATGACAGTAATGACGCATGAGCCCTCCGTTGGCAGCCCTGTCCGCCAGAGCGTCGCGTCCCGGCTTCTGGTTCCGGGGTTCTGGGCTGCCGTGAGCATCGTCACGATGTGGCTCGCGGTGCTATTCGACGGCATCTTCGGCGGGAATATGACCTTCACCAACTCGTCGTCGCAGGTCACGATCATACCGTCGGCGGTTGCCTTGGCGCTGTTCGCCGCGATCGCGACGGCCTGTGTCGCCAAGCGCGGCTTCGCCCGCAGGGAGGCCGAGTGAGGGTCCGGGCCGGAGCACCACGGCCCGTTCGGAATATAAAAGAATTTGAACTGAACGGGCCGTGGTTCCACGCGCCTGATCACCGGACCCCAGGCTGGCCGAGGCCAACCCCCGCGGCGCTGCCGGGGCGCAGGCGCCGGGAAGCTGACTCGGCCGCCGTGTGCAGCCATTCCTCCTGCTCCGGCTCCAGGTGCTCCTGGCGGGAGAGCAGTTCCCTGGTCTCCGCCTCGAGCAGGCGAATCGTAGCCAGAGTGCGTTCGGCGTGACCATATGCCATGGCTCCGTCTCCCTTTTGCTGGGGCTCGCCGTTCACAGGGCACATCGTGCCTGAGCCGGCAGGCGCCAGGCAGAGCCATAGGTCCCGCGCAAGAGCGGCTGGAGGTCCCGCGATGACGGCCACTTAGCCGGGACACCCGGCTCGGCTACGTCTGCAGGAAAGGACTAGGGCCCCTGCCGCTACCCGACAGCGGGCCCGGAACGGAAATGGGGTGATCAAGCTCATGAGCGCCGTTCAGACAGTGCCAGTTGAGGTTGAGATCCACGGCCAGGTACCGGACGGGATGCGCGAACTGGCGGCCGCGAAGGCGCGTTCGTCGTTCCGGTTCGCCTCTGAGCCGGTTCTGTCGGCCCGCGTAACCCTCGCGGTATCGGCTGACCCAGCCGTGTCGCGGTCGGCGGTCGCACAGGCGACGATCGACCTGAACGGGCGGACCGTACGCGCGCAGGCAGCCGACGAGACCATGCGCACAGCCATCGATCACATGGCCGCACGCCTGCGGGTCAGGCTGGACCGGTTGGCCCGGAACTGGGCGGCACGGCGCGGGACGCTCCCCGTCCCCGGCGAGTGGCGGCATCAGAGCATTCCTGCGCAGCGGTTCGCCTGTTTCCCCAGGTCGGCCGCCGACCGGGCGGTGATCCCCCGTGTCGGCTACGCATCGCATCCGCTGACCCCGGAAGAGGCGGTCGCCGAACTCGACCTGCTCGACTACGACTTCCACTTGTTCACCGAGCGATCGACGGGGCAGGCCAGCGTAATTTCTCGAGTGGGCGACCGGTACCGGCTCGCTCAGGCGCGGCCGGAGCCGGACCGCCTCGGCCCGCTGCCCGCGGAAATCACGCTCAGCGAGCACCCGGCGCCGGTGCTGACGCGCACCGAGGCCATCGGCAGGCTCGAGTGGCTGGGCCAGCCCTTCGTGTTCTTCGTGAACCCGGAAACCGGCCGGGCCGGCCTGCTGTATCACCGCTACGACGGCCACTACGGCCTGGTCAGCCCCGACGAGTGAAGACCAGATCCGCAGGGGAACTGCGGCCCTACCTGACCGCGGTCTCGGCTGATGCACTTATGGTGATGGCAGCTTCCGCCGCCAAATGGCCTGGCCCTAGGTCCTGAGTTCGGCCTCGAAGCTGCCTGACCTGCGATTTCTCGTTACCAACGACCCTGCAGGAGCGGACCAGTTCCCCTAGGCGTGCTGTGCGAGCCTGCGTGTGCTGGGCACAGAGGCGATGAAAGGGGAATGAGATGCTATATGTTGCACCAGGTCGTCGCGACAGCATCGTCACGGTGCAGCCGCGGTATGAGAACTTCATCGGCGGCAAGTGGCTGGCTCCGGTCGAGGGCCGGTTCCGGGTCAACCTGACTCCGGCCACCGCCCGGCCGATCTGCGAGGTCGCGGATTCGACCCCGGCCGACATCGAGCTGGCCCTGGATGCGGCGCACGCGGCCAAGGACGAGTGGGGCGAGACGTCGCCCGCGCAGCGGGCCAAGGTGCTCAACGCCGTCGCGGACGCGATCGAGGCGCACGCCGAGATGCTGGCTGTCACCGAGAGCTGGGAGAACGGCAAGCCGGTCCGTGAGACGCTGGCCGCGGACATCCCGCTGGCCGCTGACCACTTCCGGTACTTCGCCGCGGCGATCCGGGCCGAGGAAACCACCATCACCGAGATCGACAAGGATCTGGTGGCCTACCACTTCCGCGAGCCGCTCGGCGTGGTGGGCCAGATCATCCCGTTCAACTTCCCGCTGCTGATGGCCGCGTGGAAGCTGGCGCCGGCGCTGGCGGCCGGGAACTGCAGTGTCCTGAAGCCGGCCTCGCCGACTCCGTGGTCGATCCTGAAGCTCGCCGAGGTGATCGGGGACCTGCTGCCGCCCGGGGTGCTCAACATCGTCAACGGCGCGGGCGGCGAGATCGGCAAGGCGCTGGCGGCCAATCCGCGGATCGCCAAGGTGGCCTTCACCGGTGAGACCGTCACCGGCCGGCTGATCATGCAGTACGCGGCGCAGAACCTCATCCCGGTCACGCTGGAGCTCGGCGGCAAGTCGCCGAACATCTTCTTCAGCGACGTCATGGCCGACGACGACGACTTCCTGGACAAGGCCGTCGAGGGCCTGGTGCTGTACGCGTTCAACAAGGGCGAGGTCTGCACCTGCCCGTCGCGGGCGCTCATCCAGGAAGACATCTACGAGAAGTTCATGCCTCTCGCGCTGGCCCGGATCGCCAAGATCAAGCAGGGTAACCCGCTGGACACCGAGACCATGATCGGTCCGCAGGTGTCGGCGCAGCAACTGGAGAAGGTCAGCTCCTACGTGGAGATCGGCAGGGCCGAAGGAGCCGAGGTGCTGATCGGCGGCCGGCGGGCCGAGATCGGCGGCGAGTTCGCCGGCGGGTACTACTACCAGCCGACCGTGCTCAAGGGCCACAACAAGATGCGGGTCTTCCAGGAGGAGATCTTCGGCCCGGTGCTGGCGGTGACCACCTTCGGCGACGAGGCGGAGGCCATCGAGATCGCCAACGACACGCTGTACGGGCTCGGCGCGGGCGTCTGGACCCGCGACGGCGGCCGGGCCTTCCGCGTGGGCCGCGCCATCAAGGCGGGCCGGGTGTGGACCAACTGCTACCACCAGTACCCGGCGGGCGCCGCGTTCGGCGGGTACAAGATCTCCGGCATCGGCCGCGAGACCCACAAGATGATGCTGGAGCACTACAGCCAGACCAAGAACCTGCTGGTCAGCTACGGCACCAAGCCGCTCGGGTTCTTCTGATGCCCGAGCGGGACCAGGCGCCTGCGAGGGACCCGGCACGGGCCGGGAAGCCAGGGAAGGCGCCGACCCGGGATCCTGGCGGGAAGCCCGCCAGGATCTCGGCCACCCCGGCGGCGCGCGAGGCCATCCGGCGCCTGCGCGCCGCCCGCGGGGAGGACCTGATGTTCGTCCAGTCCGCCGGATGCTGCGCCGGGAGCGTGCCAATGTGCTTCCCGGCGGGGGAATTCATCACCGGCGATGCCGACACGCTGCTCGGGATGGTCGAAGGCTGCCCGTTCTACATCGACGCCAGGATCTGCCAGTCGTGGGATCACCCGCACCTCGTCCTCGATATCGCTCCGGGAAATCCCGAAGGCTTCTCGCTTGGACCCGGCGGCGGACTGCACTTCGTGACCAGGATGTTCCGGCTGTAAATCAGGTGCGGGGGCGGCGCGGGCCCCGTTCGGCGACCGGGAAGCGCAGCTTCGCGGCGATGCTGAACGGGGCGTCGCGGATCGCCGTCACCTGCCCGTTCTCGTCGAGGGTGCGCTGCACCATCTCCTCCAGCAGGTCCGGCACCGCCCGGGCGGCCGTGCCCCAGTCCGGGCATTCGTCGCTGCCGATGCTCAGCGCGCCGCAGCGGCCGCACACGAAGCCAGGGATCATGCCCTCGTGGCCCACCAGCAGGCGGGCCACTGCAGCGTCGTTGACCGCGGCCAGGGACGCGGGCAGTCCGACCGCAGCGAGCCGCCCCGGTGCCCGGCCGAGGATCTCCTCGGCCAGTTCCCGTTCCCGGCGCGTTTCCCAGCTCTCGATGACCGGGCCGGCCAGCTCGCGGATCCTGGCCGGGGTCAAGGTGTGCGGGTCGGCGGTGAAGCTGCCAGCGAAATCCTCCCGCACCGCGGGCGGAAGCGCTTCCAGCAGGCCCCCGATGCTGTCGTGGTGGCCTGCGATCACCAGCGGTACATGGCCGCCTGCGTCGGCGGCCCGGACCAGGATCGCGGCGGTGTCCCGGTAGTGATGACGGCCCAGCTGGATGATGCGCTGCTGGATGTTGTGGGTCTCCAGGCCGTACCAGCCGCCGAAGCCGGGGCTACGCGGGCCTTCTTCGGCCTGCCTGGCCACGGTCTCCACCCGGTCGCCGCTCACCGACAGAACCCAGGCGTGCCGACGGTCGGCGATCGCGACCCGGTAATTCGGGCATCGCTGCAGCGCCGCCAGCAGCGGCCGGACATGCGGCCGGATGGCGAGAACCGCGCGTTCTGGGAGGCTGCACGGCAGCGGCAGCACCTCGAACATGCCAATCTCTCCGCAGGCGAAGAACGCGACCGTGTGGCCGAGCCAGTCCCGCCCGTGCGCGGCCAGCGCGGCGAGCACGGCATCGCGGTCGGCGTCGCTGACCCCGGCGGCGCTCGCGCCGTCTGGGCCGCTGGCGCCGGCGACGGCCATCAGATCCCCGGCGTTGGCGGCCAAGCTCCGTATTCGCGCAGGGTCAAGGGGCACCGGCAGGTACAGCGACAACACGACAGGCCGTGCCGCGCGCATGCTCCGCAGCTTCTCTACATCCTGATGACCGATCATCGCCACCTCCTTCGGTCCCGACGGGCGAGGCGCGGCTGCCGTGCCTACCCGTCGCGGTGCTCCGGCTTGGCCAGGAGCAGCAGCTCATGGGCTCGCCTGGCCGCTTCCCTGGCTGGATGGTTGACCGGTTCGGCCATCGGACTGCCCTCAAGCCCGCGCGCGAGCATCTCGACCGCCTCGGCGAGCGCTTCCACCCGGGTCTCGAGCAGGCGCACACGTCCCTCGACGGCGGCTATCGCCGCGGACTCGGACTCCGCCACTTCTCTCATGAAGCCAGGCTGCCCGGCCTGGTACGGGCCGGGGCAGGGTCTTTGGTCACGCGGGGGTAATCAGAAGTCCCGCCGTTGAGGTCCCCCGGCCCTGTCCCGGCCGGAGCCGGGAGGTCCACCATGGATGCATGCCGGGTGGCCTGCTGACAGATCTCTACGAGCTGAACATGGCCGTGAGCTATCTGCGCCGCGGGATGACCGGGCCCGCCACGTTCAGCCTGTTCGCCCGGCGGCTGCCACCGGACCGCGGGTTCCTGATCGCGGCCGGCTTGGAGGATTGCCTGGCGTTCCTGGAACAGTTCGCGTTCACCCCGGCAGACATCGCATGGCTGGCCGGGTCGCAGGGGTTCAGCGAGCCGGACATGGAGGCGCTACGGCGGCTGCGGTTCACCGGCGACGTCTGGGCGGTGCCCGAGGGCACAGCTGTGTTCGCGGGCGAGCCGCTGGTGGAGGTCACCGCGCCGGTCGCCGAGGCCCAGCTGGCCGAGACTGTGCTGCTGAACCACGTCACGTTCCAGACCAGCATCGCCACCAAGGCGGCCCGGTGTGCGCTGGCCGCCCGCGGGGCCCAGCTGGTCGATTTCTCCTTCCGCCGCACCCAGGGCATCGAGGCCGGGCTGGCGGTGGCCCGCGCCTCGGCCATCGCGGGCTTCACCGCCACCAGCAACACCGAGGCCGCGCGGCGGTACGGGCTGACCGCCGCGGGCACGATGGCGCACTCCTACGTGGAGGCGTTCGGCAGCGAGGAACGGGCGTTTGCCGCCTTCGCCGGGGACTTCCCGGGCAAGACGACGTTCCTGGTGGACACGTATGAGACCGAGCAGGGCGTCCGTGCCGCCATCGACGTGGCACGGCGGGTCCGGCTGCCCGGCCCGGTGGGCGTCAGGCTGGACTCCGGGGACCTGGCCGCGCTGGCGGTGCTGGCCCGCCGCCTGCTGGATGACGCCGGCTTGCCGGACGCCAGGATCGTCGCCAGCGGCGGCCTCGACGAGCACGCGATTGCCGCCCTGGTGGCCAGAGGCGCGCCGATAGACGCTTACGGGGTCGGCACCAAGATGGGCGTCTCCGCTGACGCCCCCTACCTGGACAGCGCCTACAAGCTCGTGGCCTACGCCGGCCGCCCGGTCATGAAGCTGTCACAGGGCAAGGCAACCTGGCCGGGTGCCAAGCAGGTTCACCGGGGCCCGGTCGGCGATGTCCTCGCCCTGCGGGACGAACCCGGACCGCCCAGTCACCAGCCGCTGCTCGTCCCGGTTATGCGCGGCGGCCGCCGCCTAGGCCCGCCCGAGCCGCTGGCCCAGGCCAGGCAGCGCTGTGCGGCGAGCCTGGCCTGGCTCCCGCCGGCGGCGCGGACCTTGCGGGGACCAAGACCGGTACCGGTCACCATCAGCCCGCCGCTGGCCGCGTTGCGCCGCCGGCTGGCCCGTGACCTGCGCGGGCACCTGGCTGCAGTCCGTCCGCTGCCCATCACTGGCCAGTAGCGGGATGGGTGCGAAGCCCGGACCGGGCGACCCTTGCGCTGGCCACCTCGATCTGGCTGAGCATCTGGATCACCAGGCCGCCTGTCCAGCCCAGCAGGCTCGCGTACTCCACCCGCAGCTCATCTGCCGTGGGCGTCGCGGGCTTCCTCTTGCGGATGAGGTGGCGCAGCTCGTCGGCCAGCGCCGGGGACACCGACCGCGCCAGCTCGCCGGTGAGGGCATCGAACTGCCGCTGCAGCCGCGCGGCCGCCTGGCCAGGGGCTGACCGACCCTGCGGCCAAGAATTCAGCGCAACTCCGCAGATGCGCTCGGCCGCTACCTAGCGCCCCGCGACACCCGACGATCGGAGCGAATAAACGCGCGGCAGAGCGAGAACTCAGGTCCGGGTGGGCGGATTGCGGTAGCGCGGCTGGCGGATGAGCTCGATCCCGGTGTCTTCTAGGCCGGTCAGGTGCCAGTCGTCGTCGCGGACGTCAATTGTCAGTCGTGAGCTTCCGATCCGCAGGCCGGCTACCTGGAGCGGAAGATAACGGCCGGGGACGGCGGGGGTGCACCGCAGGCGCGCGGTGCCGGGCTGGGGGGCGATCCGGAGCAGGGTGGTGAGCAGCTGCAGTGGGGCCGCGGCGGCCCAGGCCTGGGGGGAGCAGGAGGCCGGGTACGGGATGGGGTCAGGGCACTGGTCGCGCGGCAGTCCGCAGAACAGCTCGGGCAGGCGGTGGCCGATGTGGGCGGCGGCATCGAAGATGGCCTCGGCGACTCGCTGGGCGTGGGCCGTAAAGCCGTAGCGCATCAGCCCGGCCACGCACAGCGCGTTGTCGTGCGGCCATATCGAGCCGTTGTGGTAGCTCATCGGGTTGTAGGCGGCCATCGAGGCGGCCAGCGTGCGGATGCCCCAGCCGCTGAACATCTCCGGGGACAGCAGATGGTCCGCGACCGCGGCGGCCTTGTCCCGGTCGGCGATGCGGGTCCAAAGGCAGTGCCCGATGTTGGAGGTGAGCGCGTCGACGGGCCGCTTGTCGCGGTCCAGCGCGACCGCGTACCAGCCCTTGTCCGGCAGCCAGAAGGCGCGGTTGAAGGCGCGTTTGAGCCGGGCGGCCACCTCATCCCAGTGGCGGGCGCCGGGGGCGTCGCCTGCCTGGCGGGCGAACGCGGCACGGGCCCGGTAGGCTGCATAGGCGTAGCCCTGCACCTCGGCCAGCGCGACGGGGGACTGGGCAGTAGTGCCGTCGGCGAAGTTGATGCCGTCCGGTGAGTCCTTCCAGCCCTGGTTGACCAGGCCGGCCGGGGTCTTGCGGGAGTACTCGATGAACCCGTCGCCGTCGACATCGCCGTACCGCTGCATCCATTCCACGGCCCGGTCGGCGTGCGGCAGCAGCTCCTGTGCGAGCTGGCCGTGGCGTCCCCACCGCCGCAACTCACCCAGCAGCATGACGAACAGCGGGGTGGCGTCGGCGGTCCCGTAGTAGGCGTCGCGCCCGCCCGTGGCCAGGGAGGCGGCCGGGCCGAACCGGACCTCGTGCAGGATCCGGCCCGGTTCTTCTTCGGAGGCCATGTGGACGGCGCGGCCCTGGCGGTCGGCCAGGGTCTGCAGCGTGCCCACGGCCAGGCTGTCGTCCCAGGGCAGCAGCATCCACGAGGTGAGCAGCGAGTCGCGGCCGAACAGGGCCATGAACCAGGGAGCACCCGCGGCCACCACGGGCCGGTCCGGGTGGGCGGGGTCGAAGATACGCAGCGCCCCGATGTCCTCGACGCTGCGCCGCAGTACTGCGGCCAGGTCCGGGTCGGGCGTGGTTACCCGGGGGGCGCCGTGCCGCCACTCCCGGAGCCGGCGGGCTGGGACGGCGTGCTCCACCGGCTGGCCACGCGGGTGATGCAGCCTCATCGGAATCCCGTCGCGGACCGGCACCGCTTCCACACTCGCCATCCATTCGCCGCGGGCCGGCACTACTGCACGCCAAGCTAGGGCGCGAAGGGCGGCCGCGGGATTGCCGTCACCGGAGATCACGAGCCCGTGGCTGTGCTGATTCCGGCGGGCGTCGAAGGTCAGCGTCGAGCCGGTGGCGGCGGCTTGGACGGCGGCGGCGGGCTGCGCGAGCCCGGCCTTGACCTCGAACAGGTCGGCGAAGTCGGCATCGGCGGTGAGCGTGACCGTCACAGTCGCCGGCAGCCCCGCGGTGTTGTGGATGGTGATGTCCTCGCGCATGCCGTCGCCGACGTAGCGGCGCCGCACGAGGAGCATGGCGGCGTCGGCGGGGGCGCCGGGCGGCGGCGGCATGCGTCCGATGAAGGCTGCGGCGTACGGATCGGCCTGCTGCACGGTCAGCGACTCGGCGGGCCGACCGTCAACGGCAAGCGACCATTGAGACAGGACGCGGGTGTCCTGAACGAACAGGCCTTGCGGCTCGCCGGGCAGGATGTCGCCGCCGGATTGGCTGATGCAGAAGGTCGAGCCTTCCACCAGGGTCACGGTGCCGCGGAGGCTGGGGGTCGCCGGTGCGTCGTCGGCCGCCCAGGGCGTGGTCACGGCGTGCTAGTTCCGGCCCGTTTTGAGGTCACCCAGCCGGGATGTTCGAGGATGGCCTGGTACAGCCGCTCGTAGTCGGCGGCCATTCGGGCCAGCGAGAACCGCCGCTCGGCGGCGGCCCGGCACTGCTGCCGGTCGATGTCGCCTATATGGGCGGCGGCGGCGATCATGTCGTCCTCGTCCGCGCACAGGTATCCGGTGCGGCCATGGTCGATGATCTCAGGTGCCGCGCCGTTGGGGAACGCCAGCACCGGGGTGGCCGCCGCGAGCGCCTCGGCCATGACCAGGCCGAAGGGTTCGGGCCAGGTGATCGGATTGAGCAGGGCGGCCGCGTTACCCATCAGTGCCGTCCGGGCGGCCTGCGGCTGCTCGGCCAGTATCTCGTCCTCGGGCCCGAGCAGCGGCCGGACCTGCTGGCTGTAGTAGACGTGCTCGGCGGGGTCGCGCATCTTGGCGGTGATGACCAGCGGCCAGCCGGCCCGGCGGGCGACCCGGACCGCGTGATGCACTCCCTTGTCGGCGCACATCCGGCCGGTGAACAGCAAGTAGCCGCCGGTCCCCGGCCCGGGCGTCCAGGCGTCCAGGTCGATGCCATGGTGGATGACCGCCGTCACCGGGATGTCGCCGAAGCTGCGGGCGTGCGCGTGTGAGATCGCCACGATCGGCGCATGCCGGGCGGTCTCGGCCAGTCTGCGGCGGTTGCGGACGGTGACAGCCTCGTGGATCGTGGTCACCACCGGCGGGTGAGAAATCCCGCGCCGCCCGGCCAGCAGCGGGCCCAGTTCGGTGTGGTCGTGGATGATGTCGGTGCCGGCCAGCGCCTGGTAGGCGGCCAGCACGTGCGCCGCCTCCCGGAACCGGTCGCCCATCGGCTCGGCCGGTGACCGGTACAGCCATTGGCGCGGCACCGGGCAGGTGGACTGGCCGACGGTGAACAGCCGCACGTCGTGGCCGAGAGCGGCCAGGCCGCGGGCGAGGTTGTCGATGACCTCTTCGGTCCCGCCGTAGGCGGGCGGCGGCACCGGGATCCACGGCGGCGCGATCAGCCCGATCCGCACGGCCGGTCTCCCTCCGTCTGATGCGGGCCCGGCTGGCTGACCGGGCGGGCCCAGCCGAGTTCCATCTGCCAGCACTGGCCGCATGACGAGCACGTGAATACGGCAGGTTCTCCGGCAGGGCCGGGCACCAGGTGACCCGAACCGCAGCCGGGGCACTGCCGGGGAGGCGTGAGCGCTGCTGTGAGGTCAACCGAGACGACGTATCTTGTCATGACCTGAGCCCATCTAGGCGCCTCGCCGGGCGGCAGGGCCGAAGGTCCCTCAGCCTGCGGGCATCGGGACGAGCATCACCGGGACCTCTGCGTCCAGGACGGTCCGTCGCACGGCGGCGGCGCGGCCCGGGTCGAGCCGCTGCGACCAGGCCAGCGCGATCATGTCCGCCTGTTCGGCCCCGGCCACCTTGGCCACGTGCTCGGCCGCGGTCCCGCTGCGCAATTCCAGCCGGGCCCCGGGCAGCGCGCAGAAGCGGGCCAGGAACTCTTGCTCCCAGGCCTGCCCGGCGTGGGCGTGCTGGTCCCAGAACCTCGGGACGGTCTGGGCGTCGAAGACGTGCAGTACCACCAGTTCGGCGCCGCCGCGGGCGAACCGCTCCGCGGCCTCGGCCACGGCGGCCGCTGACCGGGCTGTCCCGTCCAGCGGCAGCAGGACCCGCCGGATCCGCCGCGGGAGCCGGGCATGAGCGGGCACCAGCACGACCGGCTTGGCCGATTGCTGCGCCACCGGCTGCCACAGCGGCCGCGACCTTTCATCACCGGACAGGACGCCGGCCGCCGTGCCGGGCTGGTGCAGCGCCCGGATCACCTGCCTGGCCGCGCGCCCCGGGCTGAGATCAGCCGCCAGGCGCAACCGCCGGACCTGGCCGCCGGCCAGCCGGGCGATCATGTCCGCTGTCTGGATCACCCGCCTGTCGTGACCGTGGCCCAGGACGGCCAGGACCTCGGCCATGCCCGCTGCTTGTGTCGTGGTCATGCCAGTCTCTCCTCAGCCAGCCGCCCGCAACGTGGCGGTGCCCGTCACCGTGCGCGGCGCCTGCCCGGCCAGCGCTACCGCCAGCGGGGCATCGGCCGATATCTCGGTCCGGTCAGGGGTGATGTCCAGCCGCACCCGCCGGCCCAGGCAGCCGAACCGCAGCTGCAAGCCGTCCCACGCGCCCGGGAGCCGCGGATCGACGGTTAGCACGCCCGCCCGGACACGAACCCCGGCCATGCCGGTGACCACCGCCTGCCAGACGCCGCCGAGGTTGGCCATGTGCAGGCCCGCGCCGGTCATCCCGGTCAGGTCGTCCAGGTCCAGCACCAGTGCCATCCGGAGCATCTCCAGTGCCTCGTCGGGCCGGCCCGCCCGGGCCAGCAGCGACGCGGTGATCGCCGGCGATAGCGACGAGCCGTGCGCGGTCCGCGGATCGTAGTAGTCCAGGTTCGGCCCCAGCGAGCCCGGCTCGACCTCATCGGGGATCAGGTGATGGGCCATGAGCACGTCCGGCTGCTTGATCAGCTGCGACCGGGCCACCCGGTCCCGGCCCAGCAGCAGATCCGCCGCCACCGGCGGGGCGGCGACGTCGCCGATCAGCAGCGGCTCCAGGGCGAAATAGCCAGCGAACTGCTCATACCGGCCGGTCGCCGGGTCGTAGCCGTCGACCAGCCGGCCGGCCAGCTCGCGCCACCGGCGTGCCTCGGCCGGATCGATTCCGGCGCGGCCGGCGGCATCGGCGCCGGCCCGCAGATTCCAGCGGGCCATCACGTTGGTGAACGCGTTATCGTCGACCCGCTCGTGGTACTCATCCGGGCCGATCACCCCGTCGATATGCGCGCGGCCCGCGGCGTCCAGGCGGCAGCGTGAGGCCCAGTACCTGGCCGTCTCGGCCAGCAGCGGCGCCACCGCCGGGGCATCCAGCCCGGTCCAGCTGGCATAGTGCGCGGCCGCCCAGGCCACGTCGGCGGTGATGTGCTCCTCGAGCTGGCCGGTCAGGATGGGCACCCTCCGCCCGCCGAGCCGGCCACTGCCCGGCGTGACGTCCTGGCCGCTGGCGGCGGACTCCCACGGGAACCGGGCCCCGCGCCGCCCGGCGGCGCGGGCCCGGGCCCGGGCCGCATCCAGCCGCCGCAGCCGGTAGCGGATCATCGCCGCGCCGGCCGCGGGGTCCATGGCCGCCACCGCGGGAAGCATGAACACATCCGCGTCCCAGAACACGTGACCGGAGTACCCGGGGCCGGACAGCCCCCGCGCGCCGGCCGCCAGCTCGCCGCGGCCGGTGGTCACGCACCACAGCTGGAACAGCGCGAACCGCAACGCCAGCTGCGCCTCGGGGTCACCGCGGACCTGGACGTCCACGGCCTGCCAGCGGCGGGCCCAGGCCGCGCGGTGACCGGCGAGCAGCCGGTCGAAGCCCGCGCTGTCTGCGGCCGCGAGCGCGTCCGCAGCCGCTCGCAGACCGGGCCGGTACCGCCCGTCGGCAGTGTAGGCGGCGACCCGCTGCACGGCGCGCACCGCGCCGTCGCGGCGGGTCCGCTGGACCGCCACGGCGGCGATGCCCGCTCCCGTATCGGCGCCGGTCCGCGCCCAGCACATGCCGTCCTCGCGGCCCCCGGCCATCGTGGTACCCGGGGGGCGCCGCAACGGACGGCCCGGACTGGGCAGCCGGACGGTCGGAGCCTCGGCCCGCATGGCGACCACCCCGGGGATGGTGATGCTGGCCAGCCGGACGGTCCGCAACGGGCAGGGCCCATCGGTCAGCTCGGTGCGCTCCAGGACACCCGTCCGCAGGTCCAGCACCCGGCGGTCACCGGACGGGGCGGGCTCCACCGCCAGGCCGGTCCACACCGGGCCCGGCAGCAGGTGCTGGCCCGGTCCTGTCCCGTCATACACCCCGGCGGCCAGGACCATCGGCTGGGCGCCCGGCGCTGTCTCCTCCACCGATCCGCGCGTGGCCAGGCCCCCGGCGCCCAGCGTAAACAGCGACTCGGTCACGCGTCGTCGCAGCGGCCCGGACTCGGTCTCGCACACGATCCACGCCGGATCCTCATCGATCGCCGGCACCCGCTGGCGGACGTGCCGCCGGACCTGCTCATCCAGCAGCGCCAGCAGCATCCCGGACCCCCCGCCAGCATGCACCACGCCGGCCGGCACCCCGTCCGGTTCCGGGCCGACCGACACGACGACGGCCCGCGCCGCCTCCGGGACCAGCAGCAGCGCATCGGGTCCGGCCTCCCCGCCGGGCCCACCGAACTGGGTGCCCACCACCAGCAGTAGCCCCGGACCAACCCCCCGCCGGGCCAGCACCGCCAAGAGGCCGCGCATCACCTCGGCCCCGCCCTCTCCGGGCGCCACCCGGCACCCCGCCGGCAACCCAGCCGGAACGCCGCCGTCGCGGCTGATCACGATGACGTCCACACCGGAGGCGCGCAACGCCGCAACCCGGCGGCCCACAGCCGCCATCAGCCGACGGCCGTACGGCGCGGTGGTCTCCCGGGCAAAGGCCACGGCTGCGAAGGTACGCCCAGTCAGCACACCACCTGGTCCGCCGGCCGCTGCGGCATGCGGCGAGTCGGCCGGTACGGCCGACGGCGCACCGCAGGTCGGCGGAAGTCCCGCCAGCCCGCGAAAACCGTTCTGGGCATCGAGCCTGGTCTCAGGATCCGTCATGACCTACATGCCGCCCCAATTCACGATGACCTGCACCGAGATGGACGGTGTTCCGCCAGTGCGCCGGATACCGGCCGGAACAAGCTCTCGTGACCGGTCGGTGACCAGGACTTCATGGTCAGGAACCGCGTGCATTCCGGTCACTCCTTAACATCGGTAAAGGCGATGATCATGCTCGGCTCAGTACCCGCCAGGGCCCAAAGGCCCCGGATACGAGGCCAGGCCGGAATCTTCGCCCCTGGAAACATGGCCGCTCGGAGTTCGGCGGCCATGTCGTGAACCCCGCATGCCAACACACTGCTATGCCGCGGCAGCGTGCTCGCGCAGGGCGTGTTCGTACTCGCTGACGCCACCTGCTACCAGGGCGCCCGTGTCGTCGTAGACCGCGGCGCCGGCGGCTGCCAGGGCGGCCCGGCTGACCCGGAAGTGGTGACCGCACAGCAGCAGGTCTACCGGGTGCGGCCGTCCGGGCGCTGGCGGCATGATGACGGTGACAACGGGCCTGGCCGGGCAGCAGCAGGCCCGGTCAGCCACGACATGCCGCAGGCTCGGCAGCAGGTCATCGAGCTCGCCAAGACCCGCGGCGTCGCGGCGCGCGGCATTGTGGTGCGCGAACCAGCCCTTCACCAGATCAGGGTCACGCCGCGGCGGTGCCGCCGGTAGGGCCGCTGGTCCTGCGGCCAGGGGCGAACGTCCTCCCGCGGGCGAGGGCCGCCAGCTACCAACGGCGCCCGGTTGACCGCATTGCAGGCTGGCTTCGCTTCTGTGCCCGATGCGTCATGCCGGGCAGGTTGAGCCCGGCGGCACCTGTCCCGGCGGTGACGATCGCCGGGCCGCCCGGGACCTTCGGCCCTCGATACCGCGGCGGTCTGGGCCGATCCTGGCCTCATAGCACAGATCACCTGCCGGGCAGGGCCGCCAAGACCCCAAGGGAAGAGGGCCGTGCGATGGACGCGCTGATCGTTTCCCTCGTGATCGCCGGGGTGCTGATCATCATCTTGTTCGCGCTGGCGGTGCGGATCGTCCGGCAGTACGAGGTGGGAGTGGTGTTCCGGCTGGGCCGGCTGCGCGGGGCGCGGGCACCGGGCCTGCGGCTGATCATCCCGTTCATCGACGTGATGCACAAGGTGTCGCTGCGGATCGTGACCCTGCCGATCCAGTCCCAGGGCATCATCACCCGGGACAACGTCAGCGTGGACGTGTCCGCGGTGGCCTACTACCGGGTGGTCGACGCGGTCAAGTCGGTGCTGGCGATCGAGAACGTCCGCGCCGCGATCGGCCAGATCGCCCAGACCACGCTGCGCAAGGTCGTCGGCCAGCACACTCTGGACCAGACCCTGGCTGAGACCGACACGATCAACCTGGATATCCGCAAGATCCTCGACGCCACCACCGCGGAGTGGGGGGTCGAGGTGACCCTGGTGGAGCTGAAGGACATCCAGCTGCCGGAAAGCATGAAGCGGGCCATGGCCCGCCAGGCCGAGGCCGAGCGGGAAAAGCGCGCCAAGATCATCAACGCCGAGGGCGAGGCCTTGGCCGCCGCCGCGCTCGGCGAGGCCTCCGACACGATGCTGGCCCACCCGCTCGCCCTGCAGCTGCGCAACCTGCAGAGCCTGGTCGAGATCGGCGTCGACAAGAACACCACCGTGGTGTTCCCCGCCCCGCTGATGAGCACGATCGAGGAACTCGTCACGTTCCTGAACCGCGAGAACACTGCCGCCCGCGGCCCGAAAGCCTCCGGCATCAGCCAGCCGAACGGAGCGGCGGTGCCGACGGCCTGACGACCTGGCGCCTGACACGCTGCCACGGGCGATTACGTACGCTGAGCTGGCCGTACGCCTTGCAGCTCGGGAGCGGCCGAGGACTTTGGTCTCTAGCGCGCGGTAGCCGCGGGGCCTAGACGGAGGACAGGGTCTGATGACGGGAGGTTCGCGTTATGGCCTGGGAACCGATCCGGAAGCAACTTATACCGGGCTTCGTCCCTAACCTGGCTGACTATGACCGGGCACAAAGGGAGTTCTCCTGGGAGGCGGCGCGCGCTCAGCTTGATGGTCTGCCCGGGGGACGGGGCCTCAACATCGCGCACGAGGCGGTTGACCGGCATGCGGCAGGCCCCCGTTCGGCGGTGACCGCGTTGCGGTGCATCGCCAGGGACGGAAGTGTCACGGCGCTGACCACGCCGACCTGCGGCGCCAGACCAGCCGTTTCGCGAACGTGCTCCGCGAGCTGGGGGTGGCTAAGAGCGACCGCGTGTTCTCGCTGCTGGGCCGGGTGCCGGAGTTGTACGTCGCGGCGCTTGGCACGCTGAAGAACGTCAGCGTGTTCTCCCCCCTGTTCCCGGCCTTCGGGCCGGAGCCCATCCGCGAGCGGCTTCGGCTCGGTGATGCAAAGGTGCTGGTGACGAGCCCGGAGCTGTATCGGCGCAAGATCATGCCGATCCGTGACACGCTGCCGGGGCTGGAGCATGTCCTGATCACAGGCGTGCCGCCGGATGACAAGACGACAGCGCTCGCGTCCGCGCTCGCCGCGGCTGACGATGAGTTCGACATCCCGGCCACCGATCCGGAAGACATGGCGCTGCTCCACTTCACGAGCGGCACGACGGGTAAGCCCAAGGGCGCCGTTCATGTTCACCAGGCAGTGGTAGCGCACCAGGCCACTGCAGCTTTCGCGCTCGACTTGCGACCCCAGGACGTCTTCTGGTGCACCGCGGACCCGGGCTGGGTGACGGGGACGTCGTACGGGATCATCGCGCCGCTCACCCTCGGTCTGACCCTGGTGACCGACGCTGCGGAGTTCGAGGCCCGCCGCTGGTACCAGCTGCTGGCCGAACATAAGGTCACGGTGTGGTACACGGCGCCGACCGCGATCCGGATGCTGATGCGTTACGGGCCTGAGCTGCCCGCCTCTTACGACCTGTCGGCGCTGCGGTTCATCGCCAGCGTCGGGGAGCCGCTCAACCCCGACGCGGTGATCTGGGGCCAGCGGACGCTTGGCCTGCCCGTTCATGACAATTGGTGGCAGACGGAAACCGGCGCGATCATGATCAGCAACTTCGCATCCATGGACATCAGGCCCGGGTCGATGGGGCGGCCGCTCCCCGGCGTGACCGCGGGGCTGCTGGAGCGCGGGGAGGACGGGCGGGCGCGGGTTACCGACGGGAAGGTCACCGAGATCACCGGCGCCGGTGCCGAGGGAGAGCTGGCCCTGCGGCCTGGCTGGCCGTCGATGTTCCGCGGTTACCTGCACGACGACGAGCGTTACGCCGAGGCGTTCGCGGACGGCTGGTACATGACCGGGGACGTGGCACGCCGCGATGCCGACGGCTATTACTGGTTCGTCGCCCGCGCAGACGACGTGATCAAGTCCGCCGGGCACCTCATCGGCCCGTTCGAGGTGGAGAGCGTGCTGAAGGAGCATCCGGCGGTGGCGGAGGCCGGCGTGATCGGGAAGCCGGACCCGGTGGCCGGCGAGCTGGTCAAGGCGTTCGTCGCGGTCAAGCCCGGGTATCAGCCGAGCGAGCAGCTGCGCACTGAGCTGATCGCGTTCGGCAGGCGCAGGCTGGGAGCGGTGGCGCCCAGGGAGATCGAGTTCGATCAGGATCTGCCGCTGACCCAAAGCGGCAAGGTCATGCGCCGCCTGCTCAAGGCCAGGGAGCTGGGCCTGGAAACCGGGGACGTCTCCACGCTCGGCGGCGCGCGATGAGCCGGGCCGCCGGGGAAGCCGGCCCGGGGGTTACCGTGGTTGCTGCTCAGCTCGGCAGCGGGCACCGCAGGGAACTGCTGCGCCAGATGCTGCTGATCCGGCGGTTCGAGGAGAAGTGCGTCGAGCTGTACAGTGCGGCCGAGATCCGCGGCTTCGTCCACCTGTACGTCGGCGAGGAAGCCGTCGCGGTCGGCGTGAATCAGGCGTTGACCCCGGAGGACGCCATCGTGTCGACCTACCGCGAGCACGGCCACGCCCTGGTCCGCGGGATACCCCTTGACTCCGTGATGGCCGAGATGTACGGGAAGACCAGCGGGTGCAGCCGCGGCCGTGGCGGTTCCATGCACCTGTTCGACGTCTCGCGCCGGTTCTACGGTGGGAACGCCATCGTGGGCGGCGGGCTGCCGCTTGCGATCGGGGTCGCGCTCGCCGACCGGATGCGCGGCGATGAGCGCGTGACAGCCTGCTTCTTCGGCGACGGTGCGGTCGCGGAAGGCGAATTCCACGAATGCCTGAACCTGGCGGCGCTGTGGGATTTGCCGGTGCTGTTCTGCTGCGAGAACAACCTGTATGCCATGGGAACAGCATTGGAGCGCGCGCAGGCGCAGACCGACCTGGCGCTGCGAGCCGGCACGTACGGGATGCCCGCCTGGCCGGTGGACGGGATGGACGTCATCGCCGTAGAGCATGCCGCGCGCCGAGCCGCGGAGGCGGTCCGGGCGGGCGGCGGCCCGCATTTCCTGGAGCTGCGTACCTACCGGTTCCGCGCTCATTCCATGTACGACCCCGAGCTGTACCGGGACAAGGCTGAGGTGGAGCAGTGGCAGCGCCGCGACCCGATCGAGATGCTCACCGGCCGCATGCGGGACGCAGGTGAGCTGTCCGACGACGAACTCGCCGCGATGGAGGACAAGCTCGCCAGCCAGATCGACGCATCGGTCGCCGCCGCGCGGGCGGCCCCCGCCGAGCCGGTCGAGGATCTCACCAAGTTCGTCTACAGCCCGGAGCCATCATGAGCACCAGCGATCAGGTTAAGACCACCTACCGCGAGGCGCTCCGCGCCGCCATCCGCGAGGCGCTGCAGCGCGACGACCGCGTCTTCCTGATGGGTGAGGACGTCGGCCGGTACGGCGGGTGCTTCGCGGTCAGCCTCGGCCTGCTGGAGGAATTCGGCCCGGAACGGATCAGGGACACCCCGCTGTCGGAATCGGCATTCGTGGGCGCGGGGATCGGTGCCGCCATGGCCGGGATGAGGCCGATCGTCGAGATCATGACGGTGAACTTCAGCCTCCTCGCGCTGGACCAGATCATGAACAATGCCGCCACCCTGCTGCACATGTCGGGCGGCCAGTGCAACGTACCGCTGGTGATCAGGATGACGACCGGAGCCGGCCGCCAGGTTGCGGCGCAGCATTCGCACAGCCTGGAAGGCTGGTACACCCACATCCCCGGTCTCAAGGTCCTCGCGCCCGCCACGCTCGAGGACGCCCGCGGAATGCTGTGGCCCGCGCTGCAGGACCCCGACCCGGTGCTGATCTTCGAGCACGGCTCGCTCTATAACATGCAGGGCACGCTGGCCGCCGACGCCGGGCCGGTGGACATCCGGTCAGCCAGGGTCCGCCGGGAGGGCACCGACGTCAGCCTGATCACCTACGGCGGCACGCTCGCGAAGACGCTGTCCGCGGCTGAGCAGCTGGCTGCCGAGGGCATCGCCGCGGAGGTCATCGACCTGCGCTCGTTGCGCCCGCTGGATGACGGAACGATCATGGCCTCGGTGGCCAGGACGCACCGGGCCGTGATCGTGGACGAGGGCTGGCGCACCGGGAGCCTGTCCGCCGAGGTCAGCGCGCGGATCACCGAGCAGGTGTTCTACGAGCTCGACGCGCCGGTGGCGCGGGTCTGCACGGCCGAGGTGCCGGTGCCCTACCCGCGCCACCTGGAGGAGGCGGCGCTGCCGCAGCC
>Ga0335074_10003323_pt1 | contig 21919 bp, 17 predicted proteins | sample Lox_Sample_23_FD_206715 | JGI IMG/M metagenome (GOLD analysis project Ga0335074, IMG submission 206715) | Soil microbial communities from Loxahatchee National Wildlife Refuge, Florida, United States - Lox_Sample_2.3 | ecosystem: Environmental > Terrestrial > Soil > Wetlands | place: USA... | reverse complement strand
ACGACGCGCATCTCCGGCGCGGCGCCGAGCAGCGCGGCCACGACCTGGCTGCCCTCGTCCTGGATCTCCACCAGGCCGGCGCGGAAGGCGGCGCCCGCGGTCACCGGTCGCCGTCCTGCGACCCGCAGCCCCCAGGGCGAGATCGGCATCGGCGCCGCCGCGATCCCTTCCGTCGCCAGCGCCGCCTGCGCCTCCTCGCGGCCGCCGCGCAGCAGGTTCACCCGCAGGTCGAGCGGCGCCGGTTCGGCCATCGCTGCCAATTCCGCCGCCAGCGCCGGCCCGAACCGTGCGGCGAGACGCGGCAGGATCCAGTCCGGCACCTCGAGCCGCACCGCCTCCGGCATCTCCGGGTGATCGAGCGTGTGCCCTTCCAGGGCCGCCAGGACACGCCGCTCGCCGGCATCGAGCGGCGGCGGCGCGAACCGGCCGCCGGAGCAGCTTTGCGCGATGCCCTCGGCCGACCAGCCGTCCAGCGCCAGGGAGGCCGCGGTCAGCAGCCGCGGCTCGGGTGTTGCACCGCTGCGCGCCAGCCACCATTCCAGCCGGCGCCACGCCCGCAGCACGCCCCAGGCGCGGTCGGACACGGCACGACGATCGCCGGAGCCGATGAAGCGCCGGGCCCGGAAGAAATCATTGGCAACCGCGTCAGCCGGCCGGGTCGGACTGGCCGTGACCGCCGCCACCAGCTCGATCGCCGCCGCGAGGCGCGCCGCCGGGGTCATGCCGCCCCTCCCGGATTGGCCGGCGATGCGGCATGCGAAGCGGGTCCGGCCGGAGAGGCGTCAGGCATCGGCCTCGCGGGCCAGCAGCGCCGGCAGGGCGTCGAGGCCGGCGATCTCCGGCACGCGGCCGCGCAGCCCGTACTCGTCCGGCGCGCCGGTGCGGTTGACCCGGATCGCACGCAGCCCGGCCTGCGCGGCGCCGAACACGTCCCACGGATTGCTGGACAGGAAGGCGATGCCGCCGCCCGCGCCGAACTGCCCCTTGACGAGCGCATACAGGCTCGGGTCGGGCTTGAAGGTGCCGACCAGCTCCGCGCTCAGCACGGCATCCAGCAGCGGCGCGAGCCGGGCCGCCGCGATGGCGGCCTTGGTCATCGCGGGCTCGCCGTTGGTCAGGATGACGCGGGCGATCCCCCGCTCGCGCAGCGCCGCCAGCGCCGGCGCGACCTCCGGATAGGCCGGCAGCGCGCGGTAGGCCTGCATGATCTCGTCGAGCAGCGCCGCGTCGGCGAGCCCGTGCCGCGCCGCCGCGACCTCCAGCGCCTCGCGCGTCAGCCGCCAGAAATCCCGGTGCGCGGCTGCACCGGCCAGGCTGCGCACCCAGGCATATTCGAGCTGCTTGACCCGCCAGTCGCGCGTGATCTCGGCCCAGGCCGGGCCGATCCGGTCGCGGAAGCCGTGCAGCGCCGCGTCGAGGTTGAAGATCGTGCCATAGGCATCGAACACCGCGGCGCGGACCATGATCTTGCCGGTCGGCTCCATGCCGTCATTCCTGCCGGTAATTCGGCGCCTCGCGGGTGATCGCCACGTCGTGCACGTGGCTCTCCCGCAGCCCAGCCCCGGTGACGCGGCGGAAGCGCGCCCGGTTGCGCAGCTCCGCGAGGTTGGCGCAGCCGGTGTAGCCCATGCCGGCGCGCAGGCCGCCGACGAGCTGGTGCACCACCGCGGCGACCGGCCCCTTGTAGCCGACCCGGCCTTCGACGCCTTCCGGCACCAGCTTCAACTGGTCGCGGATCTCCTGCTGGAAGTAGCGGTCGGCGGAACCCCGCGCCATCGCGCCGAGACTGCCCATGCCGCGGTAGGATTTGTACGACCGGCCCTGGTACAGGAAGGTCTCGCCGGGCGCCTCGTCGGTGCCGGCGAGCAGGCTGCCGATCATCACGCTCTCCGCGCCGGCGGCCAGCGCCTTGACGATGTCGCCGCTGGTCCGGATGCCGCCATCGGCGATCGCCGGCACGTCGCGCTCGCGGCAGGCGGCGGCGGTCTCGGACACGGCGGTGAACTGCGGCACGCCGACGCCGGCGACGACGCGGGTGGTGCAGATGCTGCCCGGGCCGATGCCGATCTTGACCGCATCCGCGCCGGCCTCGATCAGCGCCACGGCCGCCTCCGGCGTGGCCACGTTGCCGGCGACGAGCTGCACCGAATTGGAGAGCTGCTTGATCCGCTCGACCGCGCGCAGCACGCCGTCGGAATGGCCGTGCGCCGTGTCGACCACCAGCACGTCCACTTCGGCGGTGATCAGCACCTCGGCGCGGCGCCGCCCGTCCTCGCCGACCCCGGTCGCGGCGGCGACGCGCAGCCGGCCCAGCTCGTCCTTGTTGGCCAGCGGATGCGCCTGCGCCTTGTCCATGTCCTTGACGGTGATCAGCCCGACGCAGCGGTACTGGTCGTCGACGACCAGCAGCTTCTCGATCCGGTGCCGGTGCAGCAGCCGCCGCGCCTCCTCGGCGCCGACATCGCCGGCGACGGTGACCAGGTTCTCCCGCGTCATCAGCTCGTAGACGCGCAGGCCCGGGTCGGTCGCGAAGCGCACGTCGCGGTTGGTCAGGATGCCGACCAGCCGGCCGGTCTGGCGCTCCACCACCGGCACGCCGCTGATCCGGTGCGTCGCCATCAGCGCCCGCGCCTCGGCCAGCGTCTGGTCCGGATGGATGGTCAGCGGATTGATGACCATGCCGGATTCGAACTTCTTCACCTGGCGGACCTGCGCCGCCTGCTCTTCCGCCGAGAGGTTCTTGTGGATGACGCCGATGCCGCCCTGCTGCGCCATGGCGATCGCCATCGGCCCCTCGGTCACCGTGTCCATCGCCGCCGAGATCAGCGGCACGTTCAGCGGGATGCTGCGCGTCAGGCGGGTGCGCGTCTCGGTCTCGCCCGGCACGACCTGCGAGTAGCCGGGCACCAGCAGCACATCGTCGAAGGCCAGCGCCTCCTCGATGCGGTGCGCGAGGGGGAGGTAGGCGGGGTCGGCGGGCATGCTGGGACCTTCTCGATCACGACAGGCCCCGGAACCGGAGCGCGGATCGCCGAATCCCGGCCGGACCTTGGCGCGTGGACATAGGCCCCGGACCGGGGTGGTGCAAGGCAAGCCACGGTTGCGCGGCCCGCGCGTCCGCTCGCCCGGTCGCTCAGCTCCTGCCGCGGAACCCGGTCGCGACGACGTAGAGCTCGCTGCTCTCGCGGCGGCTGGCGGGCGGCTTGGCGTGCCGGACCTGGGCGAAGCGCTGCTTCATCGCCGTCAGCATCGCCCGCTCCGACCCGCCCTGGAACACCTTGGCGACGAAGCCGCCGCCGGGCGCCAGCACCTCACCGGCGAAGTCGAGCGCCTGCTCGGCCAGCGCCATGATGCGCAGATGGTCGGTCGCGGCATGGCCGGTGGTGTTCGGTGCCATGTCGGAGAGCACCAGATCGGCCGGCCCGCCGAGCCGGTCGGCGAGCTGTTCCGGCATGGCGGGGTCGGTGAAATCGCCCTCGATCAACACCGCGCCCGGGATCGGGTCGATGCGCAGCAGGTCGAGCCCGAGCACCGCGCCGGCGCCCCGGCGCAGCGCCACCTGAGTCCAGCCGCCCGGTGCCGCGCCGAGATCGATCACCCGGGCGCCGCGGCGGATCAGGTGGAAGCGATCATCGAGCTCGATCAGCTTGAAGGCGGCGCGCGACCGCCAGCCCTGCTGCCGCGCCGCCTGCACGTACGGGTCGTTGAGGTGGCGCGCCAGCCAGCGCTGCGAGGCCGGGCTGCGGCCGCGCGCGGTGCGCAAGCCCACCGCCTCGCCGCGCGGCGGCAGGACGGCGCCACGGCCGGAGCGCGACTTCACCCGATGGCGGCCGGCCCGGTCAGGCGCTGCCGGCGGCGGCAGGACGCGTGCGGCTGCGCTTGCGCCCGGCGCGGGTGCCGTCGCGCATCAGCCGCAGCAGCATGCCCTCGCGCAGGCCGCGATCCGCCACCATCACCCGCGGCGTCGGCCAGGCGCGGCGGATCGCCTCGAAGATGGCACAGCCCGGCAGCACGAAATCCGCCCGTTCGCCGCCGACGCAGGGGTGCTGCGCCAGCCCGTCGCGGCCGAGCCGGCGCAGCAGGCCGAGCGCCTGGTCGGTCGCCTCGCGCGTCAGCACCGTGCCGTCGACCAGCGGGCGGCGGTAGCGCGTGAGCCCGAGGGCCACGCCGGCGAGCGTGGTCACCGTGCCGCTGGTGCCGAGCAGCCGCACGCCGCCGAGGCGGATCTCGTGGCCGATGCAATGCACGGATTCGAAGGCGGCAAGGCGCCCGGCGACTTCGGCCACCATCGCCTCGAACCCGGCATCGGTGAAGCCGGCGGCGCCGAAGCGCTCGGACAGCGTCACCACGCCGATCGGCAGGCTGACATAGCCGATCAGGCTCGGGGCGGCGTTGGCCTGGCCGCCGGTGCCGGCGAGCCGCACCCAGGCGAGCTCGGTCGAGCCGCCGCCGATATCGAACAGCAGGGCGCGCCGGCCGCCGCCCGAAAGCAGGGGCGCGCAGCTCTCCAGCGCCAGCTCCGCCTCCTCGCGGGTGGAGATGATCTCGACCCGGAGCCCGGTCTCGCGCCGCACGCGGGTGAGGAACTCGCCCCCATTGCTGGCCCGCCGGCAGGCCTCGGTCGCGATCGCCCGCATCGCCCGGACCGGGCGGCGGGACAGCCGATCGGCGCAGGCCTGCAGCGCCGCCAGCGCCCGGTCCATCGCCGAGGGGCTGAGCCTGCCGGTGTGGTGCAGGCCCTCGCCCAGGCGGACGATGCGGCTGAAGCTGTCGACGACGCGGAAACTCTGCCCGGCCGGCGTGCCCACCAGCAGGCGGCAATTGTTGGTGCCGAGATCGAGGGCCGCGAAGGCCGGCGCGGTGGAGCGCCAGGGGACCGGAAGGGGCGGAGTCAGTTCCCGGACAGGAGGCGGCTTGCTGCCGGCGGACGGGAGCGGGGAGGACGGCTCGGCAACGCACCCGACCATCGGTCCCCCTTTCCACACAACACGCGCGACACCCTGCGTTACATTCTCTGCCCGCAGCGGCGCCTTTCGCAAGTCCCTGCGGCGGTTTTCACTGCCGCCTGGGCAAACTGGCTACGAAGGCATGCAGTCCTTGCAGGCTCGGGGGAACACGCATTCGGCCGGATGAGGCGTGCACGGCTGGTTGCGTGCCGCGGGGCCGCCATGCTAGTGCCCGCCGCCTGCGCGTCATGGCGCCCGCCCTGTCCTGATTGGGGGATAGTTTAGCGGTAGAACTCCCGGCTCTGAACCGGGCAGCCTTGGTTCGAATCCAGGTCCCCCAGCCAATCCGGCCGCTTCACGACGTCCGAGGGAACGATCCCCCTCGTCCCCTCCTTCGCACCCGACGCTCCCCCGAGGCGCTCCGAACACCCGCGTCCGGGCTGCGGCGGGCTGTCGCGGATCCGCCCCCGCCATAGGCGCTCATCGCGACGGCGCTTCCATCTCGGATCCTCGACGGCAGCCCGCGGCACTTTCCTCGCGATCCAACGCTGTCACGGAACCCTGGCCCGATCTCGGCAGGCTCGCCAGGGCGGGCCACGCCACTGGCGGCAGCCGGCGTCGCGATTGCCCTCCGCGAATCGGCAGCCGCGCGGAATCGTGGCCGCGCAGCGGCGCCGGTTGCGAGGACGGGGTGACGCGCGGTCCCGGCGCGGCGGACAGCGGAGCGTCGCCTGCAGGTCAGGGCAGCTTCGATCGCCGATCGGGGCAAGCGGACCTTAACCAATCCCAGGCAATCTGCCGACCGTGTCCGCGCTTCGCCCGAGAGTGCGGAACCGCATCATTCGTGCCCGATCGCAACAGGAGCCCCGCAAAGCGATGTCGTTCAACGGTCTCAGTATCCGCGCGAAAGTGATCGCGGCGTTCGCCATCGTCGCGTGTTGCACCGGGGCGCTCGGGGCGTTCTCGCTCATGCGGGTCAGCGCCCTTCACGAAGAGACGGCAACGGTCGGCGGCGATGTCCGTACGGTGCAATGGCTCGGCGACTTCTCGCGCGACCTGGAGCGGCTGCAAGCCCTCACAGCGCTGCAGCACATCGCCAGCAGTGACTCCGAGAAGAAATCCATCGCCGATGCCGCGGCGCGCACGCAGAGCAACATGTCGGACCTCTGGTCGCGCTACGCGCCGACGATCGATCCCGGGGAAGAGCGGCATCTTGCGGACGCGGTGAAGACGACGTGGGGCGAATTCACCCCGCTGCTGACGACCATCGCCGATCTCGACAGGTCCGGCCAGCACGACAAGGCAACCGCGCTTCTGCTCGGCGAGTTCCGCCGGAAGACGGCGGAATTCCGCACTGCCATTGCAGCCGACGCTGCGTTCCAGGATCGGGAGAGCCAGCGTGCGACGGGCCAGAACGAGGCGGACGCATCGTCGGCCCAGACCTGGATCCTGCTGGCCGGCTGCGGGATCACCGCCATCTGCCTGCTGATCGGCTGGTCGATGGTGCGCGGAATCTCGACGCCCGTCCGGGCCATGACCGGCGCGATGCGGCAACTGGCCGAGCATGATCTCACCGCCGACATCCCCGGCATCACGCGGGGCGACGAGATCGGCGGCATGGCCGCGGCCGTCCAGGTGTTCAAGGACAACATGATCAAGGCCGACCGCCTTGCCGCCGAACAGGAAGCCGAGCGTGCGGCGAAGGAGCGGCGTGCGGCGCGACTGGCGGATCTGGTGCAGGGCTTCGAGCAGCAGGTCAGCGGCATGGTGGGCCAGCTCTCGTCGGCATCGACCGAGCTCGAGGCAACGGCGACGTCGATGAGCGAGACCGCGGATCAGACCAACAGCCAGGCGACCGCCGTCGCCGCCGCGGCCGAGGAGGCGAGCGCGGGCGTCCAGACGGTCGCGGCCTCCGCCGAGGAACTGACGGCGTCGATCGGCGAAATCAGCCGGCAGGTGGCGCAGTCCAGTCGCATGACCGGCAAGGCGGTCGACGAGGCGCGGCGGACCGATACCATCGTCCGCGCATTGGCCGACGGCGCGCAGAAGATCGGTGATGTCGTGGGCCTGATCACCTCGATCGCGGGGCAGACCAACCTGCTCGCCCTGAACGCCACGATCGAAGCGGCCCGGGCCGGGGATGCCGGCAAGGGCTTCGCGGTGGTTGCATCCGAGGTGAAGGGCCTGGCGTCGCAGACCGCGAAGGCGACGGACGAGATTGCCGGTCAGATCGGTCAGATCCAGGCCGCGACGCGGGAGGCGGTGATGGCCATCGAGGGCATCACGACGGCGATCGAGGAAGTCAACGGCATTGCGACCAGCATCGCCTCCGCGGTCGAGGAGCAGGGCGCCGCGACCGCGGAGATCGCGCGCAACGTGCAGCAGACCTCGGCCAGCACGCAGCAGGTCACGACGAATATCGCGGGGGTGAACCACGCGGCCGGCGGCACCGGGACGGCAGCCCGGCAGGTGCTCCAGGCGGCGGGTGACCTGTCGCAGCAGGCGGAGCGCCTCACGCAGGAGGTCAACGGCTTCGTCGCCGGGGTCCGCGCCGCCTGAGCCGATCCGATCGCGCCGCGGCACGTGCGGATATCCGTGCCGCGGCGTCGATCGGCCGCAGCCGCGTCAATCCGCCGCTGCGAACACAAGCCGCCGCTGCAGCGCCACGTCGATCTGTGCCAGCATGGCGGCGACCCGGCCCGGCCAGGCGATCGCATCCAGCCGCGCCTGCGCCGGTGCCTCCGGTCGCAGTCCGGCCAGAATGCGGTCGATCGCGGCGGCGAAGCCCTCGGCACTCGGGGCGATCCGCAGCAGGTCGCGCACGTCCTCCAGATTGGCGAGCGGCACGCTCACCACCTGCACCCCGGCGGCCAGGTAGTTGTAGACCTTGAGCGGGTTCATCGAGGCGGTCAGCGCATCGCATGTATGCGGCACGATCGCCGCATCGAAAGCCCGCATCGCGGCGCGGGCAGCGTCGTAGGGCATCGCGCCCGTGAAATGGACGTTCGCCAGCGCCCGCATCTCCGGCGGAATGCGGTCGCGCGTATAGGGACCGATCAGCACGAGGCTCCAGAGCGGCCGCAGTTGCGCCAGCTCGCGCAGCAGCGCCCAGTCGATCCGGTCATTCAGGTTGCCGACATAGCCGATCCAGGGCCGCGGCAGGGCGGCGAGCGCCGGCGGGGCGGCCGCGGCGGAGGGGGCTGAAAGCTCGGCGCCGTTCGGCACCACGACGATGTCCGGCCGCAATGCCGCGAACCGCGCCCGATTGCCCTCCCCGTTGGTGAAGACGACGTCGGCCGCCTGCAGCACTGCTCTGTATGCCGATTCCAGCTTCTGCAGCCGCTCCGGCGTGGTCGGCCACGCCCGTTCGTCATCGATCAGATCGGCAACCACGGCGAGGAAGGGCACGGAGCGCAGGATCTCCGCCGCATCCCAGATCACCGGACAGAACCAGGCGAGCGTGCGCCGCGGATCGAGGCCGGCCTCGCGCAGCGCGGCGGCGACGAAGCCCGCCGCGTCGGGACGCGCACCGAGTGAACGCCCGCCCAGGCTGTTGGCCGCCTCGCCCTCATGCGTCACCAGCAGGCGGCGCAGCAGCGCCGGCTCGTCGGCCAGCCCGAGCGCGCGTGCGACCGTACTGCGCGCCTGCAGCGCGGCGACATGCGCCGATGCGCCGATTGCGGCGCGTGCCATCTCGCGCAGTCCGGCGAGCGCCACCGGCTGGTCGAAATGCACCACCCGGCCGACGCGGCCGGACGCGAGCAGATGCTTGACCACCATGTCGGCGCGACGGCCGAACAGGTCGCTGTCGTTCTGTTTCCAGAAGAACGCCACGTCGAACCGCCCGCCCGGCGCGGCTCGCGCCGCGGCGTGCGGCGCGAGTGGCCTGGCCTGCCCGGCGGCAATGGCGCGCCGCGTCGTGGTGCGCAGCGCCTGCAGCACGTCGCGCACCGTCGATGCGAAGGGATTGCTGCGCCAGCGTGCCTCGGCGATCGCCGCCGCCAGTCGCACGCGGTTGACGGCAAAGCCGAACTCGCCCTCGAACAGCCGGCGCTGCCGTGCCCGCGACGCTTCCGTCTCCGGGCTCGCCAGCCGCTCGCGCAGATAGGCGGCGAATCCCTCCGCCGGCAGCATGTCGATGCCGAGCGCCGCGAGTTCCTGCAGCGGCGGCGTCGGCGTTGCGACGACGCGCACGCCGTGCTGCAGCGCATCGGTCAGCTTGGCAGGGAGTTGCGACTGCGTTATTGCCGCCTCGGGATCCTGCAGCAGCGGCACGAGATCGGCGGCGGCGAGATAGTCGCCGATCGCGCCGAAGGCGAAGCTCTCGCGCAGCACCACGCGTCCGTCCTGGCGCGCACGCAGCGCCTGCTGCATCGCTGGGTCGGCGATCGTGCCGGCAACCAGCAGCTTCAGCCGCGGATCGCCGACGGCGTCGATCGCGGCCAGCACGCTCGCGAGACCCTTGTGCGGCCGCACGGTGCCGAGGAAGGCGAGCACGACATCGTCCGGCGTGAAGCCGAGACGCTGCCGGGCCAGGCTGCGGTCGGGCAGCGCTGCCCGCTCGTCGCGGGCGTGACGCACGAGATGGCCGCCGAGATTTTGCTGCAGCGCGCGGCTGGCGACCGTGACGCAATCCGCGACCGACCAGTAATGGCTGGCGAGTTCGGTGCCGGCGGCGCCGAACGGCGCCTCGAGCAATGACTCCGCGCCGCCGCGGTCGCCGAAGGCGCGCTCGTCCTCGTCGAAATCGAACAGCAGCGGGCAGCGGCTCTGTTCCGCCAGCAGCAGGCCGAGCAGCAGCCCGGGCAGACGCGGCTTGCAGACGATGACGAGATCGAAGCCGGCGGCGAGTGCCAGCACCGTGCCCTCGCGCCACAGCTCGGGCAGGCTGCGCACCGGCAGGATGCGATGCGCCAGGCCCTCGTCGCGCAGCGGCTGCCAGAGTGCCTCGCCGAAGCGCGGCCAGGCCGGGCCGATGAGCTGCACGTCCCAGTCGCGCTCGAGCAGCCGGTAGAGGACGAAGGAACGGCCGGCAGGATTGTGCGTCAGATCCCAGCCGACAACCGCCACGCGAGGCCGGCCGAAGGCGGTGCCCGCCGCGACCGGTGAAGACAGCGTCGCAACCCGCGCGGCGAGATGCTCGAAATTGCGCGACAGCCGCTCCAGTCGCGCCCGCTGCTCATCCATCGGCGGAGTCATTCGCGGCCATGCGGTCGAGCAGGTCGAGCCGGCGGAGCTGGAAGCCACGCGGTCGCCCGCCGGTCGGCTCCGGATCGGCATAGAATGCGATGCGATGCCGTCCGGGTGCAGGCGTGCGGAAGGTGATCGGCGTGATGCCGCCGCGCGGCAGGCTGAAGCAGCGCGGCGGCTCGGCGCCGGCGGCGATGCGCAGCATCTTGGCGCCGCTGCCCTCTCGCTCCGGCAACCAGCAATGCAGGCTGAGCCCGACCACTTCCTCGACCTCGAGCACCGCCGCCGGACCGACCCAGCCGTCGCGATCCGGCGCGCCGCGGCACCAGCGCAGATGCGCGCCGAGTGCAGCCGCGGGATCGAGCGCCAGGCGCAGGCCGGGTCCCGCTTCGCCCTCGAGCAGCAGCCGGTCGTGCGGCGTCGCCGCCTCCAGCCGGGCGGTGCCGCCCGGTGGCAGCGGATCGTCCTCGGGCGCCGCGACGGCAACCGGCAGGCAGGATGCCAGCGCGGCCAAAGCCGGCGGCTCCGTCAGCGCATAGGTTTTGCCGCCGAACGCGATGCCCCATGCGGCGGAGCCGGGCGCGGCCATCAGATGCGCACCCGCGGTCGCGATCATCGTGCCGCCGCTGCCGGAAAGCTCCACGCGATCGAAGGCGCGGCGGACGCGCACGTCGCGGCGGGAGCGCGGGACGACATGGTGCAGCGCCGTCGCGGTGAACCCATACCGGCCGGTGCCGATCCCGGCTTCCGACAGATCGCGACGGAACTGATCGGCGCGCATGGTGAGCAGGACCTCGTCGCCGTCGACGAGCTCGACCGCCACCACGGCATCGGGATGCGCCGGATCCCACGCCCAACCGGCGATGAGATGCGGGGTGAAGACATCGACGCAACCGGGCAGCGACACGATCCCCCCAATCCGGTGACCGCGCGCCGGGAATTCCGACGCGCATGGCTTTGCCCTGCCGCCGACATTCCTGGTCGACCTCGCCCGCCGTCTGCCGGCACCGCGACATGCAACGGTAATCAGCCTTCCACCGGAATACGGTGGTTCAAACAGGAATATCCGGTTGACAGCACAACCGCTGATCCGTACCTGTAGCGCATCAATATCCTGTTTGTCCATATGATCGCCGAGCGCATCGAGCCGATTTTGCCAGCCGTGCTATGGCATCACCGCAACTGACGGTGTGGTCCTGATGCTGGAACGTCGTGACGATCCGCGCTTCGCGACGATTGCGCAGCCGTCCGAACATGCAATCGCCTTGCTGCGCGAGGTGCTGGCATCCAATCCCGCCCCCTCGGTCGCGGAGATCGGCGTCGGCATCGGTGCCACCTCGGCGGTGCTCTGCGAGCTGCTGGCCGGCCGCGGCGAGATCGCGTTCTACGACTACGCCGAAAAGCTCGAGGAACTCGGCGCTGATCTCGCAGCCAGGGGCTTCACCAATATACGGTTGCACGGCAACACCCGGTGCACCTTCGACAGTTATGCCTGGACGCTCGCCAATCAGGCGCTGGCGATGCGGCAGGCCGGACAGGAGGGCCTGTTCGATTTCATCTATTTCGACGGCGCGCATCTGTTTCATCACGATGCGCCGGCGGCGATCGTGTGCAAGGAGATGCTGCGGCCCGGCGGGGTGATCCTGTTCGACGACTATGACTGGTCGATCGCCATCTCGCCGACCATGCGCCCGGAGGTGCAACCGGCGGTCACCAAGCACTTCACGCCGGAGCAGATCGCCGCACCGCATGTCCGCCTGATCTGCGACCTGTTCCTCGACCCCGATCCGGCGTTCCGCAAGCTCGATATCGGCTATCACACGCATGAGCATCGCCGCGCCTATCGCCGGGAGGCGCGATGACCGCAGCCGCGTCGGTGCTGGAGGCGGCGACGACTGCCTCCGCCGTGCCGCCCGCCTGGCGGATCGACGATGCCGCGACGCTGCGCCGGGCGGTCGCCGAGGCGCCGCCGGGGACGGTGCTGGAACTGGACGCGCCCTGCGTCCTGCTCGCGGAACCGCTGCTGATCCGCAGCGCGCTACACCTGCGCGCGCGACCCGGCCGCGAGGCGATCATCGTGCTGACGACGCCGGAGGCCGCGCTGCAGGTCGCGGGCGATGCCGAGGGCGGCACGCTCTGCGATCTCATCCTCGCCGGCGACGGTCAGCGCACGCAGCCGCTGCTGCAACTGCGCGGCGCCGATACGCTGCTCGTCCACAACGTCACCCTGCGTGACAGCGAGGGTGCCGGCTTCGCCGCCGAGAACTGCCGCGCGCTCTGCCTCAGCGGCGTGGTGCTGGCGGAAATCGGGCTGCTGGGCGGCAGCATCAGCAACTGCCCGGACCTGGAGGCGGAGATCGCGCTGCTCGGCATCGGCCGGCGTGGCCGGGCCGCCGGGATCGTACTGGCCGGAAGCGGCGGCGGCATCCTGCGCGTGCATGCGCGTGACGTTTCGGGCAATGCGGTGACGCTGCGTCCCTGTGGCGGCGCGGACGCCGGGCCACCCGACCAGCTCCTGGTCGATGCCGCGCGTTGCTTCCGCGCGGTGGCCGTCCTCGGCGATGCCGAGTGCCCGGTGCAGGGCGCCGCGCTCACCGTCACGGCGACGGATATCGACGACTGCGCCGTGCTGCTGAGCAACTGCCGCGACGTGCAGCTCGATCTGCATGCGATGGGCTGCATGCCGGCGCTGCTCGATGGCCGCGCCGGCGCGCGCGACTGCCGCATTCGCCTCGCGACCGACCGGCCCGGCGCGCTGGAGCAGCGCGGTGCCAGCCGCGGCAACGTCGTGACCGAAGTGCCGCCCGATCCGCGCACGGCACCGGCGGTGCCGCCGCCGCGCGGTCTCCCGTCCGCCGCCCGCCCCGTCCACGAGGTGGCGGATCGCTGCCGGATCTGCGGTTGGGAGGGCCGTTTTCGCCAGACCGACCGGCGGGTGCGGGAGACGTTTGCGTGCCGGCGCTGCCGCGGCACGCTGCGCTACCGCGCCCAGGCCTGGGCGCTGCTGCACGCCGTCGCCGACGACCGGTTTGCGTCGCTGGAAGCACTCGCGGGCGCCGGCTGGCTCGCCGGACGCTCCGTCTTCGAGCCCGGACAGTCGGGTCCGCTGCGACCCTATCTGGCGAAGGCGGGGCACTACGTCGCCTCGGTCTACCGCCCGGGCCGGCGCAGCGGCGACACCGATGACGGCGTGCTCTGCCAGGACCTGACCCGCACCAGCTTCGGCGATGCCGGTTTCGACCTCGTCGTCACCTCCGATGTGATGGAGCATGTGCGACGGCCGGACGATGCCTGGGCCGAGATCCGGCGCATCCTGCGCCCGGGCGGCTGGCACGTGTTTTCCATTCCGCTGACCGCGCCGATGCCGCCCGCCTCCGTCGTGCGCGTGGATACGACCGGCGACGACGACCGGCCGATCCTGCCGCCCGTCTACCATGGCGATGGCGCTGACGGGCGCTCGCTCGTGTACACCGATTTCGGCGCCGACCTCCTGGACCGGCTGGCCGCGCTTGACCTGCCGACGCAGGCCCTCGCCTATCCGAGCGACGATCCGCTCTGCGCCAGCGTGCTCAGCTTCGTCTCGCAGCGCGTCGGATGAACGCAACCGCTGATTCGGCGTGCCGAGAGGCGCCGCTGTTACCCGCGCTGCTGCATCGCCGTGCGACGGAGCACGGTGCGCGGGTGGCGCTGCGCTTCCTGCGTCGCGGCGAACACCTGGCTGACCAGGCGAGCTACGCCGACCTCGATGCGGCGGCGCGGATCGCGGCGGCAAACCTGCTGTCCGCCGGGCTCGCCCGCCGGCCGGTGCTGCTGGCTCTGCCGCAGGGGCTGGATTTCGTGCGCTGCTTCCTCGGCTGCCTCTATGCCGGGGCGATCGCGGTGCCGACGCCGGCGCTGGCCGACCCGCGCGGCGCCGAGCGCATCGCCGCCATCGCCGCGCAGGCGCAGCCCGCGGCCCTCATCGCCACACCCGACCACATCGCGGCCGGCGAGACGCTGGTGACGCTGCGCGCCGCCGCACCGGCGATCCGCGCGCTCGCGCCGGCGGACGTGCTCGCGGGCCCGGCGCTGGCCTCACCCGCCGGCGCCGGGGCGGATGCGATCGCCTTCCTGCAATACACCTCGGGCTCGACCAGCCGCCCCAAGGGCATCGTCATCACCCACGGCAACATCGCCGCCAATCTGGCGATGATCCGCGCCGCCTTCGCGCAGGACGAAGGCAACAGCACGGTGAGCTGGCTGCCGCTGCACCACGACATGGGGTTGATCGGCTGCGTGCTCGAGCCGCTCAGCCTCGGCGCCGAGGCGGTGCTGATGTCGCCGCTCGCCTTCCTGCAGAAGCCGCTGCGCTGGCTGCGCGCGCTTGCCGCCTACGGTGCCACCACCGCCGGGGCGCCGAATTTCGGCTACGAGCTCTGTGCGCGCGCGGTCGACGAGGCGGCGGCGCGCACGCTCGATCTGTCGCGCTGGCGGCTTGCGTTCTGCGGCTCCGAGCCGGTGCGCGCCACCACCCTCGCCCGTTTCGCCGCCCGCTTCGCACCGAGCGGCTTTGCCGCCGAGGCGTTCTATCCCTGTTACGGTCTAGCCGAGGCAACGCTGTTCGTCACCGGCGGCGCGCCGGGCAGCGGCGTGCGCGAGCGGGCGCTGCCCCGCCCGGCGGGCGGCGAGATCCGGGCGGTATCGTGCGGCGCGCCGCGCGGCGGCGCCGCGATCGCATTGCTGCGGCAGGATGTGCCGGAGCATGTGGCACCGGGCGCGATCGGCGAGATCGCCGTCGCCGGGCCGCAGCTCAGTCCCGGCTTCTGGGATGCGGCGCGCGGCATCGTGCCCGATGCAGCGCGGGAGGTGCGGCTCGACGGGCAGCGCTTCCTGCGCACCGGCGATCTCGGCGCGCTGCAGGATGGCGGGCTGCACGTGGTCGGGCGGCTGAAGGACATGATCATCGTGCGCGGCGCCAATATCTTTGCCGAGGATGTCGAGCAGACCGTGCTCGCGCATCCCGCCGCCGCGGCGCTGGGCGCAGTCGCGGCGCTGGCGCTGGCCGACATCGCCTCCGACAGCACGGCGTCGGAGGGGCTGATCCTGGCCTGCGAGGCGGCGCGCGGCGTCGCGCCGGCGCGCCCGGCCGAGATGCTGGCCGCGCTGGCGACGGTGGTCGCGCAGGCGCATGGCGTCCTGCCGACGGAGATCGTGCTGCTGCCGGCGGGTGGTATCGAGCGCACGCTGAGCGGCAAGCTGCAGCGCGCCCGCACCCGTGAGCGCCTGGCACAGGGCGCGCTGCCGATACTGGCGCGCTTCGCCGCGCCACGCCCGGCGCCGCGGCCCGCGGCATGATGGGGTCGCTCCCCAGCATCCACGGTATTGCACGGGGCACCGGCGGGGCGGTCGCGCCCGAGATCGCGAACGTGCTGCCGCCCGCTCAGTATGCCGCCGGTCGCGCCGCGGGAAGGCCGCCGTGAGCGCCACGCGCGTACTGCCGCACGATGCCGATCTCGCCGCGGCGCTGCGGGATGCGCCGTCCGGCGCGCCGGTGACGTTCGGCCCGGGCACGTACCGGCTCAGCGGGACGGTGCGGCGGGCCGCCCCGCTCACGCTCGCCGGACAGGGCGCGAGCGCGACCGAACTGGTGCTGGAGGGCGAGGCGTCGCTGCTGCTGGAAAGCACCGGCGGCGAGATCCGCGGCATCATGCTGCGCGCGGCGTCGGCGCAGCGGCAGGCACCGGCCCTGCAGGCGGAGCACTGCCGCGACCTGGTGCTGCGCGACCTCGTGCTGCGCGACATGCGCGAGGGCGTGGCGCTGCGTGACTGCACGGATGTGCGGCTTGACGGAATCTCGTTCCGGCGCATCGGGCTGGCCGCTTCGCGGCTGCACGGCTGCATGCAGATCATGTTGCGCGCGGATGTCGAGGCGACCGGGCTCGTGCATCGACATGCCGCGATCCTGCTCGAAGATTGCACGAGGTTTTCCATCCGGGCGAGCCTGCGCCGCGTCTCCGGCAGCGGCATCGAGCTGCGCAGCGCCGCCATCGGCTGCCATTCCGGCGAGATCGCGTTGCACGCCAGCGCCTGCTTCCGCGCCCTGACCGTGCTCGGCACGGCCTCGGTGCCCTGCGCCGATCTGGATGTCACGGCTGCGGGTGAAGAGTTCGGCGACGTCGCCGTGCTGCTCTCCAACGTCTCCCGGGCGACGGTGGATGCGACCGCCCTCGCCTGGCACGGGGAGCCGCTGCTGCGCCTTGCCGGCGGCGGCGGCGCGCGCGATTGCACGCTGCATCTCGGCCGCGTGCCGCCCGAGGCGGTGGTGCAGGCGGGCGGCAGCACCGGCAACCGCATCGTGTCAGAACCGCCGCAGGAAGCCGCCGCCTGACATGACACTTGCGATCGCGACCGAGACCGTGCCGTTTCCGGCCCCGCCGCACACCGAGCTCGGACGGCCGTCACTGCGCCAGCTCGGCTACCGGCTCAGGGTGTTCGACCTGATTCTGCAACGCCTGCTCGGCGCGGGAGAGGGGCGGCGCTTCGTCGATCTCGGCGGCGGGCCGCTGCTGTTCGCGCGCCGCGCCCAGGAGGCAGGATTCGCGGTCACGGCCGTGGACGCGCGGCCGCCCTGGACGGGCGCGCGGCCGGAAGGCATCGCGCAGGTCCGGGCGGACATCCGCGGCTTCGATCTCGACGGCTTCGACGTCGTCGGCATCATCGGGCTGCTGTACCATCTGCGCCTGACCGAGCAGATCGACCTGCTGCGCCGCTGCGCCGGTCGCCCCGCGGTGATCGACACCGAAATCTGGTGCGCCGGTCTCGTCCGCGAACTCGGCGTGGAATCGCCGCAGGTGCGGCCGGCGGAGCAGCTCGGCTGCAGCGGCGCGGTGTTCGACGAGACCGGCAACGTGTGGTCGTCGGTCGGCAACGAGACGTCGTTCTGGCTCGACGAGCCGAGCCTGCTGCGCCTGGTCGAGGGATTCGGCTGGCGCCGCGTGACGCTGCTCGACCCGCCCTATTTCTCCCGCTTCGGGCGGCGGCGCTGGTACGTGCTGCAATGACCGCAGCGATGCACCCGGAAGACGCCGCGCCGACGGCCCTCATCTGCGGCACGTTCGATGTCGGGAATTACGGCGACCTGCTGTTCCCGATCGTCGCCGCGCACCGGCTGGGACGGCTCGGCTGGCGCGTGCTGCCGGTCTCGCCCACCATGCAGCCGAGTGGTTTCGCCGACGCGCTGCCGGCACTCCCGTTGGCCGAGATCGTGGACCGCACGCGCTTCGACGCGGTGCTGATCGGCGGCGGCGACATCATCCATGGCTGGCGCGCCGATTTCCTGCGCGAGTATCGCATCGGCGACCTGCCGGGCTGGGCCTATACCGCGCTCTGGTTCGGCGCCACCGCCGCCGCGGCGCTCGCCGACGTGCCGGTCGCGTGGAATGCGCCCGGCGTGCCCTCGCCTTTTCCGGAACAGCCGCGCCGCCTGGCGCTGCAGCCCGCCCTCGCCGCCGCCGACTACGTCGCGGTGCGCGATCCGGCCAGCGCACAGTTCCTCGGCAGCACGACCGAAGCGGAGATCGCGGTGGTGCCGGACACGGTGGCGGAACTGGCGCAGGTCTGGCCACGTGCCGTGCTCGCCCCGATGTTTCGCGCGCTCGCCGCCCGCAAGGGAATCGGCGCCGAGGAGGCGCTGCTCGCGGTGCATCTGCGACCCGGCGGCACCGGGCCGGCGGCACCCGAGGCGATCGCCGCGCGGCTTGCCGATTTCGCCGGCGCGCGCGGCCTGGTACCGCTGCTCGTCTCGATCGGGCCGAGCCTCGGTGATGCCGCGACCTTGCGCCGCCTCGCCGCGGCACTGCCGCTGCGCCACGTCTGCCTCGACGATCCCGCCAGCCTGCAGGACGTGGCGGCGGCGATCGCGGCCTCGCGGCTCTACATCGGCAATTCGATGCACGGCTATATCACCGCTGCGTCGTACGGCGTGCCCGGCGTGATCGTGGCGCGCCCGGCGTTCCGCAAGTTCGCCGGCATCACCCGCGCTGTCGGCCGCGATGCCGACGCCGTCCCGGACTGGGAGACGGCGCTCGACCGCGCGGCCGGGATCCTGGGCGAGCGGGTGGAAATCGGCGCGCCGGTGTTCGCGGCGATCGAGACGCATTGGCAGCGCCTCGCCTCGGCCATCGCCGACCGGGACGCGGGCCGCGCCCGCCGCGCCCGGTTCCTGCGTGCGCTGGTGGCCGGCGGCGTGGCGACCGCCGGGTTCGGCTGGCTGACCCAGCCCTTCGTCACCCGCGCCGGCTCGGGACGCGTGCCGTGAGCGAAGCAGCCCTCGCGGCGGTGCGCGCGCGGCTCGCCGCCGGCGACCTCGACGGCGCAGCGGACATGCTGCGCGACGTGACGGCGGCCGAGCCCGGCAATCTGACCGTCAGGCTGCTGCAGGGCGAGCTGTTGGAGCGGCGCGGCCGGCATGCCGAAGCGGCGGCGCATTACGGGGATCTGCGTGCCGCCTGGCCGGACAATCCCTGGCTCGCGGCGCGGCTTGCGACGGCACTGGCGGCAATCGGCGAGGCGCAGGCGGCGCTGACGCTGTACCGCGACGTGATCGCCTCCGCGGCACTGCCGGAGGCGATGCGGACGCAGATCGTGCGGCGGCTGGCGGCGGCGAACCGGCGCGATGCGGAGATCGCGGCGCTGCTGGAAAGCCGTCTCGACGCCACGCCCGACGATCCTGCGCTGCTGCGCGAGGTGGCGAGCAGCGCCGCGACGGCCGGCCGCGACGCGGCGGCACTCGGGCATTTCGCACGTTCGCACGCGCTCGAAAGCCTTCCCGCCTGGGCCTGCGCACTGCGCCTCGAGGCGATGGCCCGCCATCGCCGCCAGACCGGTGCGTACCCGCTGGCGGATGCGGCGCTGATCGCGGCGCTGGAGGATGCGCTGGAGCGCTTCCCGTCGCATCCGCTGTTCGTGCGCGAGCTGAACCGGCTGCCGCTGGCTCGGCCGGACTGGCAGCGCCTCTACGCGCTGCACCGGCGTCGGGCACCGACGGCGCCGCCCGACGGATTCCTCGGCTTCGAAATGGCCAAGGCCCGTCTCCAGGCCGGCGACCGGGAAGCGGCGCGGGCGCTGCTCGACGGGCTCGGCGCGGGCTCGACCTGGGATGCGCGCGCCCGGCCGCTGCGCGAGGTGTTCGCCACCGTGCCGGAAGCGCTCTGGCAGCGGTCCCGTCTCTGCGACGACGAGGCGGCCGAGGTGCAGGTCGTGGCGACACCGGGGGCGCGCCGCACGCTGATGATATTTGCGACGCTCGCCGGCGATTTCATGATGTTGCCGCTCGCCGGTCTCGACGCGCTGCTGGCCGAAATGCCGGCCCATGTCGTCTACCTGCGCGACACGGTGTGGAACTCCGGGCTCGGCGGCTTCCGCTCGCTCGGCCCCGGCATCGGCGATGCGATTGCGGCGCTGCGCGCATGGCTCGCGCGCCTCGACGCGCCGGACCTGGTAACCGTCGGCGGCTCGGTGAGTGGCCTGTCGGCCCTGCGCTACGGCGCCCGGCTCGGCGCCGCGCGGGCGGTCGCGTTCGGCGCGCTCACCACCACCGATCCAGAATTCTCGGCCACGCCGCCGCGCTTGCAGCGCACCGGCCGGCGCGCGCTGGAAACCGCGCCCGGGGAACAGGAGCGCTTTCGCGAGGTCGCGGCGGAACTCGCCGCATCGCCGGCGATGCGGGTCGACCTGTTCATCGGCGCCGATTGCCCGCTCGACCACGCGCAGGCGGCACGGCTGGCCGGGCTGCCGGGCATCGCCACCCATGCCGAGCCCGGCGTCGATCACCACTACGTCGCGCTCACCATGATTGCGCGCGGTCGCTTCCTGCCGGCGATCGCCGGCGCCTTCCCCGCCCCTGCCGCCGCTGCCGAGGAGATTGCCGATGTCGCATGAGACCGGTATCGCCGAGCCGACCCGTACCGCGGTCACCGAGTGGATCATCCGCTACGCCACCGCGGCACTCGACATGCGCCGCGAGGATTTTTCCACCAGTGCGCATTTCGATTCCTACGGCCTGGACTCGGCCGAGGTGGTGATCATGGCCGGGCTGCTGGAGGAAGCGTTCGGGATCGAGATCAATCCCGAGCAGTTCTTCACCACGCCCAGCGTCGACGGCGTCGTCGAGGCACTGGTCGCCGCGGGCACGGTGCGGGCCGATTGAGACCGACGTCGCCGAGCAGGGCCGCGACCCGCGCGGCCGCCGCGACAAAGACGGCGCGTGACGACTGACGCGCCACTTGCGCACGGCCGGTCACAGTCGAGCATGAGTGCCGCGCGTGACCACGCCTGAGATCAGCCTCGTCCTGGTCAGCCACGCCATGTCGGCGCAGCTCCGGCGCACGCTGCTCTCGCTTTCGCCCGCGTATCAGCGCAACTGCCCGCCGGGACGCTGCGAGGCGATCGTGGTCGACAACGGCTCGCCTGAGCCGCCGACGGCAGAGCTGCTGCAAATACAAGGCCTCCCGGTCGAGCTGCATCTCTGGCCCGACGCGCCGCGCTCGCCGGTGCCGGCGGTGAATTTCGGCCTGTCGCGCGCCCGCGCGCCCGTCGTTGCGGTCTGGATCGACGCCGCCCGGCTCGCCTCGCCGGGGCTGATCGATGCCTGCCTGCGCGCCTGCCGCCTGCACGAGCAGCCGGTCGTCGCGACCTACAACTATCATCTCGGGCACAAGCCCCAGTATCACAGCGTGCATGAAGGATACGACGCGACGGCGGAGGCGGCGCTGCTCGCCGGGATCGACTGGCCCCGCGAGGGCTACCGCCTGTTCGAAATCGCCGTGCCGGAGATCGGGCAGGGCTGGCCTGGGCCGATGCTGGAAAGCAACGCGCTCTGCATGCCGCGCGCGATGTGGCAGGCCCTGGGCGGCTACGAGGCCCGCTTCACCAGCGCCGGCGGCGGCGCCGCCAATCCGGATGTATTCTCCCGCGCCTGCGGGCTGCCGGGCGCCCAGCTCATCAAGGTGGCCGGCGAAGGCACCTTCCACCAGTTCCATGGCGGCATCGCGACCAATGCCCTGCGGCATGACGTCTATCGCGCGATCGCCTTGGAATACATGAAGATCCGCAAGCGGCCGCTGGCGCCGGTGCGCCTGCCGGGCTGGCAGTTCGACCCGGCCACCGGCATCGTCACCCGCCCGTGAGCGCAGCTGCGGCCGCCGTCGCGGCGCGCCTCGGCGTCGGCGACATCGCGCCGGCCGGACCGCCGGTCTGGGAGCCGGCGCAGCGCGCCTGGCGGATCACCCGCCATCACGACTGCCTCGCGGCGCTGCGCAGCCCCGATATCGCGGTCACCGAGCTTGCCGAGACGCTGCGGCGGCTCGGTGAGCGACACGGCATCGCGCTCGACCACCTGACCGCGGTGCTGGGCGCGTTTCTGTTCGTCCGCCATGCGCCGTTCCACGACGGCGCCCGCGCCCTGCTGCGCCAGGTGCATGCGGCGCTTGCCAGCCGCCTGTCCCCCGCCCTGCGGGCGGAGATCGCGACAGGGCTGCTCGCCGCGGTCGCAGCCGATCCGGGCGGTGACGGCATGCTGGCCTGCCAGGCGCTGCCGGTACGATTGATGGCGCACGGGCTCGGGCTCGCCGAGGAGGCGGTCGCGGGTGCCTACGCCGCCACCCAGGCCATCCTGACGCTCTGGCGGCGCAGTCCCGACCGCGCGGCGCTGCAGCGTCTGGAAGCTGAGTCCGCGGCGGTGATCGATCGCCTCGGCGCCACGCTCGACGACGCCGCGCGCGCCGGCGGGGTCGCGGCAGAGGCAC
>Ga0335074_10003322_pt1 | contig 21924 bp, 21 predicted proteins | sample Lox_Sample_23_FD_206715 | JGI IMG/M metagenome (GOLD analysis project Ga0335074, IMG submission 206715) | Soil microbial communities from Loxahatchee National Wildlife Refuge, Florida, United States - Lox_Sample_2.3 | ecosystem: Environmental > Terrestrial > Soil > Wetlands | place: USA... | reverse complement strand
CCGCGGACCATCTGAGCGGCGTCATCCTGTTCGACGAGACGATCCGCCAGAGCACGCGCGACGGCGTGCCGTTCCCGAAGTACCTGAGCGACCACGGCGTGCTACCCGGGATCAAGGTCGATCTTGGGGCCAAGCCCCTCGCCGGATTTGCGGGGGAGACGATCACCGAAGGCCTCGACGGGCTGCGCGAGCGGTTCACGGGATATCGCAAGCTCGGCGCGCGCTTTGCGAAGTGGCGCGCCGTGATCGACATCGAGGAGGGGATTCCGACCGCCTTCGCGGTTGAGGCGAACGCGCACGCCCTCGCGCGCTACGCGGCGCTCGCTCAGGAGCAGGACATCGTTCCGATCGTCGAGCCGGAGGTGCTGATGGATGGGGACCACTCGATCGAGCGCTGCGAGGACGTCACCGATCGGGTGCTCCAGGAGGTCTTCCGCCAGCTCTTCGAGCACCGCATCTATCTCGAGGGCATGGTGCTCAAGCCGAACATGGTGATCTCGGGCAAGAAGGCGCCGAGCCAAGCCTCGCCGCAGCAGGTGGCCGAGGCGACCGTGCGTTGCCTCAAGCGCCACGTGCCGGCTGCCGTGCCGGGCATCGCGTTCCTCTCGGGCGGGCAATCACCCGAGCAGGCGACCCTGAACCTCTCGCTCATCAATCAAATCGCCGGGCTCCCCTGGAACGTCACGTTCAGCTACGGGCGCGCGCTGCAGGACACCGCGCTCAAGGGCTGGGGAGGCTCCCCGTCCGGCGTCGCCGCGGGCCAGCAGGAGCTCGCCCGGCGCGCCAAGCTCAACGGGCTTGCAACGCTCGGGCGATACCAGCCGGCGCTCGAGAGTCAGGCGGCTTAGAGGCGCTCGCGCGGCCCATTCCGTGAGCTCTCCCGAGCAGCCCGTGGCTGCGGCGCCGTCCGCCGCCGGAGACATCGTGGTCGATGCGCGCGATGTGCACTACTCGATCGGCGACCGGAAGATCTTCGAGGGGTTGAACTTGAGCGCGCGGCGCGGCCGCATCACCGCGGTGATGGGTCCGAGCGGGACGGGCAAGACGACCCTGCTGCGGCTCATCACGGCGGCGGCCTACCCCGACAGCGGGCGCATCACGGTCTGGGGGCGTGACGTGGGCTCGCTCCGCTCGCGCGAGGTCTTCGCGATGCGCAGGCGCCTGGGGATGCTGTTCCAGAACGGCGCGCTGCTCACCGATATCGATGTGTTCGAGAACGTCGCCTTCCCGCTGCGCGAGCACACGAAGCTCACGGAGCGGCTCATCCGCGACATCGTGCTGACGAAGCTGCATGCGGTGGGGTTGCGCGGCGCCGCGAGCCTCATGCCCGCGGAGCTCTCCGGCGGAATGGCGCGTCGTGTCGCCCTCGCGCGCGCCATCGTCATGGATCCGGAGCTGCTCATCTACGACGAGCCGTTCGTCGGTCTCGATCCGATCGCGCTCGGGGTGATTCTGCGACTCATCCAGAAGATGAACGAGGCGCTCGGTCTCACGAGCATCGTCGTGTCGCACGACGTCCACGAGCTCGCGACGATCGCCCACGACAGCTACCTCATCTCGGAAGGCCGCGTCGTTGCATCGGGCACGCCGCAGGAGCTCGGCGGCAGCGATTCGCCGATCGTCCGGCAGTTCATGAGCGGCAGTCCCGACGGTCCCGTGCCGTTCCACTATCCGGCGCCGGACTACGAGCGGCAGCTGCTCGACGGGACGCAGGCGTGATGAGCGGTGCCCGCAGCGGGGTGCTGTCGCGGGGGCTGCAGCGTCTCGGTGCCACCTCGCTGTTCGCGTTGCGGCTGCTCACGGCCTGCGGCCCCGCGCTCGCGCGGCCCGGCCTCATCGTGGACCAGATCTACAACGCCGGCGGCCGCTCGCTCATCATCATCATGCTGTCGGGCGTATCGACGGGAGCCGTGCTCGGCCTGCAGGGCTATAACCTGCTGGCGCGCTTCGGGTCGGCCTCCGCGCTCGGCATCGCCGCGGCGCTCAGCCTCATTCGCGAGCTCGGCCCGGTGCTCACCGCGCTGCTCTTCGCAGGACGCGCCGGAACGGCGCTCACCTCCGAGATCGGGCTCATGCGCGCTACCGATCAGCTCACCGCGATGGAGATGATGGCGGTCGATCCGCTGCGGTACGTCGCCGCCCCGCGATTCCTCGGCGGGCTCATCGCGATGCCGCTCCTCACCGCGGTCTTCAACATCGCGGGCCTCTACGGCGCGCAGCTCATCGGCGTGCAGATGATGGGCGTCGATGCGGGCACGTACTGGTCGCAGATGCAGGGCTCGCTCGACTTGCGGGACGTGAACGAGGGCATCGTCAAGAGCCTCGTGTTCGGCTTCGTCGTGAGTCTGATCGCCGTCTACGAGGGCTATCATAGCGATGCCACGGCCGAGGGGGTGGGGCTTGCGACCACTCGAACGGTCGTCGCCTCCTCGGTGCTGACCTTGCTGCTCGATTACATGCTGACCGCGGCGTTTCTGTAGGTCTCTGGAGAAGGTGCAACCGAAGATGCGCGCCAATCGAACCCTCGAGATCGGAACCGGACTGTTCGTGCTGCTCGGTTTTGCAGCGCTCGTCTTTCTCACGACCCAGCTGCCCTCGAGCGGGCTGAAGCTGAGCAGCGCCAAGTCCGGATACCGCGTGACCGCGGAATTCGACAACATCGGCGACCTCAAGAGCGGGGCGCCCGTCACGATGGCGGGCGTGCGTATCGGCGAAGTGGAGAGCGTCGGTATCGACCCGCAGACCTACCGGGCGCTCGTGACCCTTCGGATCGATCCGCAGTACAACCAGATTCCGGACGACAGCGACGCGGCCATCAACACGCAGGGCCTGCTCGGTGGCCAGTATGTCGCGATCGGGCCCGGGGGCTCGGAGATGTATTTGATGAACGGCAGCCGCATCCAGTTCACGCAGAACGCCCTCGTGCTCGAGAATATCATCAACAAGCTGTTCGCGAGCTTCGCGGGCAAGAGCAGCGAGTCGAGCCCGAGCAGCGGCGGTAACGGCGGCGGTGCCGCCTCGGGCACGGGTGCGAGCTCCCCCGGGAACCACTCGGGCGGCGGCGCCGGCGGCAAGACAGGACACCGTTGAGATCACCCAGGAGCTTCGCGATGAAGTCGCTCACGGCGTTGGTGTGCAGCATGGGCTTGCTCGTGGTGAGTCTCGCGGCCGGGGTGGGCGCTCGCGCGCTCGCGGCGCAGGACACGGGCAGTGTGGGTGCGACTCAGGATCCCGCCCAGATCGTGCAGAGCGTCGCACAGTCCTTCCTCAAGGACCTCGACGCCAACCGCACGGTCTACTCAAAGAATCCGCAGCGGCTGCGGGAGGCCGTCGATCGCGACGTGCTGCCGTACTTCGACGTGCAGTACGCGGCGCGGCTCGTGCTCGCGAGGTACTGGCGCACCGCGACGCCGCAGCAGCGTGAGCAGTTCGTGAGCGCGTTCGAGAACTCGCTGTTCGCCAACTACGGCAACGCGCTCCTCGGCTTCCAGTCGAGCCGGCTGCAGGTGCTGCCGAGCCGCCTGGCCGCCGGCGCGACCAACGCGATCGTGCGCACCACCATCCGGCGCGACGACGGGTCGACCGTGTCGGTGAATTTCGCCCTGCATCAAACGCCCCAGGGCTGGAAGGCGTGGGACGTGATCGTCGAGGGCATCAGCTACGTCAAGAGCTTCCGCGACGACTTCGGCGCGCAGATCGAGCAGCAGGGCATCGATGCCGTGATTCAGCGCCTGCAGCGTGGTGAGAAGCCTCCCGCGATCGCGAACCCCGGCGGCGCGAAGACCTCGTGACCGAGCCCGCGCGTGTGCCCGGTGCGACGGGCATCACTGTCGTTCAGTCGGCGCCGAATCGCTACGAAGTGCGCGGTGCGCTCGCGTTCGGCACCGCGCGGCGCGCCCTCGGCGCCGGTCTCAAAGCCTTCGCCGGGGCGAGCGGTCCGATCGAGGTCGACCTGAGCGGCGTCGGCACTGCCGATAGCGCGGGTCTCGCCGTGCTCATCGAGTGGCTCGCGTGGGCGCATCGCAACGGGCGCGAGGTGCGCTTCTCCAACGTGCCGCAGATGCTGGATGCCATCGCGCGCATCTGCGAGCTCGAAGGGCTCCTGCAGGGGAAATAGCTATTTCGGCGGCGTCGAGTCGTCCGCCGCCGGGTCCTGCAGGGACCTCTGCAGCTCCTCCTCCTGCTCCTCCTCGGACTTCTGGGACGCGCCGTGGATCCGGAACGCGCGCTGCTGCAGATAGGCGTTGCGCGCGAAGGCGTACTCGTCGAAGGCATGCTGCGACTCGAGGAGCGTGTAGAGCGGCATGAGCGTGCGGGCGTCCGTATCGAGCGCGTACACCGTGTAGACCCCGATGTAGATCCAGATGTCGTTGATGTAGTTCTGCGGCTCGAGGAACCCGTCCGGTATCCGGCCGGCCGTGTCGCGCACGTCGGACATGCCGAGGAACGGCAGCACGAGATAGGGCCCCGGCGGGGCGCCCCAGGTGCCGAGCGTCCTGCCGAAGTCGTTGCTGTTCTTCGGCAGCCCGACGCGGGCGGCGGGATCGAACAATCCCCCGATGCCGACCGTCGAATTCACCAGGAAGCGTCCGATATCGCTCAGGCCGGTCCTGAACTTCGCCTGCAGGAGGTCGTTGACGAACACCTGCGGGTAGTCGGCGTTGTCGAAGAGGTTGCCGATCCCCGTGCGGATCTCATGCGGCACGACGCGGATGTAGGTGTGTCCGACGGGCAGGGCGACCTTGTGCACGAAGCCCATGTCGAATCCCCAGATCGAGCGGTTCATGCGCTCCCAGGGGTCGCGCGGGTCCTGGTTCTTGATCGGCGCGGAGGCGCAGCCCGCCACTGCAATCGCGGCGAGCATCAGCAGGAGCACGGGAAGCCGCGCGGGAAGTCGCATCATGCGAGAGACCTTCCCCGGCGGGCGCTAGTGGGTCCAGCCGAAAGGTTGGTCGCCGGAAGGCGGCAGATCGCCCGAAATCGGGCTTTCATCGAGTGAGCTTTCGCCTCCGAGCATGCCCTGGGGAAGGCGCCCGTGGTTCTCGCGGCGGACCTCGGCGAGAAAGTCGCGGATCTCCGAGAGCCGCGCCGCGAAGCGCTCGCGCTGAACGTTCGTCAGGTGCGGTACGCGCAGGGCAAGCTCGAACTGCTGCGTGGCGAGGGTCAAACTGCCGTTTGCGATGTAGTACTCGCCCATGTAGTCGTACGCGTCTCCCATATCGCCCGCGGCGCTCGCCGCCTGCGCGATGAGCTCAATCTGCCGGGGTGTCGGCTCCGCGTTGTCGAATAGGTCGTCGAGCAGTTGGTGTGCCTGTCGGGGGCGCCCGACCTTGATGAGCGTCTCGGCATAGCGCACGGACAGCGCAACGTTGCGGGGGAAGAGCACTTCAGCATCTGCGAACGTCTTGAGTCCGCCCGGTACGTCACCGGCTGCGACCTGCGCCTGACCGAGCGCCGAGCGCAGCAGCGTCACGCTCTGGTTTTGGGTGACGAGCGGTTGCAGGATCGCTACGGCCTCCCTCGGTCGGTTGAGCCGCATCAGGGCGAGGGCCAGTCCGTACTGATCGCTCAGCGTCGGAGGGCCGATGGTGGCCAGCTTGTGATAGTAACCGAGGATGTCGTAGTCCTCCGGCGCCGTGATGACGCGCAGCCGCTCCTTGATGAGGCCATAGCTCACCGAGTCCTTCAGGTTCCTGGGCCTGGGGAGCTGCGCCGCGCGCGCTCGTGCGTCGGCAATGCGGTCCGGGAAGATGGGGTGGTCGATCAGGAACTTCGGGTAAAGACTCTCCTGGTATCCGTACCGCTGCAAGAACGTCTCGAAGAAATCAGGCATGCCCTCCGGATCGAATCCGGCCGCCGCGAGGTAGCCCATACCGATACGATCGGCTTCCTCCTCCTCGCCGCGCGAGAAGTTGATTTCCTGCTGCACCATCATGCCTTGCGCGGCGGCGATGCCCCCTTCGACCGCAGGGGCGCCGCCGCCCATAGCGCCGATGACGATGGCCGCGAGCATCGCGGCCGCGGCGGTGAGCGTCTGCCGGGTCTGTGCCTCAGCCCCACGGACGCCGTGGTGCTGGGTGACGTGGGCGGTTTCGTGGGCGAGCACCCCGGCGAGCTCGGATTCGTTCGCGGTGGCAAGAATGAGCCCGTAGTTGCAGAAGATGAGGCCTCCGGGGACGGCTTCGGCGTTGATGTCGCTATCGTTGAAGACGACGTAGTGAAAGTGCGCCGCGCCGTCGAGCGACTGGGCGGCGAGCCGCGTGCCGAGGGACTGAATGTACTCGGTGGATTCGGGATCCTCGATGAGCACGTTCTGGGCGCGCATCTCGCGCAGGGCCATCAAGGCGACGTCGTACTCGTCGTTCTTGCCGATGAGCTCTCCGCCCGGATAGCCGATGTCCGGCAGATCGGCCTCGGACTGAGCGATCGCGAGCGTGGAGCCCGCCGTGAACGCGGCGAGGCCGAGGAAGAGGATCAGCTTCTGGAGCAAGTTGTGACGGAGAAAGCGCATGCGTTGCCTAGAGCGCCGTATCGAGCGCTTGAGGATTCGACCGTGCCCGCCGGTGCGAGTTTCGGGCGTTGGTCAGGTCCATTTTCAGCTGCAATTACCGATTGTTACAAACTATCCGAGGCATAGTCGGCGAGCCGCGAACGCTCACCGCGCACCAGGGTAACATGACCCGAGTGCGCCCAGCCGCGGAAGCGGTTGACGGCATATGTCATACCTGAAGTCGTCTCGCTCAGATAGGGGGTATCGATCTGCGCCACGTTGCCGATGCAGGCGAGCTTGGTCCCGGGCCCGGCGCGCGTGACGAGGGCCTTCATCTGTTTCGGCGTGAGGTTCTGCGCCTCATCGAGGATGATGTAGCGGTTGAGGAACGTGCGCCCGCGCATGAAATTGAGCGAGCGGATCTTGATGCGGCTGCGCAACAAGTCGTTGGTCGCCGCACGGCCCCAGGTGCCGCCTTCCTCGCTCTGGGTGAGGACCTCGAGGTTGTCCATGAGGGCGCCCATCCACGGCTCCATCTTTTCCTCCTCGGTACCGGGCAGAAAGCCGATGTCCTCCCCGAGCGGGATGGTCACTCGGGTCATGATGATCTCGACGAAGCGTTTCGAGTCGAGCGTCTGGGCGAGGCCGGCCGCGAGCGCGAGCAGGGTCTTGCCGGTCCCGGCCGGGCCGAGCACCGTCACGAAATCGATCTGGGCGTCGAGCAGCAGATTCAACGCGAAGTTCTGCTCGCGGTTGCGCGCCGTGATGCCCCAGACGCTGTGGCGCTCGCTGCGATAGTCCCGTGTGAGCTCGACGATCGCCGTGTCGCGCGACACACGGCGCACGATGCCCTCCATGCCGCGCTCGGTGTCCTCGTAGATGCCCTGATTCGCCTGCCATTCCCCGACGAGCGGTCCCTGCAGCTCGTAGAACGTGCGCTCCCCTTCCTTCCAGGAGCGGATGTCGCGGCTGTGCTGCTCCCAGAAATCGGCCGGCAGAGCCGTCATTCCGGAGTAGAGGACGTCGGTGTCCTCGAGCGTCTTGTCGCTGTAGTAATCCTCGGCGTGCACGCCGAGGACCGATGCCTTGATGCGTAAATTGATGTCCTTCGAGACGAGCGTGACGCGGGCGTTGGGGTTCTCCTTCTGCAGCGCGAGGCTCTGCGCGAGGATCGCGTTGTCGTTGCCTTGCCCGGGCAGGCTCTCCGGGAGCGAGGTCGTCAGTTGCCGCGTCTGGAAGAACAGCCGTCCGCTCGAGGGCTTCTTGCCGTGGTTGCCGGAGTACATACCCGGCAGGTTGAGACCCCGATCGATCTGCTCCTTGGTCGCTCCACGCATCATGTCGTCGAGAAACCGGCTCACCTGACGCACGTTGCGCGAGGCTTCCGACAGACCCTTCTTGTGTGCGTCGAGCTCCTCGAGGACGACCATGGGCAGATAGATATCGTGCTCCTCGAAGCGAAAGATCGCCGCCGGGTCGTGCATCAGCACGTTGGTATCGAGCACGAACAGCCGGGGGAGCGCGAGGATCTCCGCCGGGACTGCACCGGCCGCATCCATGGCCGCGCCGGGGGTGGTGCCAGGGGCCGTGCCGGGGGTGGTGCCAGGGGCCGTGCCAGGTCGCGCGGCAGGACCTGCGCCGGGCGCCGGACCGCCGTCAGAGAGACTTCGCCGCTTCAAGTACTTCCTCCGCGTGTCCCTGCACCTTGACCTTGCGCCATTCGCCGCGTAGCACCCCCGCGCCGTCGATGAGGAACGTGCTGCGCTCGATCCCGAGGTACTTGCGCCCGTAGAGGCTCTTCTCCCGGATCACATCGAACAGCTTGCAGACCTTCTCGTCCTCGTCGGCGAGCAGCTCGAACGGCAGCCGTTCCTTCGCCCGGAACTTCTGGTGCGAGGGAAGGCCGTCGCGCGAGATACCGACGATCGCGGTGTTTGCGCGGCGGAACGCCGCGTACCGATCGCGGAAGCCTTGGCTCTCGAGCGTGCAGCCGGAGGTCATGTCCTTCGGGTAGAAGTACACGACCAGCTTGCTCCCCGCGGCGCCGGCGAGCGTCCACGTCTCGCCGCTCGTCGACGGCAATGCGAACTGCGGGACCGGCTTTCCCAGCGCCACCTTACCCATGAGGCGCCTCAGGACTTCACCGGCTCGAGAATCGCATCGAGATTGAGCGAGTCGCAGAACTCCATGAACTCCTCGCGCAGATGCGCGATGTGAATGCGGCTCGGCACGTTGACGATCATCTGCACGGAGAACATCGGTGCTCCGGTGTGAGCGGCGGGGTAGCTGCGCGTTGAGACCTCGGCGATATCGATGCCCCGGCTCGCGAAAAACCCCGAGAGCCCCGAGACGATGCCGGTCTGGTCGAGGCAGACCACATCGATCGAGTACGGAAGCATGTCGGTCCGCGCCGACCGGGGCTCGGTGCGCCGCAGGTGAACGCTCAGGCTGTTGGTATCGGCGAGGCGCTTGAGCTCGGTCTCGAGCTTGGCGAGCGCATGCCAGTTGCCCGAGACCAAGAGCAGCATGGCGAACTCCGACCCGAGGTTCGCCATACGGCTCTCGCTGATGTTTCCCCCGCATTCGGTGATGACGCGCGTCAGCTCGTGGACCATGCCGGTGCGGTCGCTGCCAATCGCCGAAACAGCGAGGTGTTGCTTCATCTGCCGGGCGTTCTCCGTGCTCGCGCCAAAGTTTACCGGGAGCAGCAGGGACTTGCGAGAACGCGACGGCCGGCAGCGCGCGCGCGGCGCCGGCTTGCAACGGCTGAGCACTGGCCCGTACCATCGCCCGCTCCAATCTCCTCGCACTGTCATTTCATGCACTCCACCCATGTTCTCCGGTAGCTTGGTCGCCATCGTGACGCCCATGCGCGTCGATGGCTCGCTCGACCTGCCGGCGTGGGCGCGTCTCCTCGACCTGCATCTGGAGGGCGGTACGGCGGGCATCGTGGTCGGGGGGACGACGGGCGAGTCGGCGACCCTCACGGAGGGGGAGCTTGCGGAGCTGACCCTGCGAGCCCGTGCGCAGGTCGGGCGGCGGATGCCGCTCATCGTCGGCACCGGCACGAGCAGCACCGCGACGACCGTCGAGCGGGTCCGGCGCCTCTCGGAGCTTCCCGTGGCAGGCATCCTCGTGGTCACGCCGGCCTACAACCGCCCCACGCAGGAGGGCCTGTATCGCCACTTTGCCGCGGCTGCGGAGGTGTCACGGGTGCCGCTCATTCCCTATAACGTTCCGGCCCGTACCGCCGTCGATCTGTTGCCCGAAACCGTCGCGCGCCTGTCGCAACTGCGGGCCATCGTCGCTGTCAAAGAGGCCGTCGCTCGCCTCGAGCGCGTTCGAGAGTTGAAGAAGATGTGCCGGGAGGGCTTCGCGGTGTTGAGCGGCGACGATGCGACGGCGGGCGAGGCCGTGCTCGCGGGCGCCGCGGGTGTGATCTCGGTCACGGCCAATGTCGTTCCCCGCGCCATGGCCGATCTGATGGCGGCTGCGGCGGGCCACGAACGCGAGCGAACCGCACGACTCGATGCGCCCCTCGGCGCTTTGCACCGCGCCTTGTTCCTCGAAACCAGTCCCATCCCGGTGAAGTGGGCACTCGCCCGCATGGGCCTCATCGAGCGGGGTATCCGTTTGCCGCTCACCGAGCTGTCGGATCGCCATCACGAGGCCGTGACCTCGGCGCTGCGCGAGGCCGGCGCACTTCACCCCTGATGCCCTCACCCCCGGATCGAACCCACGCCAAGCGCATGACTCCATTCAAGCCGACGAAATCGACGATGAGAACACTCTGCTCGCTGCTCGCGAGCGCCGCCATGGCCATCGCGCTGAGCGGTTGCCATAACGGGTTGAAGAAGATGTTTCATTCGAAGACATGCAACAAGCCGCAGATGTACTCCTCCTCGCAGAGCATTGCTCCGATCCGAGTGCCGGCGGGCATCGACGCGCCCGATACGCACGCCTCATTGCGCATCCCGGCGCTCAACGAGCCGGCGCCGCCGCCGCGCAAGCCCACCGATCCGTGCCTGGATGCCCCGCCGCTCTTCGCAGCGCCCCGGCCCGCCACGAAGTCCCTGCCGTCGCTCTGAGCGCTTCACGATCGGGTATCATGGGGCGAACCCGTTGCAGCCTCGTTACTGCTGTCGACTTGGATGACTATAGTTCTGTAAGTCATTGATTGGAGAGGTGGCCGAGCGGTCGAAGGCGCTGGACTGGAATTCCAGTAACATCTTCACGGGTGTTCGTGGGTTCGAATCCCACCCTCTCCGCCAAAGCAACGCGTGCGCGGATGGCCGGGCCTTTCGCTTTTGGAGCACCGTTCGCACGAGTACCTTCGCCATGACTATGGTGGTCCGCATCGGCTACTCCGCGACGACTCGTCGTGAACCCCGTCAGGCCCGGAAGGGAGCAGCGGCAGCGGCTATGTCGGGTGCCGGAGCGCGGCTGGTGCGGACTGCCTCCTTGATCATGGCCTGCGGCCCGTTGTTCTCGTTCCCATGAGCTACGTCGCGCTCGCCCGCAAATGGCGCCCGAGGCGCTTTGCCGACATGGTCGGCCAGGAGCACGTGCGCCAGGCGCTGACCAATGCGCTCAATGCCGACCGGGTGCATCACGCGTTTCTGTTCACGGGAACGCGTGGCGTCGGCAAGACCACGGTCGCCCGCATCCTCGCCAAGTGCCTCAACTGCGAAGTGCGCGTGAGCGCCGAGCCGTGCGGCGAGTGCAGGAGCTGCCGCGAGATCGACGAGGGGCGCTTCGTCGATCTGCTGGAGGTGGATGCCGCATCGCGCACCAAGGTGGACGACACGCGCGAGCTGCTCGACAACGTGCAGTACGCCCCCACGCGGGGCCGCTACAAGGTGTACCTCATCGACGAGGTTCACATGCTGTCGGCGAGCTCGTTCAACGCGCTGCTCAAGACGCTCGAGGAGCCCCCGCCGCACGTGAAGTTCCTGCTCGCGACCACCGACCCCCAGAAGCTGCCGGCCACCGTGCTCTCGCGCTGCCTGCAGTTCAACCTCAAGCGGCTTCCGCTGGCGCTGATCGCGGAGCGGATGCGGACGATTCTCGAGGCCGAAGAGATTGCGTACGAGCCGGCCGGCGTGCGGCTCGTCGCTCAGGCGGCCGATGGCAGCATGCGCGATGCACTCTCGCTGCTCGATCAGCTCATTGCATTCGGCGGGGGCCGGGCCGGCGAATCGGAGGCTCGGGCGATGCTCGGGACGGTCGCCCGCGACCATGTCGTGCGCCTCGCCGAGCAGCTGGTGTCGCCGGATGCGGCGGCGCTGATGGGTTACGTGCGCGCGCTCGATGAGTGGGCGCCGGATCATGGGCAGCTGCTCGATGAGCTCGCGGGCCTGCTCACCCGGGTGGCTCTCAAGCAGGCGGTGCCGGACCTGGCGGGCGAGGAGCTCTACCCCGAGGAGGTCGTAGAGCGCCTTGCGCGCGCGATGAATCCCGAGGACGTCCAGCTCTACTATCAGATTGCGATCCTCGGTCGACGCGACCTGCCGCTCGCGCCCGACCCGCGCACCGGGTTCGAGATGACCGTCCTGCGCATGATCGCGTTTCGCCCGACCGGACGGAGCGACTCCGTGGAGGATGCCGCTCCGGTGAGCGGAACGCGGAGCGCTTCGCACTCGCGCGATGAGCGGACTCGGGTGCGCGAGCCCGTGCGGGTCGTGGAGCCGAGCCGGACGACCGACGCGCCGCGGACCGACACCGACGTGCCGCATACCAACGCGCCGCGGACCGACGCGTGGGGGGCCATCGTCGCGCAGCTCGACGTGCAGGGCGCGGCCCGACAGCTCGCGAGCCATTGCGTATTCCTCGGCCGCCAGGGCTCGGCCGTGCGCCTGGGGCTCGATCCTCGTCTCGAGACGGTGCGCACCCCTGCTCAGGAAGAGAAGCTCGCGCAGGCCCTCACGCGCTTCTACGGCGAGCCCGTGCGGGTCGAGCTGGTGATGACGGACGGTCTCGGCGAGACGCCCGCCCAGGCGCAGGAGCGTGCCTCGCTCGCCGAGCTCGAGGCGGCTCGGCAGGCTCTGGACGAGGACGCGACCGTCCGCGCGCTCAAGGAGCGCTTCGGCGCGACGGTGCAGTCGGAGTCGGTGCGGCCGGCCAAGTGATTCCCTGGTCTTTGGAGCGGTTATGCGCGGAAATCTCAACGATCTGATGAAACAGGCCCAGGCCGTCCAGGCGAGCATGCAGAAGGCCCAAGCCGAGCTCGCGACCGTCGAGGTCGTCGGGGAGGCCGGAGGCGGCATGGTCAAGGTGACCGTGAACGGGCGGCACGAGGCGAAGCGCGTTCAGATCGAGCCTGCCGTGTTGTCCGGAGAGGACCGCGAGATGCTCGAGGATCTGCTCGCGGCCGCGTTCAACGACGCCGTGCACAAGCTGGAAGCCAAGGTCCAAGAGAAGATGGCAAGCTTGATGGCTGGAGTGCAGCTGCCGCCCGGCGTCAAGCTGCCGTTTTGAGCCTCGATCCTGCCAGGCGACATGCAGTTCTCTCCCCATCTCTCGCGGCTGATCGAGGCGTTGCGCGAGCTGCCGGGCGTCGGGCCCAAGACCGCCCAGCGCATGGCGTTCCATCTCCTGCAGGACGGCCGCCCGGGCGCACAGTCTCTCGCGGCCGCGCTCGACGCCGCGCTCGGCTCCGTGCGTCGCTGCGGGCGCTGCCGGATGCTCACCGAGGAGGAGCTGTGCGCGATCTGCGCCTCGCCACAACGCGATGCGACGCTGCTCTGCGTCGTGGAATCGCCCGCCGACGTCGTGGCGGTCGAGCAGTCGGGCGGCTATCGCGGGCGGTATTTCGTGCTGATGGGACATCTCTCCCCCCTCGATGGCATCGGGCCCGAGCAGCTGGGTGCTCGCGAGCTCGAGACCCTGCTCGGCGAGGGATGGGTCCAGGAGCTCATTCTCGCGACCAATCCCACGGTCGAAGGGGAGGCGACGGCCCATTTCCTGAGCGAGCTCGCGCTCCGCCGCGGCATCCGGGCGAGCCGGATCGCGCACGGCGTGCCGATGGGCGGGGAGCTCGAGTATGTCGACGGCGGCACGCTCGCGCACGCGCTCTCGGGGCGGCAGCTGCTCGGTTAATCCATGGGCAGAACTGGCCTGCGGCCGTTTTGCGGACCGTGCCTGCGGTGCCGGCGACCAACGGCGCGAGTTTGACCGCCTGCGCTCAGGGATGCTCGGGCCGTCGTGCGCGGGGAGTAAGATGGGCTGAGCCATGCCAAGCGCCGATCTTCTGGTTTGGATCGATCTCGAGATGACGGGCCTGCAGCCGTCAACGGACCACATCATCGAGATCGCAACCGTCGTCACCGACAAGGAGCTGGCGGTGGTCGACGAGGGTCCGGTGATGGCGATTCACCGATCCGACGAGGTGCTCGCTCGAATGGATGAGTGGAACCGGCACCACCACGGGGCCTCGGGGCTCGTGCAGCGCGTGCGCGCGAGTCCTTTCTCGGCCGCCGACGCGGAGCGTCGCACGCTCGCCTTTCTCACGCCCCTCGTGAACCCACGCTCCTCGCCGATGTGCGGCAACAGCGTCTGTCAGGATCGGCGCTTTCTCGCACGCGAGATGCCCCACCTCGAGCACTTCTTCCACTACCGCAATCTCGACGTGAGCACGTTGAAGGAGCTCGCGCACCGCTGGGCGCCGCAGCTCATGGAGAGCTTCAACAAGGAGAGCGCGCATCTCGCGCTCGCCGACATCCGGGAGTCGATCCGCGAGCTGCGCTACTACCGCAGTCACTTCGTGCACCCCGCCTACTCGGGGGCAAAGTAGGGCGCGAAAGTCACGCCTGGTGCGCCCGGTAGCGAAGCGGCGCTGCGACAGAAGGCCGCAGGTCCGTTTCCCCGATCGCTCAGATCAGCGCGGCTCCTCCGCGAGATACAGCCAGGTCTGCACCACGGTGTCGGGGTTGAGCGAGATGCTCTCGATGCCTTGCTCGACCAGCCAGCGCGCGAAGTCGGGGTGATCCGAGGGGCCCTGGCCGCAGATGCCGATGTACTTGCCGCGCTTGCGGCAGCTCGCGATCGCCATCGCGAGCAACACCTTCACCGCCTCGTCCCGCTCGTCGAACAGCTTGGCGACGATCGCGGAGTCGCGATCGAGGCCGAGCGTGAGCTGCGTGAGATCGTTCGAGCCGATCGACAGACCGTCGAAGTGATCGAGATACCGGTCCGCGAGCAGCGCGTTGGTCGGCAGCTCGCACATCATGATCCACCTCAAGCCATTGACGCCGCGCGCGAGACCGTTCTGCGCGAGCAGCTCCCCGACCTGCCGCGCCTCGGCGACCGAGCGGACGAAGGGCACCATCAGCTCGACGTTCGTGAGACCGATCTCGTCCCGCACGCGCTTGAGCGCGCGGCATTCGAGCTCGAAGCAGGGCCGGAACGCCGGATCGACGTACCGCGCGGCGCCCCGAAACCCGAGCATCGGATTCTCCTCCACCGGCTCGTAGGCACGGCCGCCGATCAGGTTGGCGTACTCGTTCGACTTGAAGTCCGACAGGCGCACGATGACGGGCTGCGGGGCGAACGCGGCGGCGATCTGCGCGATGCCCTCCGCGAGCTTGTCGACGTAGAAGCTCACCGGATCGGCGTAGCCCGCGATCTGGGCCGCGATGCGCTCCTGCAGCGCGGGATCCAGCCGGCCGAACTCGAGGAGCGCGCGCGGGTGCACGCCGATCATGCGATTCACGATGAACTCGAGCCGTGCGAGCCCGACGCCCCGATTCGGGATGGCCGCGAAGTTGAACGCCCGGTCGGGATTGCCGACGTTCATCATGATCTTCACGGCAATCTCGGGCATGCGCTCCGTCTCGATCCGGCGCTGCTCGAACTCGAGCCGACCGGCGTACACGTGGCCCGTGTCGCCCTCCGCACAGGAGACGGTCACCGTCTCGCCGTCCTTGATCCGGGTGGTGGCGTCGCCGCATCCGACGAGCGCGGCAATGCCGAGCTCGCGCGCGATGATGGCGGCGTGGCATGTGCGCCCGCCGCGGTTCGTGACGATGGCGGCGGCGCGCTTCATGACCGGCTCCCAGTCGGGATCGGTCATGTCCGCGACCAGCACATCGCCCGGGCGCACGCGCGCCATCTCCGAGACGTGGCGGACGATGCGCGCGGGACCCGCGCCGATGCGCTGGCCGATACTGCGGCCCGTCGCGAGGACCTGCGAGCGACTCTTCAACGCGAAGCGCTCGACCACGCGCCCCGCACGGCTCTGGACCGTCTCCGGTCGTGCCTGCAGGATGAAGATCTCGTGGGTCGTGCCATCGAGCGCCCATTCGATATCCATCGGGCGTCCGTAGTGCTCCTCGATGATGAGCGCCTGGCGCGCAAGCATCAGCAGGTCGTCGTCGTTGAGCGAGAATCGGGCGCGGTCGTCGGCGCTGACCTCGACCATGCGCACACGCTCGGCGAGGCCGGGCTCGGCGTAGATCATCTTGATCGCCTTGGCGCCGAGGTTCTTGCGAAGCAGCGCGCGCCTGCCCGCTCTCACCGCGGGTTTCCACAGATAGAACTCATCCGGATTGACGGCGCCTTGCACCACGGTCTCGCCGAGACCGTACGACGCCGTGATGAACACGACGTCCCGGAATCCGGAGTCCGTGTCGAGCGTGAACATGACGCCGCTCGTGCCGAGGTCGCTGCGCACCATGTGCTGAACGCCCGCCGATAGCGCGACGTCGCCGTGCGCGAATCCCTGGTGGACCCGGTACGCAATCGCGCGATCGTTGAAGAGCGAGGCGAACACCTCGTGCATGGCGCGCAGCACCGCCGACTCGCCGCGCACGTTGAGCAGCGTCTCCTGCTGCCCGGCGAACGAGGCTTCGGGTAGATCTTCGGCGGTCGCGGAAGAGCGTACGGCGACCGCGATGTCGCGCCCGCAGCTCATCTGCCGATAGGCGGCGAGCACGTCGTGTTGCAGCTGCGCTTGAAATGGCGTCGCGAGCACCCACTCGCGGATCTGCACGCCCGTTGCGGCGAGCCGCTCGACGTCGTCCACATCGAGTGTCGCGAGCGCGTTGCGGATGCGGCCCTCGAGTCCGTCCTGTCCCAGAAACTCGCGAAAGGCCTCCGCCGTGGTCGCAAAGCCGCCCGGAACGCGCACCCCGAGCGCGGCGAGCGAGCCGATCATCTCCCCGAGTGAGGCGTTCTTGCCGCCGACGCGCGCCACATCGCCGGCACGCAGCTGCTCGAGCGGCACGACCCGTTCGCTCATGCGGCGCTCCTCGCACGTGCGAGTTGCGGTGCGGCGAGCCGGGTGGAAGACTTGCCGAAAAGCTTGCGCAAACCCATGACCAAACGACGCACCGTATTCTTCGTGTCGGATCAAACCGGCGTCACGGCGGAAACGATGGGCCACAGTCTGCTGACCCAGTTCGCGGGGCTCGAATTCCGTCCGCTGACTCTGCCATTCGTATCGACGATTGACAAGGCGCGCGAGGCCGTCCGCAAGATTGATGCCGCCGCGGCGGAGGAGCAGCTCCGTCCGATCGTGTTCAGCACGCTCGTTCAGGATGAGCTGCGCGACATCGTCATGCGCAGCCACGGGCTGTTCCTCGACTTCTTTGCCGCTTTCGTCGGACCGCTCGAGCGCGAGCTCGACACGCGCTCGACGCATCAGTCGGGTCGCGCACACGGGATGGCGGACGTCGAAGCCTACACCACGCGAATCAATGCGACCAACTACTCGCTCGCGCACGACGACGGCGCCGGACGGGACTATGCGCCGGCCGACGTGGTCCTGATCGGTGTGTCGCGCTCGGGCAAGACCCCGACCTGCCTGTACATGGCGCTCCAGTACGGCATCTTCTGCGCGAACTACCCGCTCACCGACGAGGACCTCGACAGCGGCGAGCTGCCCGCGCGGCTCGTGGGGTGTCGCGAGAAGCTCTACGGCCTCACCATCGGGCCGGAGCGCCTGCAACAGATTCGCAATGAACGCCGCCCCGAGAGCCGCTATGCCTCGGCGCAGCAGGTGCATTACGAGGTGCGCGCGGCCGAGGCGCTGTTCCGACGATACTCGATTCCGTACATCGACACGACCGAGTGCTCGATCGAGGAGATCGCGAGCCGCATCATCGACAACAGCGGCATCGAGCGGCGCCTGCGTCCCTGAAATGCCGCGCCGCATCCTCGAGGCGGGGCGTGAGATTTGAGCCCGTAGGCACGGAAATTGACGCGCGGGACCGCTTGCGCGCGCCGCGACGTGCGATATAGTCGGACGATGCTCGACGATACGCTCACAACCGTTTCGTGGCACACGCGTCCGCGCAGTTTCGTCGCCTTGATGAGCCTGTACGAAAGCAACTACATCCGCTTCGGTTGGCTCGTCGGGGACGTGGCCTCCTTCAACGGGAGCTATCGTTCCGTCATCCCCGGGGACTGTGACCTTCTTCTCACTGTCGTGGGACGCTCGCCGTACACGACCACCGTCAATTTGACCTATCTGCTGCCCGAGTCCGCGACGGCGCGCGCCTATCCGGACATGGGGGTGCGGCTATATCACGACGCCCGTCTCGCCGAGGCGCAGGACTGGGCCGTGCCGCAAGCACAGGCGGGCGTGCGCAGCCTGCGTGGCCGAATGGAGCGTGAACTGGGTCAGCGCTGGGCGCGCAACGTGATGCTAAACAAGTGGCTCGAGTATTGCGTGGAGCGCGGACATCGCTTCTCGCCGGCCACGAGAATCATCTGACAGAATTATCTGACGGTGTGCGCTCGCCTGGCCGGTCGAGAACCGGCCAGCATGAGATCTCTGACACGGCTCACCACCATGATGCGCGAGCGGATCCGACCCCCTGCGGCGCCCGCCGACGACGAGCGCGTGCTCCTTCTGTTCAAGAACCGAGCCGAGCTCAAGAAGGCGTACGGAGAGCTGCAGGATGAAGTCTATCGGCTGAAGGATCGCATCAAGCAGCAGGAAGGCGCGACGGCACGCGTGCAGGAGATGCTCGGTTCGCTCGAGGGTCGCCTCGGGCTGGTCGAGACGGCGTACCCGGCGCTCGTGTTCTACCAGCTGCGCGCGCTCTGGCAATCCGGGCGGCTCATCCTCGAGCAGTTCGTCACCGAGCTCGCCAATCAGCAGGAGGAGCGCGAGCGGCGGGCGTTCCTCGCCGAGTGCAATCGACGCCTATTCGCGCGGCGCCAGAGCGTCGAGAGCCACCTGCGCGCGGCCGAGTCCGAGCACGTCGAGGCGCAGGAGCGCGTCGCGCAGCTCGTCACGGACCGCACGAAGCTCACGCGCTTCTGGCACTACTTCAAACGGCGCGATGTCGATCGGCGGCTGCACGCCGCCCGGGCGGCGGTGCAGTCCGCCGACGAGGCGCTCGCGCAGGCGCGAGCCGCCGCGGACCAGTTGAGCGAGGAGCCGGCAGCCCAGTTTCCGGGCCTGTCGCTCGAGGCGCGCCGTGCCATCAATCTCGCCGGCATCGCCTACGCCGAGGTGCTCTGTCTGCGGCTCATCGAGACCCCGCTGGTCGCGCTCGCCAAGGAGGCGACGTCGCGTCGCGAGGTCGCGGACGACTATGGCGAGCGCGCGGAGTGCGAGGCGCTCATCGCCGGCATCGCGACCGCCCGTTTGGTATTGCAAAGCAAGGCCAACATCGCGCCGGACGTGAAGAGCCGATCGGAGCGCCTGAAGGCCATCGCACGGTATCGCAACGGCACGGACACCACGCCGCTCGCCGAGTCGATTGCGTTCGGCGAGGGTGACGCGCTCGCGGATCAGCCGCTCGGTGGAACCTGGGCCGCGCGCATGCCCAACGTGCTCGCCGAGGACACCTGGGACCTGTTCAGGGTCCTCCTGCGGTAGCGGCAGCGCCTGGCGTTCGCGCTAGCGTCCGAGCGCCGGCTGCACGGTGCGCGAGACGGCATCATCGCGCCGCACGGTCTGCCCGCCCGGCAGCCCGACCGGGCGCACCCCCGTGATCATGTCGCCGACCACCTGGGTTGCCTGCGCGAGGATGACCTCGGCCGCTTCCCCCGGATCCATCTCATCGATCGACTTGATCGGCGGCAGCCCCTTGGCGGCACGTCGCAGGTTCTCGCGGGCGAGCCGGTCGCGGTCTTCCCGGGTGCGCTCCGCCTCGCGCTGCTTCAAATTGAGCGAGAGGCTCTTCTCGCCGCGCAGGTCTTCGCTCGCCGCGACCTCCTGGACGAGCCAGCGGTAGTCCGGATCGTGCTGGGCGCGGTTATCTTCGGCGAGTGCGAGCGCCGGGAAGGCGACCGCGGGCCCCTCGATCGGATGCCACGTCGTGAAGGTCGCGGGCGCGATGCGGTCCCAGGGCAGGGCGGCCTCGAGTGAGCTCTCGCCCACGTCGTCCATGTCGATGGGCGAGGCGAGCGGCACGTCGGGCTCGACGCCGAGGCGCTGGGTGCTCTCGCCGGTCACGCGATAGAACTTCCCGATCGTCACCGTGAGCTGGCCGTTGACCGGCCGCTGCGACCAGCGATCGAGCGGCACCAGGTTCTGCACCGTGCCCTTGCCGAAGGTGCGCTGGCCGACGATCACCCCGCGATGGTAGTCCTGGATGGCGGCCGCGAAGATCTCCGAGGCCGAAGCGCTGTAGCGGTCCACGAGCACGGCAAGCGGGCCATCGTAGTCGATGCCCTTGTCGGGGTCGTCGAGCACCTCGAGCCGGCCAGTCGTGTCCTTCAGCTGCACCACCGGCCCCCGATCGATGAACAGTCCCGTGAGCGCCGTGGCTTCCGGAAGGTATCCGCCTCCATCCTCGCGCAGGTCGAGCACCAGCCCATCGATGCCCTGCGTCTTCAGCTCGCCGATCAGCCGGCGCACGTCGCGTGTCGTGCTGCGGTAGTTCTCATCGCCGGCGTTTTGCGCCTGCACATCCTCGTAGAACCCCGGAACCGTGATCACACCGATCTTCAAAGCGCGTCCGCCCCGGTTGATCGTGCGTACCTCCTTGCGCGCGGCTTGATTGTCGAGCGTCACCTTGTTGCGCACGAACTCGAGCGTTTTCTCGGGCGAGCCGGGCGCAACCCCCGCGGGAAGCACCTGGAGTTTCACCGTCGTGCCGGCCTTGCCGCGGATCAGTTGTACGACGTCATCGAGCCGCCAGCCGATCACGTCCGTGAAGGATCCGTCTTTGCCTTGTCCCACCCCGGTGATGCGATCGTTCGCCTTGAGCGTTCCGGCGACCGCGGCCGGCCCGCCCTCGATCACGTTCATGACGGTGACGTAGTCGTCGATCAGCTCGAGCGATGCTCCGATGCCCTCGTAGTTGAGGCTCATCTGGATGCGGTACTCCTCGGAGTCCCGCGGCGAGAAGTAGCTCGAGTGGGGGTCGAAGCTGCGCGCGTACGCGTTCATCAGCCCCTCGAATACGTCCTCCGAGGTGATCTGGTCGATGCGCCTCAGCACGTGCTCGTAGCGCTTGCGCAGCATGTCGGAGGCGTCCTTCCACGATTTGCCCGCGAGCATCAGCGACAGGACGTCGTTCTTGACGCGCTTGCGCCACAAGTCGTCGAGCTGCGCGGGGCTCGCCGGCCAGGCGGCGTGCTGGCGGTCGAATTCGAAGGACTCCTTGAGGTCCCAGTTCGGCTCCGTGTCGAGGAGCGACAGCGCAAAGCGCAGCCGCTCACGATTACGCTGCTGGAAGCGAGCGAAGATCGCGAACGCCGGATCGATGTCGCCCGTGTGGATCATGTCGTCGAAGCTGTAGCGCCATTGCTCGAACTCGGCGATGTCGCTCGCGAGGAAGTAGCTGTGCTGACCGTCGAGAAACTCGAGGTAGCGGTCGTAGATCTGCGAGGACATCTTGCGATCGATCGTCGCGCGGCTGTAGTGCGTCTCCTCGAGGATCGAGCCCACGCGCCGCGCGATCATGCGTTGCCGCTCGGTAGGGGCAATCGCGCCCGGGGGGATGACGGAGGTGCTCGCCGGCGCGGGCGATGAGCTCGCGACCGCGAGCACCATCACAAAGGCGAGGCAGGTGGCAAACCAGCCGCGGGTGCGGCTTGTCGGGCGAAACGTCATCGTGGGGACTCGCTGGTGCAAAAGAGTTTCCGGTCAGCAAGGCTAGAGTGCCCGGGCCACGGCATCAAGAGTGCGTGCGAGGCCGCTGCGGGACCGTTCGGGTCCGCAGCGCGTCAAGTTCGAGCTCTTACCATGACTTATTCCGGTAGGGGCAAGTTCAATCCGCCGCAAGCGAAGCGCGCGCGATCCCGATCAGGGCGCGAAGGAGCGTCAGCATGAGGTACGGTCCGACCGCGACGATCCAGAAACCGAACGAACCGGTCTCGAGGCCGCGGAAAAAGTTCGTGACGATCGACAGGACCCCCCCGCCGGCGTAGGGGCCGAGCTCGCGTGCACCGGCGAGCCACAGGAGCGGGGGGACCGCGAGCGCGCCAACGGCCAGGCCACCCACCAAGAGAATGAGCTCGTGGCGCAGGGCGCC
>Ga0335074_10003321_pt1 | contig 21925 bp, 20 predicted proteins | sample Lox_Sample_23_FD_206715 | JGI IMG/M metagenome (GOLD analysis project Ga0335074, IMG submission 206715) | Soil microbial communities from Loxahatchee National Wildlife Refuge, Florida, United States - Lox_Sample_2.3 | ecosystem: Environmental > Terrestrial > Soil > Wetlands | place: USA... | reverse complement strand
GCGCCGGGGTAGGCCGGCCGCTGCTGCCCATAGCCCTGCGGCCGCCCCTGCTGGCGTTGAGCCTGGCGGTCTTGCCGGCGCTGCGCCTGCCGGTTCTGAAATGCCCGATATGCGTTTTCCCGCGGCCGGTAGGGACCTGAAGCGAGTAAAAACCAGGTTCGCCCTGTGCGGCATCGAAACAATTCTGAAGAATATTTTGTCGCTGTGCGTTCACTGGACTGTTTGGCGCATCTTGTGATTTATCGCGAAGGTGTACATCCAACTGATCTCGCAACTGCGTCGCGGACGGACGAGGGATGCTGCGTTCCAGCGCTTGTTGTGGCTCGCAAAAAGATTCGGTGCAGGTGCGGTCGGCGTCAACGAGGCAGGAGAAGAGCATTCGCGCGAAGAAGGCCAGCGAAAAGGTCCTTTGTGCGCTGTTGGCCTTCAGAGTGTGACCAGTGGCCAGGTGAGCGGATCCGGAGACAAGAAGACAGCGCTCCAAAGCCCGTGCAAACCACTTGAAAATCAGCGTTGGCGCTAAAATCGCCAACACGACCGCCTCTTGCTACTCGGCGACAAAAACGATGGCTTGATCAGAGGCTCCCTAAGTGACGCAATCAGCCCAACCAACTCATTGCCATGGTTTCGGCTGGTTCGTCGGCGATGGGGATAATGTCCTCGGAAACGGCTCCGCCAGGGCCGGAGCCTCCCCGAAGCGACGTTCGGGCATCCAGGCAATGTTAACCAATTGCAAATGTCACCTGGGCCAGTGATCCGCCGGAACTTGCAAGTTTACATTCTTCGTGCCTTCGGTGCCTGCATCGGCGACGCAACAACTTCGGGAGCAACGCCGTGAACGGCGCTACTGCACCGTGAGGGTAACCGTTCCTGTCTCCGTGATGGTGCCAGAAGTGCCGGTCACGGTAATTGTATAGGTCCCTGGGGTGGTGCCTGGATTGCCTCCGCCGCCACCGCCTCCACTAGCACCATTGTTACCACCTCCGCCGCAAGCGACTAGCCCTCCAGCGATGAAGAAAAGCATCATGAGCGTTCCGAGAATGGTCTGCAATTTCCGTCGCCGTGCCTCGATGCCGATGAGCAGGATGCACGCGAAAGCCGCATCGCCCGCCGATGGCCAAAGAAACTTTCTGGCCGGGTTGTATGCAGAGGTGGCTGCTGTGGTGTTCACGGTTAGCGTGGTTGTTTGCGCAGACGCTCCGGAAATCGTGACAGAAGTTGGAATAGTGCATGTCGCAGGAACGTTTGCGTCCGCGGGAGTAATCGCACAACTCAGATTGACCGTTCCAATAAATCCTCCTGACGGCGTCAAGGTAACGGTTGAAGTGTTTCCGGTGGTCGCGCCGGGGGTGACGGTGACTGCTGTGTCATTGATTGCGAAGCTGGGCGGGGCCAGATTAATGGTGTACACGGCAGTGGCATCTGGGCCTGCCGTCGCACCGCCGGTTTCAGTCAATCCGTCAAACTGCGTCAGGCTACCCTCGTAAACACCATAGCCGAACATGGCTGCCAGAGCATTGATCGTCTCTGAGGAGGAGACAGTGATGGGTCCCGTGTACCGAGGTGAACTCGGAACGGGAGTAGTTCCGTCGTTGGTGTAGTAAATGTAGCTACCGAGACTGTTGTCGGTGATGGAGACCGTTTGCGCTTGGTTATACGTGCCAGATGGAACAGAAAAAGTGGGTGCGGGCGGCGGCGCCATAATGTTGAAGCTCACTGTGGCTATGCCGCTGGGCACATAGCCAGGCGCGACGGCAATTGCCTGAACCGTCTCCGAAGATGACAGCGTGAGCGGGCCTTGATACAAAGTCGAATTCGTCGTTGGCGTCGTCCCGTCCGTGGTGTAGTAGATGGTCGCGTTCGCCATCCCATTTGTAATCGTCAGTGGGCCACCTGAGACGTAGTTCCCTCCCGTTAAACTGAAGACTGGGCTGGCAGCAGGGGGCAGGCTGGATGCCGATGGGATAAATTGCCAAAAGTCGTTGACCTGACCACCCAGGCCCGAAAGGAGATTCATGAACCAGCCGCCGAAGAGCCAGAAGTCTCCGTTATCCACGACGCCGACTCCGACAGCGCCAAGGCGCTGCTGTTTGACGCCGTCAATGCCGGCCGCGTGCGCATCCTCTTCGGTTCCACCGAGAAAATGGGAGCCGGGACCAACGTGCAGAAGCGGCTCAAGGCGCTCCACCACCTGGACGCCCCGTGGCGTCCGCGCGACATCGAGCAGCGCGAGGGCCGCATACTGCGCCAGGGCAACGGCAACGCCCAGGTTGATATATACCGCTACGTCACCGAGGGCAGCTTTGACGCCTATATGTGGCAGACGCTGGAGACCAAGGCGCGGTTCATCCAGCAGGTGATGAACGGCGGCACGACGGTGCGCAGCGCCGAGGATCTGGAAGGCGGCGCCCTCACCTATGCGGAAATCAAGGCGATTGCGTCGGGCAACCCGGCGGTGATGGAAAAGGTCAAAGTCGATACCGAAATCCGCAAGCTCGACCAGCTCCGCTCGGCCCATATCAACCAGCAGCACGCCATCCGCTGGGAGGTGCGCCAGCTCCCGGAGCAGATCCGGCAGTCGCAACAAGCCCATGCGCGCATCACCGCCGACATCGCCACCCGCGACGCGCACGCGGATGCGGATTTCGTAATGACGGTCGGCAATCACACCTACAGCGGCAAGGGCGCGCGCGAGGAAGCGGCGAAGGCATTGACCCACGCCGTCCTCTCCTGGCGCGATGACCCGGCGTTTGCGGTCCGCGCCCGCTACCGCGGATTTGATATCTTAAGCCGCGGCAGCCGCATGAAGCGCTTTGACGGCGAGGCGGAATTGCCGGAGCTTTTCGTGCGCGGCAAAGAGACCTACCGCGCAAGCCTCAACGCCGAGAATCCCATCGGCACCATCCAGAGCATCGAGCATACGCTGCGCGCGCTGGACAGGCTGGCCGAATCAGAACGGGCCGAGAGCGAGCGCAAGGAAAAAGCGCTGGCCGACTACATGGCCCAGCTCGGAAGAGCGTTCGAGCATGAGCAGCGCCTTAAGGAACTGCTTGCCAAGCAGGCCGAGCTGAACGCCGCGCTCGACCTGGGCAAGAATGAGCGCCAGGTCGCGCGGGACTCCACCGAGGCGGAAGACAAGGAATTGCCGCACCCTGAGCGGAATAGTTTTGTCGGCCGCCTCAATCGTCCGGAGACCCGGGTGGCTGCGATGGCCTGACGAGCGGCCGGCGCCGCTGCCGCCTTCTCCCGGCAGCCGGCTTGAGCCATGGGAGTGAGTATCGCCCCCCGCCGTGCTTCCCGCCGACTTTCCAAGTCCTCGGATCACGCGATAACGCTCCTTTTCACACGTTTGAACCGCCCCCTGCCCTCTCGCTCTTAACCGGCCAATGTGCGACCGGCGCTCCTTGGCGTCAATGACGCATTTTCCCCTGCGCTGGTAGCCGCGCATTCCTCGCGTCGCTGTGCTCCAAAATGCTATGACGCAGTCGCTTGACCGGTCGCGGAGCCATGGCCGTAAGCGAGGACGCATTGGGCGGCCTCCGACAAACGAAAAGGAGAAATGTTATGGCTAACATCGGAACTTTCACGAAAGACGGCGCGGGCTACGGAGGCGCCATCCAGACGCTCACCATCAGCGCAAACCTCAGCTTCGAGCCGGTCGAGAAGAGAAGCGACAGCGCCCCGGACTACCGGGTGTTTCACCACACCGAGGGGTACTCGTCCGAGATCGGCGCGGCGTGGAAAAAGACCTCCAGGGAGGGCGCGGAATACCTCTCCGTCAGCTTCGACGACCCGAGCTTCGCCGAGCGCATCAATTGCCGCCTGGTCAAGACCGGCAGCGACCTGGGCTACACGCTCTTCTGGGAGCGTCCGCGCCCGCAGAACGGCAAATAACCCGCTACCGGGGCGGCAGCGATGCCGCCCCCTTCCATTCAACCCTTTATTCAAGGAATACGGCAATGACTCGCTGCAATTACGTCGCACTCGACATCGATCCGATGAGCACCTATCTCGACGAACTCTTCGACCTCGACATTCTCTGCACCGAAGAGGGCATTTTCATCAACGTTGCCAGGGAGGAGTAACAGCCATGACACAGCAAACCTGCCCCGAGCCGACCAATGTTGAGCGAGCCCAATGGGCGAAAGACGCGCTTGCGGTCTTCACCGCCCAGACCTACGGCGGCGATCATCCAGATTCGATGAATCCGGAAGACCTCGAATCGGCCATCGGCGATCTGATTTGCGACCTGCTCCACCTTGCCCGCTACCACCCGAGGATGGACGCGGCTGCCATCCACGCGCACGCGCTCGCCATGTTCGAGGAGGAAGTGGCCGGGCCCCCCCGCCGTGTTTCCGGTTGACTTCCCTGCCGTCCCGTTTTAGGACAGGGATGTCACTTACTACTAAGTGACAAGCAATATCCGGTTTAACCGCGTCCCGGAACGGCACCGCGCGAAGCACGGTCGAAGCACAGCGCGAAGAACGGTTGGAGCACCGCGCGAAGAACGGTCGGAGCATCGCGCGAGTGTCGGCTTCCATCCGCCCCCGTGCTTCATGCCTTTGCCCGATGGCGGCGCCTATTTTGAACGGCATCTTCATTGGCCTTCAGCAGGAAGAAGAGCGGCAGCGAGACGCGCAAAAGAGCGCCCATCATCGGCTTCCGCGCAAGCGACGCGGAGCGGGCGCAAATTGAGGCGGCGGCGTTGCGCGTGGGCCTGACTGTGGGCTCTTACGTGCGCAGCCGAGCGCTGGAGAAGCCCACGACGCGGGCGGTAAGGAAGCCGCCCGTGGAGACCCAGCAGCTTGCGCAACTATTAGGCCAGCTTGGCGCGGTGAGCGGCCTGGTGCAGGCGCTCGCCGCGAAGCAGGAACAGAACCAGCCTGGCGCGGCCTAGGAGCTGCCCGAAGCCATGGCGGCGTTCCGTGAAGCCGCCGAGGCCATCATCCGGGCGCTTGGCAAGCGCCCTGTCCTTTTGCCGGGATCAGCCCCATGATCATCAACGGCGGTTCGCGACGCGACGCGAAGTTTTTCGCGAGGCATTTAAGCAGGGCCGATGAGAACGAGCGCGTCACGCTTTGCGAAATGCGTCATCTTGCCGCGCGGGACATCGCGGGGGGCGCTGCGTGAGATGGAGGCGATAGCGCTTGGCTCGCAATCTGTGAATTTCTTCTACCACGCGAATATCAACCCGCTTGAGACGGAGGATTTGACGGCGGAGCAGTGGCGCATCGCGGTTGATCTTTTGGAGAAAAACCTTGGGCTTACCGATCATGCCCGCTTTATCGTCGAGCACCGCAAGAAGGGCCGCACGCACCGCCATGTGATCTGGCTGCGCGTCAATGTGCATACGATGCGCGCGGTGAAGATGGCCGATGATTACGAAAAGCACCAGGCGACAGCTCGGGAATTGGAGAAGCAATTCAAACTGCGCCCGGTGAAGAGCGTTCTGGGAACGGAGTGCGCGAAAGGCGCGCGCCCTTCCCGCCGCGCGAAATCATGGGAGACCTTCCGCGGCCATAAGACCGGCATCGACCCTCACGCCATGACAAAGGAAATCACCGCGCTTTACCGTGAGAGCTCGAACGGCGCGGCCTTCGCCGCTCGCCTGTCGGCGAGCGGCTACGGCCTGGTGCGCGGCAATGAGCAGCCTTATTGCCTCCTCGACAAGGCGGGGCAGTTGCACAGCCTCACCCGGCGCATCGAGGGCGTGGGCGCCGCCGCGCTCGCCGCCTTTATGCGGGATGCGCGCCCGCACCCATGACGCGCCATTTGCTAAGGATGGTAGGGATTCAGCATGAAACACGCTACCCTTGGTAGGCGAAGCTTGCCAATTGGAAATTTCGGAGCTACGTTGCGGGGACTTCACCACTGCCCGCCGCATGTACCAGGCATCGCATACCGAACGGCTGAGAGAGCGATCCAACCCGAACTTCGAGGCTGGCCGGGAGCCCCGCCCCCGGCGTCATCCGGCCTTTCATCACGCGCATACGACGATGGGCGCGGCCGGCCACTGGATTCGCACGGCGGGCCTTCTTGCGCCCCTGGTGATTGGCGAGCTTATCAAGGACCCGGACAAGCGCTGGCGGTGGATACGCATCGCCTCGATTGGAACGACGCTGATTTCCGAGGGGCTATATACGAACAAGGTGCGCCGGGAGCGGGAGCACACGAGCGAGCTTGAAGCCGAGATGGGCTGCTAGCCTGAAATCCCGCCCCCCGCCGTGGTTCCCGTGACAGGTTATTTTCCGAATTTCGGGTTGAGCATGTAGGCGGCGGAGCGTCCCACGCGCGGGGAGGCTTCAAGAATCACGCTCTTTGCCTTGAGCTTGCGCACGGAGCGGGAAATATGCTCCTTGTGCCGCTTGAGCGCGCCCGCGATTTCGCGCTGCTCGACGCGCGTGAAATTCTCGAAATCGATTTCCGACGAGAGAAAAAGAAAGACGCGCAGGTCAACGCCGTCGAGTTCCTCGTCCAATGCGAGCCTGCGGTGCATTTCGCGCAGCGCCGTTTCGCCGGCCCGCTCCATTGTCGCCTCGTATAGACTCGTCACCTATCGGCCTCCGGCCTAACAGCATAGAACAGCCCTATTGAAACACGGCGGGGGGCGCGATGCGCCGAATAGGAACCGCCAGGGCCTCCCAGCACAACCATACCATATACGGTAACCATCCGGGCGGGTTTCTATGGAATTTTGGAGGCGCGCCGGGTTCAGGGCGTGGCAAGGCAAAGCGGGCGCGGGGGAATTTCCCCTGTGCTGCCAGATCGATAGCGGCGGATTCCACGGTCTTTTTAAGTAGTGACCATTAGTGGTCACTAATGTGCAGGAACCCGACTGGCCCCGGTGCAACCGAATCCCCGCCGTGTGTCCGGGGACCTCACTAGACAGGAGAAGTCCAGATGAACACAATCGCTCTGCGTCCATTGCAAAAACTGATTCAAAGGTCAGTTTTTGGCGTCCTTGCACTGTCCTTCACCTTGCTCGCCCTTCCCGTTAGGGCTCAAAAGGTGTATGTCACCAATGCAGGCTCCAGCACGGTTTCGGTCATCAATCCAGCGAATGGGGCACTTTGCACCCCAAGCACCTGCGTCAGCGCCGCGACCTACCCGATTCCCGTCGGCTCACAGCCGACCGAGGCCGCTGTTACGCCGGATGGGTCTAAGGTCTATGTCACCAATGCCGGGTCAGGTTCCGTCTCGGTCATCAGCACCGCGACCGACAGCGTAATCGACACTATATCGTTAGGCGGTGGCCCAGACACATATGGACTAAAAATCACGATTCTTCCCAATGGTTCGGCTGCATATGTTGTAGGTTTATACTCTGAAACGGTCTCGGTCATCGATATATCCAACAACACAGTAACTGCGACGATCTCCCTCTCCACCATAGCAAACGGAGGAATCGCAGCCACCCTCGATAGCAGTACAGTCTATCTGACTGTCGGAGGGCAATTCTGCATGGACGGTACACCCTACCCTAACTCCGATCTTATCGCAATCGACACGTCCACCAATGAAACGACAAGCAACGAAATTACCAATCTGTGCAACTCCTCAGCGACTCTCTATGCCGTCTCCCCTGACGGGACAAAGGCCTACGCCGCATCGACGGACGGTCTTGAAACTATAGACACCGCGAGTGGCGCCATCCTCTCGACCGTCACCGTTCCGAACGACGGCGGCAATAATGGAGTACCCATCACTGGCGGAACACTATCGCCCGACGGCTCCGTCTTTTATGCTTCAGGGACAGGCGGTGCTTCGGGGACAGCCGGTTCGGTCTACGCGATCAGCGGCAATAGCATTACCACGACAGCGACGGTAGGCATAAATCCGGAGGGTGTCTCCCTCGCCACAAACGGCGATGTACTATTTGTCGCCAATAACAGCAGCGGCACCGTGTCAGAGCTGCTCGTTCCGACCTTGGCACTAATCAACACGGTAACGGTTGGCACTCAGCCCACATCGATCGGTGTGCTTCCCCCCGTTCCAATGTCCGGCGAGGATCTTGGACCAAATCAATGCCAATGTGATGCGGCCGACCCATCGATGACGGTTACTTCGCTTGGCAGGGCCAGCGCCGGAGAGCCAATCGATATCGGCAGCGGCAACATGTCGTACCAAGTGACCGACTACACGACCGCCGACCAGAATCCTTTGGCATTCACTCGGTATTACAACAGCCGCGCCGGCACGTCGGGACTCGGGACCTTTGCATACGAGCTTGGGCCTAACTGGCGCTCGAACTTCGACCATTATCTCCAGTTGACTTCCTCGACCGAGGTAATAGCGGAACGGGGAACAGGCCAGCAATTTGTCTTTACGCTGAGTGGCTCAACTTGGACGCCAAACTCCGACGTTGACCTCACCCTCACGCAGTCCGGTTCCACCTGGACACTCACGGACCACGACGATACGGTTGAGACCTACACCACATCCGGCGCGGGCAATGAAGCACTCCTAAAATCCATCACCGCGCGCGACGGATACACGCAAACCCTGAGCTATAACGAAAGCGGGCAGCTTGCCACTGTCACCGATTCTTATGGCCGAACGCTGAGCTTCACCTATAGCGGCGTGCTCCTTGACTACTTCACCACGCCGGAAGGAAACAAGTTCTACTTCATCTACAACTCGAACAACACGCTCTCCCAGGTGGTTTCCCCGGTTGACGTGGACGGGGGCTACACCTACGGGTACCAGTATGGAGTGGCATCTATGCCAACCCTGCTCACCGGCATTCAGGATCGGTACGGCGAGCAGATTGATAGCTGGACTTACGACGGGTTTGGACGCGGCCTCACAAGCCAGCAGGGAAGCGGCGCTAATCTCACGACGCTTGTTTACAGCCCCAGGGGGAGCACGACTGTCACGAACCCGCTCGGCGTAACTGATACCTACACTTTTACCACGCTACAGGGTGTCCCCAAGGTAACGCAGATCGCCCGCGCGGCCACGTCCACAACGGCGAGTGCCTCGCGGAGCTTCACTTACGATTCCAACGGCTACATGGCCAGCAAGACCGACTGGAACGGCAATGAGACGACCTACGCGAACGACAGCCACGGCGATCCCACGACCATCAATGAGGCGGTCGGCTCCAGCGTGGCCCGCACAACTACCATTGCATATGATGCCACCTGGGTGCATCTCCCAGACAGCATCACCACGCCCGGATTGACAACGAGCTTTACCTATGACGGCAGCGGCAACCCGCTGACCAGGACGCTCACCGACACGACAAGCCAATCGGTGCCGTATTCCACCAACGGCCAAACCCGGACGTGGACCTATACCTACGACGGCACGGGGCACCCGTTGACCGCGAAGACGCCCAACGGAAATACGTGGACCTACACATGGGATTCGAGCGGCACCTTGACCAAGGTCACCAACCCGCTCAGCCAATCCACCAGCGTCACCGCGCACACGGCGGGGGGTTATCCGGAAACCGTGGTGGACCCCAACAGCGTAAGCACGGCCCTCGCCTACGACGGCCAGATGCGGCTGACCAGCAGCGCGGTTACGACCAGCGCCGGAGTGCTCACCACGCAATACTCCTACTGGTTCGCCAATCTGATTTTTACCTTGACCCTTCCCGACAGCTCGCAATGGATCAGCACGCCGGACACGGCGCAACGGATCGTGAAGTTCGCGGACATTTACGGGAATAACATCCAGTACACCCTTGACGCCCTCGGCGACCGAACCGCCAATAAGACCTACGACACAACAAGCACCCTACGTCGCCAGCATTCCGCAACGTTCGATGCGCTGGGCCGGATTCTGACGGACGTTGGCGGCGCTGGCCAGACCACCACCTACACCTACGACCCGAACGGCAACGCATTAACAATCAAGGACGGTGTGGGCAACACAACCACGCGGACGTTCGACGCCCTTAGCCGCATAAGCCAGAGCACGGATGCCAGTTCCGGCGTGGCGCAATGGACCTACGACGCGCACAACCGGCCTCTCAGCGTCACCGACCCCGACAGCAACGCCACCAGCTACGTCTACGACGGGTTCGGCGACGTTATCCAACAGGCCAGCCCCGACACCGGCACCACCGTCTATCACTACGACAGCGACGGCAACCTGACCAGCAAGACCGACGCCGCCGGGGTAGTTACCGACAACACCTACGACGCGCTCGACCGGAAATCCACAACAACCTATCCCGCCGATTCAACTGAAAACGTCGCCTACACCTACGACCAGACCGGCAGCGGGTTCAGCTTCGGGATCGGACGGCTCACCAGCCTTACCGATGCGGCGGGCTCGCTTTCGCTCACCTACGACGAGCGCGGCAACACGCTCTCGGAGAAGCGCACCAACGGCAGCAATGTCTTTACGACGGCCTACACCTACGACAAGGCGAGCCGCATCGCGTCGATTACTTACCCGTCCGGGGCGGTGTCGTCCTTTACGCGGGATCTGACCGGCAACGTGACTCAAATGCCTTTCAGCGCAACTCACAGCGACGAGAGCTATTCGCTGTGGAGCCTTGGCCACCTGCCGTTCGGCCCGATAAACGCGATCCACTACAACAACGGCGACAACGCGGCGTACAGCTACGACCTCGATTACCGTCTCACCACGCTGCTCTATGAGACCTATGAATACACGCCGTATTTCGAGTGGACCTACACCTACGACAACGCCAACAACGTGTCATCAATCACGGACAGCATCACGTCCGCCAACAGTCAGGCATTCGGGTACAACGACCTCAACCGCCTGACCAGCGCCAGCAGTTCCGGGACCTATGGCACCTTCGAGTGGGCCTATGACCACAACGGCAACCTCACCGGAGAAACCATCGGCGGCACCAGCTACACGTATGCGACGACAAGCGGCACGAATCGGCTTGCGTCCTTCACCTGGCCGTCGAACACCGTGACCTATTCCTACACCGCCACAGGCAACATTAACAACATCACCCAAAACAGCACGGCGGTGCTTGCTGCCACCTACAACAAGGCCAACCGCCTCGAATCCGTTACCGACACGCCGCTTGCGATAACGAGCGAGATTTACGATGCTTTCGGACGGCGGTTTTCCAAGGCGGAGCCCGGCTCCAGCCCGATCTACTACACCTACGATCAGGACGGAAATTTGATCGAGGAGAACAACAACGGAACGGTGACCGACTACCTCTACGTCGATGGCGTGAACGTCGCGAACTGGGAGCCGAGCGAGCAGCATCTCTATGCAATCAACACTGACCGACTGGGCGTGCCGCTCGTCAGCCGCGACGAGTATGGTCTCACGAATTGGGCGGCGCTCACCTTGCCCTACGGCACCATGTCCGAGACCGTCTCCGGCGGGGAATTTACCGGCCCGGTCACGCAAAACCTGCGTTTTCCGGGGCAGTATTTTGACGTGGAAACCTCCAACCACTACAACCTCAACCGCGACTATATGCCGCTTTTGGGAAGGTATCTGGAGGCGGACCCAATAGGGCTTGCGGGCGGGCTGAATCCGTACCTGTATGCAAATGCGAATCCTGGAAAGTTTACGGACAGATGGGGGCTTCAGTTTCTCGACCCGCAGGACTTCAATGGAACCTACGAACTTGGCGATCCTTACTGCAACTCTAACCCAGCAGAATGTGAAAATGTCACTTGGAATAGCCCGGCTCCCGCCCCTCTTCCACAGTCAGTGAAGAACGCCATCAGCAGCATTATCAAATTCTGCGTGCCGTCAAATACAGGCGTAGCCGCCCACCAATTGGCCCTCGCTTCAAAGCAGGCAGATCTTGCTGGCGTGGGTTTTTTCCTCACGGGCCAAATTCCTGAGTCGTTCGGTCTAGCCACGATGGGCCTTCTTTTCAACGAAGGCTCCCAAATACTCCAGCCACAACCCGCGAGCGCAGCATTTGACTCTGCATTCGATCTAACCAACGCATATTACAATTTCATTCCGGAGCCTTGGGGACCGGTTGTGAAGATCATCCTAAGTCCGGCAGTGGATCAATAACTGAGCTTCGCATCCTTCATTGGGAGGGGCTGGTTAATCCGGCCTCTCCCATTCTTGGTTTAATGTGATGCCTATTCCTGGGTTTATAGTCGGGAATCTGGAGAATTTAGGGTGTGGATTTATTGTTTGAACTCGCGCTTCCGTTCTCACTGTTGTAATCTTCGATAAATTGCTTAACCATTTCATCACTCGTCTTTTTTATTGACACGACAGCATTTTCAGAAGAGCCATTTGTACCACCCTTCTCGTAGCTCCACGTATTTGCAAGCGACACTCGGTTATCTGCCAGTCGCCTTACTCGCTGGAGGAGAACCAAATTAGACGTGTAAACATAGACTCGGTAGGTTCCCTCTCGTGTCCTAAGGGGAACCATGGTGCCGCTCACAGTGAATGTGAGCATTGCATCTCTGCCATTTCCAGTTGGAACAACATCTATACCAGCTGCATGAAGAGTTCCAAATATATGCTCTCTTAAATCCTCACGGGTGATGCCTCGATGATCCAACCAGTCGGGCAAAGGGCTTACCGCGACGGTTATCGGTCTCACTCCGTGCAAGTTTTCCTTCTCTATGGGAGAGGGTATGCTTCGTGCCTGCTCGAAAGGCGCTGCAATCCACAAGCTCACGAAAAGCAAGAACCAGTATCCGGGAGTTGGCTTCATGATTCCACCTTCCGGAAATTCTTAGTCCAGAGTGCTCACCAATGCAAGCAATTGCGCGCTAGGCGACCAACTAGACATTGAGCAACGAGGGGAACACACTAACAACTTGTCAACCGTAATCTCCACGACGATTTCCGCGCTGCCCCCGGCCGTGCTTCCACGGGGCGTCCATGAACCACTAAATCTAGTGGAGCGATCCCCAGGAACCCCACCATAAATTGATCCAATTAAGCGTATAGACAAGTCCCCTGTGCTCGCCCAGGAGTGCAAAACCGCAAATCGCCTTTCCAGATTTTGTGTGAAATTCCCTTCGGATGCCGTTGCTTTTGCATCACAAAACCGATGCGGGATTGTCACAGAGATGTGCGCCGTGTCATGTGATAAGGCGCGGAGAAGGGGGCAGTCACTGCAATAAAATTCACCGTGGCACGCAAAGCCGATGCACCGATCCGGCTGGGGCGAAGCGGTGACTGCAGATGCAAAACGCCAGGTTATCGGCGGATAGGTTCCGGGGGCTTTTCCGCCTTCCCGGCAGGCTTCGTCCCGGCCGGCCTTCCGCGCGTGCCGGCGATGGACACGTTGAGATTGTTTTGCGCGGCCAGGGACTTGATCGTTGCGATGGCTTCCTGCCTGCGCCGCTCGGTGCGCGTCTTTACTTCATCCTGCGCCCAGGTAATTACCTGCGACAGCTCCGCATCGGAGAGCGCCTTTACCGTTTCAAGCGTCATGGAATTAGTCCTCTTTTCTGGCGATTTCAATCTTCTCGACAAAGGGTTCGTTCGGCGATTCCAGCTCGCTTTCGGCGGCCGTATTTTGCTGGATGAACCGTGCGCGCTGATCCAACAATTTCTCGTAAAGGCCGATGAGCTTCTGCCCCGTTACGACGACATTGGCGCGCGCAAAGCGCAGCGTAATGGTGTCGGAGTCGCCGGGATCAAAATCCGTCTCTCCCAACTCGACCAGGCTGAAGAATGTCCGCTTGCCGTCGAGAAAACGCAGCTCCAGGTTCAGATTGTCCCGGCTGCGCGCATCCTCGAATTGCTTTTCATCGTCCGCCTCGCGGGCGGAGGGGTGGCTCAGAATCTTTTCGATGTTGGAAGGCCACCGCTTCACTGCTTCGTTATCTTTCAAGGCCCCTGCCCTCCCTTTGCTGGTTTATCGAATTCCACATGGCAAGCTTCGCCAGCTTTTCCTTGTAAACGCGGTAGGTGCGGTGCAAATTGAAAAGGCGCTCCCTGAGGCCAGGCTTGGGCTTCACAATTGCCGCCGTTCCTTCCATCATTTCCGTGGCGGAAAGGCGCGCTCCGCTCGCCTGAATAGCTGCGCGCATCCCTTCCTTGTCGTCTGTGTAAATGCGAACAGCCTCCCTGCCTCTGCTGGTACTCACATAAAATTGCTCGCGGTTCGCCGCCACGAGCGATTCGGAGCCCACGGCAATGAGCGCCACGTCGGAAGTTTTACCTTGCGAGGAATGGCTGGTGACCACATAGCCGTGCGGGAGGCCGCCGTAATTCTTTGGCAGGATGTAGCCGTTACCAAGCTTGATATCCCCCTCGCGCGTGAAGCCGGCCACCTCATAGGTCCGGCCGTTATTTACGACTTTGCTGGCGTCCTTTTCCGTAAGCCCCTTGCGCGGGTCCTTCGCGAATCCCTTCATGGTGGTGCGGATTTTGTCTCCCGCCGCAAGCGCCACTTCACCCGGCGCGTATACCTGGAATTTCTTCGCCTCCTGCAAGGGCAAGAGGCCCGTGCCGCCGTCTCCGAGCCGGATGCTTACCCTTCCGTCCTTAACGCCCAGGACGGTCACTCGCTCGCTGCTCTTGAAGCCTTTGGCGTTCTGGTGGAATTGCACGACAGCGCCGAGCTGATATTCCCGCGCGTCGGAGCGCTGCGCTTCGGTGAGATTAAGCGAACGCAGCGACAGGAATGTCCGCTCCTGCCCGGAGAGCCTGCCGGCGGCTTTAAGCTCGTCCCTTATGGCCTGCGTGACCTTTTCTCCCTCCGCGTGCGTGGGGGATACCACCAGCGCCGTCTTGAAATCCTTTCCCTTGCGCTGGGAGGTAATGTCCGCGTAGTCGGCGGCGATTTTCTTGTACCTCTCATCGCCCGAGCCCTCGATAATCGCGCCCATCTTGTCGAGCATTTCAAAGCCGGCCTCAAGGCGCGTCTTGCCGTCTTTTCCGACAACGTCACCCTCGCTGATGGCCTTGACCGCGTTGCGGTAGCTCTCATTGGTCTGCCGGCGAATCTCCGACAGCGTTGCGGTCTTAAGCCCGGAATCCTTCGATAAAATCCTGAGCGCATCGCCTCGGTAAACCCCCGCGTGCTGCTTGGGATCGCCTGAGAGCACTACGCGCGCCTGCTGCTCCTTTGCGACATCGAACAGGCGCTTCATGTCTTTTACCGACAGGAGCCCCGCCTCGTCCACCCAGATGACCTGGCCCTTGGTTTGCGCCTGCATCTTCGAGTCGATAAGCAGCCGCTCCACGGTCTCGGCGTTTTCAAAGCCCTCGGAGCGCAGCACGCCGCGGGAGGCTTCCGCCGAAGGCGCGAAGGTGAAGACTTTCTTGCCGGAGGCCTCGATGGCCCGCACCGTCTCCTGCATCATGGTGGTTTTGCCGGTGCCGGCCCCGCCCTGCAGCGCCGTGACCAGGTCGCGCGAACCCAGAATCACGAGCGCCGCATTCCGCTGCTCCCTGCTTAATTTCGCATCGAGATCCGGCGGCTTACCTTCGCCGCCCAGTTTCCCATAGCGGCCCTTCCCGCCCCTGGCGAAGTCCGTCATGGCGATTTCCTCTCGCAGCACCTCCTCGGTCGTAACCCACTTCTGCCCGAGGCGCTCACGCCGCCGCACATTGCCGCGCGCCAGCTCGCCCTTGATGTCATCGACGCTTGCCGCCCCTACCCCCTGGATAAGCGCCGTCTGCAGGAGCTTCTTCTCCGGGATGGCGGAGCCCCTCTCAAAACAGTGCGACAGGGCATAGTCCATCGCCTTCGCCGCATCCAGCGACGTAGTCCGCCGCCCCCGCCGTGCTTCTGTAATCTCGCGCAATTCGTCGCCGCCAAGGCGCGACTTCCATTCCGCGCGCAGCTCGCCCATGGACTGCTGCGCCTCGTTCTTCTTCTCGCGCGTCTTCGCGCCGAGCTTTCCCTTGGCCTTGGCGTCGGTGATTCCCAGCCTCTCCGCCTCCGCATCGATTACTTCCGAGCGGCGGGAGAATTTTTCCGTCGTGCCGCCGTCGATTCCGGCCAGCCTGAAGCTGTTGCCGTCGCGCTCGATGCCGTAGCCGAGTTCTGCCAGGCGCTCCGCGAACCGGCTATGGAATGCCGCCTGGTAATAGCCTTTGTCGCGCACCAGGTTCACGAATTGCGCGGCTTTCCAGCGCTCCTCCCGCGGGTCCCAGGTTTGGTTGAAAGCCACGGCGTGAATGTGGAGCTGCGGGTCGCAGGTGCCGTCCTCAAGCGGCCGGGTGGTGCGGTGGATGAATTCGCCCCAGATCATGTTGGCGCTCGCGCGGTCCTCGTTGCGCCCGTTTGCGCGCACGCGCGTCATCACCGCGCCCTCCATCTCGGACATGGTGTCCTTCACCGCGCCGCGCAGCGCGTCCATGATGCGCTCGTCGCCGCCCAGCTCGTAAGCGAGCGTCACCGATTTTGGGGCATCGAAAGTCAGGTCGTAGAGAACCCTGCGCACGCCACGGGTGATCGGCGTGAGCTGTTCGCCGGTTTTGGGGTTGATATTGTCGCAGAGCTTGAAGTAGCTCTCCTTGTCTATCGTTCCCGCAAGTCCCAGCAGTTCCGCGCCAAGGCCGTGCCAGTGCCCGGCGCATTCCGTCGCGTCGCGCAGGTAGTAATCCGACACCGCCATGTGGCGCGTGAAGTAGTCCTTGGCTTCTTTGGCCCCTTTGGCTGGCGTGATGAACAGCATCGTTTAAGTTCCGATTGTTTTTGCGCCAATTCACCACATCTAGTGGATCAATTGCGAATTCTTGTCAACCCTTAGTAGTGACTGTCGCTCTTTGCCACCGCCCCGGCCATTGCCGGCTGAGGAGTCAACACGCGAGCCGCGTATTCAGGCAGGCGTCTCTCTGCCGCTTCCCTGGAAGGCGAGTCCATCGTCGCGCCCAGCATCCATGACACGGGCGCGGCATCGCTCTTCCCAATCCTGTCGCGGCGCTTGCTGATGAGCCTTCGGACGCCCGCTACCAACCTTGCAAGGAGGAACAGGCCGCAGCCGAGCCAAATCCAGGCCACCAGATGCAGGAGGTGCGGCCTGCCCGCTATCTGGTGTGCGTACCCGGTAATGGCTACGAACAACCATGCCGCGGTGAACGTGAGCGTGCGCAAAGGACGCGCTTTCGGCTTGGGCTGCTCCTTGCCGAAGGTGCCGACCGCATTCCATTCCTTGAGCCAGGCGTTATAGAGCTTCATCCTCCTTGCCGAGGAGATGGCCTTCCCCAGGGCAATGAGCCCCAGCAGCGCGGCCCATGAAGGCGCGTGCCCTTGCGCCCAGGCGATGATGAGCCACGCGCCGCCCAGGATGAGCGCGGTGGCCGCGACGGGAGATCCGGCGTGACGCACGAAAGTGGATGGTTTCCTCATTGCCTGAAGGTCTCCAGCAGGAAGTTGCGGCCCGACTGGTTGAACCTCCGCCCGCTCTGAAACCAGAAGGCCGTGACCAGGTTTCCGTTGGGCCTGCCGCCCGTTTTCAAGACCCGCGCGAAGTCTCCCGGCTCAACCGCGTATTCCATCGCCTCGGTGAACCCGCGGCTCTCGGAATCGCTCCTGGATTCGCCCTTGTTCGATCCCCAGTTGTAGCCCGATCCGCTGCTGCCGCCGGTGCTGGAGTTGGTTGAAAAGTTGCCGTGCCCGCCGGACGAGCCGGAAGAGGAGCCGAAATTCCAGCTCGTGCCGTAGTTCTCGCTCTCGCCTTTCGACATGCCGTAATTGGCGCTTTGCGAGACGCCGGCGCTGTAGTTCGCGTGCCGCTTGACGATCTTGCCGATGGTGCGCGCGGCATATTCATTGGTTTCCGCGCAGGAATTGGAATGAAATATCTGACTCCCGAATTTACCCACGAGGGCAAGCGCCGTGTCGCGCGGATTGTCGCCGCCGATTTTGGCGTAATAGGTCGGCAAGGATTGCGTGAGATACACCGTGCAGCACCGGGACCCCCGGCACATGCTCTGAAACTCAAAATCATAGGAATTGACAGTCTCCTGGGCCTCGTCCGACCACAGGAACACCGGGCGCTCCTGATGCTCCCTGGCAAGGGCGTTGCGCCCCAGGACCGATCTCATCCACATGTACTTGAAGAGCTGCTGGGCGATTACGCCGTCCTCGTTCCAGGTGAGCGTGGGCATCGCGAGCACAATCACCGCCCCGTGGAAGCTCAGTTCCGGGACTATCGTTGTCGCCCCGCAGAACGCCCGCTGCAGCCTGCCGTGCTTGAACCTGTCCAGCGTCGCGCTCACGGTGATGACGATATTGCCCCGCGTCTTATCCGGGATGTTCGGAAATTCCTCCGACCAGAATTCAATGGCGTCGCGCAATGCCTGGACAGGCATCGGCACTTTGGGCGAGCGCGTGGCCGCATCGATCACCCTGAAGAGCAATGACCGTTTTTGCCAATCGGGGTCGGTGACCTCCTGCCTTGACTGGGGAGCGGCGTTTAAGAACCGGAGGATCTCCGCAATTGAAAGAGTCCCATAGGCCGCATAGAGCGGCAAAATTGAGTACCGAAGCACCGAGCGCGCGGCATCATCCCAGAAGGCTTCGCCGCTCCTGTGCGTCGCCGTGGGGTTGAGTTTCTTGGCGGCCTCCAGGATTTTCATCAGGCATTCGACTACCGTGCCAATTCCATCCATCCCTTGGCGCGAGAGTTCGTAACTGAGGAAGTTGAAGCCTTCGTTCTCATCGAACAGGATGAGCGATCTCTCCCGCCCGTGCTCTCTGGCATACCGCTTCCACAGTTCAACTTCCTCAGGTTTCACGGCCGTCACAAGGCCACCGAAGCCGGCGCGCAAGTACGCCCCCGAAATCATTCGGCCAGCCCCGGAAGTCTTGCCCGCTCCAATGCCCCCGAAGACGTGCGCCCCCGCGCAGCCGTCCCTCAATGAGAAGACATCGTTTGGGGACAATCGCAGAAGAGGCGTATCCAGGTCTCTGACGAAGGACATGGATCACCCCCTCACCGTTTCCCGCGCTTAAGCAACCCGGCCAGGGCCACCGATCCGAACAGAATGCCGGGCAGCCCGGTGGGGATGGCGGTCAATACCCCGCTAATCAGGCCCTTGACCTTGGCGCCCTCGTGGTCGTCCCCGTACCACTTCATTTGTCCGAGATAGGTCACGTAGCCCACCACCGCGCCCGCCGCCGCTGAAATGAACAGGGCGAGCGGCACGTCCCCGCCCATGGTCACCGGGGCGAAAATAGCCGCCAGTCCATCCTTCCCAAAGAGCATCATGTTAACGGCGCAGGTGAAAAACGCGACTCCCGGATGAAGGCCGAAGACGCGTCCGAATCCGTGGGCCACCGCCTGATCGGGGTTGGGGAATTTCGGGCTGTTCGGCATACGGCCCTCAACCGGGGGGAGAATCTCCCCTTGCGGTTGGGAGACCATCGGCGCGCCGCACCGCGTGCAGAAATTTGCAGGGCCGACAACTTGTGCTGAGCAATTGCTGCATGTAGCCATGTTTCCTCCTTCTGGAAGACCGTTGTTAATGGGGATCGGCCGGCTCGCGGCCCCCCCGTGTTTCGGGATGACTCAGGAGCCTCCTGCCCTACCGTTCAAGGTCGGGCGCCGGTTCCCGGTTTTGCTCCGGGGCTTGGACTTCCTGCGACACCTGCTCCTTGGCCTGCGGCCACTGCGGGGTCTCAGCCTCCCGCTCATTTACGACGCGGCCGTACATCGGCTCCTCGACCACTTTTTCGCGGATGTCGCTAATCGCGTTGCCCAAGCCCTTGTAGAGTTCGTCGATAAAACTCTCATTTGCCATGTCTCCAAATCCTCCCTTGCTCCAGGCGACTTCCCTCTTCTTACCTGGCGTTAGGGGTAAGATCGCACGAATCCCAAAATCGCTGAAGGTGAAGGAGGGTTAATCGGACGCAACGGACTTGCGATAATGTGGTCTCTATAAGCAGGTGCGAGAGATGGAAATGGAGAACATCCCTACTGCTGACGAAGTGAGAGCTCAGCTCCGGTGCATGCTTTGCGGCAAGAGATTCCTCGCCAATGAAAATCCGGCGAGATTCCTTGCGCTCATTGTGGACAAGACATTGAACCAGGAGGTAATCAGCCAAAAAATAATAGGTATCGAGCTCTTTGGTGATAGGTATTTAAGAAGAAACATCAGCGACGTTCGCATTACCGCGCGCAATTTACGAAAAGTTCTCGCGGCCTATTATGCGGCAGAAGGTCAGGGAGATCAGGTCATCATTGAACTGCCGAAACCGCCATCCGGGGGAGAACCCAGATTGCCTGCGGGCGAAGCGTATAAACCGCTCTTCTCGTATAACCGCGACAGCGATGCAGTCAAAGATTTCAAATTGGGAATGTACTACTGCTCAAGAGGGATGGCGAGCGACTACGAGAAAGCGATCCATCTATTCAAGAGAGTTCGAAAGGCGCTTCCATCTCATACCGGGGCTGCCATTGGGATCGCAGAAGCTCTATGTTTTGCGACGCACTTTGAGGGCCTTTTCCTGAGCTACGACGAGTGTCATAGCGTCCTAAAAAAAGTCGCATCTTATCTTGATAGTGTCTCGCGCGGTGCTTTGACATACTGGCGCCTGCATGCAGTCTCCGCGTATATGTTCTGGCTAAATGGTCAAGTGGATGAAGCTCGGCGCTTCTATGAGAATGCGCTACGACTTGATCGAGCCAGCACCGAATCGTTTCCGCCATACATTTTCTATCTTTGCACTTCTAAGAGCCCCTCAGATGGCATGAGACTCTCAAAGAGATACCTCGATTCACACGTCGATCAGATTGCCGCGCATATATTTCATGCCAGAATGCTCATAGTTAACAAAGAGTTCGATACCGCCGAAACCGTACTAAAGTCAGCATTGGAAATGGATGTTGGGTCTCCCTCAGTCCGCATTACCCTTGCGCTGTTGTGTGTGCACCAGAAGCGTCCGGACGACGCAATTAAACATTATGAATTGCTAAAACTGCTCATCGACGCCCCCGCATACTCCTATGCGGTCAAGGCCTTTTGGCATTATGCGAGAAAATGGCCTGAATCAATGAAGACGAAATGGCGTAAGCGACTTCCCCTTCCCACCTAGTTCTATTTCCCTCTGCTTTGTTCTTTCGCAAGCGTGAAGCCCTGCTCGGACATTTTGAGGCAAACCTCGGACCAAGCCTCCTTTGCCTTTGCGTCACCTGTTGCCCGAATGTGGTTAAACGTTTCTTCGGCAATGAGTGGCATCGCTGTTAAGACCTCGTATATGCTTGGTTTCTTGCCCACTGCCCACTCTCGCAATGTCTCCCTCATATCGCCATCAAATTGCTCGCTGAAATGCACTGCCGCTTCGAGATCCGCAAATGCAGTCTGCATGTTTTCGGAGAATCGGACGTTAATTCGCCTTGGGTCAAGGTCGTTCACATTGCGTGCATGAGCAGAAGTCATTTGATACGTTATCGTAGATTTCAACAAAGGCGTTCATGCCAGCCTAAGAACCAAAGTAATAGCCCCGCTAATGGCCATATTCAAGCAAAACCTAACGAATTGTAGTCTGGCTTAACCTTCCTTCACCTCCCGGCCGGATACATTGTGGCCCATCATCTCGACATAGCGGATCACTCGGGTTTTGCAATCGAGCCGCTAATGAGAACGCCGAGGTGAGCAATGCAGCCCGGATCATCACTGCCTTCGCCCGAGCCCTTTGTCTCCGCCGACGAGGCGGCGCGCTTCCTCTCCGTGAAGCGCCGCTACCTGCTTGAGCTTGCCCGCAGGGGCATCCGGGGAGCCTATCCGCTGGGGACGGGAGCGCAGCGCCGGATATGGGTGTTCAGGCTTTCCGAGCTTGCCGGAGCGGTCGCGGGCCGAACGCCGATCCATTCCGCCCCAACTTGTGCGATCCTGCATCCAGGCAGTCCCCGCTGAAATGAGGCAGATCATGTCCTATCAGCGAGGATGTTTGAAGAAAGTGCGCCGCAAGGAAGGAGACCTTTGGGTGCTGCGGTTCAGGACAGAGAGCGCGGACGGCCGGAGGGTGGAAAATACCCTGCCTGTCGGCTTCGTTCGGGATTTTCCGAACGAGAAGGCCGCG
>Ga0335074_10003319_pt1 | contig 21931 bp, 14 predicted proteins | sample Lox_Sample_23_FD_206715 | JGI IMG/M metagenome (GOLD analysis project Ga0335074, IMG submission 206715) | Soil microbial communities from Loxahatchee National Wildlife Refuge, Florida, United States - Lox_Sample_2.3 | ecosystem: Environmental > Terrestrial > Soil > Wetlands | place: USA... | reverse complement strand
GCGACCCGCCAGGGCTGGGCCCACGTCACGACGACCGCGCCCAAGCCGCTGCCGGCCAGCGTCACCACCGCCAACGGCCAGGCGCTGGTGCCGGCCGCCGGCGCACTGGCTCTTGCGGCCCTGGCCGGCCTGGCCGCCGTCCTGGCCACCCGGCGGATGCTGCGGCGCATCGCCGGAGTCGTGCTGGCCGCGCTGGGCGTGGGCATCGCCGCGGCGGTCAGCGCCGGGATCTCAGCCGCCGACGTGGTAGCCGCCGCGTCGCCCGCCGTTCCCGGCGGCCCGGCGGCGGTGAACGGCACCAGCATCGGCAGCACCACCGGCGGCGCAGCGGGCGGATCCGGGCCGGCCGGCTCCGCACTGTCCGGCCTGCCATCGCACGTGGTGTTCGTGGCGTTCCCCTGGCGCTGGGTCGCCCTGGTCGGCGCGCTCGCTGTCATCGCCGCCGGGGTGCTGCTCACCTGGCGGGCCGGGCGGTTGCCCGTGATGTCCAGCCGGTACGAGCCGCCGAAAGGCACGGCCGCGCCAGAGCCCGCGATCCCTGGCGCGCGCGGTGCCGTCAGCCAGGGTGCCGGCCGGGACACGGCGTCGATCTGGGAGTCGCTGAGCCGCGGCGAAGATCCCACCGGGCCCGAATAGCCGCTCGTCTCCCTGATCGCCGCCGGGTGCCTCGGGGGTAACTGGGCGCTGCGTCCCGGTAACAGGCCTGGTCAGATGGTTGACGGCATGAGCTAGGCTCCGCGTGATATGTCCGACGTGGCCGGGCAGGCCGTGGAGGTAAGTAGTGAGCACAGGGTTTCGAGTCCGCCGCGTCCGCGGCCTCGACCAGTCAGCGATCGACGAGCCGCGGTCCGGCCGAAATCATCCGCTGGTGAAGCTGGCCACCCGCCTCATCACCGCCCAGGCGGCCGCGACCGCCGCGATCGGCCTGTCCTTCAGCCGCCGCCACGTGCCGTCGGTCATCATCACGCTGATGCTGGTGGTGGCTTTGCTCGGGCTGGCAGCCCTGTCCAGGACGGGCGCGCACGCGGCCTGGCTGTCCGCCATCGGCTTCGAGAGCGCGTTCATCATGTTCGGGCTGATCCGGTTCTTCTCCACCCGCTACCTGGGCGGCACGCTGTTCGGGATCATCACGATCGGAGTGCTGTTGCACCCGGCGGTGGCCCGCGCGTTCAGCGGCGCCTACAGACAGGGCGAGCGCGCCTTCCCCGCCGAGCCTGCGCTGAGCGACGCCGGCGCCGACGCACCCGGCTGATCTGGCCTTGACCGCCGCCTGCGCGCCCGGAGCAGGGGTCCCGCGACCAGACCGCGCGGCTCTCGCTACGATCGGGGACGCAAGGCATCCCACCCGAGGGGGAGCGAAACCCGCGTGAGCGTGCTCGACGAGATCCTCGAGGGAGTGCGTGCCGACCTGGCGGCACGGCAGCGGAGCGTCCCGCTGGACCACCTGAAACAGATGGCGGGCGGCGCACCGGCTCCGCGCAACGTCATGGGAGCGCTCAAGGGCGCGGACGTCGCGGTGATCGCGGAGGTCAAGCGGGCCAGCCCGTCCAAGGGGGCGATGGCCGCGATCGCCAACCCCGCCGCGCTGGCCACGGATTACGAGGCCGGCGGGGCCAGCGTGATCAGCGTCCTGACCGAGTCGCGCCGGTTCGGCGGCAGCATGGAGGACCTCGTCGCCGTGCGCGAGGCCGTGCAGGTGCCGGTGCTGCGCAAGGATTTCATCGTCAGCTCCTATCAGCTCTGGGAAGCGCGGGCGCACGGCGCCGACGTGGTGCTGCTGATCGTCGCGGCCCTGGAGCAGAACGCGCTCGTGTCGCTGGTCGAGCGCGCGATTTCGATCGACCTGATCCCGCTGGTCGAGGTGCATACCGAGGCCGAGCTGAACCGGGCGGTCGACGCCGGGGCCCGGGTCATCGGGATTAACGCCCGCAACCTGGCCACGCTGGAGGTCGACCGCGGCGTATTCGGCCGGATCGCCCCGCTGGTGCCCGACGGGGTGATCAAGATCGCTGAGTCCGGGGTCCGCGGCCCGCACGACCTGCTGGCCTACGCCGCAGCGGGCGCCGACGCGGTGCTGGTCGGGGAGAGCCTGGTCACCGGGAAAGACCCCCGCTCGGCCGTCGCCGACCTGGTCACGGCGGGCTCGCATCCCGCGCTGCGCGGGGACCGGGGTTGACAGGGAGCCCACGATGACGGCTGCTCCTGACGCGGACGCGCAGCCCTCGGCTGCGGGATCCATACCTGACGCGACCGGGCATTTCGGCCGGTACGGCGGCCGGCTCGCGCCCGAGGCACTGATGTCGGCGCTGGACGAGCTGACCACCGCCTACTTCTCGGCCAAGGCCGACGCGGGGTTCCAGGCCGAGCTGGCCGCGCTGCTGCGGGGCTACGCCGGGCGCCCCACCCTGCTGACCGAGGCGCCGAGGTTCGCCGCGGAGGCGGGCGGCTGCCGGGTGTTCCTCAAGCGCGAGGACCTGGCCCACACCGGCTCTCACAAGATCAACAACGTCATCGGCCAGGCGCTGCTGGCCCGGCGGATGGGCAAGACCCGGGTGGTCGCGGAGACCGGCGCTGGCCAGCACGGCGTGGCCACCGCCACCGCGTGTGCCCTGCTCGGCCTGGACTGCGTGGTCTACATGGGCGAGGAGGACACCAGGCGGCAGGCCCTGAACGTGGCCAGGATGCGGATGCTCGGCGCCGAGGTGATCCCGGTCGCGACCGGCAGCCGGACCCTGAAGGACGCCATCAACGAGGCCTTCCGTGACTGGGTGACCACCGTCGAGACCACCCACTACTGCATCGGGTCTGTGATGGGCCCGCACCCGTTCCCGATGATGGTCAGGGACTTCCAGCGGGTCATCGGCATCGAGGCCCGCGAGCAGGTGCAGGCGGCGGCCGGGCGGCTGCCCGACGCCGTGATCGCCTGTGTCGGCGGCGGATCGAACGCGATCGGGGCGTTCCATGCCTTCATCCCGGACGACGGCGTTCGCCTGATCGGCTGCGAGGCAGGCGGGGAGGGGCTGGCCACCGGGCGGCACGCGGCGACCCTTGCGGGCGGCTCGGCCGGGGTGATCCACGGCATGCGGACCTATCTGCTCCAGGACGACGACGGCCAGACCTGCCCGACCCACTCGGTGTCCGCCGGGCTTGACTACCCGGGCGTGGGGCCCGAGCACGCCTGGCTGCATGACACCGGCCGCGCCAGCTACCGGGCGGTCACGGACTCCGAGGCGATGGACGCCTTCTTGCTGCTGTGCCGGACCGAGGGGATCATCCCCGCGATCGAGTCCGCGCATGCCCTGGCCGGGGCGCTGCAGGTCGGGCCGGAACTCGGCCCGGATGCCCTGCTGCTGGTGAACCTGTCCGGCCGCGGCGACAAGGACGTGGACATCGCCGCCCAGTGGTTCGGGCACCTCGGATGAGTGCCGTAGCAGGCGCGTTCGAGCGGGCGGCGGCGCAGCGGCGGGCGGCGCTCGTCGGTTACCTTCCGGCCGGCTTCCCCTCGGTCCCGGACGCGATCGCGGCCATAACCGCGATGGTTGAGGCCGGCGTGGACATCGTGGAGATCGGCCTGCCCTACTCCGACCCGCTGATCGACGGGCCGGTCATCCAGGAGGCCGCCAGCCGCGCCCTGGCCGCTGGGACCCGGGTGTCGGACGTGTTCGACACCGTGCAGGCGGTGGCGCAGACGGGCGTTCCGGTGCTGGTCATGACCTACTGGAACCCGGTCGACCAGCACGGCGTGGCCGCCTTCGCGCGGGACCTGGCCAACGCCGGCGGCAGCGGGCTGATCACGCCCGACCTGACGCCGGAGGAAGCCGGGTCGTGGCTGGAGGTGGCGGCGGCCCGCGGGCTCGACCCGGTGTTCCTGGTCGCGCCCAGCTCCTCCGCCGAGCGGATCAAGCTGATCACCTCGGCCTGCGGCGGTTTCGTCTACGCGGCCTCGATGATGGGCGTAACCGGCACCCGCGATGTTGTCGGCGATCAGGCCGCCGCGCTGGTCCGCCGGGTCCGGGAGCACACCAGCCTGCCCGTCGGGGTGGGCCTGGGCGTAAAAAACAGTTCTCAGGCTTCCGAAGTGGCCGGGTTCGCCGACGCGGTGATCGTCGGGTCGGCGTTCGTGCGCCGTCTCCTGGACGCGCCGGACACCGGCGCCGGGATCGCCGCGGTGCGCGACCTTGCCGCTGACCTGGCCTCCGGCGTGCGTGACCGGGCTCACAGCCCGGCTAAATAATCCGCTGACCTGCGATATCGCCTCGCAGGCAACATCCTCGTTACACTAGTTACGAGCAACACCAGCAGGGCCAATGTCGTCCCGACCTCAGCTGAGACCAGACGACAGGAGTATTGATGGCGCCTGCTTTCTTCTCGCCCGCACCGGCGTCCCAGGGGTTGTACGACAGCCGGTACGAGCACGACGCCTGCGGCGTGGGGTTCGTCGCTGACCTGCCCGGACGGCGCAGCCACGAGGTCGTGGCCCAAGCGCTGACCGTGCTGCGCAATCTCGACCACCGTGGCGCGAAGGGCAGCGATCCGGACACCGGCGACGGAGCCGGCATCCTGACCCAGATCCCCGACGCGCTGCTGCGCGAGGTATGCGATTTCGCCCTGCCCGAACCCGGCCGCTACGCCGTCGGCATGGTGTTCCTGCCCTCACAGGCCGATGAGCGGGCCGCGGCGATGGCCGAGATCGAGCGGATCGCCGCGCTGGAGGGCCTGAGCGTCCTCGGCTGGCGGGACGTGCCGTACGACCCGGCGCACTGCGGCTCGGGCGCGCGCGATGTGCTGCCGCACCTGGCGCACCTGGTCGTCGCCGCGCCCGGCGGCGAGAGCGGCCTGGCCCTGGACCGGCGGGCGTTCTGCCTGCGCAAGCGGGCCGAACACGAGGCCAGGACCTATTTCTGCAGCCTGTCCTCGGCGACGATCGTCTACAAGGGGATGCTCACCGCGACCCAGCTTGAACGCTTTTACCCCGATCTATCCGACCCCCGGTACACCTCGGCCCTGGGCCTGGTGCACTCCCGGTTCTCCACGAACACGTTCCCGTCCTGGCCGCTGGCGCACCCTTACCGGTTCATCGCGCACAACGGTGAGATCAACACGGTCCGGGGCAACCGCAACTGGATGCGCGCGCGGGAGGCGCTGCTGCACACCGACCTCATCGAGCCCGACGCGGATGGCCGCGGCCTGGACCGGCTGCTGCCGATCCTGGACGAGTCGGCCAGCGACTCGGCGAGCTTCGACGCGTGCCTGGAACTGCTGCACATGGGCGGGCGGTCGCTGCCGCACGCGGTGCTGATGATGATCCCCGAGCCGTGGGAGAACCACGAGCAGATGGATCCCGGCCTGCGGGCGTTTTACGAGTTCCACTCCGCGCTCATGGAGCCGTGGGACGGCCCGGCGCTGATCGCGTTCACCGACGGCACCATGATCGGCGCGGTGCTGGACCGCAACGGGCTGCGGCCCGGCCGTTACTGGGTCACCACCGACGGCCTGGTCGTGCTGGCCAGCGAGGTCGGCGTGCTGGACATCGATCCCTCGACCGTGGTTCGCAAGGGCAGGCTGCAGCCGGGCCGGATCTTCCTGGCCGACACCGCGTCCGGCCGGATCGTCGAGGACGAGGAGGTCAAGGCCGGGCTCGCCGCCGAGCACCCGTACCGGGACTGGCTGCACGCCGGGCTGCTGCACCTGAACGACCTGCCTTCGCGCTCGGAAGCCGCGCTTGCCGTCGGCCAGCCGCTGGCGGTCCGGCAGCAGATGTTCGGCTACACGGAGGAGGAACTGCGCGTCATCCTGGCCCCGATGGGCCGCACCGGCGGCGAGCCGCTCGGGTCCATGGGCCACGACACGCCCGTGGCCGTGCTCTCCGACCGGCCGCGGCTGCTCTTCGACTACTTCACGCAGCTGTTTGCCCAGGTCACCAATCCGCCGCTGGATGCGATCCGCGAGGAACTGGTTACCTCCCTGGCCTCGACCACCGGGCCGGAGTACGACCTGTTTCAACCCGGCCCGGCCTCCTGCAGGCAGATCGTGCTGCCCTACCCGGTGATCAGCGAGGGCGACCTGGCCAGGATCACCCGCATCAACGACGACGGGGACCTGCCGGGCTTCGCCCCGCACGTCGTTGACGGCCGCTACCACGCGGCCGGCGGCGGGGCCGCTTTGCGCGCGCGACTGGACGAGATCAGGGCGCAGGTGTCGGCCGCGATCGCCGGCGGCGCCAGGATGATCGTGCTGACCGACCGCGGCGACGACCGGGAGCACCTGGCGCCGATCCCGTCGCTCCTGCTCACCGGGGCGGTGCACCATCACCTGATCCGGGAGCGGACCCGGACCAGGGTCGGCCTGATCGTGGCCGCCGGCGACGCGCGCGAGTGCCACCACATCGCGCTGCTGATCGGCTACGGGGCCTCGGCCGTCTGCCCCTACCTGGCCATCGAGTCGGTCCGGGCACTGGTCAGCGGCGGGGTCATGGACGGGATCACGGCCGACCAGGCCGCCGCCAACCTGATCAAGGCGCTGGGCAAGGGCCTACTGAAGATCATGTCGAAGATGGGCGTGTCCACGGTCGCGTCCTACACCGGGGCGCAGATCTTCGAGGCCATCGGGATCGGCGACGAGGTCATCGAGGCCTGCTTCGCCGGGACCTCGTCCCGGCTGGGCGGGGTCGGCTTCGACGAGCTCGCGGCCGAGGCCGGGGCGCGGCACGCCAGGGCGTTCCCGCCCCGCGGCACGCGCCCGGCGCACCGGCGCCTGGAGACCGGCGGCGAGTACCAGTGGCGCCGCGAGGGCGAACCGCACCTGTTCAGCCCCGAGGCCGTGTTCAAGCTGCAGCACGCGACCCGGAGCCGGCGGCACGAGATCTTCGCCGACTACACGCGCCTGGTGGACGACCAGGCGGCCCGGCTGATGACGCTGCGCGGCCTGCTGCGCATCCGCGGGCTGGACGGGCCGCCCGCGGTGCGCGAGCCCGTGCCCGTCGAGGAGGTGGAGCCGGTATCGAGCATCGTGCGGCGGTTCTCTACCGGTGCCATGTCCTACGGCTCGATCTCGGCCGAGGCGCACCAGACCCTGGCGATCGCGATGAACCGCCTGGGCGGGCGCTCGAACACCGGTGAGGGCGGCGAGGACCCCGAGCGCTACATCCCCGACCCGAACGGCGACCTGCGCCGCTCGGCCATCAAGCAGGTCGCCAGCGGCCGGTTCGGCGTGACCAGCGAGTACCTGGTCAACGCCAGCGACCTGCAGATCAAGATGGCGCAGGGGGCCAAGCCGGGGGAGGGCGGGCAACTGCCGGGGCACAAGGTGTACCCGTGGATCGCCCGGACCAGGTACTCCACTCCCGGGGTTGGCCTGATCTCGCCCCCGCCGCACCACGACATCTACTCGATCGAGGACCTGGCCCAGCTGATCCACGACCTGAAGAACGCCAATCCGGCGGCCCGGGTGCACGTGAAGCTGGTCGCCGAGGTCGGGGTCGGCACGGTGGCGGCCGGCGTCTCCAAGGCCCACGCCGACGTGGTCCTGATCTCCGGGCACGACGGCGGCACCGGCGCCGCCCCGCTGACCAGCATCAAGCACGCCGGTGCCCCGTGGGAGCTCGGGCTGGCGGAGACGCAGCAGACCCTGCTGCGCAACGGGCTGCGGGACCGGATCGTGGTCCAGGTGGACGGGCAGCTGAAGACCGGGCGCGACGTGATCGTCGCGGCGCTGCTCGGCGCCGAGGAGTTCGGCTTCGCCACCGCGCCGCTGGTCGTGGCCGGCTGCGTGCTGATGCGGGTCTGCCACCTGGACACCTGCCCCGTGGGCGTGGCCACCCAGAACCCGGAGCTGCGCAAGCGGTTCACCGGCCAGCCGGAGTTCGTGGTCACGTTCTTCGAGTTCCTGGCGCAGGAGGTCCGCGAGTACCTGGCAGGGCTCGGGTTCCGCAGCCTGGACGAGGCCGTGGGCCGGGTCGAGCTGCTGGACACGGCGGCGGCGGTCGAGCACTGGAAGGCGGCCGGGCTCGACCTGGATCCGGTGCTGCACGTCCCGTCGCTTTCGCCTGGCGCGGCGCGGCATGCCGTCACCGGCCAGGATCACGGGCTGGACCGGGCACTGGACAACACGCTGATCCAGCTCGCCGAGGGAGCGCTGGCCGACGGCACCCCGGTGACCCTGGAGCTCCCGGTGCGCAACGTCAACCGGACCGTCGGGACGATGCTGGGCTACGAGGTGACCCGCCGTTTCGGCGGCTCGGGCCTGCCCGACGACACCATCGACATCTCGTTCCGCGGTTCGGCAGGCCAGTCTTTCGGGGCGTTCCTGCCCCGGGGCGTGACCCTCCGGCTGGCCGGCGACGCCAACGACTACCTGGGCAAGGGGCTGTCCGGCGGCCGGATCATCGCCGCGCCCGACCCGGACTCCTCGTTCGCGGCCGAGCGCCAGATCATCGCGGGCAACGTGATCGGCTACGGCGCGACCAGCGGGGAGATACTCCTGCGCGGCGTGGTCGGTGAGCGGTTCTGCGTCCGCAACTCCGGCGCGACCGCCGTGGCCGAGGGAACCGGCGACCACGGCTGCGAGTACATGACGGGCGGCCGGGTCGCCGTGCTCGGCCCGGTCGGCCGGAACTTCGCGGCCGGCATGTCCGGCGGAATCGCCTACCTGCTCGATCCCCGCCCCGGCGCGGTGAATACCGAGATGGTCGACGCCGACCCGCTCGATCCCCTGGACGCGGATTTCCTGCGCGAGCTGCTGGGACGGCACGTGGCCGAAACCGGCTCGGCGGTAGCGGCCGGGCTGCTGGCCGACTGGGAGCCATCGGTCCGCCGGTTCGTGAAGGTGATGCCGAAGGACTACAAGCGGGTCCTGGCCGCGGCGCGGCGCGCCGAGCAGGACGGGCTCGACGTGAACGAGGCCGTCATGGCCGCGGCGCGAGGCTGAGGGGGGCTGGCGTACTCATGGCGGATCCCAAGGGCTTCCTGAGCACACCGCGACGGACCCCGGCCCGGCGCCCCGTCGACATTCGCATCCAGGACTGGCGGGAGGTGTACACCGAGATCAGCCAGGGCGACCTGGAGCAGCAGGCCGGGCGGTGCATGGACTGCGGCATCCCGTTCTGCCACAACAGCTGCCCCCTGGGGAACCTGATCCCGGAGTGGAACGACCTGGTCTGGGCGAGCGACTGGCGGACAGCGGCGGAACGGCTGCACGCGACCAACAACTTCCCCGAGTTCACCGGGCGGCTGTGCCCGGCGCCATGCGAGTCCGCCTGCGTGCTCGGCATCAACGCCGACCCGGTAGCCATCAAGCAGGTCGAGGTCGAGATCATCGACCGCGCGTGGGCCGAGGGCTGGGTGCCGCCGCAGCGGCCGTCGGCGGCCGCGGTCGCCGAGGGACGCCGGGTGGCGGTGATCGGCTCCGGGCCCGCCGGGCTGGCCGCGGCGCAGCAGCTCACCCGGGCCGGTCACACGGTGACCGTATACGAGCGGGCCGACCGGCCCGGCGGCCTGCTCCGCTACGGGATCCCCGAGTTCAAGCTGGAGAAGCGCCACCTGGACCGGCGGCTGGTGCAGATGCTGGCCGAGGGGACCGCGTTCCGGTGCGGGGTGAACGCCGGAGTGGACGTGACCGCGGCCCGGCTCCGCGGTGACCACGACGCGATCGTTCTGGCCGGCGGGGCCGCCGTGCCGCGCGGCCTGCCGGTGCCTGGCGCTGACCTGGAGGGCGTGCACCAGGCCATGGACTTCCTGCCGCTTGCCAACCGGGCCGTGGCCGACGGGCTGGCCCGTGAAGACGGGCTGGGCGGGGACGTCCGCGAGCCCGCGATATCGGCGCAGGGACGCCGTGTCGTGATCATCGGAGGCGGCGACACCGGCGCCGACTGCCTGGGCACCGTGCTGCGGCAGGGGGCCGAGTCGGTGGTCCAGCTGGAGATCATGCCCAGGCCGCCGGAGCGGCGGCCGGACAGCCAGCCGTGGCCTACGTATCCGATGATCTACCGGGTGTCCAGCGCCCACGAGGAAGGCGGCGAGCGGGTGTACGCCGTGTCCACCCAGGAATTCCTGGCCGACGAGTCGGGCCGGGTGCGCGCGCTGCGGCTGGTCGAGGTGGAGTCCGCTGGCCGCGGGTTCACGCCGGTGGCCGGCACCGAGCGCGAGCTGCCCTGCGACCTGGTCCTGCTGGCCATGGGCTTCACCGGCGCGGAGCGCGGCGGGCTGCTGGCCGACCTCGGCGTGGACTTCGACGCCCGGGGCAACGTGGCCAGGGACGGCTCGTACGCCACCTCGGTTCCCGGCGTGTTCGTGGCCGGGGACATGGGCCGCGGCCAGTCCCTGATCGTGTGGGCCATTGCCGAGGGCCGGTCGGCCGCGGCGGCGGTGGACCGGTACCTGGCCGGTGACACCACGCTCCCCGCCGCCATCGCCCCCACCGCCCGCCCCCTCACCTAGCCCCCCGCCGCCGCAGAGTGCGGGTGCGGCGGAAATGCGGGTGCGGCGGAAATACGGGTGCGGCGGCCCCGCCGCGGAAATGTGGGCCCAGGTGGTTGCGAAAGCAGCCCTTGGGGCCCACGTTTTGCGGGCGCTTATCCACAAGCAGCCTGCGACGAAGCTCTTATCCACAGGTTCCTGATACTCAGGCGACGGACGTGGTGGCTGACGGTAACCGTTGCCGCATGACGAAAGCCTTCGGCGCGGAGTTCGAGCGGCTCCGCGCCAGGCAGGCGGGGATACTGACGCTGGCGTCGGCGGTCCGGTGCCTGGGCCGGGCTGCGGTGCGTTCGCGACTGGCCAGCGGTCGCTGGCGGCTGGTGGCGGTCGGGGTGCTGGTTACGCAGTCCGGGCCGCTGACCGAACCGCAGCGGCTGTGGGCGTCGGTGCTTGCTGCCGGCGAGGGAGCGGCGCTGGCCGGGCTGACCGCGGCGGGGCTGGACGGCCTGGCGGGATTCGACTATCGGCAGATGCACGTCTTGATTCCAGCCTCGCGGCGGGTTCGTGAGGTCCCTCCCGGCGCCGTGGTGCACCGGTCGCGGCTGCTGGCGGCCACTGACGTTCATCCGAATCGGTCGCCGCGGCGGACGCGGCTCGCCCGGTCGCTGGTTGACGCGGCTGCCTGGGCCGGCCCGGAGCGGACCGCCAGGGCGATACTGGCGGCCGGGGTGCAGCAGCGGCTGGTCACGGCGGTCCAGCTGAGCCAGGTGCTGCAGCGCTGCCAGCGAGTGCCGCGCCGGGCGTTGATGCGCGCCACCCTCGCGGATGTAGCCGGCGGCGCCGAGGCCCTCTCCGAGCTGGACTTCTGCGACCTGGTGCGGAAGTTCGGCTTGCCCGAGCCCGATCGCCAGTTCCGCCGCCGGGACAGCCGGGGACGACGGTGGCTGGACGCTGTGTGGGAGTGGGCTCGCCTGGTGGCCGAGATAGACGGCCGCTGGCATATGGACGCCCGCGCGTGGTGGGCCGACATGGAGCGGGACAACGAACTGACCATCGACGGGTACCGAGTCCTTCGCTTTCCCGCGTTCGCCGTGCGGGACAGCCCGGAGACGTTCGCCCGCCAGATCGCGGCCGCGCTTCGCCAGGCTTGCGGGGCCGGTACCTGGCCCGCTGTTCCGGGTCCGCGCGGCGGCTCACCGAGTCGTATTCCGGTCAAACCAGGACGACGACCGGAGTAACGTCACCGGATATGCCGGCTGCCTTCGTCCCGAGTCCCTCGCGCAGCATCTGGCATCTCGGGCCCGTGCCGGTCCAGGCCTACGCCATCTGCGTGATCGCGGGCATCGTGGTCGGGCTCTGGGTGGCCAGCCGGCGCTACGTCAGGGTGGGCGGCCGGCCCGGCCTGATCGTGGACATCGCCACCGTGGCCGTGCCGGCCGGCCTGGTCGGCGCGCGGCTCTACAGCGTGATCACCGGTTACGAGCCGTACTTCGGCAAGGGGCACGACTGGGTCCACGTGTTCTACATCTGGGACGGCGGCCTGGGCGTGCCGGGCGCGGTCGTCGGCGGAGCCCTCGGGGCGTGGGTCGTCTGCCGAAGAGAGGCGGCGGCGCTCACGCCGATCGCCGGAGCCGTTGCCCCCGGGCTGGCGTTCGCTCAGGCCATCGGGCGCCTGGGCAACTGGTTTGACCAAGCGAACTACGGCCGGCCGACCGCGTTGCCGTGGGCGGTCCAGATCTCCCCTGAGCACCGGCTGGCCGGCTACCTGGCCCAGCCGACCTTCCAGCCGACGTTCCTCTACGAATCCCTGTGGGACATCGTGGTCGGCGTGCTGGTGATCTACGCCGCCCGCCGGCTCCTGCTCCCGGGCGACCGCACGTTCGCGCTCTACGCCGGGCTGTACGCGATCGGCCGGTTCCTGACCCAGGAACTCGCGATCTACTACTCGCCACGGATGCTCGGGCTGCGGGTCGACCAGGTGGTGATGATCTTGATCCTGGCCGCCTCCGCCGGCTACCTCTACCTCACCAGGAACGCCCGGGGGCCCGACTCGGTCACCCCGGCCGCGGGCTCAGCCGAGAAGCGGGCACAGGACGCCGCCGCCGAGCCCGCGGCGAGCTGAGAATCAGGAGCTTGCGCCGAGGCCGAGGATGCGCGCGGCGTTGCCGCGCAGGACCGCATCCCGGACGGTGTCCGGAAGATCCAGGGCGCCGAACTCATCCAGGCAACGCTCGGGCGTCAGGAACGGGAAATCGCTGCCCCAGATGAACTGGCCGGACAGGCGACCGCGCAGCTCGGCGATCACCTCGGCCGGGATCCGCCGCGGCGACCACCCGGAGATGTCGATGTACACGTTCGTCTTGTGCAGCGCGATCGCGATCAGTTCCATATGCCAGGGCCAGCCGAAGTGCGCCGCCACGATGGTCAGGCCGGGATGCGCGGCGGCGACCGGGTCCAGGCGCAGCGGCTGGGCGTAGTCGAGCCGGATGCCCTGCCCGCCGGGCTGGCGGGCGCCGATGCCGCTGGTGCCGGTGTGGAACAGCGCGATCAGGCCGTGCTCCTGGCACGCGGCGAAGACCGGCCAGTACCGCGGGTCGTCCGGCGCAAAGGCCTGCAGCGACGGGTGGAACTTCACTCCGCGCAGCCCGGCCGCCGCGATCCGTGCGACCTCGGCCACGGCCGCGTCCCCCTTGTGCGGGTCCACCGACCCGAGCCCGGTGAACACGTCCGGGTGAGCGCTGCAGGCGGTCGCCACCGTCTCGTTGGGCACACGGGGCCTGCCGGTGGCCGTCTCGGCGTCCCAGGCGAGCAGCACGGCCATCACGTCAAGCCGCCGGTACCTGTCCGCCAGCTCGTCCAGCGTGGCCCGCTGCACCGGCGACCGGAAGTACGCCTCGGCCGCCTCGACGTACCCGGCCATGCTGCCGTCCAGCCAGTCGGGGGTGGGCAGGTGCACGTGAAAGTCGATCGCGCGGGGCACCGGGCCATCGTATCGGCGGACGCTCCGCCCGCCGCTGGTAACGGCAGGAGGTTCGGGTTGGCCGGCGGCCGATCGCCGTTCAGGCGGGCCGTCGGCGAACCAGCCAGATGGTCGCGGCGACGAGCAGCACGGACAGCGCGAGCAGCCCCGCTCGTCGGACGGGTGAGTGATCAGAACTTCGGGCCGACGAACTCATCAAGCCTCGCCACGGCATCCTTTCGCGCGACCGACATCGCGGTCGGTCTCGAAAACCGCCAGGCCACGCCGAGCCGGTCCAGCGCCTCGCCGCACAAGCGGTGGATGTCGGCGGACCTGTTCACGAACATGTAGCGCGGATACTCGTACCAGCGGTCTCCGCCTTTGAGCGGGCGCCGGACCCGGTTGATGAAGCGGCACCCGTCGGAGTGAAACAGCCCGCGGGCGAAATCACCGGGATAGCGGGCCACGATCTCCTCCTGCCAGGGCTCGAGCTCAATTTTCCGCTCGTGCTTGCGCCCCGGCCCATGCTGCGGAAACAAGCACGGCCAGTGTTTGGAACAGCTGGCCACTTCGACGCAGCCATCCCGCTGGACCGTCGACACGGAGTTCTCCGGGCGCACGGCCGACATGGCCCTCATGCATTCTTGCTTTAGGCCGGGCCAGGCATCCGCGCACTGGATGCGAAGCTTCCATACGCCTTTGCGCTCCGGTCCCTGGCGACTGATGCAACCGTCACCCAGGTATAAACCCAGCAGGTAGGCATAAGGTCCTGGAGGTTCGATCGAGGCGCGGACGGAGGCGCATCGCGGGCAGGCCCTCTTCAGCAGTACCGACTCCAGCTTTTCTGGGTTATCGCGCCAGTCACGTAGCGTCGCCCGGGCGACTCCGGTTGAGCGGCTTAGGGCGCTAAGGCTCTCCCCGCGTGAGATCAGTGCCGTTGCCCTATACCGTGTCGCTTGGTCGTACATGCCTCAACGCTGGCATATCGGTACGACATTCTGGGGTGCCCCGGGTGGGACTCGAACCCACACTGGATGGTGTTTGAGGCCATCGCCTCTGCCGATTGGGCTACCGGGGCTCGGCCGACAGCTGGGGGGCAGATGCGGCCGAGTGTCAATCTACCGGTTCACGATACGCTCAGCGGGTGAGCCAGACCCCTTTTCGCGTGGTGATCGCCGAGGATGAGGCACTGATCCGCCTGGACCTCAAGGAGATGCTGGAGGAGGACGGCTACGTCGTCGCCGGCGAGGCCTCCGACGGCGAGGCCGCCGTCAAGCTGACCGAGAGCCTCCAGCCGGATCTGGTGATCATGGACATCAAGATGCCGGGCCTGGACGGGATCTCGGCCGCCGAGCGGATCACGGCGGCCCACCTGGCGCCGGTGGTCATTCTCACCGCCTTCTCGCAACGCGAGCTGGTGCTGCGGGCTCGGGACGCGGGGGCCATGGCGTTCCTGGTGAAACCGTTCACAAAGGCTGACCTGGTACCCGCGATCGAGATCGCGGTGAGCCGGTTCCAGGAGGTGTCCGCGCTCGAGTCCGAGGTCACGAACCTCAAGGACCGGCTCGAGGTGCGCAAGCTGCTGGACCGGGCCAAGGGGATACTGCAGGCGGACAAGGGGTTCAGCGAGGCCGAGGCGTTCCGCTGGATCCAGAAGAGCTCCATGGACCGGCGGATGACGATGCGAGCCGTGGCCGAGGAAGTGCTGCAGCAGGCGGCGCAGAAGACAGAGGCGCAGCAGGCTGAGGCGCAGCAGGGCGAGGGCGCCAAGCCCGGCGACGGCAAGCCCGCCGCGGGACCGGACGGGGCCACCTCGTAGCAGGCCAAGCAAGGCAAGCGGGCGGGACCGGCTGCACAACCCCCGTTTGCAGGCCGGTTCCCGCCCGCTTGTGCCGCTGCCAGCCTGAGGTATCTGGCAGCAGGAGAGAGCCCGGGGGTCCTTTGGTGCCATGTCAGCCTTCCCCGGGCCGGCACGTTCTCTACTCGGTCCCGGGCTCCCACACCACCGTAGCGATGCCTCACCGCGTCGCGCAAAGGCACCGACATTCCCCGGCCGGTATGGGTTAAACGTCCTGTAACCGCATGTGCACGAGGCAAGTGCGTGGCGCGAAATCGTGCGCCCAGCGAGGCGCGAGCGGGCGCCCTGCGCCAGATCGGGGGGAGACGGGGCGTTCGAGATGACGGTCTTAAAAACCGGTCACACGCGGAACGCTGGCTTGCTGCCGTCGCCGGGCACCGCGTCGCGAAGCAGGCAGGTCAGGCGGCAGGTGCAGACGCGCCGGCCGGTCTCGTCGGTGATCACGATCTCGTAGGTGGTCAGCGTCCGGCCGCCATGCAGCAGCGTGGCCACGCCGGTGACGTCGCCGTGCGCGGCGCCGCGGTGGTGCGTGGCGTTGATCTCGATGCCGACCGTGACCCGGTCCGTCCCGCCGTGCAGCGCCGACCCGAGCGAGCCGAGGGTCTCCGCCAGGACGCACGAGGCGCCGCCGTGCAGCAGGCCGTAGGGCTGGGTGTTGCCCGCGACCGGCATGGTGCCGACGACGCGCTGCGCTGAGGCTTCGATGATCTTGATGCCCATCCGGCCCGGCAGGGTGTTCGCGCTCACAAGCTCGAAGGCCGCGCTGATCCGCTCGCTATCCGATGCGACGGGCGTTTCTGCCGTGCTCGGCACGCTCGGCGCTGAATCGTCTGGCATCGGTGCCTCCGCGAGGTAGTGATCTGACGTGCACGACGAAGCCTAGGAGGCCCCGGATCCTCCGCTGCCCTCCGGATCGGCTCCGGAGACGGCCCGTGCGCCCGGTTTCCGACCCAGTAACCGAGATCACCCGCCTGCGGTGACTCGCCGGATTACTAGAGCAACGCGCAGATTGCGCCAGACCTCGGATGATTCGTTATGAAAAAGAATGCGATTGTCGCTCCAAGGACGTGACACGGCTTGTTGTTAGCGCTAACAATCTCCTACGGAAGTCGTCCTTCCATGCACCAAACCGACGACAGGAGGCATCATGCGCAACGTCTTAGCGTCGAGGATCGCTAGGCCGGCCGTACGGATCGGGGCGGCGGCGGTCCTGGCCGTGGGACTCGGCGCGCTGGCCATGAGCCAGGCGTCCGCGGCACCCGCGCACAGCACGTGCGTCCCCACCGTGACTCGCGCTCCGTTCGGCACGACCATCGAGCCGTACACCGGCAAGTCCACCCAGGTGTACCGCTACACCATGACCAACTGCCGCGGCATGCAGATCCATCTCCTCAGCTACGGCGGGATCACCCAGTCGATCTCGGTCCCGGGCCGTCACGGCAAGGAGGCCGACGTCGTCCTCGGCTTCAAGACGCTCCAGGACTACGTCAGCGAGGACAGCCCGCCGGTGACCGCCAACGGCGGCCCGTACTTCGGCGAGACCATCGGCCGGTACGGCAACCGGATCGCCAAGGGCACGTTCCAGCTGCAGCAGCCGAGCGGCCTGCAGACCTACACCCTGCCGATCAACAATGGCGTCAACGACCTGCACGGCGGCCTCGTCGGCTTCGGTGACCACGTCTGGTCACAGGTCGGCGGCCTCATCCGCAGCCATGGCCAGGCCGGCGTGACGCTCAAGCTGGTCAGCCCCAACGGCGACTCCGGCGGCGCCGCCGGCAGTCCGGGCTGCCCGACCGGCTGCACCGGGTTCCCGGCGCAGATCACGGTGTGGGTGACGTACACCCTGAACAACAAGGACCAGTACCGCATCCACTACAAGGCGACCAACGACTCGAGCAACCTCAACACGGTCATCAACCTGACCAACCACAGCTACTTCAACCTGGCGGGCGAGAACTCGGTCGCGGGCTCGGCCTACGGCCAGTTCGTGCAGATCAACGCCAACCGGTACACCCCGACCGACACGACCCAGATCCCGCTCGGCACCGAGCCGCTGGTCAAGGGCACCCCGTTCGATTTCCGCGCGCCGCACACGATCGGCTCGCGCATCGATGACGTCAGCGCGCCCGACCACGCTCCGGCGGCCGACAACCAGCTGCTCATCGCCCAGGGTTACGACCACAACTGGATCCTGAACAAGCAGACCAGGGCCACGACCGGCCCGGACGGCCTCAACCTGGCCGCCCACGCCTGGGACACGGCAAGCGGCCGTGAGCTGTCCGTCTGGACCGACCAGCCGGGCGTGCAGTTCTACAGCGGCAACTTCCTCACCGGCACGCTGGTGGGCATCAGCGGCCACACCTACCGGCAGGGCGCGGGCTACACGTTCGAGACCCAGCACTTCCCGAACTCGCCCAACCAGCCGAACTTCCCGTCCACCGAGCTCAAGGCGGGCGCGACGATGAACACCACGACGATCTTCGCGTTCAGCTCGTAAGGCTCCTGGCCGCCCGGGGTCCCCGCCGAGGGATCCCGGGCGGCCAGCCCCCGCGCACGCCCGAGCAGGCCGGCGCAGGCCTGCGCGGGCCTGCGCCGGCCTGCGCGGTTGCCCGCCGGTGTCAGACCCGGCCACTAGACTGCCGGGGTGGCGACGAACGCAGCGACGAAGCCGACCAAGACGTCCGGTTCCGGACCTGGCCACCATGACCGCCTGCTCTTGCTGGACGGGCATTCGCTGGCGTACCGGGCGTTCTTCGCGCTGCCGGCCGAGAACTTCTCGACCACGACCGGGCAGCCCACCAACGCGGTCTACGGCTTCACCGCGATGCTCATCAACGTCATGCGGGACGAGAAGCCGACCCACATCGCGGTGGCGTTCGACCGCAGCGAGCCGACGTTCCGGCACGAGCAGTACGTGGAGTACAAGGCGAACCGGCGGGAGACGCCCGCCGACTTCCGCAGCCAGCTCAGCCTGATCTTCGAGGTGCTCGACGCGCTCGGCATCCGGCATCTGTCGCTGCCTGGCTACGAGGCCGACGACCTCATCGCCACGCTGGCGACGCAGGCCACCGAAGACGACATGGGCGTGCTGATTGTCTCCGGCGACCGAGACGTGCTGCAGCTGGTCAGCGACGACGTGACCGTGCTGATGACCCGGCGCGGGATCAGCGACATGACCCGGTTCACGCCGGAGGCGGTGACCGAGAAGTACGGGCTGACCCCGGCGCAGTACCCGGACTTCGCCGCGCTGCGCGGTGACCCGAGCGACAACCTGCCCAGCATCCCCGGCGTCGGCGAGAAGACCGCGGCGAAGTGGGTCATGGAGTTCGGCTCCCTGGCCGCGCTGGTCGACCGGGTCGACGAGGTCAAGGGGCGTGCCGGGGACAACCTGCGCGAGCACCTGGCCGACGTGATGCGCAACCGCCAGCTCACCGAGCTGGCCAGGGACGTGCCGGTCGAGGCCGCGCCGCGCGAGCTGACCCCCGCGCCATGGGACCGCGAGCAGCTGCACCAGCTCTTCGACACGCTGCAGTTCCGGGTGCTGCGCGAGCGGCTTCAGGCCACGTTCCCGAACGGGTTCACCGAGACCGTGGCGAGCGCGGCGGCCGCCGGCCCGGCCGAGGGGTTCGACGTCGAGGCCGAGGTGCTCGGCCCCGGGGACGTGGCGGAGTGGCTGGACGAGCACGGCAGCGGCGGCCGGGCCGGACTGGCCGCCAGCGGCACCTGGGGCCGCGGCACCGGCATCCTGACCGGCCTGGCCCTCGCCGCGCCCGACGGCGCGAATGCCTACCTCGACCCGACCGCGCTGACCGAGGACGACGATCAGGCGCTGGCGGGCTGGCTGGCCAACCCGGACGTGCCGAAGGCGCTGCACGACGCCAAGGGGCCGATCCACGCCCTGGCCGCCCGCGGCCTGGAATTGCACGGCCTGAGCAGCGACACAGCCCTGGCCGCCTACCTGGCGCTGCCCGGCCAGCGCTCGTTCGACCTGGCCGACCTCGCCGAGCGCTACGTGAACCGGCGGCTGACCGGCACCGGCGACACCACGGTCGGGCAGCTGAGCTTCGACACCGACGAGGACGGCGACGCAGCGGCCGCGAACGCCCTGGCCCAGCGCGCCCGTGCCACGGCCGAGCTGGCCGACGCGCTGGACGAGGTCCTGGAGCAGCGCGGCGTGACCCGGCTGCTGCACGACGTCGAGCTGCCGCTGGTCGGCGTGCTGGCCGAGATGGAGCGGGCCGGGATCGCGGCCGACGTGGACCACCTGGCCGGGATGTCGGCCAGCCTGGGCGGCGAGGTCAAGGCCTCCGAGCAGGCCGCCTACGCGGTGGTCGATCACGAGTTCAACCTCGGCTCGCCCAAGCAGCTGCAGGAAGTGCTGTTCACCGAGCTCGGCCTGCCGAAGACCAAGCGGATCAAGACCGGGTACACGACCGACTCCGAGGCGCTCACCAGCCTGCTGGCCCAGACCGAGCACCCGATCCTGGCTCACCTGCTGCGGCACCGCGACGTGGCCCGGCTGAAGAGCATCGTGGACTCGCTGATCCCGATGGCGGGCGTCGACGGCCGCATCCACACCACGTACAACCAGACGATCGCCGCGACGGGCCGGCTCTCCTCCACCGACCCGAACCTGCAGAACATCCCGATCCGGACCGAGGAGGGCCGCAAGACCCGGCAGGCGTTCATCGTCGGCAAGGGCTACGAGACGCTGCTCACAGCGGACTACAGCCAGATCGAGCTGCGGATCATGGCGCACCTGTCCGGCGACCAGGCGCTGGCGGACGCGTTCTCGTCCGGCCACGACTTCCATGCCGAGACCGCGTCCCGGGTGTTCGGGGTGCCGCCGGAGCAGGTCACGGTCGAGCTGCGCAGCAAGATCAAGGCAATGAACTACGGGCTCGCCTACGGCCTGTCGTCCTACGGCCTGTCGCAGCAACTGCGGGTCTCCCGGGAGGAGGCCAGCGCGTTCATGGACGACTATTTCGAGCAGTTTGGCGGCATCCGCGACTACCTGGAGGGCATCGTGGCGGTGGCCCGCAGGGAGGGCTACACCGAGACCATCATGGGCCGCCGCCGGTACCTGCCGGACCTGGTGTCCGACAACCGGCAGCGCCGCGAGATGGCCGAGCGGATGGCGCTCAACGCCCCGATCCAGGGTTCGGCCGCCGACGTGATCAAAGTGGCGATGCTCCGGGTGCATAACCGGATCCGGGCCGAGGGGCTGCGGTCTCGGATGCTGCTCCAGGTGCATGACGAGCTGCTGTTCGAGGTGGCCGCTGGCGAGCTCGCCCAGCTCACGGACCTGGTCCACACCGAGATGTGCGACGCGTTCGCCCTGACGGTGCCGCTCGAGGTGTCGATGGGCACCGGGCGCAGCTGGGCCGACGCCGCTCACTAACGGACGCTGAACCCCCGGGTAACATGGCGTCGGCCGGGGGTTAGCTTCGCCCCTTAGATTGACCGGTAGCCTGCGCTCTCATATCCTGATCGCTGCGCTGTGTTCTTTGCAGTCCGCCATGGTCAGGCAGCCGCGGGTCGTCGTAATGGCAGGTCGCGGGAGGTCACACTGACCAGGCAAGTCCAGTCACTCCTGGCCGCCCATGGCGGATCGAGCTTTGTTTGCGCGGCGCGCGTCCACTAAATCCTGTCCGTATCCGGAGTCCACCAACACATGACGACCAGCAGCACCGAGGCCACCTCGACCCCCAAGGTAGCGGTCAACGACATCGGTTCCGAGGAGGCCTTCCTCGCCGCGATCGACGAGACCATCAAGTATTTCAATGACGGCGACATCGTCGAGGGGACGGTCGTCAAGGTCGACAGGGACGAGGTCCTGCTCGACATCGGCTACAAAACCGAGGGCGTTATCCCGTCCCGTGAGCTGTCGATCAAGCACGACGTCGACCCGCACGACGTGGTCAAGAGCGGCGAGCACATCGAGGCCCTGGTCCTGCAGAAGGAGGACAAGGAAGGCCGCCTGATCCTGTCCAAGAAGCGCGCGCAGTACGAGCGCGCGTGGGGCACGATCGAGAAGATCAAGGACGAGGATGGCGTGGTCACCGGCACCGTCATCGAGGTCGTCAAGGGCGGGCTGATCCTCGACATCGGGCTGCGCGGGTTCCTGCCCGCGTCCCTGGTCGAGATGCGGCGGGTGCGCGACCTCCAGCCCTACGTGGGCAAGGAGATCGAGGCCAAGATCATTGAGCTGGACAAGAACCGCAACAACGTGGTCCTGTCCCGCCGTGCCTGGCTCGAGCAGACCCAGTCCGAGGTTCGCCAGAACTTCCTGAACACGCTGCAGAAGGGCCAGATCCGCAAGGGCGTGGTCTCGTCCATCGTGAACTTCGGCGCGTTCGTCGACCTGGGCGGCGTGGACGGCCTGGTGCACGTGTCCGAACTCTCCTGGAAGCACATCGACCACCCGGGTGAGGTCGTCGAGGTCGGCCAGGAGGTCACGGTCGAGGTGCTCGACGTGGACATGGACCGGGAGCGCGTCTCCCTGTCGCTGAAGTCCACCCAGGAAGACCCGTGGCAGCAGTTCGCGCGCACGCACCAGATCGGGCAGGTCGTGCCCGGCCGGGTGACCAAGCTGGTGCCGTTCGGCTCGTTCGTCCGGGTCGAGGAGGGCATCGAGGGCCTGGTGCACATCTCCGAGCTCGCGGACCGGCACGTCGAGATCCCCGAGCAGGTCGTGCAGGT
>Ga0335074_10003318_pt1 | contig 21933 bp, 16 predicted proteins | sample Lox_Sample_23_FD_206715 | JGI IMG/M metagenome (GOLD analysis project Ga0335074, IMG submission 206715) | Soil microbial communities from Loxahatchee National Wildlife Refuge, Florida, United States - Lox_Sample_2.3 | ecosystem: Environmental > Terrestrial > Soil > Wetlands | place: USA... | reverse complement strand
TTCGTGACAAACGTGAAGCTGCGGTCGCCATACGCGGTGATGACGACCGGGATCGGCATGCCGGGTTCCAGGTTCTGCGTCTGGGCGTTGAACGCCTTGCAGAATTCCATGATGTTGAGGCCGCGCTGCCCCAAGGCCGGGCCGATCGGCGGCGACGGATTGGCCTTGCCGGCCGGCACCTGCAACTTGATCATTCCGACAATTTTTTTCGCCATCCTCTACCCTCACCCACCCGGCGAAGGCCGGCGCCATGCCGCCGCCACTCCGCCCGCCACCCCATGGATCCCGGCGTTCGCCGGGACGCTTGCACCGCTGCGCCGCATTCACACCTTCTCGACCTGCGAGTATTCGAGCTCGACCGGCGTCGCGCGGCCGAAAATCGACACCGCGACCTTGATCCGCGATTTCTCCTCGTCGACCTCCTCGACGACGCCGTTGAACGAGGTGAACGGCCCGTCCGATACACGCACCTGCTCGCCGACCTCGAACGTGATCGACGGCCGCGGCCGTTCGATTCCCTCCTGGATCTGCCGCATGATGCGGCCGGCCTCGGCGTCGCTGATTGGCAGCGGTTTGCCGCGGCCGCCGAGAAAGCCGGTGACCTTGGCCGTGTTCTTGACGAGATGCCAGGTCTCGTCATCCATATCCATCTTGATCAGCACGTAGCCGGGAAAGATCTTGCGCTCGGAGGAGACCTTGGCGCCGCGCTTGATTTCGACGACCTCCTCGGTCGGCACGAGGACCTCCTCGAACCGGCTGGCGAGCCCCTTCTGCTCGGCCTGCTCGCGGACTGCCTGTGCCACCTTCTTCTCGAACCCGGAGTAGACGTGGATCACGTACCAGCGGCTGGCCATCGCCGTTCGCTCCTACTGCCCGAGCCCGAAAACGAGCCGCACAGCATATGACAGCGCCTGGTCGGTGACGAAGAAGAACGCCGCGGCGATGAACACCATGACGAACACCGTCGCCGTCGTGACCAGCGTCTCCTTGCGCGTCGGCCAGGTGACGCGCGCCAGCTCCTGGCGCACTTCGCGGACGAACTCGACGGCATTGGTCTTCATCGCGGCTTCAACTCGATCATCTCGCCGACCAGGCCCGACCGACCTTGCCTTGCATATAATCAATCCAACGGCATGTGGCAGGAGTGGAGGGGCTCGAACCCCCAACCCCCGGTTTTGGAGACCGGTGCTCTACCAGTTGAGCTACACTCCTACCCGGTGCCCCGGCCTCTGGGCGTACGCCGCCATTCCGAAAATACGCGGTTCAGCGCCGGAGCGGCGGTTATAGCAGATCGCGGCGCAATGTCGAGCCTCGCGCGCCGACAACGCGGCGCCGCCCGGCGCCTGGCACGCGATACGTGCCGTCCTTAACCAATTGTTCAACCCAGCCGCTCATCCTGCCGCGCCGGGGATGCAAACGTGCCTGCCGAAATCCGCCATATCGTCTTTTCCGCCGCCGAGGTCGCCGCCGCGCTTCGCGAGTACCGCCGGCATGTCGGCCGCCCGCTGCCCGTCGGCATGCTGCGGCGGTTCGAGATGCAACCGGGAACCGGCGGCGTGCGCGCGTCGATCGACATCCTGCCCGACAACGGCGCGGCGTGCGAGACTTGCGAGATCGGCGCCGCCGAGATCACCGAAGCGCTCGTGCTGTACTGCGGCGCGCACGGCGTCCCGTTGCCGCTGGCCGGCATCAAGACGCTGCAGCGGTTCGGCGACAGCCTCTTGCTGATCGTCACCGTCAACCTCACCGGCGCCGGCTGGCCGTTGTCGGCGGGTCTCGCAATCTACCGCCCGCAAACGGCCGACGCCGGCGGCTAGCGCCGCGCGCGATGGACCGCAGAGGCTGGAGCGGGTGATGGGAATCGAACCCACGTAGCCAGCTTGGAAGGCTGGAGCTCTGCCATTGAGCTACACCCGCCGATGCCACCGGCGCCGCCAGCGGAGAGCGCCGGGCGACGGCGACGACGATCCGCGCCGCGCAATTCTAGAGGCCTCCAAACCCGCCGATCAAGGGTCGGAACCTGTTGCCGTCGTCGCGGGCGCCTGCCGCTGCTTGAACGGCGGCGCAGCGGGCGGCCGGGGCTCAAGACGCCGCCGTCGCGGCGAACCCGGCCAGCGCATAGACGCGGATTTCCGTCAGCGAGAGCAGCCAGCCGTCAACCAGCAAGACGCGGCCGTTGCGAAAATCCGCGCGGCTGCACGTCCTGACCGCGTCGCGAAGCGCAATTGGCGATGCAATTGCCGATGCGGGCTCCGGCCCCGCCGGCGCGACCTCGGCCGTGATGAGGCGGGCCAGCGCGGCAGCCGACATTTCCGCCGGCAGCGCCCGCAGACACGCCCGCGAGATTGCGCCAGGGCACTGCAAATCCGCGCAGAGCGCCGCCAGCGCCATGCCGCCGGACATATCGCCACGGCTGCGCGCGCCGCCGAACGCCGCGCCGCTGCCGGTGGCGGCGGCCGCGAGGCCCGCGGACAGCGCCAGCAGATTGCGGCGCGACAGCGGCGCGGTCTTCACGCCAGCACCGTCTTGACGTGGTCGGCCAGACGCAGGGCCAGCGCGACAATCGTCAGCGTCGGGTTGTTGGCGCCGCCGACCGGGAATACCGAACTGCCGGCGACGAACAGGTTTTTGACGCCGTGCATGCGGCAATTTCGATCGACGACGCCTTGCGTCGGATCGTCATGCATACGGGTCGTCCCCATGTGGTGCTCGTTGCCGTAGAAATCGTCCGGCCATGCATCGTGCTCGACCAGGGGCGAGCGCAGCCGGCCAAACCCGGCCTGCCCGATTTCCTGTCCGAGAAGCCGCAGGGTAGCGACGGCGTGCGCCTTGTCCTGCGGCATCGGCTGCCAATCGACGACAGTCTCGCGCATTCCCAGCCGGTCGCGCGTCGCGCCGAGCGTGATGCGGCTGCTCGGGTTGGGCAGTTGTTCCGATGCGCAGTGCAGCTGCAGCGCTTCGATCGGGATGCCTTCGCCGAACAGCGCCTTGCGCACGGCGTAATCGGCGACCCCTTCGAGGTGGCCGACGACCGCCGACAGATCGGTCAGCACGCTGCCACCCGGCCCCTCGCCGTCGATGAGCCGCTTCAGTGCTTCGACCGATCCGCCGACGGGCGCAAATTGGAAGGCCCAATGCAGCCAGATACTCGGCAGCTTGCGGCGCCGCATGCTGGCCGCCGACAAGGAAATGAACGGGACGAACGAATGCCTGCCGCCAAACCCGGAAAACACGCCCGCCGTCTGGAAATCGAAATTCATGCGGGGGTTGGACGGAACGATGATCCCGCCGCCATAGACCAGATGCGTCATGAAGAACCGCCCGACGAGATCGTGGTCGTTGCCGAGGCCGCGGCCGTCGGGCCGGCCGGAAGCCAGCAGGAGCCGGGCGTTCTCGATGCCGCCCGTGGCCAAGATGTAGACGCGGGCGCGCACAGCGAACCGGTTTCCCGAGAGCGTCTCGACCGCCACCTCGCGGATTGCGGCGGCGTCGCCGCCGTCGTCGAGATTGACGGCATTGGCGTGCAGATACACCGTAATGCGCAGCGCCTCGCGCAATTCCCGGGCATAAAACGGGCCGAAGTGGACGGGGCTCACCTGCAGGATCCGGCAGGCAAAATCGGGGCCGGCAAAGGGCGGCGGGATTTCCTTTTCCGGGATCCCCCAATCCGCCGGCCGGTAATCGTACGATCCGAGCCGACAGACCGCCTGGGCGCGGCGGTACCACGGGTCGAGATGCGATCGAGGAAACGGCCAACCGATATGATTGGGCAGGTCGGCGCGCTTTTCGAAATCGATCGCGTCGAGCGGCACGCACCAGCCGCCCCAGTGATTCGTCGTGCCGCCGAAAAATCGCAGCCGTTCGGACATCAGCCCGGAAAATGGCTGCCCGATGCTTTGGCCGTCATAGAGCTCCTGCGTTTCCGGGTCGTAACGCATGCCGCCGCTTTCGAGCACGGCGACGCGAAACGGCGACGCGCGGAATTCGCGCGCCAGCGTTATGCCGGCCGCGCCGGCGCCGATGATGCAGATTTCGGCATCGACGACGGCGCCTGCCGGCACGGAACGGGCATCGGTGATCATGAGCGGCGCTTATCCGCGCGTTCAACCGTGCCGCGGATCACTGCCATGCGGCGCCGCGAGCAACAGCATCGGAAGGAAAATATTCGCTGCGAGTATCGACGCGCGGCCGGCAGCGGGCAAGCGACATTCGCGACGGCGGCGATTTCCCCATAACGGACCGGCATCACGTCGCGACCTTTTCCATTATTACTTGGCGGGGCGGCGCGGCGGTTCACCACGGCACGGCCACGGCGAGCATTGACCGGCGGCGGCACGCGGGGCATAACGTGATCTGAGTTGCAACATTGTTCGCGACGTGATGCTCGACACCACTATTGTTGGTGCGCGGAAGATTGCCGGCGACGGGACTGCCGCCAGGCCTTGCCGCTGTTTCGGACGCGACGTCATCATGGCGGCGTAATGACGATCGTCGAACGCCTTCCGGCGGCGGGCGGTCGCCGGCCGGGCGCAGTGCGGAACCGTTGGGACCGACGGCCGCGATGACTGACCGGGTCATCGCCGTCGAGAACCTTTCGAAATCCTATCTGGTCGGGCATCGCGGCGAGCGCGGCGGCCTGTACCAGTACAACGCTCTGCGCGACGTTCTCGGGCGCGAATTGCGCAACGGCGCGCGCAAGTTCGTCGGCGCGCTGCGCGGCCGGCACATTGTCGCCGGCGAAGCGGTCGAGGAATTCTGGGCGCTCAAAGAGTTGAACTTTGAGGTGCGGGAAGGCGAGGTTCTCGGCATCATCGGGCGCAACGGCGCCGGCAAATCGACATTGTTGAAGATCCTGTCGCGCATCACCGAGCCGACGCGCGGTCGCGTCACGTTGCGCGGCCGCGTCGCCAGCCTGCTGGAGGTCGGCACCGGGTTTCATCCCGAATTGACCGGGCGCGAGAACATCTATCTGAACGGCGCCATCCTCGGCATGAGCCGCGCCGAAATCCGCAGGAAATTCGACGAGATCGTCGCCTTTGCCGAGGTCGAGCGCTTTCTCGACATGCCGGTCAAGCGCTATTCCTCGGGCATGTATGTGCGCCTTGCGTTTGCCGTTGCGGCGCATCTCGAGCCGGACATTCTCGTCGTCGACGAGGTGCTGGCGGTCGGCGACGCCGAATTCCAGAAGAAATGCCTGAAGAAGATCGACGAGGTGTCGCGCCGGCAGGGCCGCACCGTGCTGTTCGTCAGCCACAATATGGGGGTGATCACCAGCCTGTGCCCGACGGCAATATGTCTCGATCGCGGTTCCATCATCGAGCGCGGCGACGCGCGCACGGTCATCGCGGGCTATTTGTCGCGCGGCGTCGCCGACCGGCAGCGGAGCATCGAACTGGCCATGCTGCCGAGGAATTTCGGAACGCAGGACGAGCGGCTGCGATTGCAGTCGCTGCAATGGCTGACCGCCCTGCCGCTGCGCCACGGCGAGCCGGCGGCAGCCCGCATCCGCTTTGCCGTCACGGCTCCCGTGTCGGCCGTGACGGTCGGCGTCGGCTTCTCCGGCTCCGGCGGCACCCGCCTGCTGACCTACGAGACGGATTTTCAGAACGGATTTCGCCCCGACCTCGATCCGGGAGACTATGCGGTCGATGTCGAAATCGCTTCGTTGCCGCTCGCTCCCGATATCTACGGCGTCGATATCGGTTGCCGTTCGGGAGACTTCCACGCGCTGGATTATCTGGAAGGCTGCGCCGACGTGGAAGTCATTGCCGGCCCGGCCACGCCCGGCACGATCGTCAGAAGAGGTGCCGGCGTGCGGCTGGAAAGCGCGTGGTCGTGGGAGGCTGCGAGAGCGCCGAGTGACGGGCAACTGGTTGAAACCGGCCAATGACAGCGGCGCCGATCAAGTCTTCGCGCCGCCCTCTGCCCTGGTCGCGACAACCTGGATTTGCGCCAAGGCATCGCCGAGGGTCTGGTCGAACGGCTTGCCGAGCCGTCGTTCGAGCCGCTCCATGACGAGATCCGCCCGGTAGAGCGGCAGGCCCTTGGCCATAAGCTGCCGGAACAGCCACCGCCGATACGACGCCAGCTCAAAAAATCGCCGGCGCAGCCCGGCGGCGTTCCGCAGCAGACTGTAATCAAGACCATGATCCTGAACGCACGCGTCGATGATCCTGGCGTCGGGCAGCCCCGCTACCAATGCCGCAATATCGTACGACACCGCTGATGCGGCGTTGCGTTTACCGAGATTGAAAGTCGCCTTATGGTCCGCGTTGAAAATGGATGGCCAGGCGCCCTGCTCGTAGAGTTCTTCGTGCGGCACGACGAGAACGAGAAAGCCGCCAGGCTTGACGAGCGCCCACCATTGCGCCAACGCGGCCGCGACGTCCCGCATGTGCTCCAAACAGTGGGAGCTGTGCACGCAATCAAAGCTCTGCGGCGCAAAGTAGTCGAGGATGCGCTGCGCATCCCCTTGCGCCAAATCGAACGGTACGGCATGCGGCACGACCAGATCCGGGCCGCATCCGATATCGATGACACGGCCGGAGAAATAACGGCACTTGAACTCTTCGCTGCGCAACCTATTGGTTTTTGCCGCTTCATCCATTGCCGGGTGTGCCCGATGCGGCGACGGCCGCGAAACCGCGCGAGTGACGGAGCCCGCGACGCGCGGCATTGTGCGGACAACCGGCCACCGCGGGAAGGGAGATTTTGCCCGGCATCCACGATAAATCCTTGCAGCGCCCACCGCATACGGCCCGATCGCCGGCCGCGGTGACGCCGGACGCGGAAGAAACCGGCCGATGTTGAATGCGGCAAAAGCCTGGCTTAAGCGGGTTATTCCGGCGCCGCTGCTGCAAGCGATGCGGCGCCGATGGGAAAGTTTCCGGGATTGGATCGATACGATCGCTTTCGGCTGCCGGTTCATCGTGACGCGGCAGCCGCAGCCGAGACTGCTGCTGTATTTTGGATTTGCGCCGGGCGACGATCTGCTTTGCAGCGCAGTTTTGCGGGAATTGCATAAGAGAGGGATCGATCGCATTTTGCTGGTGTCCGATCATCGCGAATTGTTCGTCGGCAACGGCGATGTCGCCGAGGTCCGCCCGCTGTGGGGCCGCTATTCGCGTGACGCCTCGACCGTCGCCATTTGCCGCAGGTTGGCTCGGCTGTGGGGCGGCCAGTTCATCCGCCTCGAATACGCGCCCTCTGCGGGCGAGGACCGCAGCCGGCCGCCCGCGCGGCATATCATCGCCGAGATGTGCGCCCGCGCAGGGATCACCGGGCCGGTGACGATCCGGCCGGTTCTCAATCTGACCGATGCCGAGAAAGCATCGGCGGCTTGGGCCGCGGGCCGCATCGTCATCCAAAGCAGCGGCATGGACGCGGTCCACCCCATCCGAAACAAGCAATGGCATGCGGAGCGTTTTCAAGCGGTCGTCGATGCCTTGCGCGGCGAGGTCGAGTTTGTTCAGTTCGGCGGACGCGCCGATCCGGAACTGCGGTACGCGACGGACCTGCGTGGTCGGACCAGCGCGCGGCAGGCAGCGGCAATCCTCCACAACGCGCGACTCTATGTCGGTACGGTCGGCTTTCTGATGCACCTTGCGCGGGCGGTCGACTGCCCGGGCGTTATCGTTTACGGCGGCCGGGAGGCGCCGTGGCAGTCGGGCTACACCTGCAATTTGAACCTCTATACGGGAATTTCTTGTGCACCGTGCTGGCGTTGGAACACATGCGATTACGAACGGCGGTGCATGCAGCAGATCGCCGTCGCCGATGTGGTCGCCGCGATACGGGAAATGCTGCAAAGAGCGCGCAATCCTCTTGCCGTCGATGAAGCGGAGATACCGCCGGTCCGGTTGCTTTGACGCCGATCGTGCGACGGCGCTGCCGAGACGCCCTATGCCCGGTGCACCATGCCGCCGATCGGCAACTTGCGCCGCGCGCTTCTCAGCGACGCCTTCACCCGCGCCGGCAAAACGGCCCCGGCGAATTTGTAAAGCCGGTTGCGCATCGTGCGGTCGGGCGGGACGAAATCGCGCCATTCCGTCATCCGCAGATATCGATAATATTCCGATTGCCGTGGATGTTCGCAGAAATAGCTCCACGGCTTGATTTCGTGGTTGAAATGAATGATGCGAGCGTCGCGGCGCAGGACTTCGATCGCGGCGCGGGGCAGCGGCACCGGCTCGTTGTCGCGAAAAAACGTCCAGACCGCATTCCACTTCGGGTCGAGCCTCTTTTTGCTTTTATACAGACAAGCGTTCAGCGCGTCCTGGTCAAGTGCAAATACCATCTGCTCGGGATGTACCCGCATGTAATCGAGGAGGCGCGGCAGGACTTGCGTCTCGCGCCATTGTTTCAGATCGATCAATAGAACGCCGGAATTGAAGTAGCCATCCTCCGGCCGCAGCCCGAGGCGCTGCACCCCGATCGCCGCACCGGGAATATCGACGCAGCCAAGCACATTTCCGTCAAGGTCGGTGCGCCATAACTCCGCTATGCTGCCGACGACGACGATGTCGCCGTCCAAGTAGAGCACCCGCTCGACATCATCCGGGAAGAAATCGGCGACCCACAGGCGGCTCCAGCTGTCGAGCGTATACTTGGCCTGCGGGTTAAGCGGCAGCGAAATTTCCGGCGGCTGGGTGAATGCCTTTTCGGTTATCGTATGATTAGCGAAGGGTGCCAGCGAACGGCGCAGCTTGGCAATATCGAGGGTTTCAGAGGCGCGCCTTACAATGGCAATATCAAAGAATAATCCCGGATTGTTGGCAACGAGGGACGTCAGACAAACTGCCGCGTGCTGAAGATAACCGGAATCGGTGCAGATCAGCGTCGGCACCCGATCACCGGCTTCCCGCCGAGACTCGCCGGAAGAGTAAGGGTCGGCAGATCGGGTACGGGCGACCATCCTTATCTCAATGTTCACGTACGCCGGGCGCAACGCGCGCGCATAATCCCATCTTGTCCGGGCAGACCTGTCGAAGGCCGAAGCCTACGCCTGTCTCACAACCGAAGTATATCCGATTTGGCCATCGGCGCAGCCGGATAATATGGTTTATCGACGTGCCGCCGGCCTGAAGCAGTTGCGGTTTGAATGCCCGCATTGCACAAGGCTCGTAAAGGCCGGGCGAGACCCATTGCTGTCCGGTTCGGACCATAAAATGCTTTTCGCGAGGGCAATTCTGCAAACACCTTCCCTCGGCCGGGACAGACCCGGCCGTCCACGTCTTCGAATTGTCGAACACGCCGCCCGGAAAGACGTGGGCGGCCGGAGCAAGTCCGTCAGGCGAGCGCCTCGCGCAACTCCGGCACAAAGCGCGCATGCTGGAGCATGCAGCGGAGGATCGTATCGCGGTGGCTTTTCGTCCAGAGGATCGTCGCGCCGAGGCCGTCGCGCAGCGGGGTCTCGGCCACAAAGCCAAGCTGCTCGCGTGCCTTTGCCGGATCGCCAAAGCGGCGGCCCGAGCGGTCCCAGTCGCGTGCCGGCGCCAGGGCGATCGGTGTCGGATTGCCGGTCAGTTCATTGATCAAACGGGCCAGTTCGAGGATCGAGGTTTCGACCCCCGAGGCGAGGTTGTACGCCTCGCCCGGCGCGCCCCGCTCGGCGCAGGCGACGAGGCCGCGCGCTATGTCGTCGACAAAGACGAAATCGCGGCTGGCGACGCCGCCGTTCTCGACCGGCAGCGCGTCGCGATGCAACGCCTTCCAGATGAAGGTCGGCGTCACGTTGCGCCACACGGTGTGCGGCGTGCCGCGCCAGCGGCCGGCGCCGAGGATCTCGCCGGGGCCATAGACGTTCTGGAAGCGCGCCCGGACAAACGGCAGGCGACAGCGGCTGAAATAATAGTTTCCGTACATCTCGCCGATCAATTTCGAAATCGAATACGGGCTGTCGTGAAACAGCGAGACCGGCGCATCCTCGGCCGTCGCCGTCGCCTCTCCGAACGTCTTCGCCGAGACGGCGCAGCCGGCTGCCGCGTAGACGACCTTTTTGAGCAATGGAAAATCTTTGAGCCGCTCGAATAATTTCAGCGACGTCAGCGTATTATTTTCATGATCCGCGAGAGGATCGTGGATAGAGGACTGATTCCCGTGATAGCAGGCGAGGTGGAATGCATAGTCCAACCGCGACGGCAACGCCGCCAGGATGCGGTCATCGGTAACGGATCCCGGCACGAACTCGATCGCGGCATGCTCAGGCACATTGCTGATATCGGCCGACAACAGATTGTCGACGATGACGATGCGGCGTGGCGCGGCCTCGATCAGCCGGCGCACCAGTGCGCCGCCGACAAAACCGGCACCGCCGACGACGAGGATCGTGCTGCCGGCAAACGGTGACGCATTCATCTTCGATCGGCCTCGGGCGCGCTTAAATGGCTGTAAATTGCGGATACGCCGTGCGCGTCGTACCAGCGCAGCATGCGGGCGATCGTCTCGTCGAAGCCGACCCGCGCGCGCCAGCCGAAAGCCGCCTCGGTGCGCGTCGGATCGAGCACGACGGCCGGAACGTCGTCGGCGGCGCATGGCACGACGGGCACCGGATCGCTCGGCACCATGCCGAGATGAGCCGCGACCGCGTCGAAAACCTCGGCGATCGTGTGACCTTCGCCGCTTGCTGCATTGAAGGCGCCGGTCGGCGCCGTGTCGTCGAGCGCCAGTCTCATGAGCTCGAGAAAGTCGCTCATATCGAGAAAATCACGCACGGCATCGGTGCAGAAGCAGTTCTGTCCCGCCTTCAGCCGCTTATAGAAGGTGGGGATCGGACCGATCGCCAGGCGCGGTCCGCAAACATTGGCGAGACGCAACGACACCCACGGCACACCGCCGACCGCGACATAGCTCTCGCCCGCGGTTTTCGAGATGCCATAGCTGGTGAACGGCCGCAGCGGGTGGTCATCCGGGATCGGCACCCGATCCGGCCGGCCGTAGCACAATGCCGTCTGCAGATTGACGAAGCGCTTTACCCCGGCGTGACGCGCCGCCTCGACGACGTTGATCGTGCCGGCGATGTTGGTACGTGCGTCCTCGCGCCAATCGGCCGGGTCCTTGTAGGCGGCGGCGGCATGGACGACGTGGGTCGGCGCGAACCGGGCGAACGCGGTTTCGACAAGTTCGCGGTCGGCGACGCTGCCGGCGACGACGCTGAGCCCCGGCAATTCGAGCAGCACCTCGCGCCGGCCGGTCGCAAAATTGTCGATGACCAGGATTTCATGCCCCTGCGGCAGGTACGCCTCGACAAGGTTGGCGCCGAGGCAGCCGGCGCCGCCGGTAATCAGCAGTCTCATTGCCCGTCTCGCGGCAGTTCGGCCGGCCGTCAACGCTGATGGCGCAAATGGGTATAGCCGCCGTGCACCCCCCATTCGCGGTAATAGGCGACGGCGCGCGCGACGGTTTCCGCCAACGGCGTAAACTCGATTGCTCCGAAATCCTCGAACGTCCGCGTCGGGTCGAGCAGGATGGCGGGCGCATCGTCGGGGGCCAGCGGCCGCAGTTCCGGTTCTGGATATTCATTGAGGGCCAGAGCGTTGACCACCGCGTCATAGAGTTCCCTGATGGCGATGTCGCTGCCCGTCGAGAAATGATAGGTGCCGCGACCGCGGCCGCCGGCGGCGGCGAGGACCGTGCGCGCCAAATCGCCGACATAGACGAAGTCGCGCCGCGCCGGCGTCACAAAGCATTTTTTGGCCTCGCTCAATCGCTGAAAGAATATCGGCAAGGGCCCCGAGATGTTGCGCGGCCCGATAACGTTAGCGAGGCGGAACGTCACGTAATCGAGGCCGGAAATCTCCAGGTAGTCCTCGGCCGCGGTTTTCGAGATGGCGTAGCTCGAATTGGCCGGGTTCTTCGGGTGATCGAGTCGGACCGGCTGCTGCTGCGGTCTGGTGCCATAGCACAGCGCGGTCTGGAAATAGATGAAGCGATCGGCGCCGTAATCCTTGGCCGCGCGGATCATGTTGACACTGCCGACGACGTTGGTCAGCGCATCGCTATGCCAGTCGTCGGGATCCTTGTAGGACGCGGCGGTGTGCACGACAACCGCCGGGCGGAATTCGTCAAACAGGCGCTGGACGAGGATGGGATCGGCGATCGACCCTTCGACGACTCGCAACGCCGGATGCTGCGCCAGGTGTTCGCGCCGCCCGGTCGCAAAATTATCGACAGCGAGAACGCCGTCGCCGCGCGCCAGCAGCAGTTCGATAACGTGCGAGCCGACCTGGCCGCAGCCGCCGCTTACCAATACATTCATCCTGGCCGCGCTCCTGCGGGCGCCATTGACGAGGCGGGTCTCTCGCTGCAATTCGCGGCGGCCGCATCCGGTTCCGCGTCCGCCTCGGGGGCATCGTGCAACATGCGCCGGTATTCGGCGGCGCGGTCATGGAACAAGCGGTGCCACAACTCCAGGCTCAGCATCCCCCATGTCTTGCGCGAAAAGCGGCTCGCATGGGCGAAGTTAGCGAGGACGGCCTGCGAGTTCATGAAAGGGCGGTCGCGGGCGCTGCGGCTGTGGAACACATCGTTGACGAAATCGCGAAGCGGCTGCGCAAACCATTCGGCAAGCGGCACCGGAAACCCCATCTTGTCACGCCGTTCGGCGATTGCCGGCGGCAGCACGTCGCGATAGGCCAGCTTCAACAGGTGCTTCATGCGGCCGCCGGTAAACTTGACGTCGGCCGGGACAGTCGCCAGGAACTCCACCAGCGGGTGGTCGAGAAACGGCACCCGACTCTCGAGGCCGTGCGCCATGCTCATCCGATCTTCGACCTGCAACAGCGCCGGCAGCAGGCACTTGAAATCGAAATGCGTCATCTTGTCGAAATAGGCCTCGTGACCGACGTTCGTCGCGTTGTTAAAGATGGCACGGAAGGTGTCGAATACCTGCCCCTTGTCGAGCCGTGACCAATCGACTTCCGCCGTGACGTCCGTCGAGCGATCGACCAGCCGGAAATACCGCGCATCGAGCTCGCCGAACAGCCCGTCACGCCAGAACTCCTTCATCAGCGGCTGGTATTCCCGCAGCAGCCCGAGATTAGGAACGATCGACTCGATCGTCACGACAAAGTTGCCGCTCTTGTACGTGCCCTCCAGCGCCGCCTTGATGCATTGTTCGAAGTAGGCCAGCAGGTAGCGTGCGTAACCGCCGAAAATCTCGTCGCCGCCCTGCCCGCCCAGCACCACTTTGAGATGGCGGGAGGCGCATCGCGAGACGATGAATTGCGGAAACGAACCGGGACCGGCGACCGGGAAATCGAGGTGATAGATGACATCTTCGATGTGATCGCGAAAGTCGGCGCAGGTGATGTCAACGACATGCAGCCGTCCGCCCGCCGCCGCCGCCGCGATGCCGGCATAGGCGCTCTCGTCATAACCCGGGTGGTCGGTAAAGCGGCCGTGAAAGCACTCGCGGCCGCCGGTTTCCGCGCCGCGCGCGAGAATGGCGATCAGGCTGGAATCGACGCCGCCCGACACATACGCGCCGACCGGTACGTCGCTGCGCAAATGCACCCGGACGGCATCATCGAGCAGCTCTGCCAGCCGGTTCTCGAAAAAGCGCGGACTGTGGTCGAAATCGATCTCATACCGAACGTCCCAATAACGCTGTACGCGAACGTGGCCATTCGCCACCGACAGCAGATGACCGGGCGGCAACTGGCGGATGCCGTCAAACAGCGTCGCTTCGCCAAGCGTGTACTGAAACGTCAGGTATTCGCCGAGCGCGCGAGGATCGGTGGCGATGCCGGCCTGAAACGGGAGCAGCGCTTTGGCCTCCGATGCGAACACCAGCAGGTTGCCGACCACCGTGTAATAGAACGGCTTGATGCCGAAACGGTCGCGCGCGCAGAACAGGCGCTGGCGCGGTTCGTCCCAGATCGCGAACGCGAACATGCCGCGCAGATGGTCGAGACACGCCTCACCGTACTTTTCGTAGGCGGCAAGGATGCACTCGGTATCCGCGCCCGAACGGAACTTCCAGCCGGGCGCCAGTTCGTCCTGCAGCTCGGGATAATTATAGATTTCACCGTTGTACGTTATCGTGCTGCCGGATGGCGACTGCATCGGCTGGCGGGCGGCGGCGCTCAGATCAATGATCGCGAGCCGGCGGTGAACAAGACCGACCCGGTCGGATCGGCCGCGCCAGTTGCCACGGCCGTCGGGGCCGCGATGGGCGATCAACCGGTCGAGTACCGCAAGAGCGCCCGAAACCCGCGGGATCGGTGTCCCGTCAAGCGAGACGATGCCGGCTATTCCGCACATGATCGGTCGGCTTGCGCTACGGCGACGGCGCGGCGGCAAATCGATGCGCCGGCACCGATACCGGTGCGAACCGCAAACAGGTCATCGACGAGACGCCGCAACCGGACGGCCTCGTTGGCCCAGCGCAACTCGCCCGCCAGTTCGTCGCTGTCGGCGCGGCTCCTGCCCGCATCACAAGCGCTGGCGATGACGGCTTGCGCCAGGCTTGCCGCGTCCGCCCGATCAAGGCAGACGCCGATCGCGCGTCCGGCGACGGCCGCCTCGATTTCGGGCAACGGGAACCGCACGAGCGGGATTCCCGCGGCGATCATCTGGAAGAAGCCGTTCGGCAGCGCATTGCGGTAATTCTGCGAATATGGCTCGTAGATCACAAGGCCCGCATCGGCGGATCGGATCGCCGGCACGATCGCGTCTGGCGCCAGCACGATGCCGTGGTGCACGCGGCCCCGGACGGCTGCCAGCTCCAGTTCGTGGGCAACCCGCTCATAGCCGCGGCCGACAAAAGCAAGGTGAAATTCCGGCGGCAGTCGGGCCAGCGCCGCGACGGCCGTCGCGACCGCCATGCCGGGCTTCCAGTTGCCGATGACGACGCAGAGCCGGTCGAGCGCGCGCAAACCCAGCATCGTTCGCAAATCAGGTGCATCGAGGCGATCGAGGCGATCGTCGTGACAGTTGCGCAGCACGACCGGGCGGCGGCCAAACACATCCTGCATCAGCGTCGCGACCCCGTCGCTGACCGTCACGATCGCATCGGCGTCAGCCGCGAGCCGGTCTTCCAGCTTGTCGAGGAACGGCCGCAGACGGTTGCGATCGAACGACCGCTGCGCCGTCGGCGGCTCGATGCCGCGGTAGAAATCATGCGCGTCATAGATTATACGGCTGCGCGCGGCCGTCGCCAGCGGCAAGACCGCGCGATAGAACTCGAACGAATGCAGGTAATAAAGCGTCGCGGACGGCAGCAGGCGGCCGGGCCGGTGGCGATGCCGCCACCAATCGTAGCCGCGAAACCCAAGATACAGGCCGAGCTCGCCCGCTGTGCCGAGCCGGCCGTCGCGCAGGGATGACGCCACGCCTTGCCACCATCGGCCGGAGCCTGGCGACGCCGCCGTCGCGGCGCCGGGATGTGCGCGCGCAGCGGAACGTATTTCGATCGCACCGCCCCAGCAGTGCCGCCTGCTCGCCTGCCCCTCGATGACGATCGAGCGGAAACCCATCTCGGTCAAGGCGTTGGCAATCCGGATGGCACGACTGTCCGATTCCAACGCGACAGGGGTGAGCGATACCGCGACCCCGCGGTGCGCCGCCGCCGGCATCACGCACTGACCCCGAACAATCGCCCCCAGATGCCGAGATTGACGATCCGCCACAGCGAGAAATCGAGGCTGCGACGTCCGTCCAACATGTCGGCGGCGTGCGCGCGTACTCCGGCAGGGTTGAGCAGGCCGGGAAACCAGGCAAGGGTCTGTTCGATCCCGCCGACGACCGACTCGCGCAACGGCCCGCGGAACCATGCTTCCTCCGGCGTCGCAAAGCCGAGCTTGTCGCGACGTCGGCGCACGCTTTCGGGCAGAATGCCGGCCATTGCCCGGCGCAATACCCGCTTTGTGTCGCCGCCCACCATCTTGTGGCGCTCGCCGAGCGCGATCGACAGCTCGACGAGGCGGTGGTCGAGAAACGGCACCCGCGCTTCGATGCTGTGCGCCATGCTGTTGCGGTCTTCCCAGCGCAACAGCATGGTCAGGTTGGAAGATTGCGTCATGGCAACGCACAGATTGCCGATGTCGGTGATCTCCGGCAGCCCGATCGCTTCGCGAGCAGTCTCAAAGGCGGAACGGCCGAGATGCGGGCGCAGCGCCTCGCCGTCCAGCCAATTGTGCTGCAAAAGGGCGTGGCGCTCGCGCCGCAGCCGCCGCACCAGAAATGTCGGCAACAGCGGCAACACGAAGATCCGCGCCTCGTCGGCCAACGAAGTGCCGTGCCAACGATGCCGTTCGATCATCGCGCGTGCCAAAGCGGCAAACCGGCGGCGCCGGATGAGGCTCCGGTAATAGTACGAAAACCCGCCGTGATAGCCGGCAAGCTGTTCATCGGCGCCCTGGCCGTCGAGCATGACCTTGATCCCGGCATCTCGCGCCGCAGCAAAGACCGACCATTGGGCAAAGATGCTCGTGCTGCCGTAGGGTTCGTCCTGGTACCAGGTAATCCGTTCGGCCTGCGCGAAAGCATCCTCGACGCGCGGATGGCACCAGTGCGGGATGCAGTGCGCCTGCCGCACGACTGCTTCCATGAACGGCCGCTCGTCAACCGCCTTCACGTCATAGCAGGCGCTGACCGTGTTGACCTGCGCGCCGTTGCCCGCCGCCACCAGCTCGCGCGCCATCAGGCAGACGATGGACGAACTGTCGAGCCCGCCCGACAGGCAGGTGCCCACAGGCACATCGGAGCGGAGATGCAGGTGCACCGACTGGGCCAGCAATGCGCCGAACCGCTCCGCCGCGTCGCGCTCATCGAGCGCCAGAGTGCCCGGCGAGAGGATCGCGTACCAGCGGCGAACGGGCATCGGTTCGCCCGGACGCCAGTGCTGCAGGTCGAGCCGCACGCATTCGCCGCCGCGCAGCTGCTCGATCCCTGTGAACAGCGTCTCGCCGGTATGCTCCATGATCCCGGAAGACAGAAAATCGTAGGCGCGCGCGATGTTGAGCCGCGAGCGGAGGCCGGGCAGCCCGACCAACTGCTTGATTTCCGAGGCAAATGCCATGCCGCCCGGCGCGGCGTAAAGGTAAAGCGGCTTGATGCCGAAACGGTCGCGCGCGGCGAACGCGACCTGCGCCGCATTGTCCCAGATCACCAGCGCAAACATCCCGACGAGGCGGTCGAGCGCCGCCTCGCCCCATTCGGCATAGGCCGCGAGCAGCACTTCGGTATCCGATTGCGTGCAGAAGCGGTGCCCGAGATCTTCCAGTTCGCGGCGCAGCTCAATGTAGTTGTAGATCTCGCCGTTGTAGGTGATCCAGTAGCGATCGTCGGCATAGGCCATCGGTTGCGATGCCGCATCGGACAGATCGATGATGCTGAGCCGGCGGTGCCCCATCGCGACGCGGCCGGCGCTGCTGTCGAACACGTTCCAGCCGCGCCCGTCGGGGCCGCGATGCGCCACCAGATCGATCCGCGCCGGATCGGGCGCAAAGCCGATCGAAAACCAGATGCCGCACATGATCGGTCAGCCTGGCATCGCCGTTTGCGGCAGCACGGCGCCGTAGGCCGACACCAGACGTTCGGCTTCGCGCTCCCAGCACAATTCGCCCGCGGCGGCGAGCGCGCGCCGCTTGAAGGCGTCGATGCCCTCGCGGTCGAGGCCGTTGATCGCCGCCGCGATCGCAACGGGCTCGACGCGCGCGATCAGCACGCCGAGCATGCATTCCTTCACCAGGCGCGCCATCTCCGGCAGGTCGCTGACGCACAGCGCGAGACCCGCCATCAAATATTCGAAAAACTTGTTCGGCAACGCGAACTCGTTGTGGCGCGAATGACCCGGCAGCGCAAAAAAGCCGATATCGAACGGCACCGCCTCGCGCACCAGTTCGGTCATCGGCACCGCCGGCACCAGCCGGACGCGATCGCCCAGCCCCGCATCGCGAATGCGCTGTCGCAACTGGTCGCTGTAGCCGGGGTTTTCCGGTCCGCGGATGGTCAGTTCGAACTCCGGCCGCCACAGCGCGACACTGTCGATCGCCGCTTCGAGGCCGCGGCCGATGGCGACGATGCCGTGGTACAGCACCCGGATGCGTGTGCCGGTCGGGCGAAAGGTGCAGCGCTGATAGGCCGGCATGTTGCGGATGACGAGAGGCGGCTGCGCCAGCCGGTACATTTGCGCGAGACGCTCGGCGATGCCCGCCGATACCGCGGACACGACCACGGCATCACGGATGAACCGCTTCTCGATCGCGCACACCAGCGGCTTCTGCCACAGCCGCCAGCGCCATTTTTCGGCGTATTCCTCGGCGGCAAATTCGTGCGTGTCGTAAACGTAGCTGCCGCCCCTTTCGGCCGCCAGGCGGGCCGCAATCGGCAGCATGTTCCAGTCATTCGCAAGCCACACATCGGCATCGATGCGGCCGGCGCAACGGTAAAGGTCGAGAATGTTCTGCGACCAGGTCCAATAGATCTTTTGGGCAATCTGCGGACGCACCCGAACGCCAAGCAGCCGCAGCCGATAGCGTATCCCGCCGTACTGCGCCAGGCGCGCGACGGCGCCCCCCGGTACCCGCCGCAACAGTCGGACAACGAGGGTGCCTGCGTTGCGCGGCAGGTGCGCAACCCACGCATGGACACGGCCAAGGGCCGTTTTTGCGCGGTATTCGAGGCGCCGCTGTTGCGCTTCGGTAGCGCAAATTCGCATCGTGATGCGCCGCAACAGTGAACCCGCGCATTCGCGCCAGGCCGAGTGACCAACGATTGCCGGCGGCGGGGCCGGAGAGAGCGGTGTCGCGCCGAGGGAAGGGGTTGCGCCGGTCTCGGGCGGCTGGTCGCGGCGGGTCAGAATCGGCCACGGCGGGGCCAACGATTTGGCGCCCGGCAATCCGACTGCGACAACATCCCAGCCAGCCTGCGCAAACGCGTCGCCCTGGCGCCGGACGCGAGGGTCATCGGCAATCGCCGAGAGCGCAAGAATGCAAACCCTCGGCCGCGGATTGCCCCCGGGGTAGCCGCCCGCTGCGGCGATGACCGGCTGGAACGGTAGCGTCGCGATATCCCCCACGCTATTCCCCATTATGCAACGCCTTGCTGGCATAAGAGAGAAGGCCGGTCACATTCCGCCGAGGAGGCTTCGGATCCTTGCTTTTGCCCGCTCTCGAAATCTGCGAGCAGACACAGCAGGGTCTATCCCCAACCGGCGCTTCGCTCGATGCGCCAGCAGCCGGTAGACGGGCATTGAATTCAAATGGTTGATTTCAGCGGTATACGCCGAATTCAGGCGGGCGATCTCCGCAGTATAAATCGAATCAAGCCGGGCAATCTCGGCGGTCAACCGCGTCACCTCTGTGTCGGAGAACAGCGCGCCGACGTCATCAGCCTCAGCCGCCTCTTCAAGCCACCTGAAGTTCAAGTCCGGCCGCTGCCGAACGGGTTGCCGACGCACGACCTCGGCAACCTGAGCATACAGCTCGTTACTCACGGCTTCCCAGTTAAACCGCCCGTTGAAAAACCGATGCGCTCGCCGCGCCATTGCGTTACGCGTATCCCGCGATGTCGCCAGCCTATCCACCACCCGCGCCAAATCGAGGTGATCATGAAAATCGGCACAGATCCCGAGATCGTTGTCAAGTATAATTCCTTTTACGAACTCGGTATCGTTGCAGATGATCGGCAGCCCCGCCGCCATGTATTGCGATAGTTTGTTCGGGCTGCAATAGCGATTATTTAGCGAACTCGAAGCATACGGGATGACTCCAACATCAGCCTTCTGCGCGGCGTCGATCAGCTCGCTTGTTTCGACCGGCGGCGGGAAGCTTACCCCGTTGTTCAGCAGTCCCAACCGACGCGCCAACTCTACCATTTCGGTCTTGAACGGAGAATCCGGCCCCTGCAACAGAAGCAGAGCACCGCTGCCGACATGCGACCACGCCCCAATCAAATCCTCGATGCCGCGTCCAGGCGCGAACCCGCCCAGGAACAGAAACTCGGCGCGAGCTCGCGCCGCACGCCGCCGCAGCGCCGCCTCAAGGTCAAAGTTTTCGCCGGCACTTTTAGGCGCGCAATTTGGCACGCAGTGGAATTCGCAACCGTATTCGCTCGACATGATTTCGGCCAGTTGTGGCGAGACGGCGACTCTCAGATCGGCCCGCTGCGCGAGATCCCGCTCCAGTTGCGACCAAAACTCCACTTCCCAATGCCGAAAATCCAGCCACTGCAGCGGCCAGTACTCATGCGCATCGTAGAGCACCGCGGCACCGTACTGATCGGCAAGCGCTACCGCGGCGGGCAATGTATCAAGGTCGGCGGCAACGACTAGATCGAAATAGCCAATAAACTCTCCCGCTCGAATCAACGCGCTATTCGTATCAAGAAAATGTCTCGCCAATGACCGGAAACGCGCCAGATCATCCGCGGTCGCATCGATCGCGCCGATGGTGCGTCCCAGAGCCATCGGATGAAGATTTTTGAGCAGATGAAGCATCATTAATTCGCGCGCGCCGCCGCGGCTCATTTTTAATAGAGGAAGAAGCACGTCCCAATTATCACGCCCACCCGTCACGCGCACGCGCGCTCGCCGCTCCGATAATCGCTCGTAACCGGGAAGCGATGAGCCGGCCGCCCGTATGCCGAGTTCACAGACACCGAATTCGTCCGAGAGGCCGTTCGCCAACCAGTCAATGCGGGGATCATGCGTTGGGTCATTGGAGACGAGCACAAGCGCACGACGAGCATTGGTGGGCCTCGCAACGGCGAGACTTCGTGTGCCCAGCCCCTTTTTTGCCAACAGCCGGTCGATCACGTCGTCAAAACGCGCTACGAAGGACTCATAGTGGTATTCCGGATTCTGCACCACCTCCTCGAACGTGCATTCCGCCATTTCATAAGTACGTTCAGCATCTCTGACAAAATCAACTATATGGGCGAGATTTGACAGATCTCGCCGCAGCGGAAGGAAATGACGGTTCGGCACCAACACACCGGAATACGCACCTTCATAAAGGATTTGCACAGTCCAGGTTGCTGCAGCCTCGAAGTGACGCGGCGAGACTTGACCATATTGCACATTGTCTTCAAATTTGTGGAGATTAGAGACATGCGCTTTTCGATAGAACCTTTCCGATGCGTGGTCGCAACCGGGATGCTGCCGGATAAATTCGACACACCAGGCGTCAACCTCGCCGGTAAAGTCGAACAGGTTTGTTCCTGATTCGGAGCCGAGCACGGCATGCGATCGGCCGAGGAATTCGAACCATGCCAGGCCGCCGATCCGATCCTCCCAGCGGCTCGAAATGTCCACCTTCAGCGAAAAATCGGAGGCTACACGCGCGATATCGTAGCCTATTTGCCGCTTTTCAAATCCGAGCCGACCGAATGATAAAGGCTGCAGCGACCCTCGGTAGGCGATGTCGAGCACCCGCGCTGTCGACGCTCGATAGTTCAAGCCCCGCATGAACGGCGACACGTAACCGGTGAATGCGTGCAGAAATTCGGCGTCACCGACGATCTCTTGCGGATATACTTTCTCCCGTTCTGTCGGCGAAACGCAGGTTATTACGAGGTCTACGCGCTTCCTGCCTATATAAATCGGAAATTCGAGAGTATGGAAATTCTCGTCCTGTTTCATTAAAATCTTAATTCCATCAAACTCTTCGAGAGGCCGCGCCATTCGGGCATCAAGCGAATTCAAATTCGATGGATCGTACGATGCCGTGCAGTGTATAATTATCCCGGCGTATTCGCGTAAATCTACGGTCGCTGGAATGGTCAAATTCGCGCCGCGCCCTGGCCAAAGATTGAGAACTTCTATCGGGTGACGGCTCAACCGTTGCCACAGCGCGATATTTTCATAAATCGTGGCGATCCCTGCGGGATCGAAGAAGCAAACCAGCAGAAATCGCTTGTCCGATTTTCGCTCAGCCGCGCGTCCGAGCAACGGCCGCAAATCGATCTGGCTCATGTCATCTTTGAGCATCG
>Ga0335074_10003317_pt1 | contig 21934 bp, 19 predicted proteins | sample Lox_Sample_23_FD_206715 | JGI IMG/M metagenome (GOLD analysis project Ga0335074, IMG submission 206715) | Soil microbial communities from Loxahatchee National Wildlife Refuge, Florida, United States - Lox_Sample_2.3 | ecosystem: Environmental > Terrestrial > Soil > Wetlands | place: USA... | reverse complement strand
GGCCAGCGCGGTCGCCCGGTCGGCTGGTCCTAGTCTGGCTGCCACTCCGGCCCCGGCCATCACGGTGAGAACGCTACCGCCGTGGCTCGCTGGGCGTGACCACCACCTCGACTCGCTGGAACTCTTTCAGGTCCGAGTAGCCGGACGTCGCCATGGTCCGGCGCAGCGCGCCCATCATGTTCATCGACCCGTCCGCCCTGCTCGACGGGCCGTGCAGGATCTGCTCCAGGGTGCCGATCGTGCCGACCCGCAGCCTGGTGCCCCGCGGCAGCTCGGGATGATGGGCCTCGCTGCCCCAGTGGTAGCCGCGGCCAGGTGCCTGGGAGGCACGGGCGAACGGTGAGCCGACCATCACCGCGTCGGCGCCGAGCGCGAGCGCCTTGGCGATGTCGCCGCTGCGGGTCATCCCGCCGTCCGCGATCACGTGCACATAGCGGCCGCCTGACTCGTCCAGGTAGTCGCGCCTGGCCGCGGCGACGTCGGCGACCGCGGTGGCCATCGGCACAGCCACGCCGAGCACGGCCGCCGTGGTGTGGCCCGAGCCGCCGCCAAACCCGGCCAGCACGCCTGCCGCCCCGGTCCGCATCAGGTGCAGCGCCGCTGTGTAGGTGGCGCAGCCGCCGACGACCACCGGCACGTCCAGTTCGTAGATGAACTGCTTGAGGTTGAGCGGCTCGGCCCGGCCCGAGACGTGCTCGGCCGACACCGTCGTGCCGCGGATCACGAAGATGTCGGCTCCGGCGTCGATGACCGCCTTGTGGTAGCGGACTGTCCGCTGCGGCGACAGCCGGGCGGCGGTCGTCACGCCGGAGGCCTTGACCTCCTCGATCCTCCGCCCGATCAGGTCTTCTTTGATCGGCTCGGTGTAGATCTCCTGCAGCCGCCTGGTCGCTGTCTCGTCGTCAAGCACAGCTACCTCAGCCAGCAGCGACTCCGGATCGTCAAACCGGGTCCACAGGCCCTCGAGGTCGAGCGCTGCCAGGCCACCAAGGCGCCCGATCTCGACAGCGGTGGCTGGTGACACCACGCTGTCCATGGGCGCGACGACCAGCGGCAGGTCAAACCGGTACGCGTCGATCTGCCAGGCGATCGATACCTCCTCCGGATGCCTGGTCCGCCGCGAGGGCACGATGCCGATCTCATCGAGCGTGTAGGCACGGCGGCCGCTCTTGCCGCGGCCGATCTCTACCACAGTCACGTCCTGGGGCCGGAGTAGTTCGGGGCTTCGGCGACCATCTGGATGTCGTGCGGGTGGCTTTCGGCCAGCCCGGCCCCAGTGATCTGGGTGAACCTGGCCCGCTGCAGATCGGCGATGGTCCGGGCACCGCAGTAGCCCATGGCCGCGCGCAGTCCTCCGACGAGTTGGTAAGCCACTGCGGCCAGCGGACCACGGTAGGGCACCTGCGCCTCCACCCCCTCAGGGACCAATTTGTCCTCGCGCAGCACGTCGTCCTGGAAGTAGCGGTCCTTGGAGTAGGAGCCGCCGCGCTCCCGGTTGCGCATCGCCCCGAGCGAGCCCATGCCGCGGAACAGCTTGAACTGCTTGCCGTTGATGAAGACCGTCTCGCCCGGGGTCTCCTCGCAGCCCGCGAGCAGCCCGCCGAGCATGACCGTGCTGGCCCCGGCGGCGATCGCCTTGGCGATGTCGCCCGAGTACTGCACGCCGCCGTCGCCGATCACCGGCACGCCAGCCGGGCCGGCTGCCTTGACGGCTTCCCAGATCGCGGTGATCTGCGGAACGCCGACCCCGGCCACCACCCGGGTGGTGCAGATCGCGCCCGGCCCAACGCCGACCTTGACCGCGTCAGCGCGGGCGTCGATGAGCGCCTGGGCCCCGGCACGGGTGGCCACGTTCCCGCCGATAACTTCAACGTCGGCATTGGCCTTGATCTGGACGACCATGTCGATGACCGGCTGCGCGTGACCATGGGCTGTGTCCACTACCAGGAAGTCGACGCCGGCCTCGATGAGAGCCTGGGCCCGCCGCTTGGCGTCCTCGCCCACGCCGATCGCTGCCCCGACGACCAGCCGGCCCTCGGAGTCCTTCGTCGCGTGCGGGAACTTCTCGCTCTTGGTGAAGTCCTTGACCGTGATCAGCCCGCGCAGCCGGCCGCCCGGGTCGATGAGCGGGAGCTTCTCCACCTTGTGCTGCGTCAGCAGCCGCAGCCCCTCGTCCCTCGCCACCCCGACTGGGGCCGTGACCAGCGGCATCGGCGTCATCACCTCGGCGACGCGGCGGCCGTGATCGGCCTCGAACCTGATGTCGCGGTTGGTGACAATGCCGAGCAAGGTCCCGTCGTCATCGGTAACAGGCACGCCGGAGATCCGGTACCTGGCGCACAATCGCTCGACGTCGGCCACGGAGGCGTCGGGGCGGCAGGTCACGGGATTGGTGATCATCCCGGCTTCAGACCGCTTCACCGTGTCGACCTGCTGCGCCTGCTCTTCCACTGACATGTTGCGGTGCAGCACGCCAGCGCCGCCCTGGCGGGCCATGGCCACCGCCATCCGCGACTCGGTGACCGTGTCCATGGCGGCGGACAGCAGCGGGACGCGCAGCGTGATGCGCGGCGTCAGCCGGGTAGAGGTATCGGCTTCGCTCGGCAGCAGCAGCGAATGCGCGGGCAGCAGCAGGACATCATCGAAGGTCAGGGCCGGAGGGGCGAACTTCTCGCCGTCGGTCATGCGGGCCATGGGCTGCTGGGTTGAGGCCATGTTTCATCCTAGTGAGTCCAGGCAGGCGGCAGTCCCAGCGACCCGCTCCCGGTCAGGCGATCCACTCCTCCTGGGCTATCGCCCGGAGCCGGGCCAGCGCCCGGTGCTGGGCGACACGGACAGCGCCCGGTGACATGCCGAGCGCGCTGCCCGTCTCCTCGGCGGACAGGCCGGTGAGCACCCGGAGCACGACGAGTTCCCGCTGGTGCGGTGGGAGCCGGGCGAGCAGCGCCCGCGCGCGTTCCGCTTCGAGGTCGGCGACGACCGTCTCCTCCGGGCCCGGCCGGCTGTCCGGGCTGTCGGGCAGGTCCTCAGTCGGGATCGCAAGCCGCGCGGCGCAGCGCTTCGCGTCAGCTACTTTGTGCGAGGCGATGCCGAAAACAAACGACGCGAACGGCCGGCCGATGTCCCGGTAGCGGGGAAGCGCCGTAAGAACGGCGATGCAGACCTCCTGGGCCACGTCGTCGGCGATATCGTAATGGCCGCTTATCTGCCCGAGCCGCGCCCGGCAGTACCGGAGCACCATGGGCCGGATCTGTTCCAGCAGTGCCTCGGCCGCAGCCTGATTTCCGCGGGCCGCTTTGGCCGTCAGGCTTCGCATGCTGGCCGGATCGGCAGCGGCCGCACCCTGTCCTTGCTGCTGTTTCGCGCCTGCTGCCACCGTAAGTGGCCGCGGCCCCCACACTCGCGTCACGACTGCATCATGCCCAGGTAAGCAGCTATTCATCATTACAGAAAGCAACGGAATGATCACACTAATGTGCTTAGCAGTAGGCCGACGTGCTGCTTCATGAGATCGGGGACCCAAACCCGCTTTGGCAACGGGTTTGGGTCCCCGATAACGGGACCCCTTGCTCAGCCGGTCAGTGCGCGTGACCGTGGCTGTGACCGTGCCCGGCGGCTGCGGGCTCGGGCTCAGGCTCCTCGGTCACCAGGGCTTCGGTGGTGATCAGCATCCCGGCGATAGACGCGGCGTTCTCCACCGCCGACCGGGTCACCTTGACCGGGTCGATGACGCCCTGCGCGACCAGGTCGCCGTACTCACCGGTCGCGGCGTTGTAGCCGTGACCTGCGGGCATCCCGGCCACGGTGGCGACAACGACGCCGCCCTCGGCGCCGGCGTTCTGCGCGATCCAGCGGGCCGGAGCCTCGAGGGCCTGGCGCACGACACGGACACCTGTTGCCTCATCGCCGGACTTGCCGAGGTCATCGAGCGAGCCCGCGAGCTGCACGAGCGCGCTGCCGCCGCCGGGGATGATGCCCTCCTCGATCGCGGCCCTTGTCGCCGAGATCGCGTCCTCGAGACGGTGCTTCTTCTCCTTGAGCTCGACCTCGGTGGCGGCCCCGGCACGCAGCACGCACACCCCGCCGGAGAGCTTCGCTACCCGCTCCTGCAGCTTCTCGCGGTCCCAGTCGGAGTCGGTGTTGTCGATCTCCAGCCGGAGCTGGCGAATCCGGTCCTGGATGGCGTCAGAGTCGCCTCCGCCGTCGATGATCGTGGTGTTGTCCTTGCTGACCACCACGCGGCGGGCGTGACCCAGCGTCTCGGTGTCAACGTTCTCCAGCCGCAGACCGACTTCCTCGCTGACCACCGAGCCACCGGTCAGGATGGCCATGTCCTCGAGCATCGCCTTGCGCCGGTCGCCGAAGCCGGGTGCCTTCACCGCGGCGACCGACAGAACCCCGCGGATTCTGTTGACAACCAGCGCCGACAGCGCCTCGCCTTCCACGTCCTCGGCGATCACCAGCAGCGGCTTCCTGGACTCCACAATCTTGTCCAGCAGCGGCACAAAGTCCGCCATCGACGAGATCTTGCCGCCGTGCAGCAGGATGTAGACGTCGTCGAGAACGGCCTCCATGCGGTCCTGGTCGGTGATGAAGTAGGCCGAGATGTAGCCCTTGTCGAACTGCATGCCCTCGGTGAACTCCAGCTCGAGGCCCATGGTCGCCGACTCCTCGACGGTGATCACGCCGTCCTTGCCGACCCGGTCGAACGCCTCGGCGATGATGTCACCGATCTTTTTGTCCTGCGCAGAGATCGTCGCGACGTTAGCGATCTCGCTCTGCTCCTGGACCTCCCGGGCCGACTCCTTCAGCCGCTCCGAGACCGCCTTCGCCGCGGCGTCGATGCCGCGCTTAAGCGACATCGGGTTGGCCCCGGCGGCGACGGAGCGCAGGCCCTCGCGGACCATCGCCTGCGCCAGTACTGTCGCCGTCGTGGTGCCGTCGCCAGCGACGTCGTTGGTCTTGGTGGCGACCTCCTTGGCGAGCTGAGCGCCGAGGTTCTCGTGCGGATCCTCTAGCTCAATCTCGCGGGCGACGGTCACACCGTCGTTCGTGATCGTGGGAGCGCCCCACTTCTTGTCGATGACCACATTGCGGCCCTTGGGCCCCAGCGTCACCTTGACCGCGTCAGCGAGGCGGTTCACACCGCGCTCGAGTGCCCGCCGCGCGTCCTCGTCGAACTCCAAGATCTTGGCCATGTGTGGCTACCTCAGACTTGCTTTGTAGTTGATGCCCTGTGTTTCGTTGATGCTTGTGTTACTGCCTCATGCCACCGCCCCGGGCTTGCCGTAGGCGGGCCCGGGGCGGTGCTGAACGCGCTGTCACGTCCAGGAAATGACCCGCTCGCTACTTCTGGATGATCGCGAGCACGTCGCGGGCGGAGAGCACCAGGTACTCCTCGCCGCTGTACTTGACCTCGGTGCCGCCGTACTTGCTGTACAGCACCACGTCGCCGACCTTGACGTCCATCGGGACGCGCTTGGCGCCGGCGTCGTCGAACCTGCCCGGGCCAACTGCCAGGACTTCGCCCTCCTGGGGCTTCTCCTTGGCGGTGTCCGGGATGACCAGGCCGGATGCGGTCGTCTGCTCGGCTTCGAGCGGGCGTACCACGATCCGGTCCTCAAGCGGCTTGAGAACAACCTTGGTGGCGGTCGTCACGATCTGACCTCCCCTGTGGAAGGGTTGACTAACTGAAGGACTTAGGAAGCGACCAGGCGGTCTGTCGTCGCGGGTGCCAGATCCGATCCCCGTCGCGTTAGCACTCTACCGTAGCGAGTGCCAGTTGGGACAGTAGCCTCCCGGCTCGGACTCGTCAACTCATGCAGCGACCACGGTGGTCACTGGCATCGAGGAGTCCGCGGGGAACTCCAGCGAGGACGGCGCCACCTCGGCGGCGAGCAGTTCGGCCCCGAGCGCGGCCACCATCGCGCCATTGTCCGTGCACAGCGCCCGCCTGGGCATCCGCAGTCGCAGGCCAGCAGCATCGCAGCGGTCTTGCGCCAGCGCCCGCAGCCGCGAATTGGCCGCCACCCCGCCGCCGATCACCAGCTGATCGACGCCGGCGGCCTTGCCTGCGTCCACGGCCTTGCGGGTCAGCACGTCGGCAACAGCCTCCTGGAACGAGGCAGCGACGTCGGCCACCGGCACGGCAAGCCCGGCAGCCTCGCGCGCCTCAACCCATCGTGCGACAGCGGTCTTCAGCCCGGAGAACGAGAAATCGGATGTGCCGTCGTGGTACTTGCCGCGCGGGAAAGCCACGGCCGCCGGGTCGCCGTCGGCCGCTGCCCTGTCGATCGGCGGGCCGCCGGGAAACGGCATCCCAAGCACCCGGGCCACCTTGTCGTAGGCCTCGCCGGCCGCGTCGTCGATCGTGGCCCCGAGCTGAGTCACGCCGCCCGCCAGGTCCTGCACCAGCAGCAGCGACGAGTGCCCGCCGGAGACTAGCAGCGCGACAGCAGGAAGGCTCAGCGGGCCGTGCTCGAGCTGGTCGACGGCGATGTGCGCGGCGAGGTGATTGACACCGTAGACCGGCTTGCCCAGCGCGACCGAGTAGGCCTTGGCCGCACACACCCCGACGAGCAGCGCCCCGGCGAGCCCAGGGCCGGCCGTGACCGCGATAGCGTCCACGTCGCCCAGCTTCGCCCCGGCGGTCGCGAGGGCCCGGTCCACGGCGGGGACCATCGCCTCCAGGTGCGCGCGGCTTGCCACCTCTGGGACCACGCCGCCGAACCTGGCGTGCTCGTCAACGCTGGACGCGATCGCGTCGGCCAGCAGCTCGTGCCCGCGGACGAGGCCGACCCCGGTCTCGTCGCAGGATGTCTCGATGCCCATCACCAGCGGGAACGCGCTCACAGGCGGCCACCTCCCGGGCAGCCCAAGTCGAGGCGCATGACCAGCGCGTCGGTGCCGGACGGCTGGTAGTAGCCCTTCCGGATCCCGATCTTGGCGAACCCGTATCTGCTGTACAGGCGCTGCGCCCGCGCGTTGTCCACCCGCACCTCGAGGAACACCTGCGTGCACCCCCGCCGCTCCGCCTCGGCCAGCAGCGCGTCGAGCAGCGCCGAGCCGGTGCCCCGGCCCCACCGGTCGGCGGCGACCGCCAGCGTGAGCACATCGGCCTGGGCGCCAGCGAGGAGCAGGCCGCCGTAGCCGGTGATCACGCCGTCGTCGTCGGCGACCACGTAGTAGCGGCTGCGCGGCTGCTCGGCCAGCTCGCCCTCGAGCATCTGCCTCGACCACGACTCCTCACCGAACAGCTCCTGCTCCATCGGCAGGACCGCCTCGATGTCGGCAGCCGTCATGATGCGCAGCGACCGGCTCAGCATGGCGTCACTCGCTTGGGCTTGCCCGGCTCCCGGGCGTCCGGCCGCCGCAGGTACAGCGGCTCGGCCGGTTCTGGCGGGGCGTGCGCGGCCAGGAGCTCCGCCGCGATCTCGGCCAGCCGGGCCGCGTCGGGGTAGCGCGGCGGGATCGGGCACCCGGCAAGCTCGGGGTAGAGCACAGCTCCCTCCCCGGCTACCGGGCAGGCAGCGCCATCGACATCGGCCGGGACGGTGACGGCCGGGCCTTCGACACGCTGGCCGTCCGGCGTGTAGCGCGCCCAGTAGACCTCCTTGCGCCGTGCGTCGGTGGCGACGATGAACTCGCGGCCCGCTGCCGCCGGCGCCGCCTCGCGCGCGATCACGTCCAGCGTGCACACGCCGGCGAGCGGCAGGTTCAGCGCGCTGGCCAGGACCCTCGCGGTCACCAGGCCCGCACGCAGGCCGGTGTACGGGCCAGGACCGGTGCCGACGGCGACGGCTTCCAGGTCGGCGCGCCCGGCACCAGCCGCGGCCAGCACACGGTCGATCATGGCGGCGAGCAGCTCGCCGTGCCTCCTGGCCGTCACCTCGGTCTGGCTGGCCAGCACCGCTGACCCGTCGTGGAGGGCGACCGTGACCGAGGGAGTCGCGGTGTCAAGCGCGAGCAGCAGCACGGTTGCCCAGCGTAGAGCAGCCGGGCCACCACTCGCGCCTCCAGACGATTAGCCGAGCTGGGCGAGCGCTTCCTGAGCAGCGGCGAGCGCGGCGGCGCGCAGCGTCTCGGGCGCCACCGGGCCGAACCCGCCGCCGGATTCCTGGCCCTGCATTGTCACGGTGATCACCACGTTGCGGTCACGCACCACGACGGTCACCTCTTCGCTCTGGGCGTCGCCCGACTGGATCGCCTGCATCGCGGTGAACGCGCTGGTGCCGAGCCCGACGGCCCCGCCGATCTGCGCCTTCGGCTGCTTGCTTGATTTCGGCGGGTTGCGCAGCGTCTGCAGTTCGGTGTTGTAGGCGGCGACCGCGCCAGCGGTGGCGCTGCCGTTCCCGCTGGTCAGCAGGCTTGGGGCGTAGGCCTGGCTGCTCACAGACAGCACCCGGAAGTTGGGCTGGGCGTCCAGGGTCCAGGTGCACTCGCTCTGCGCGGAGCTGCCGAGCGACTGCGAGACTTCGGCGACTTTGCCGGGCAGGTAGGTGCTCAGCGTGGCCGCGCTGACTGCCTGGCAGGCATTGGGAACGGTGTGGAACTCGCCCGGCTGGAACTGGGTCACCAGCCCGCCCGAGGACGTGGACTTACTGACGAACGGCAGCTTTCCGATGAGCGCCAGCACCCCCGCCGCCACCAGGACGCAGACAGCGGCCACGATGCCGCCGACGAGCAGCCGGCGCCGCCACTTCCGGGCGCGGGCGGCTGCCGCCCGGCGGCCTCGCCCGGTGTCCGGCCGGGCTCGGCTGGGCTCCCGGCCGTCGCCGGGCGCCTGCTCGTCCGCCGGCTGGAACGACGGGTCCTCATCGGCATCGGGCTCGTATGCGGGTTCGGGTTCCGGGATATCGGTACGTGGCGGCCTCAGCTCCCGCCGCCCGGGCCCGACCGGGTAGATGCTGTGCCCGGACCACGGCATGACGTCTTGCTCATCATCGAAAGCATCAGCTGACGGCCTGGGGCGGCCAGCGGGCATGCGCTCGGGCCGGACGGGCCGCCCGCGCTCGCGCGGATCACGGTCACCTGCCTCCTCGGGGAGGCCACGGCGGCCGCGCCGCTCCTGCGGGTAGGCCGGGCCGCGCGGGTCGCCTGTGTACGCACGGGCGTCGGGGTACCCGCGTTCTTCCGGGTATCTCGGGTCTTCTGGGTAGCCGCGATCTTCTGGGTAGCCACCGTCTTCTGGGTATCCGCCAGCGCCCGGGTCACCGGAGTACCCGTCGTCTGGCTGCTCCGGGTATCCGTGACGGCCACCGGGGCCGTCTGGGTACCTGCGGTGGCCGCCTGAGCCGGCCGGAGGCCGACGGGGCGGGTACCCCTGGGCCACGAGGCGCCTCCCAGGAACGTGATGACCAGTGCCAGTGCACGGATTACGGCACGCTGAAGCCGACACGGCACTGAGGCGGACAGAACGGAACTATAGAGCCTCGAGCCCGCTGGACAGGGCTAGAATCGTCGATTCGGCAGTAGCTTCCCAGCGCTTTCCCTTGCCAGACAGCCGCACGATGCGCGGCTCGGCGGCCGGCGCCTCGGCTGGCCCATCGCCGACCGGATGCTCCATCGCGATCTCGATGTGCAGCCGGTCCTGCGCGAGATCCTCGACCAGGCCCTCGCCCCACTCGACCGCGGTCACCGAGGAATCCAGGTCAGCGTCGAGGTCGAGATCATCGACCTCAGCCCGGCTGCCGAGCCGGTAGGCGTCCGCATGCACGAGCGGGGGGCCGTCCCCGGTATTCGGGTGCACGCGCGCGATCACGAACGTGGGTGACGTCACCGGCCCGCGCACGCCCAGTCCCAGGCCGATGCCCTGCACCAGGGTGGTCTTCCCGGCGCCGAGCGGCCCGGTGAGCACCACGAGGTCGCCCGGGTGCAGCAGCGCGGCCAGCCGCTGCCCAAGATCACGCATCTGGGCGGCAGTGTCCACCCGGATTTCGCTGAACGCTGCCCCAGCCGCCACCCGCTCCACCAGACCCCCGATCGCGTCGCTGATCACTTCAGGCTGCTCCAGAATCACGCCGTGACCCGCACCGGGCACCACGATGAGCTCCGAGCCGGCAATGCCCTCGGCCAGCCGTTTGCCCTGGCGCAGCGGGACCACCCGGTCCTGCTCGGCCGCGACCACGATGACCGGTACCCGGGCCAGGACCGGCAGGGCCGCCCGCTCGTCATGCTTGAGCAGCGCCGGGTAGAAGTCGGCTATCACCCCGATCGGGGTGGCGCGGATGGTCCGCTCAAGGAAATCCACGACCGCCGGGCTGACCGGCCCGTCACCGAACGCGCCGAAGCGGGTGCTGAGGAAGGCCAGGTCACCGGCTGCGTTCCAGGCCCGCTCGACGGCCGAGGCGCGCCAGCCTTCGCTGACGCCGCGCAGCACAGGCGTTGCCGCCTGCCTGGCGATCGGCCGCAATGGCGCCGGGAGCCAGACGACAGGGTCGACGCCGCTGGCGGTGGTGGCTATCAGCACCGCGCCGGCCACCTTCGTGCCGAACAGCTCGGGGTGCTGGCGGGCCAGCGCCATGATCGCCATGCCGCCCATCGAATGGCCGACGAGCACCACTGGCCCGTCGCCAGGCACCGCGGCCGCGAGTACCGCGCGCAGGTCAGCGCCGAGCTGGCTGACGCTGACCGGCTCGGCCGCGGACCGCCCGGACCGGCCGTGCCCGCGGTGGTCCCACAGCACCAGCCTGGCCACGTCGGCCAGGGCTGACCGCTGGTAGTGCCACACGTCCTGGTTCAGCGCATAGCCATGGCAGAAGACGACGGTGACAAGCGCGTCGTCGCGGCCGTCGATCTCAGCGTGCAGCGGCACCCCGTCGTCGGCCAGTACCGTGAGCGCCCGTCCGCGCAGCTGGCCGAGTGGCTCGTCAGCCTCCGGGTCCGGGCGCAGCCGCAGCCTGCCAACGGCTACCTTCTCGGCGGCGAGAACGCCGCCGGCCACCGCGGCCACGCTCGCGCCTGCGGCGAGCCCCGCGATGCTGGTGATCCGCCGCCAGCTGGCCATCAGCTACCCCAGAACTCCCGTGACCGAGTCCGCATCCCGTGTTACCCCAAGGTAGCTTCTGGGCACCCGGCCCGCGAACCTCGTGACGATCTCGTAAGACAGCGTGCCGAGCGCGTCCGCCCACTCCTGGGCCGTGGGCTCGCCCGCGTCGCCCGGCCCGAACAGCACTACCTCGTCGCCGGGGGCGACGCCGCAGTCCCCGAAGTCGATCACTACCTGGTTCATGCACACGGTTCCGGAGATTGTCCACCGCCGCCCGCGGACGTGCACCTGGGCGATATTGGTCGCGTGCCGCGGGATTCCCTCGGCGTAGCCGAGCGGCAGCAAGCCGAGCGTCGCGTCGCCGCTCGTGGTGTACCGGTGCCCGTAGGACACGGCTGTCCCCGCTGGCACCCGCTTGACCTGGACAAGTTCCGCCTTGACCGTCATCGCCGGGCGCAGCCACTCCGGGGCACCGCCAGGGAGCGTGGACAGCCCGACTACCGCCCCGCCCGGCCTGACCAGGTCGAACCAGGTCTCCGGCAGCGTCAGCGTGGCCGGGGTGTTGGCCAGGTGCAGCAGTTCCGGCCGCGCACCGGCTCGCTGCGCCACATCGACGGCGGCCCGGAACGCTTCGACCTGCGCGCCGATCGACGGATGCCCGGGAATGTCGGCGCAGGCCAGATGGGACCAGATCCCGATGACGCTGACCTGTCCAGCGGCCTGCGCCGCCGTGGCCGCGGCGACCAGCCCGGGCCAGTCTCCGGCGGTGGCGCCGCCCCTCGACATCCCGGTGTCCGCCTCAAGGTGCAGCCTGGCCGGCCGTCCCGCCCGTTCGGCGGCCGTGGCTATCTCGCGGATGAGCTCCGCCGACCCGGCGGACAGGTCGACATCGTTCAATATCGCCTCTTCATGTGGCGCGCTCGGCGCGCCGAGCAAGCACAGCACGGGCACTGTCAGTCCAGCGCGCCGCAGCGCGAGCGCGTCGGCTACGTGTACGACCCCGAGCCATGTCGCCCCGCCGTCCAGCGCCGCGGTGGCCGTCTGAATCATGCCGTGGCCGTAGCCGTCCGACTTGACCACCGCCATCACCTGCGCCGGGCCGACGTGCCTGGCCAGCGCGGCGGCGTTGTCCTTGATCGCGCCCTGGTCGATGAGCGCCTGCGGGTGACCGTCCATGACCGTCAAGTCTGCCAGCAGCCCTGCCTCGTGATAGTCATGCAGCATGGTCGATCTCATTCCCCGGGACGTGCTGTTCGGTAATCCGCAGCGAGTCAGCCCGCACATCTCACCTGACGGAACCACGCTGGCGTGGATCGCGCCCCGCGACGGAGTCCTGAACGTCTGGGTGGCGCCGGTGGGCGCGGAAGCAGGGGTGGACTGGGCCGCGGCCCGGGTTGTGACCGACGACACCGACCGCGGCATCCGGATGTTCGCGTGGGCGCACGACGGCAGGCACCTGCTGTACCTGCAGGACACCGGCGGCGACGAGAACTGGCGGCTGCACGACGTCGACCTGCAGACGATGCAGCGGCGCGACCTCACGCCGTTCGACGGCGTGCAGGCCCGGGTCATCTCGATGGAGCGGAAGTTCCCGACCGAGGTGCTGGTCGGGCTGAACCGCGACAACCCCGAACTGCACGACGTCTACCGGCTCGACCTGGTCACTGGCGAGCTGGCGAAGGAAGTGGACAACCCCGGCTTCGCCGGGTGGCTGGCCGACTCCCAGATGGCGGTGCGGGCGGCGATACTGCCGCAGCCCGACGGGGGCCTGGTGCTGATGGTGCGCGACGGCGCCGAGTCCGATTGGCGGCCGCTGCTGACTATTCCGGCTGACGACGCGCTGACCAGCGACCTTGAGGCGTTCAGCGAAGACGGCGCCTCGCTGCTTGGGGTCAGTTCCGTCGGCGCCGAGACCGGCAGGCTGGTCCGGATCGACGTCGCGACCGGCGCGGAGGAGGTGCTTGCCGCCGACCCGGAGGCGGACGTGACCGCTGTCCGTATCGACCCCGATACGAGGCGCCCGCAGATCGTGACGTTCCTGAAGGAACGTTCTGAATACGTGGTGCTGGACCCGTCCGTCGCCGGGGACCTGGAGGCGATCCGGTCGCTGCACCCGGGCGACCCCGTCTTCACCGGTGCCGACGACGCCGAGACGACATGGCTGGTCGCGTTCACCAACGACGCTGGCCCCGTCTCCTACTTCGCCTACGACAGGGCTGCCGGTACTGGCAGTTTCCTGTTCGAGAACCGCCCGGAGCTGTCCCGGTACGAGCTGGCCGCCATGGAGCCGTTCTCGTTCACCGCCCGGGACGGCCTGGAGGTCCACGGCTATGTGACGTTCCCGCCTGGTGAGGGACGGTCGGGACTGCCTGCGGTGCTGAACGTGCACGGCGGCCCGTGGGTGCGCGACGCCTGGGGGTTCGACCCGGTCGCCCAGTGGCTGGCCAACCGCGGATATCTGTGCGTGCAGGTGAACTACCGCGGCTCGACCGGCTACGGCAAGGCGTTCGTCAACGCGGGCGACCGGGAGTGGGGCGGCAAGATGCAGGACGATCTGTCCGATGCCGTCGCCTTCGTCATCGCGCAGGGCTGGGCTGACCCAGCGCGCGTCGCCATCATGGGCGGTTCGTACGGTGGCTATGCCTCGCTGGCTGGTGCCGCGTTCACCCCGGATCTGTATGCCTGTGCGGTCGACATCGTCGGCCCCTCGAACCTGAAGACGCTGATCGAGACCATCCCGCCGTACTGGGCGCCGATGGTCGCCCAGTTCCACCGCCGGGTCGGCGACCCTTCGAAGGAAGCGGACTTCCTGTGGTCGCGCTCCCCGTTGTCGCGGGCGGGCGACATCCGAATCCCGCTGCTGATCGCCCAGGGCGCGAATGACCCGCGGGTGAAGCAGGCCGAGTCCGAGCAGATCGTCGCCGCGCTGAAGGAAGCCGGGATCGACTACGAGTACATGCTGTTCCCCGACGAGGGTCACGGCTTCGCCAAGCCCGAGAACCGCCTGCGGTTCTACGCCGCCGCCGAGCGCTTCCTGGCCCGCCACCTAGGCGGCCGCGCCGAAGAGTGAAACCGTCAGGTGGTTTCCGATTGCAGGATCGGGGACACCGGCCTGCGGGCGCCGGCGCGGGCTGGGATGGCCGCGAGCACGGCGATCGCGACAAGGGTGCCGAGCAGCGCAGCGGCCAGCCACCAGACAGGCGGGACTACCAGGTGCACCCCGTGCGCGGCTGCCGCGAACAGCCCGATGCCCAGCGGGATGCCAAGCAGCACGCCCGGCACGGCTGGCAGCGTCTGCGCGGCGGCTATACCTGCGGTGACCTGGTCGGGCGTTGCGCCGAGCGCGCGAGCCAGCGCCGAGGAGCGCCGGGCGTCCAGCACGGTGGTCCACGCCGCGCAGATCGCGTTGAGGACCGCGAGCGAGACAAGCACCACGGTGAGGACGGTGAGCATGTGCTCATCGGTGTCGATCATCGGGTTGCCGAGGCCGTTCGACAACTCAGCCGTCTTCACGTGGAGAGTGGCGTGGAAGGCCAGCACGGCAATGATGCCAGTGGCGGCAACGGCCACACTGGCCATGCTGAGAGCCGCGCGGCGCGGCCGACGGGCTATCAGCCGCGTCCCGAGCAGCAGCGGCACCGGGAGCCGGCGTGAGAGGCGGATCAGGGAGCCGTGCCGGCGCGGCCCGCGGGCGGTGTCGGCCAGCGCGCTGACCGTGCTGGTTCCGGCCGCGCGCATGGCCGGCACCAGCGTCGAGGCCAGCGCCACGACCAGGGCGGTGGCTGCCACAAGGCCGACGATGGACAGGCTGAACGCCGGCGCGCCTGCGGTGCCGAGCATGGCCGCACCGGGACTGGTGATCAGCGGGGCAGCCAGCCACCCGATCGCCAGCCCGGCCGCGGCCGAGGCCAGGGCCAGCACCAGGTTCTCGGCTAGCAGCACGACCGCGACCGTGCCCGGACTGCTGCCGACGGCCTTCAGCAGCCCAACCCGGCGGGTGCGCTCGGCCATCCGCCCGCCGGCCAGCACGGCCACGCTGGCGATCGCCAGCAGCCCGGCCAGCCAGGCGGCGACCGACAGTATGGTCTGCTCGGTCTGTATCTCCAGGCTGTACCCGGTCTGCAGGGCCTGCCACGGCAGGATCGGCGAGTTACCTAGTGGAAGCTGGTGCGCAGCCGCGAAGGCCGGGGCCGTGACCGGATCCTTCAGGTCCAGGTTGAGCACATAGGACAGCTGGACCTGCGCCGAGGCCAGCGAGCGGGCAGCCGGCTCGGTGACCCAGGCCAGCCCGGGATGGAACGTGTTCGGGCCCGGCAGGTCAAGGAGGCAGCCGTACGCGGGGCCACACATGTTCGGGTACGGCACGACGGCTGCGGTGACGGCGATCCCCACGACACGGAAGGAGCGGCCATCCAGCGTCACCCGGTCGCCGACGCCGACGCCGAGCGCCTCGGCGAACGTGCGCTCGAGCACGATCCCGCCGGGGCGCACCCAGGTGCCCGCGAGCACCTTCGGCTGGTCGATCGCCGCGGGCGTCTCGGTCCGCCCCTCAGCCGCCACGCCCGCGGTCAGGCCGCGGACCCGCAGCACAGCGGAGGCGACCGGGTAGGGGCCGCTGGAGCCGGTGACGCCGGGCGCGTGGGCGAGTGCCCTGGCCGCGCTGGCGGTCTGGGCCTGGTTGAGGCCAGATTCCCCGGAGAACAGGGCCACCACGTCCGGGCCGTTCGTCGCGGCCCGGGTCTGCTGGTATGGCTGGCTGGTGACACCATGCAGCACAAGCCCCAGGGTCAACGTGGCGGTGGCGGCGGTGATCGCCAGCACCAGCAGCAGCGCCGGGCCGGGCCGGCGCCGCAGGTCGCGGCCGACCAGGCGGCCGATAAGCAGGATCTTGCTCATGGCCTTAACACCTCGCTCTCGCACATCTCGGCCAGCTTGGCGGCGAAGCGGCCGAGGTGCGGATCGAAGAGGGCCGGATCGGCTGACTCCAGATCGGCCGCTGTCCACCAGCGTCCACCGACGAACTCCCTGGGGTCGAGCCGGATCGGTGATCGCGCGTTTCCCGAGATCACGTACCACAAGCTCACACCCGTGTGGCTGTTGATGGAGCCGGCCGTGCGGGTCACGGTCACGAACGCTGGCAAGGCGCCGACGATCGAGAAGTCGGCTTCGATGCTGAGCTCTTCAATCACCTCACGCCGGACTGTGTCGGCCGGGTCTTCGCCCGGCTCGACGTGGCCGCCTGGCGGCAGGCACAGCCCCGCTTGCCGGTGATCTACCAGGAACATGCTCAGGTCATGCGGGTCCATCAGGACGGCATACGAGACCAGGTGCTTGGGCGGCGTCGGCATGAGCCACTTTCTATCCTCTGGGTCTGACAACCTTGCCGCCAGACGTGCGAGAAAGGCAGAGCCATGGCCACAGTGCTGATCGGCGGCCTGCTCGGCCTCATCGGGACTTTGCTCGGAGCAGGGCTGACGACATGGACAGCGCGCCAGACAGCTGCGCGTTCCGAACGCCATGCCCTGCGGGAAGCCCGGCGTCAGGAGTTCCGCGCCGCTGTTATTCGCTTCGCCACAACACTGCTGACATATCGTCTTGCCGAAATGGACCGGTGGCACGCCCGGCATCGCCAGCCGGAAGACAGGAAAACCGCCGCCGCGGAGGCCTATCGCACCAGAGCCATGACGTGGGACGCCTACTACCAGCTTGAGCTTTCCACGGACAACAGTGAAGTGAGACGTCTGGCCCAGCGCGCACTTGACCGCGCCCGCAGCATCAAAGAACCAGACTCACAGGACGAGATGAACCGCCGCGCGGACCAGGTACAAGAAGATCTAGCCGAGATGATCTCCCTCGCCCGCATGGCCGCGGCAGGCTACAAGGTCGACCTGCCTGAGCAGCTGATCGCACCAGATGACTGAGCCGTCTCCGGTGACCGGTCAGCCCGGATTCGGTGCTCCCTGAGGTGGTGGGACCAGCCCAGCGTTTGGCGAGATCGCGGCAACACGGTGGCTGATCTCCTCGAGCAGGGCCATCTGCTGCGACATGGTTACCTGCAGATCGTGCACCTGCTTGGTCAGCTCTGTGTTCTCCGCGATTGCGTCCTTCAGCTCTCGCTCGATTGCGACGTCCCGCTCCACGCCCGCGCGGATGTGCGCTAGCAGAACGGTCAGCGCGTCCTGGGCCCGGTTAGACGCGGCCGCGACGAGGAAGCCGATGAAGAGCTCGGCAACCGTCGTGATCAGGTTGAGCGGGAAGTTGTAGCCCGTCGAGGTGAACCACGCCGGCAGCCAGGTGCCAGACGCGAGATGCGGCCCGCCCAGGGCGAAGACCAGTGTCCACAGCCCCACAAGCACGAACCAGAAGACGATGTTGGCGGGTCGGCCCATCGCTTCGGAGACCCAGTTCGCGAACTTCAGGAAAAGCCCGGGGGGCTTCTCGATCGTGGTTGGCTGGGCCGGATCTATGGTCGTATTCGGCGTAGTGATTGCCGTGCCGGAAGCGGTCAAGGTCCCTCCCTGTGATGTCCACGCAATAGTTGCGCATCTGGCCGGGGATGACCGCATCAAGGATCGCGGGGGGAGATCCTTTCGGATCTTCCCCCCGCGATCAAGGGATCTATCCGGGCATGGGCTGAACGCCTGCCAGGTCCTCGCGCTTCACCCTGATCACGAAGATGGCCACGATCAGGGCCAGGATCATGATCCCGGCCGAGACCTCGAAGCCGCGGGAGAACCCAGTAGCCAGCGCGTGGTCGTAGAGACCGGCCTGGGCCGCCTTGGCCTGGGCGGCGGTCAGGTGCAGCGGGTGGCCCGCCTTGGCGGCTGCGGCCTTCGCCGCGGCGGCGGAGTTCCGCAGGGTGCTGGCGACGACGGTCCAGGCCACAGTGCCGAGGATCGCCAGGCCGATGGAGCCGCCGACCTGCTGGCCCACGTTGGGCAGGCTGGAGGCCAGGCCGGCGTCCTTGTCTTCCACCTTGGCCAGGGCGACCAGGGTGGCTGGCATGAAGGCCAGGCCGAGGCCGGCCGCGGTCACCAGCATGGGGCCAAGCAGGCCGTTGGTGTAGGTGCTGTGCTCGGTGATCCGCGACAGCCAGAACATCCCGCCGACCGAGATCGCGGCCGCCGCTATCAGCAGCGGCTTGGCGCCGATGCGCGGGACCAGCTGGGTGCTGACACCCGCCATGGCCATGATCACCGCCACCATCGGCAGGTAGGAGATGCCGGTCTTCAGCGCGCTGTAGCCCCACACGTGCTCCACGAACAGGGTCAGGAAGAAGAACATGCCGAACATCGCTGTCCCGATGCACAGCATGATCAGGTTCGCGCCGGTCCGGTCCCTGGCGCGGAAGATCCGCAGTGGCATCAGGGCGTCTTTACTCCACGCCTCGACAAAGACGAACGCCGCGAGGAGCGCGGCTGCTGCCGACAGCGAGACGAGCACCTTGGGATCGGTCCAGTGCGAGTTGCCACTGGAGTCGGGGCCCGCGCTGGACAGGCCGTAGACCAGGGCGGCCAGCCCGAGGGTGCCGGTGATCGCGCCGGGGAGGTCGAACCGGCCGGTGTGGCGCCGTGATTCGGTAAGCGCCCGTGGCGCGATCAGGGCCGTGACCAGGCCGATCGGCACGTTGACGAACAGCACCCAGCGCCAGGACGCATAAGTGGTCAGCAGGCCGCCTGCGAGCAGGCCGACAGCGGCGCCGCCGATGCTCATAGCGGCGTACACGCCCATCGCCCGGTTGCGCGGCGGCCCCTCAGGGAAGTTCGTGGTGACCAGTGACAGGGCTGTCGGTGCGACGATCGCGCCGCCGACGCCCTGCAGGGCGCGCGCGCCGATCAGCCATGCCTGGGAGGTGGCGAACCCGCCGAGCAGCGACGCGACCGAGAACAGGATGATCCCGGCGATGAACACGCGCCGGCGGCCGAGGATGTCGCCGGCCCGGCCGCCGAGCAGCAGCAGCCCGCCGAAGGTCAGCGCATACGCGTTGACGATCCACTCCAGGCTGGAGCCGCTGAAGCCGAGCGCTGACTGGATGTGCGGCAGGGCGACGTTCACGATCGTCGCATCGAGAACGACCATGAGCTGAGCCGTCGCGATGACGACAAGGGCCAGGCCGAGGCGGCGGTTCTGGCCTCCGACTGGCTGGCCGTCCTGGGCGCCACCCGCGCCGGGGACAGGCAGCCGCCCGGCTTGTGGCTGTGCGGTGGACATGCACACTCCTTGCTGAAGGACGCGACAGTCTGGCCTCGCGGCGGCATGCCGCGACGCTGACAGTCATGGGATTCAGGATTGGATGCGGCAGCTGTGCCGGGGCTGGCACCCGGGCCACCACCGCTGCTGGCCGTTTCCCGGCCTCAGGCTGGCGGCCCGCGCAGGACCAAGGCGAAGGTCAGCCTCCGGGCTCCGCGGTAATCAGGGTCTCGCTCACCTCCCCCGCCAGCTGCCCCCCCGTAGATGGCGGGGTTGTTACCTGATCTGCACCATCGCCGGCCCCGTCACCGGCGGTGTCGGAGGTGCGGATCATCTTGCGGATCAGTGTCAGCAGGCATGTGCGCTCGTCATCCGAGAACTCGCGCCACGGCACGGCCGCCATGAGCTCGCCAAGCACCTGGTCCCGCATCCTCATACCCACCGAGGTGAGCACCAGGTTCTTGATACGGCGATCGGCCGTGCCAGGCTCTCGCGTGGCCAGCCCCTGTTTTTCCAGCTTGTCGGCGATCGTGGTAACGAACGAGGGATCGCAGTGCATCTTGCGACCGAGATCCCGCATAGCCATCGGGGCTCCGAGCAGGTGCAGAGCCTTGAGGCAGAAGCCCGGAACGCCGAGCCGGCGCGCGATCCGCTCGCCCGTGGCCAGCAGTGACTCCGAGAGCTCCCCCATGGCGTCGAGGATCTCCGAGTCCAGCTGATCGGACCTCGACCGGATCTCCACGTCACCTCCGCTGCGAACCCGCGGGCCGGGTGCCCCGGGCAGAACCTGAACTACTGAAAGGTTTAGTAACTCAACCTTAGCCTCAGTAGTCTGATTGAGTCAATCTTTCAGTAACTCAAGCATTCGGAGTGTCAAGCGGGCGTGTCGCAGTTCCCGGTGGCCGCGAAGTTGGCCCGGCCCTGCTCAAGGGTCATCTGGTTCGCCGGGGAGTAGCCGCCGGCGCCCGTGCCGTCTTGGTGCCAGCCGCATTCGCGGCAGATCACGTCCGACGTGCCTTTGGGTATCGTCCGCAGCCGACAACACGCGCACCGCCCGAGAGGCCGCCTGCTTCGCGTTGGCACCGCGACAGTCAAGCTAGGAGACCCTTAAATGTCAAAGCCGGCCGGATCCGTGGCAACCCAAACACGCGTTCATGGCGGCGGCGCCGGTACCGCGCGCGATCAAGCTGCATGGATGGGCCCTCGAGGTTGTCAGGGCGACACCTAACTTCCAACGATCATGCTGCGGCGGTGTGGCAGGGCCCAAGACGCGGCTGGAACATCGGGCGGCCTCGCCGGAGCGCCTGCTGCGGCCAGCGCTGCGGCCGGGTCAAGCGTTCGCCGGGGCGGCCAGCGTCCGGATCGCGGCCGGGATCGCGCCGACCAGGTCCGAGGCGCCGATGGGCGCGCCCGTCGCCGACCTCGGCCCGGCGTACGTGACGCCATCGGCGGCTAGACGGGCGGCGATGCCGTGCAGGTAGGCGGCTGTGGCCGCGGCCTGGGCTGGCGCGAGGCCCTGGGCAAGCATGGCGCCGGCCAGGCCGGACAGAACGTCCCCCGATCCGGCCGTCGCCAGCCAGGGTGTCCCGGTCGGGTTGACCAGGACCGGCTGCCCGTCGCCACCAGGCGAGGCGATCACCGTGGTCGAACCCTTCAGCAGCACCGTGCAGCCAAGCTCAGCCGCCGCCTGGGTCGCGAACCGCAGGCGGTGCGCCTCGATGTCAGCGCGGTCCGCGCCGAGCAGCCGCGAAAGCTCGCCGGCGTGCGGGGTGATCAGCGTCGGCGCGCTGCGCTGCAGCAGGCCGCGGTTCTCGGCCAGCAGCGTGATCCCGTCGGCGTCGACCAGCACCGGGACATCGGTCATAAGCACCGCCTGCAGCAGGCCCGCTGAGGCCTCGCCGGTGCCCATTCCCGGGCCGGCGACCCACGCCTGGACCCGGCCGGCCACGTCAATGATCCGCTCGCCGGTCCGTGCCGCGTCTACAGTGCCCGGAGCGTCCGTCGTCGTGATAACCACCTCGGGCCAGGACTGCCGGACGATGGCGGCCGCCGCATCGGCGGTCACAAGCCGCACCATCCCGGCGCCGCCGTGTACGGCGCCGCCGGTGGACAGGACCGCGGCGCCGGTGAACCGGTCGCTGCCGGCTGCGAGGCCAAGTACCCCGCGGCGGTACTTGTCGGACTCCTGGTCCGGATGGGGCAGCCAGGCGGCGATGTCGGCGGCCTGGGCGGCCACGACGTCGGGCGGGCCGAGATGCGGGCCCAGGCCGATGTCCACGAGTTCTGTGACGCCGCAGTAGGTGCGGCCGGGGTCGATCAGCAGTCCGGGCTTCCAGGTCCCGAACGTGACGGTCACGTCGGCGTGGATCGCGGCGCCTGCCACCTCGCCGGTGTCAGCGTCTATGCCGCTGGGCAGGTCGACAGCAACCACCAGCGCCTCAGCCTGATCGGCCGCCGCGGCCAGCGAAGCTGCCGGCTCCCTGAGGCCGCCGTGGCCGCCGATGCCAAGCAGTCCGTCAATGATCAGGTCGGCCGCTTCGATCGCCTGGCCCGGGCCTGAGCCGTCGGGCGCGGTCAGCCGCCCCCCGGCGGCGCGCAGCGCGGCCGCGCCGCCTTCGTGCACCCGGGAGCCCGCAGCGACCGCCGTGACGCTGGCGCCGCGTGCGGCCAGCAGCGCCGCCGCGTACAGCGCATCGCCGCCGTTGTCCCCGGTTCCGGCGAGCACGACGACCCGCGAGCCGTACACCCCGCCCGCGC
>Ga0335074_10003316_pt1 | contig 21936 bp, 21 predicted proteins | sample Lox_Sample_23_FD_206715 | JGI IMG/M metagenome (GOLD analysis project Ga0335074, IMG submission 206715) | Soil microbial communities from Loxahatchee National Wildlife Refuge, Florida, United States - Lox_Sample_2.3 | ecosystem: Environmental > Terrestrial > Soil > Wetlands | place: USA... | reverse complement strand
AGGAGCGAGTCGTCGAGATCAACCGGGTGGCCAAGGTCGTCAAGGGCGGCCGCCGGTTCTCGTTCACCGCGCTGGTCGTCGTCGGCGACGAGCGAGAAATCGTCGGAGTCGGGTACGGCAAGGCCAACGAAGTCCCGGTCGCCATCCAGAAGGGTGTCGAGCGGGCCAAGAAGAACCTCTACCGCGTGCCCAAGCACGGCTCCACCATCACCCATCAGACGACCGGCATCTTCGGGGCCGGGCGGGTATTCCTCAAGCCGGCCGCCCCGGGTACCGGGGTCATCGCCGGCGGTGGCGTCCGCGCCGTGCTCGAGCTCGCCGGGATCCACGACATCCTCTCGAAGTCATTGGGTTCGCAGAATCCGATCAACCTGGTGAAGGCGACGATGGCCGGGCTGGAGTCGTTGCGCACGCCGGCTGAGGTAGCGGAGTTGCGGGGGCTGTCGATCAACGCCGTCCTGGGCCTCACGTCCTCAGAGGAGGCCCCTTCGGCGGCATCCGCTAATGGTGGGGACGGAGCGGGTGAAGGGTCCGGGGCGACGCGAGTTGCCGGCGAAGGGACCTCATCTGAGGATGCTCCCGCCGTCGCTTTGTCCGACGAGCCTGAGGCTGAGCTTGCTCCGGCTGAGGGCGGGGCTAATGATTCTTCGGGGATCGGGGATCCGGCTGACGCGTCTGCTCCTGAGGTTTCCGAGTGATGAGTGCTCTTAAGGTCACGCAGCGGAGGTCGCGGAACGGGTGTGACAAGCGGCAGCTCGACACGCTGCGCTCGCTCGGGCTGCGGCGGATCGGGCAGACGGTTGAGGTCAACGACACGCCGCAGATCCGTGGAATGCTCCACAAGGTGCGCCACCTCGTCGAGGTGAGCGAGTGATGGCTGAGCCGGAGGAGCGCGAAGAGCGCATCGGTCTGCACAACCTGAAGCCGGCCCCTGGGTCGCGGCGGCCGCGCAAGCGCGTGGGCCGTGGCGAGGGCTCGGGAACCGGCAAGACCGCCGGCCGGGGCCAGAAGGGCTACGGCTCGCGTTCGGGCTCCAAGCACCGTGCCCGCTTCGAGGGTGGGCAGATGCCGATCCACATGCGGATGCGCAAGCTGCGCGGTCCGCACATGAAGAAGTCGATGCCGTTCGAGCAGTTCCGCACCCACACGCAGGCCGTGAACCTGCTCGAGCTCGAGGCGCGCTTCGAATCCGGGGCGTCGGTCACGCTCGAGGCGCTCAAGGGCAAGGGTCTGGCCAACCGGAAGAACGTTCCGGTCAAGGTGCTCGCCAAGGGCGAGATCACGAAGCCGCTCACGGTTCACGCCCACGCCTTCAGCCGCGCGGCGCGCGAGAAGATCGAGGCGGCGGGCGGCACCTGCCAGCTGATCGAGACCTCTGGCACCGCCCAGCTCGCCGCGCCCGCCGAGAGCACCGCGTCCGAGACGTGAGCGCGGCGCGATGATCTCGACGATCCTGGGTGCCTTTCGGGTCGCGGACATCCGCAAGAAGGTCCTCTTCACGGCGCTGATCCTCGCCCTCTACCGGCTCGGCACGCACATCCCCGCGCCCGGCATCAACTCCGCGGCCGTCCAGGCCATCCAGAAGAACTTCGGCGGCAACAGCATCCTCGGCCTGCTCAACCTGTTCTCGGGTGGCGGTCTGGGCCGGATCGCGCTGTTCGCGCTGGGGATCATGCCCTACATCACCGCCTCGATCATCCTGCAGCTGCTGCAGGTCGTGGTGCCCTCGCTGGAGAAGCTCTCGAAGGAGGGCGAGGTCGGTCAGGCGCGGATCACCCAGTACACCCGCTACCTCACCGTGGGCTTGGCTTTCGCCCAGTCGATCGGCTACGTGTTCCTGTTCAAGAGCTTCGAGAGCTCGGCCGGCGTCACCCTGATCAACGACTTCAACCTGGCCAAGGTCTTCCTGATCGTCATCTCGCTGACGGCCGGCACCGTCCTTCTGATGTGGATGGGCGAGCTGATCACCCAGCGCGGCATCGGGAACGGCATCTCGCTCCTGATCTTCGCCTCGATCGTCTCCCGCATCCCCAGCGGCATCAGCGCCTGGTGGTCGAACCCGAGCCAGGTGTTCCGGGTGATCATGCCCTTCATCGTGTTCGGCGTCGTCGCGGCCGTGGTGTTCGTTCAGGAGGGGCAGCGCCGGATCCCGGTCCAGTACGCCAAGCGGGTGATCGGGCGACGGATGACCTCGGGTGGCCAGACCTACCTGCCGCTGCGCGTCAACATGGCCGGCGTCATTCCCGTCATCTTCGCCGCCAGCGTGATGGCGATTCCGCCGACGGTCGGCCAGCTCATCGGACAGAACCGCACCGGATTCGGGACCGACCTCTACAACTTCTTCGCGCCCGGCGGGTGGCACTACGTCGTCGGCGAGTGCATGCTGATCATCGTCTTCACCTACTTCTACACCGCGGTCACGTTCAACCCGGTCGACCAGGCGGACAGCCTCAAGAAGTACGGCGGGTTCATACCCGGGGTGCGACCAGGGCGGCCCACGGCCGAGTTCCTCGACCGCATCCTTGCTCGCCTGACGCTGCCGGGTGCGTTGTTCCTGGCCGCCATCGCCGCGCTGCCGACGGTCCTGATCAGCCAGACTGGCGCCAACTTCGCCTTCGGCGGCACCTCGATCCTGATCGTCATCGGCGTCGCGCTCGACACGATGAAGCAGCTCGAGGCGCAGCTGATGATGCGCAACTACGAGGGCTTCTTGAAGTAGCTGCCTCTGTTGGCGCGAGCAGTCGTCCGCCTGCGCCCGCCCACGCCCGCGAGCGGTCGCACCCGGCGTCGCGGGCGGTGGATCAAGAGCCGCCTGCAACCGGCCTTTCATCCACAGCGCCATTTCGAAGGGTTACCGAAGAGTTTCAGTGTTAGCGCCGTGTTAGGTGCTAACCAGAACACAAACTTGACGCGGGCGTGCTAACTCAGGGGGATGCCCTCGCCCGCTGGCCCCGCGATCGCTACCGCCTCGCCCGCCCCGCCCGCCGCCGTCGCCCCCGCCGCCGTCGCCCCCGCCACTGCGGCACCCCTGCGGCGTCTCGGTCGCCGGCCCGTACTCGACGGCCTGCGCGGGGTCGCGATCCTGCTCGTGATGCTGATGCACACCGGCCTCCTGGCCAAAGGCTGGATCGGCGTCGACGTGTTCTTCGGCCTGTCCGGCTTCCTGATCACGACGCTCCTGTACGAGGAGTGGGATCGCACCGGGGAGATCTCGCTGCGCCGCTTCTACGAGCGCCGCGCGCGCCGGCTGCTTCCCGCACTCGCGCTGCTCGTGGGGGCGGTCGCGCTCCTCTACATCGTGCTTCACCCGTTCACGGGCTGGACGCTCGGGCCTCGGGTGCTGACGACCCTGCTGTTTGCCAACAACTGGGTAGCCACGTTCAACCATCCCGCCGCCACGGGCGTCCTCAGCCCGACCTGGTCGCTGGCCATGGAGGACCAGTTCTACCTGCTCTGGCCGGGGCTGCTGATGCTCATGCTGCGGCGGCGGATGCGACCCGGCGCGGTTCTCGGCGTGCTGGCGGTGACGATCGTCGCTCTGGTCGCGGTGGTGCCCAGCCTGGAGCGCGTCATCCCGTCCTACGACCTCTACTACTCGCCGCCTGACCGCGCGGCCGAGCTGTTGATCGGCTGCGCCGCCGCGATCATCTGGCGCCACCGCTTCGTTCCGCGAGCCCTGACCTGGCCGACCACGCCATGGATCCTCACTGCAGCATTCGTTGCCCTGCTATTAACCGGCCAAGTCCCCAATGTATGGGTCTACATGGGCGCCGTGCTGCTCGCCGTGCCCGTGATGCTCCACCTGATCATGCGGGAGCGCAGCCTGCTGGCCCGCCTGATCGGATGCCGTTTCCTGCGCTACGTGGGCCGGATCAGCTACGGGCTGTACCTGAGCAACCTGCTCGTGCACAACCTGCTCGTCCACTACCTCCCTGGCTGCTCGATCGGCGTCTACGCGGCGCTGACGTTCGCCGGCGCCTTCCTTGCCGCCGCCGCATCGTGGCACCTCCTGGAGGCGCGAATCCTCGCCCGCGGTCGCATGCCGGACAAGCCTGCCCCCAGGCAGGTTCCGCGCCGTCCGCGGCTCCAGCCTGCCCGATAGTATCGACGCCCTATGTCCGAGCTGAACCTGATCCTGATCGGGCCGCCCGGCGCTGGAAAGGGAACCCAGGCCGGCCGTCTCACGGAGGACTTCCGGCTGCCGTTCATCTCGACTGGCGACATGCTCCGGACCAACGTCAAGGAAGGTACGGAGCTCGGGAAGAAGGCCAAGGAGTACATGGACTCCGGCCAGCTGGTGCCCGACGATCTGATCGTGGCGATGGCCGCCGAGCGCCTGCGGGAGAGCGACGCCCAGGACGGCTTCATCCTCGACGGTTTCCCCCGCACCGTCGCGCAGGCTGAGGCGCTTGACCAGGAGCTGAGCTCCCAGGGACGGCGGGTGACCGCGGCTCTGCTCCTCGACGTGCCGACCGAGCATGTCGTGCGGCGCATCTCAGGGCGGCGCGTGTGCGTGAAATCCGGCCACAACTACCACGTTGACTTCGATCCCCCCAAGACGGAGGGGGTCTGCGACCAGGATGGCTCGCGGCTGGTCCAGCGCGACGACGACAAGCCTGAGGTCGTCCTCAAACGTCTCGAGGTCTACGATAATCAGACGGCTCCGCTGATCGACTACTACGACAGCCGCGGCCTGCTGCGGCGCATCGATGGGACCCGGAGCCCCGCCGACGTCCACGACCACATCCGCGCGGTCATCGCCACTCTCCGGATGGAAGACGACGTCTAGGACCTCGCTTCGCGTGGGAGACGGATGGCAGCCCCGATGATCATCAAGAAGAGCCCTGAGGAGATCGAGCGGATGGCCGCCGCCGGCGCCATCCTGGTCAAGACGATGAACCTGCTGGCCGGCAAGATCCGGCCCGGCGTCACGACGGCCGAGCTCGACCGCGCGGCCGAGAAGTTCATCCTCTCCCAGGGCGCCGAGCCCGCCTTCAAGGGCTATCGGGGCTTCCCCGGCTCGATCTGCGCGTCGCCCAACTCGATGATCGTCCACGGCATCCCCGGCCCCTACAAGCTCGGGCGCGGCGACCTCATCTCGATCGACATCGGCGTCGTCCTGGACGGGTGGGTGGCCGACGCGGCCCGGACCTTCCCCGTCGGCCCGGTGACGCCGGTGGCCCGCAAGCTGCTCACGACCACCGAGGAGTCCCTCCATCTCGCCGCGGAGCAGTGCCGGCCGGGCAACCGCCTCGGCGACGTCTCGAGCGCCGTCCAGCGCCACGTGGAGGCCGCCGGGTTCTCGATCGTTCGGACCCTGGTCGGTCACGGCATCGGCCGGGACATGCATGAGGATCCGCAGGTGCCCAACTACGGCAAGCCCGGCACCGGGGTCCTGCTGGAGGAGGGCATGGTCCTGGCGGTCGAGCCGATGGTGACCGTTGGGCGCCATACCGTCCGGATGGGCCAGGACCACTGGTCGATCTTCTCCGAGGACGGCTCGCTGGCTGCCCACTTCGAGTTCACCATCGCCATCACGGCCGACGGCCCCCGGAACCTGACGCCCTGGCACGAGGCCTCCAACGGCCGTGCCGCCGCCTGAATCCGGCGTTCGCGGGCTGCCGGGCCGCCGACGCGTGGGTCAGCCGTGCGTGGGCGAGTACGTCAGCGCGTAGGCATAGGTGCGGGTGCTGGTCTCGACGCCCAGGACGGTAACGGTGCCGGCCACTGCCGCCGCCTGCCCGGCATCGGCTTGGGCCGAGCCCGTGAAGCGGCACCGGAGTGGATAGCCGGTCAGGCTCGGGCAGGTCACTTTCGCCTGCTTGATCGTCGGGTGGTCACGGACGATGGCCTCCTCGAGGTTGACGTCGATCACCGGTGAGCCGACCGGCTTGAACGACACGCTACGGGTGACGCACAGGCCCTGCCCCTGAGGGCAGCCAGTCGCCGGGGCCGAATTCGCGTTGGCGGCAGAGGTGGTGGAGGACGCTCCGGCCGCGCTGGCGGCGTGGCTGGCGCCGCCACAGCCACCCAGCAGCAAGGGCCAGAGCATCAGGGGGGCGAGCAGCGTCGGCGCCATGGCCAGCCGCTTGCCGGTGGGCTTGGATCTCATGGGCGACCGGGGAGATGGCGTCGACCCCGGGGGTCGGATCCGAGGATCCGACCCCCATCCTTGCCGGTGAAGGCTTCGGTCGACAACCGGTCCCTGCTAGGAGATCGCGCCTGTGGTCAGGCAGCCGGAGGTGGTGACGAGTCCGCTCGTGCTCGACACGTCGACGTCACCCACCGTGCCCGTCGCGCCCTCGCTACCGTTGATGAACGCTGACGTGAACGTGACGGACTTGTCAGCGGCCGTCAGGGTCACCGGCGCGGCGGCGCCGGTCGATGTCGTGGCCGTGGCTGGATCCAGCGTGTACCCGCCGCCGTCCCCGTCCAGTGAGTACGCGAGCTGCACGTTCTCCGTCGGGTTGATCAGCTCGACCGGGCCGCAGGCACCCGCCGAGGTGTTGGCCTCGCCAATCGTGATGCCGCCCACGGTCACGCTGAAGACGGTGTTGTCACCGCTGACCAGGCTGTTGAACGACGTTCCCCCGGCTCCAGCGGGACCGGCCGGGCCGGCCGGGCCGGCGGGCCCAGTCGGGCCGGCGGGACCGCGCGCTCCCGTGTAGCCCCGATAACCCCGTGGCCCCCGTGGACCCCTCGTGCCGGCGGCGGCGGCGTGGGCCAGGACGTCGGCTTTGGCGGAAACCGTGGTGGCGACCAGGCCGATCGCCCCGCCTGCGATCAATGAACTCGTGCCCAGCGCGAGGATCATCTTCTTCATGAATCTCTCCTAACTGTTCGACTCAGAACCTACGTTGGCTCTCGATCTCGATGGTCTGTACTTCGAGCCGGTCCCGTGGTCTGGATGTCGCGGCTATCGAATCAGTGAGACAACCTCCCGCTGCCGGATTCTTGACGCCTCCTAGCCACCTACAACGTCGGAGATCCACCCAAAGTCGCGGTATCGATCAGGTTTCCACGGTCTGGTGCCCCTGAAACATCGCTGCTTCGGTCGCCCTGTAGCCGAGCCCCAGCATGTTGCTAGTATCAGCGGATGCGCCTGCAGTGCGGTTATTCGCGCTGCTCGCCGCCCCACGCCTGGTAGCGGCGACCGTACCGGTCGCCAGAGCCGGGGGTGGGCTTCAGCCGAAAACACTCAGGACGAGAGCGAAGCGACGTGAAAGTACGACCGTCGGTCAAGCCGATGTGCGAAAAGTGCAAAATCATCCGCCGGAATGGCCGCGTGTTGGTGATCTGCCCGAACCCGCGCCACAAGCAGCGGCAGGGCTAGGGCATGGCGCGCATCTCGGGAGTCAACATCCCGCTCAACAAGCGGGTCGAGATCGGCCTTACCTATATCTACGGCATTGGCCGGCCGATGTCCAACAAGCTGCTGGCCGAAGCCGGAATCGAGCCGGATCGCAAGGTTCGCGACCTGACCGAGGAGGAGGTCGTCAAGCTGCGCGACCTGATCGACGCTTCGATGACCGTCGAGGGCGACCTCCGGCGCGAGCGCTCTCAGAACATCAAGCGGCTGCAGGAGATCGGCTGCTACCGAGGCCTGCGCCACCGTCGCGGCCTGCCGGTGCATGGCCAGAACACCAAGACCAACGCGCGCACGCGCAAGGGCCCGAAGCGCATGCAGGTGGCCGGCAAGAAGAAAGCAGGTAAGAAGTAGCCATATGAGTCCTGCTCCACGTAGGCCACAGCGCGGTCGCCGCCGGGTTCGCAAGAACATCCCGATCGGCCAGGCCCACATCAAGACCTCTTTCAACAACACGATCGTCTCGCTCACCGACCGCGAAGGCAATGTGATCGCCTGGGAGTCCGCCGGCGGCGCCGGGTTCAAGGGCTCCCGCAAGTCGACGCCATTCGCCGCCCAGGTGACGGCCGACGCTGCCGCCCGCAAGGGTATCGAGCACGGTCTGCAGAAGGTCGAGGTGTTCGTGAAGGGCCCCGGGTCGGGACGCGAAACGGCGATTCGCTCGCTGCAGGCGGCCGGACTCGAGGTGACGGGAGTCAAGGACGTCACGCCGCAGGCGCACAACGGCTGCCGTCCACGCAAGCGGAGGCGCGTCTAGTCATGGCCAGAGACACCGGACCCCAGTGCAAGCAGTGCCGCCGGGAGGGGCAGAAGCTGTTCCTCAAGGGCGAGCGCTGCCTAACCGACAAGTGCGGCGTCGAGCGCCGCTCCTACCCACCGGGCGAGCACGGCCGCGGGCGCCAGAAGCAGAGCGAGTACCGCGTTCAGTTGCGTGAAAAGCAGAAGGCCAAGCGCTACTACGGCGTGCTGGAGAAGCAGTTCCGGATCTATTACGACAAGGCCTCCCGCCAGGGTGGAATCACCGGCGAGAACCTGCTTCGGATGCTCGAGTGCCGCTTCGACAACGTGCTTGTCCGGCTCGGCTTCGCGGCATCACGCCGTCAGGCGCGCCAGCTGATCCTGCACGGTCACTGGACGGTGAACGGCCGGCGGGTGAACATCCCCAGCTATCAGTTGCGGGACAACGACGTGATCGCCATCCACGCGCGCTCGACGGCCGGCCAAGTGATCCGCGACGCGACCGAGCTGACCGGGCAGGTACCGGCCTGGCTCCAGGCCGACCACGATTCGCTCACGGCGAAGGTGCTGCGCAAGCCGGAGCGGCGGGAGATCGCCGCGCCCGTGCAGGAGCAGCTCATCGTCGAGCTGTACTCCAAGTAGAAAGAGATCCCCCCGCCGCGCCCGGGTGCGCCGGCGGCCTGACCCGCCGCCTCAGGGGCGGCGCTCGAACCCACGACGTTAGGACCCAGATGCTTGACTTCCAAGTCCCCCGAATCTCCAACGAGTCCGTAGAAGAGAACCGCGGCTCGTTCACGATCGAGCCGCTCGATCGGGGCTTTGGCTACACGTTCGGCAACTCGCTGCGGCGGGTGCTGCTCTCCTCGCTTGCCGGCGCGGCGGTCACGAGCGTCCGGATCGAGGGAGTCGCCCACGAGTTCTCAACCATTCAGGGGGTCAAGGAGGACGTCACCGACATCGTCCTCAACCTCAAGGGGATCGTCTGCCGGATGCACTCGGACGCCAGCGAGGTCGAGGCGCCACTCGTCGTCACCGGTCCTGGGGAGATCACGGCCAAGGACATCGACCTGCCCTCGGGCGTCGAGATCCTCAACCCGGACGCCCACATCGCCACCCTGGAGAAGCAGACCAAGCTCGAGGTCTACCTGACGATCGGGCGCGGCCGCGGCTACCGTCCGGCCGAGGAGAACAAGTCGGCCGACCAGCCGATCGGCGTCATCCCGATCGACTCGATCTTCTCCCCGGTGCGCCGCGTCGCCTACAACGTCGAGCAGGCCCGCGTCGGCCAGAAGACCGACTTCGACAAGCTGACCCTGGACATCGAGACCGACGGTTCGATCGATCCCCAGGCGGCCCTCCGTGAGGCGGCCGAGATCCTGATCTCGCAGCTGGCCATCTTCACCGACGCCGATCGCGTCATCGAGCTGCGGGACACGGGCACCTCCGGGATGCTGGACGCCGCCCTGGTCGGCGCCGACCTCGGCCGCTCCCCCCAGCGCGCTCCCAACGCGATGGACGACATTCTGATCGAGGAGCTCGAGCTCGGGGTCCGTTCCTACAACTGCCTCAAGCGGGCCGGGATCCAGACCGTCGGCGACCTCGTGGCCAAGACCGAGGGTGAGCTCAACGCCATTCCGAACTTCGGCAAGAAGTCGATCGACGAGGTGATCGAGACGTTGCACGCTCGCGGCCTCGGGCTGCGCGACGGGTAACATCGGATCCCGCCATGCGCCACCAACGCAACCGCTACCAGCTCAGCCGCAGTGCTTCGCATCGCAAGTCGCTGCTGATGAATCTGAGCAAGGAGGTGATCGAGCACGAGCGGATCCAGACCACCGAGGCCAAGGCCAAGGCGGTCAAGCCCGAGCTCGAGAAGCTGATCACCCTCGCCAAGCGGGGTGACCTGCACGCGCGGCGCCAGGCGCTGTCGGCGCTCGGCCAGGACAAGTTCGCCGTCTACAAGCTGTTCGAGGAGGTCGCTCCCCGCTACAGCGAGCGCTCCGGCGGCTACACGCGGATCCTCAAGCTGGGGCCGCGCCGGTCGGACTCGACCGAGATGGTCTTCCTCGAGCTCGTCTGACCGCTCGCCTCGAGATCGAATACGACGGCACCGGCTTCGCGGGCTGGGCGGCGCAGCCCGGCCAGCGCACCGTCCAGGCCGAATTGGAGCGCGCGCTCGGCGTCGTGCTCCGTGAGCCGGTCACCCTGACCGTGGCCGGTCGGACCGATGCCGGAGTCCACGCCTGGGGCCAGGTGGCCAGCTACGAGGGCGAGCCGGTCCCCGTTGCGTCGGTGAACGCCCTACTGCCGGAGGACGCGGCGGTGCTGGCCTGTGTGGCCGCACCGCCGGGTTTCGATGCGCGACGAGACGCGACATCGCGCGCCTACTGCTACCGGATCCTGGCCCGTCCCGCCCGGGCTGCCCTGGAGCGCTCGCGACTGCTCCACTGCCCCCACCCGATCGACTTTCCGGCTCTGGAGGCGTGTGCCCGTGCCCTCGTCGGCACGCGCGACTTCACCGCCTTCACCCCGAGCGAGACCTACCACGTGCGCTTCGACCGGGACGTGTACGCGGCCTCGTGGCGCGCCGGGCCCGGCGATGTCCTCGAGTTCTGGATCGAGGCCGACACGTTCATGCGCCACATGAACCGCGTGCTGGTGGGCACCATGCTCGAGGTGGGGCGGGGACAGCGCACCGCCGAGGAGTTCACCGCCCTGCTGTCTGGCGCCCCGCGCTCGGCGGCCGGCCGAACGGCGCCCGCGCATGGCCTGTACCTGGCCGGCGTCGGCTACGGCGGCCGGCGCGTGCTCTAGCTGACGCTGACCGGGATCAGCCGATGGGAGCTTGCGCGCCGCCGCTGCTCGGCTTGTGGGTGGCGTCGCCACCGTAATTGCCGGTGGCGTTGTAGCTCAGCCTGGCATTGGCTGGGAACGTCGTCGAGCAGGTCGCCGTACTCGAGGAGGACGAGGTCAAGGTACAGGCTGCTGCGGGGGTCGACGGCGTCGGCGTCACGGACCAGGTGACTGTCCCGGTCGGTGTGGTCGGAGTGCTGCTCGTATCCATCACGGTCGCGGTACAGCTGACCTCAGTGCCTCCGCTCTCGCGCGTGCACGCGACGCTTGTCGTGGTCGGATCGAGTACCGCGATCGGGGCGGTGCCGCTGCTCGGTGCAGCGTCGGTGTCCCCGAGGAATGATGCGGTGAGCGTGTAGGTGCGACCCTCGGTGCTGCTGACGGTCACGGTGCACTGCTCCTCGGACGGGGTGGGGAAGGTGCAGCTGGCGCTCCCGATCGTCAGTCCGGACGGGCTTGCGCTGAAGCCGATGTCGGGCGGCGACGCAGGTCCGGTGATGCCGTTGGTGGTCGCCGTGCAGGTCGACTGCATCCCGCTGGTGACCGAGGCCGGGCAGCTCACCGACGTGGTGGTCGCGGGCAGGTTGGTGACGACCACGGTCGTGCTCGCGGAGCTCGACTCGTCGGTCGAGTCGTCGGGGTAGGCGGCCGAGATCTTGTCGCTTCCCGCCGAGTTCGAGCTGAAGCTCACTGTGCAGGTCTCGGTGGTGCCACTGGTCGAGCAGGTCTCGCCGCTGAGCGTGCCGGCCGATGTCTTGAGCGAGACCCTGGGCGGATGGGCGCCGACGCCGGTCACGGTCACGGTGCAGGTCGACTTCACCCCTGTCGAGACGGTGGATGGGGTGCAGCTGATCGATGTGTGGGTGGGGCTCTTCGGAACGGTGACGGTGGTAGTCGCCTTGCCGGACTTGTGGCGGCTGTCGCCGCTGTAGTCGGCCGTGATCGTGAACACCCGGACCTGCCCGGGGGTGAAGGTGACGTGGCACTTCGCCGTCCCGCCGCCCCCCGACAGCGTGCACTTGGAGTGGTTGAACTTGCCGGCCGAGCCGCCGTTTGAGCTGAATGACACGGTGCCCGTCGGCGTGCTGGCGCCGCTCCCGGTGTCCTTGGTGGTGGCGGTGCAGACCGAGCCTGAGTTGAGCTTGACCGACGACGGGTTGCACGACACCGACACCTTCGCGTTGCGCAGCTGTGGGGTGTACACGTCGACGGCCCCCTGGCCGCTGGCGCTGACCGTGCCGATGAAGATCGTCCCGCCGTCCGAGCTGATCGCCACCGGCGTGCCGGCGACGTCATCCCGGATGCCGGAGGCGTCGTCGTCCGGAGTAATGATCGTCGAGAAGTTCTTCGGGTCGGGCGGGTTCACGTGCGACCAGCCGCCCGATGGCTTGGCGAACGTCGCCACGAACCCGCCGGGCGCGTTGTAGTCCGGGTCCTCGGCGGCGATCGTGTTGCCGTCGCCGGAGATCGCCACCGTCCAACCGAGTTGCTGGATGTTGAAGACCTGTGGTCGCAGCGGGGTCAGGCCGGCGGTGATGCCGTCTCCGGCCTTGAGCCAGCCACCCGAGGGCTCGTCGTACACGACCGCCTGACCGCCGGTTCCGGCACACGGCTCGCCGGCGACGATCGTCTTCCCGTCAGCCGAGATCGCGACCGACTGCCCGAGCTCCGGGTTGCCGATGCCGTACGCGGAGTTCGGGTCGCAGATGAAGAACTGGTCGGCGGTACCGGACGCCGTGTCGGGCAGCTCCTTGTAGCCCCCTGTGTTCAGCGCGAACACGTAGACGGCTCCCTCCCAGCCGCTCTGCCAGGGGGCGCCGACCACGAGCGTGTCGCCGTTCGACGAAATCGCGATCGTCGCCCCGAACACACCGCCGTAGGCCGAGTTGGCCTGGGCCTCACCGACGTTGGCGTACACGCCGATGACTTCGTTTTCCCAGCCGTGTGAAGGCTTGCGCGCCAGGTACAGCGCGCCCTCCTCGTTATTCCACTCGGGCGCCCCGGCGGCGATCTCCGTGCCGGCACCGTTGATCGCGACCGAAGCGCCGAGGAAGTCGTACGGTCCCTCCGGTTGGCCTGCCTGCAGCTCCGCCTTCGGCTGGCCCGAGGTGTGCTTCCAGCCGTTCGACGGCTCGGTGTAGACCAGCACGGCGCCGACGCCGCTGTACGCATTCGGCGCTCCGGTGACGATCGTCGAGCCGTCCGAGGAGATCGCGACCGACGAGCCGAGGTAGGCAGGGTTCATCGAGCTGCCAAGGTTCGACTCCGGGGAGGCCTCGAGCACGGCCGTCTGGTGCGCGTTCTTCCAGCTGCCGCTGGACGGCCTGGTGAACACGTAGACGAGGTTCGAGTTGGGCACGCCGACCGCCAGCACCTTTCCGTTGGCCGACACGGCGATCGCCGTCCCGAACGACTCGCCGTTGGGAGCCGGGGCGAGGCCCGTGCCGGTCAACGTCGCCGACAGGACCCACGGATCGATGCGCAGCGGGTAGCGCGCGCCGCGATCGTCGATCCGCAGCAGCAGCTGGCGGCCCTGCACCGCGATTCTCGCCGCGAGCGCCCGGCCGGTCGCGTCGGTCACGCGCAGCCCGCCGTAGCGAGCGAGCGCCCGGCCGGCGCTGTCAAGGATCGTGACCGACCGCCCGCCGGCCTCGAGCAGCGGGCGGATGTGAGCCGGGAAGCTGCCGACGGTCAGGTCCAGCTGGCCGGCGCCGGCCGGGCGACGCGGGATCGTGAAGCCTTGCTCGAGCCCGAGCGGGCCGTTGACGAACCACGCGCTCAGATCGCGATACGCGTAGCTGACCCGGTTGCGGCGCGCGACCGGCGCCACCGGACGAAGCGTCTGTAGCGTGCCGCCGCGCCCGAGCGCGGTCGGCCCCAGCCGCAGCACGCCGAGCGTGCCTGCCGACACCGACGCCCCACCGGGCCCGAACCGCGCCGACATCGCACCCTCCATCCCGGCGAGCAGGCCGCCGCCGCTGCGCACGATCCGGAACTGCGCGTTCTCGGCGCCGATCGTGCCCGAGATCGAGAGCCGCGCCGCCAGTGGGATCGCCGCCGCGCCCGCGCTGTCTCCGCTGAGGCCAGCACTCGACGTAGCCGGCGCGCTCGTCCCGATCGCCCCAGGCCACGGATGTGCGACGGCCAGCAGGCACGTCACGGCTGCCGCGAGCGCCGCTAGCCATGATGCAAGCCGGCGTGTCAGGAGAGGAGCAGCGACCGAGCCAACGTGCGTCACGGACTCCGTTCTCAGCGTGCGCACGAGGCGTGGGCTCCCAGCCGGCAAGGCGATCAACCTACCATGTGCCCGCGTACGCGTGTCAATCTGTGAGGACGCGTAGCCAAGGTGCGCTGCTGGCCACGGCTAAGCGACCCGGGCGGCCGGCCACACCGAAAGGCCCCGCTCGAGCAGGTCCCGGGGAACGGCGGCGGCGAACCGGTCGGGCTCCGTCTCGCCGGCGGCGGCGAGGGCCGTCACCGCGGCGGTCAGCATCGGTGACCGCTCGCGGCCGTGGGCGTCTGAGGCGATGAGGACTCGTGGCGTGGCGGAGCGCAGCAGCCGCAGGGCCGTGTGGCGCATCGCGTCTCCGTAAAAGCCGGTGAGGGCGCCGGCCGTGAGCTGGAGGACGCTGCCGGCAGTCACCTCGCGGTTGATGATGGCCTCGTTCTGCGGCGTCAGCTCAGTTCGCTCCGGATGGGCGATCACGATCCCAAAGCCGCGGCTCCGGAGCTCGTCGGCCGCCGCGGCGAACGACTCGTCAGGTCCGCTGAAGGGGGTCTCGAGGAGCAGCCACCGCCGCCCGGGCGGGCCTTGGGCGATCTGATCTAACTGATCCTGGGCAAGGCACTCCACCAACGGATGGGCCAGCTCTCCGCCGGGCAGCACCCGCAGGGGCACGGGGGCGCGTCGCAGGGCTTGGCTGAGCTCTCGGGTGCGGGCGCGGATCTCTCCGGGGTCGGTGATGCAGGTCGGGTTGACGTGGGGGGTGGTGACCACGATCCCGGTGCCATCGGCGACCGCGGCCCGGGCCAGGGCGACGCTCTCCTCCATCGTCTGGGGGCCGTCATCGACGCCGGGCAGCAGATGGAAGTGGATCTCGACAAACCGCATCACGTTGATGATTCGCAGTGCGGCTCGCGATGCCGTGACGATTCAGTGAAGTGGCCGGTGCCTTCAGTGAAGTGGCCGGCGACCAGCCGAGGCGCGGAATCCGGGTGGACGCATGAGAGCGGTGGATGTCGTGCCGGCTATAGGCGGCTTAAGATCCACCGGTCGAGCCCAGCCGCTCAGCGGCATCGGGCTCGCCGCGAGCGTGGCTAGGATCAGCTGCAGATGCGCGTGCTTCTGACCAACGACGACGGGATCCAGGCCGACGGGTTGCAGTGCCTGCGGCGAGCTCTGCTCCGAGTGCCAGGCGTGGAGCTGGCGGTGATCGCGCCGGACGGCAACCGCTCGGCGATGGCCCGCTCGATCACCACGCGGCGGCCGCTATGGGTGCAGGAGGTCGACTTCGGCGATGGCACCGTCGGCTACGCCACCGATGGCACGCCGGTCGACTGCGTACGACTGTCGCGGCTCGGGTTGATCGAGGGGTTCGTGGCCGAGCTCGTCGTCTCGGGGATCAACCACGGATCCAACCTGGGCGATGACATCACCTACTCGGGCACGGTGGCAGCGGCGCTCGAGGCGATCGTCCTGGGTCTGCCCGGAATCGCCGTCTCCCAGCAGTCGCGGGCGCTCGAGCTCGACTTCCGCCAGACCGAGGCGTTCGACTTCACGGTCGCCGCCGACTTCACCGCCCGGCTGGTGGCCGACCTGCGCAGCGTTCCGCTCCCGTCCGGGACGCTGCTGAACATCAACGTACCCGGAACGACGCCCGATGGGGTCGAGGTGGTGAAGCTCGGCAAGCGGGTCTACGAGGACGAGCTGTCGCTGGTGGAGGAGGGGGGCGCCGGCCGACGCCTGTACCGGATCTACGGCGACGCCAGCTACGAGCACGACGAGACCGGAACCGACCTGGCCACGGTGGCGGCCGGGAAGATTGCGGTGTCGCCGCTGCACTTCGATCTCAACCACCACGAAGGGGTGCTGGCGCTGGCCGAGCACGACCTGAACCGGCTGCTGGCCGAGCGCCTGGGGCCGGCATCACGGGTTCCCGAGCCGTGAGCGCGGCGGCGGCGCAACCGGCGCAGCCCGACCCGGCGCAGCCCGACCCGGCGCAGCGCGTCGCGGAGCTGCGCCGGCAGCTCGACTACCACTCCTACCGGTACTACGTCCTCGACGATCCCGAGGTCGGGGACGACGTCTATGACGCGCTGCTCGACGAGCTGCGGGCGATCGAGGCTGAGCACCCGGAGCTTGTGACGCCTGACTCTCCGACCCAGCGGGTGGGGGGCGAGCCGGTGAGCGATCTGGAGAAGGTGCGCCATCCGCAGCGCATGCTGTCGCTGGCCAACGCCCACTCGGCCGACGACCTGCGCGCCTGGATCCAGCGCATGCGCAACCACTTGGCCCGGGAGGGGATCGAAGACGCGGAGTTCGAGTACGTGGTCGAGCCCAAGATCGACGGACTGGCGATATCGCTGCTCTATCGCGACGGGGTCCTCGAGCGCGGGGCCACGCGAGGCAATGGGGAAATCGGCGAGGACGTCACCCACAACCTGAAGACGATGCCGATGATCCCGCTGCGGCTGGACACGGAGGACCCTCCGGCGCTGCTTGAGGTCCGGGGCGAGGTGTACATGTCGCTGCCGGACTTCGCCGCTCTCAACGAGCGCCGCGCCGAGGCCGGCCTGTCGACGTTCATGAACCCGCGCAACTCGGCGGCGGGGACGATCCGCCAGCTCGACCCCCGGCTGGCCGCCGAGCGGCCGCTCTCGTTCTGGGCCTACCAGGTGGGAGTGACCGACGGGATCTCCTTCTCGGCGCACTGGGATGCGCTGCAGTGGCTGCGCGAGCACCGCTTCCCCGTCCACCCGGACGTGAAGAAATTGCGCACCGAGGACGAGGTGGTGGCGCAGTGCCGCGGCTGGGAGGAGCGGCGTGGCTCCCTGCAGTTCGAGATCGACGGCGTCGTGGTCAAGGTCAACGACGTCGAGCTGCAACGGCGACTCGGCGTCGTCGGCCGGGAGCCGCGCTGGGCGATCGCCTGGAAGTTCCCGCCGACCACGGCGGTCACCAAGCTGAACCAGATCGGGTGGAACCCGGGGAAGTTCGGTGACCTGCACCCATTCGCCATGCTCGAGCCGGTGCAGGTAGCGGGTGTGACGATAAAGATGGCCACCCTGCACAACGAGGAGGACCTGGCTCGCAAGGACCTCCGGGAGGGCGAGGAGGTGATCGTCCTACGGGCCGGCGATGTCATCCCCCAGGTCCTCTCGCCCGCGCCCCACGTGGCCGAGCGAGAAGATCGCCCGCCGGCCCCTCATCCGCCGGAACGCTGCCCGGTATGCGACACGCCAACGGTCAAACCATCGGGCTCGGTGTTCACCAAGTGTCCAAACCGCGATTGCCCGGGGCGACGCTGGCAGCTCCTCACGAGCTTTGCCAATGCCATGGATATCGACGGCCTGGGCGAGAAGATCGTCACCTTGTTCATGGACCTGGGCTGGGTCAAGACGGCGGCGGACTTCTACGACCTGGACGCGGAGGCGATCGCGGCGCTCGAGGGGTTCGGCGAGGTGTCGGCGAGCAAGCTCGTGAGCGCGATCGAGGCCTCCAAGCAGCAGCCCTTCGGCCGGGTCCTGTTCGCGGTCGGGATCGAGGAGGTCGGCTACGTGACCGGCCGCAACATCGCCCAGCACTTCCGCACGATCGACGCCTTGCTGGCGGCAACGCCCGAGCAGATCGAGGAGACGCCAGGGGTCGGGCCGAAGATGGCCCAGGCCATCCACGCTCAGCTCGCCGACGAGTCGATGCGCACGCTATTGAGCGGTCTTCGCGACCGCGGACTGCGGCTCGAGGAGGAGGGGCCGCCCCCGGGCGAGGGGCCGCTGGCCGGCCAGACGTTCGTCCTGACGGGAACCCTGCCCGAGCTCACGCGAGAGCAGGCCACCGAGATGATCATCGCGGCGGGCGGGAAGGTGACGGGCTCGGTCTCACGCAAGACGTCGTACGTGGTGGCCGGCGACAGCCCGGGTTCGAAGCTCGCGCAGGCCGAGAAGCTCGGGGTCCCGGTGCTCGACGAAGCGGGCCTGCGAGCGCTGCTGGCGGGCGCCCAGCCCGGGAACTAGCCCGGGCCGTCGGCTCAGGCTCCGGAGCCGCCGTTGCCGGCCGGGGGCGGGCTGGAAGACGGAGGACTGGAGGGCGCGACGGGCGGGGCGTTGTAATTGGCCAGGGCGACGCCCATGTCGTCCTCGAGCTCGTGGCCGTAGTCGGAGTCGCTGAGACCGTTCATCAGGAACGCGAACACGAGTTGGTTGCCGTTCTTGGCGGTGCAGAAGCCAACGAGGTTGGCGACGTCGTAGAGGGTTCCGGTCTTGCCCCGGCAGTTGTCGACGGCTCGGGTGCCGAGCATCTCGTCCTGCATCGTGCCGCTGACGCCGGCTACGGCCAGCGAGTCCATGAAGCTCGAGTCGGCCTGCATCTGGCGAAGCAGCGACACGACCTGGGCGGCCGTGGTGAAGTCCGAGCGGGACAGACCGGAGCCGTCGTCGAGGGTCGGATGCACATCGAACTGCTGGGCGATGAACGATCGAACGACAGCCGCCCCGTCGGCTGTGGTGCCGCCGCCGCCGAAACGGGCCCCGATGTCCTTGAGCAGGGTCTCGGCGAAGAAGTTGTCCGAGGGGGTGTTGGTCAGCCGGATCAGGGCGGCCATCGTCGGTGAGTTCACGTAGGCCAGCAGCTTGGCGCCGGCCGGCGTGACGCCGGTGTAGATGGGCGTCTTGGCCGGGACATCGATGCCGGCGGCGTGAAGGGCGGAGACGAACGCCTGGGTGGCGTACAGCGCCGGGCGGGGCTGGAAGGCATCCTCGGACTCGCTCGTCCAGCCGCCGTCGTAGGCCAGCGCGCTGAGCTGGCCCTCGACGTAGAAGTTCGGGGCGTAACCCGTGGCCGGGGTGCCCCGCAGCGAGTCGAAGTACGACTCATCGCCGATGATGCGACCGTCGACCGACCTGATCCCGGCTCGCCTCAGGTTGGCGGCGAGCGCCTGCACGGTGGCTCCCTGGCCGTACATGTCCTGGTCGAAGGCGGCGCTCCCGAAGGTCGGGTCCCCGCCGCCGCGGAGATAGAGGTTTCCCTTCCAGACCCCCTTCGGCCCCAGGGTCCCCACGCCGTAGACGCCGGTGCGCAGGCGCGCGTCGGCACCGAACTTCATCAGCGCCGTGGTCGTCGTGTAGAGCTTCTCGACGGAGGCCGGCAGTCGGCCGGTGCCGGGGGCCGCCGAGTACAGCGTCTGGCCGGTCGTCTCATCGATGACCAGCGCGCTGCTCGTGCCGTCGGCGGCCTTGAGGTCCGAGGACAGCGTCTTCTGTAGGGATTTCTCGGATTTGCCGGCGGATGTGGCGGCCAGAGCGCCAGTCGGAAGCAGCAGGCTCACGAGCACAGCGACGAGCGCCGTGCTGGGGCGAGGACGGGCCATGCCCGTATGAAACCAGCAGGCGCGGAGATGATGCGTTGGTCCGCCGTAGAATGGGGTCGAGCATGGGCAAGGTCGTCAAGCTCGAGTCGCCGGGGGGTGCGCGGCCGAAAGCGTCACGGGAGCCCGGCGGACGGCGGCGCCCGCAACGCTCGCGCTCGGCCCTGGTCCTCGGCGGGGGCGGATTCACCGGCGGCGTCTACGAGATCGGTGCCCTGCGGGCGCTCGATCTCCTCTCGGTCAACCGAACGGTCAACCAGTTCGACGTCTACGTGGGCACCAGCGCCGGGTCGTTCGTGGCCGCCTCGGTCGCCAACGGGGTCACCCCGGAGGAGATGATGCGGGTGATCGTCCAGCAGGTGCCGACCTCCTTCCCGGACGTCCGGCTCGATGCGCTGCTCAAGCCCAACTACGCGGAGTACCTGCAGAAAGGCGCTCTGCTTCCCTGGCGAGTCGTCCGGCTCCTGCGCAACCTGATCCGAGACTTCGGACAGGTCTCGGCGGTCGACCTGGTTGCAGGGCTGGCGGAAATGCTCCCCTCGGGCCTCTACACGAGCGCTGGGATCGAGCGCTATGTGCGCTCTGTCCTATCCGATCCGGATCGCACCGACGACTTCCGGCTGCTCGCCAACGAGCTGTACCTGGCCGCCACCGACCTCGACACATGCGAGCGGATCGTGTTCGGAGCCGCCGGCTGGGACGACGTGCCCATCTCCACCGCGGTCAGCGCATCGGCAGCGCTGCCCATGATCTACAAGCCGGTCAAGATCAAGGACCGGGAGCTGATCGACGGCGGCATCCTCTCGACCACCAACCTCGACATCGCCGTCGAGGCGGGGGCCAAGTTCATCGTCGTGGTCAATCCCCTCGTGCCGTACGTGAACGACTTCGAGCACCGGATCAAGACGCTTGGAGGCTCGCGAGTGCGGCGGGTATCCGACCTCGGCTTTCCGCACATCGGCTACCAGACGTTCAAGCTGCTGGCCTACCAGCGCCTGCACGAGCTGGCTCGCCGCTGGGAGGAGCGCTATCCGGGGGTCGACATCATCCTGATCGAGCCCGAGGCCAATGACGAGCTCATGTTCCGCACCGGGATCATGAGCTACTCCTCGCACGTGGACATTGCCCGCCACGGCTTTCAGTCGGTGACCCTCCAGCTGGCACAGGACTACCCGAGGTTCAAGCGGATCTGCGCCCGACACGGCGTGGAGATCTCAGCTACGCGGGTCCGCAAGGTGGTCAAGCACTTCGAGGCCGAGCGGGAGAAGACCCGCGCCTGGCGCAAGATCCTGGAGCAGACCACCTCCACGCTGCTGCGCCAGTCCGCTCAGGATTAACGCGGTAAAACCAAAAAGGCCCGGCGGGAGCCGGGCCCTTAAAAGAAATTGCACTCCGGGCTACGCCGTGGCCACCTGGGCCTCGCCCGGAACCTCGTTCAGACTCGAAAGGAAGAGGGTCTTGTCGATCTTCCCATTGAAGATCGGGACGCCCAGCTCCACGCACTTCGTGATCACGTCACGGCGGTCGAGACCTGATTCGCGAGCGAGCTCGGTGGGCGTCAGGTGATTAGACATTGGTGCTCTTCCTCCTTTGTGGACTACATGCGCGAAATCTTGCCAGAGGCCGCCGACGGTCTCAATCGGAATTTGCTAAGGGATCGACAGATGTTGTTGGACAACCCTTGTTCACATCCCATTTAAACGCTAAAGTTCCGTTTACAAGCTCCGGGGAAGGGGCTCATACACAGGGGTTATCACGTGTCGGCATTTGGGATGATGCCGGCCTCGTCGTCCACAGACCTGGAACTGGTGGAAGCGACGAGGCAAGGCGACGATCGCGCTTTTGAGCAGCTCTACGCGCGGTATGGCAAGCGCATTCGCGGCTACGTCTACCGCCTCACCCACAACCTTGACCGGGCCGACGACCTCACCCAGGAGGTCTTCATCTCGGCGTTGCGCCGTATGCGCCAGAACCAGGCCGAGATCGCTTTCCGCCCCTGGATCTACGAAATCGCCCGCAACGCCTGCATCGATGAGTACCGCCGGTCGCGGCGTGCGCAGGAGGTGCCGCTCGAGTGGGACGGCAGCGCCGACTACGTGTCGCCGGTTGTGAGCACGGCGCCGCCGCCCGAGGTGGCTGTCGAATCCAAGCAGCGCCTCGAGCATCTGCGCGGCGCCTTCCGGGAGCTGTCCGAGCGCCATCACAAGGTGATCGTGCTCCGTGAGCTGGAGGGGCTGTCCTACAGCCAGATCGGCGACGAGCTCGGGATGTCGAAGATGGTCGTCGAGAGCACGCTGTTCCGGGCCCGGCGGCGGCTGAGCGAGGAGTTCGAGGACATCTCTAGCGGCCGTCGCTGCGAGTACGTGAGGCGCCTCGTGTCCGACGGGATCGAGCACC
>Ga0335074_10003315_pt1 | contig 21936 bp, 20 predicted proteins | sample Lox_Sample_23_FD_206715 | JGI IMG/M metagenome (GOLD analysis project Ga0335074, IMG submission 206715) | Soil microbial communities from Loxahatchee National Wildlife Refuge, Florida, United States - Lox_Sample_2.3 | ecosystem: Environmental > Terrestrial > Soil > Wetlands | place: USA... | reverse complement strand
AAGTGTGCGGTCGACGTCGGGTTCTGGGGCGGCGCGATCCCGGGGAACCTGGCGGACCTTCGCCCGTTGCACGCCGCCGGGGTGTTCGGCTTCAAGTGCTTTCTGCTGCCCAGCGGCGTCGACGAGTTCCCGCCACTCCATGACCGAGGGCTGCAGGACGCGATGCGCGAGATCGCTTCGTTCGGTGGTCTGCTGATCGTCCACGCAGAGGACGCCGGCATCGTCGCCGATGCGCCGCATGACCGGCACTACCGGTCCTTTCTCGACTCGAGGCCGACGGACGCCGAGAACCGCGCGATCGCCCGGCTGATCGAGCTGTCCCGCGAGACCGGTTGCCGCGTGCATGTCCTGCACCTGTCGAGCGCGGGCGCGCTGCCGATGATCACCGCGGCGCGCGCGGCCGGCGTACGGATGACGGTGGAGACCTGCCCGCACTACCTGAGCTTCGAGGCAGGTGACATCCCCGACGGAGCGACCCAGTACAAGTGCTGCCCGCCGATCCGCGACGACGCCAATCGGGAGGCGCTCTGGCAAGGCCTGCGCGCGGGTCAGATCGACGGCGTCGTGTCGGACCACTCGCCGTGCACGGTCGACCTCAAGCGGCTCGACACCGGCGACTTCGGCGCGGCGTGGGGTGGCATCGCGTCGGTCCAGCTGGGGCTACCTGCGCTGTGGACGCAGGCTCGCGCGCGTGGCCTTTCGCTCAGTGACGTGGCCCGCTGGATGGCGGAAGGTCCGGCGAAGCTTGCCGGGCTGGCGCGCAAAGGGCGGCTGGCGCCAGGGTCCGATGCCGACTTCTGCGTGTTCGCTCCGGATGAGTCGTACGTCGTCGACCCCCTCCGCCTCAAGCACAGGAACCCGATCACGCCCTACGCCGGTCGCGAGCTCACCGGGGTGGTGCGCTCGACCTGGCTGCGCGGCGCGTGTATCAACGGTGACAACCCTGCCGGTCGGTTGCTGCGCCGAGGAGAGCGATGAACCAAGACGCCGTCGTGACAGCGAGCGCGCGCACGCTGCCCGACCTCGCCTCTCGCGCGCTCGGCGGCAGCGTGGTCGCTGCGAATGACGAGCTGTTCGCCGAGCGCGAGAACCTGATCAAAGCGGAGCCGCCGGTCTTCCAACCGCACACCTTCGGGCCGAAGGGCCAGATCATGGACGGCTGGGAGACCCGCCGTCGACGGGAGCCCGGCAGCGACTACGCGATCGTTCGGCTCGGCTGCCCCGGGATCGTCCGGAGCATCGTCGTGGACACCTCCTTCTTCACCGGCAACTACCCGCCGGAGGTGTCCGTCGACGCCTGCGGAATCGAGGGCTACCCGGAACCGTCCACGATCGCGTCCGGCGACTGGACCCCGCTCGTGGCACGGACCCGGATCGCAGGCGACACCATCAACGAGTTCGAGATCACCGCGCAGGAGCGCTTCACGCATGTCCGGCTGACAATCTTTCCGGATGGCGGCGTCGCGAGGCTTCGCGTGCATGGCGAGGTCGTCCTCGACCCGAGAGCACTCCCCGGAACGTTCGACCTTGCCGCATGTGAGTCAGGCGCTCGGATCGCCGGCTGCAGCAACATGTTCTACTCCTCGCCGAGCAACCTGATCATGCCCGGCAACGCTCGTTCGATGGGCGACGGCTGGGAGACCTCGCGAAGGCGCGACGACGGAAACGACTGGGTCGAGGTGCAGCTCGCCTGCCCCGGCCGGGTCGAGATCGCCGAGCTCGACACGTCGTGCTTCGTCGGGAACGCGCCGGGCTGGGCCCGCCTGAGTGACGGCGCCGACCGGGTTCTGCTGGAGCGCACGGCGCTGACGCCGGACACCCGGCATCGTTTCGTGCTCGACGACGACGCGTCCGTCGAGCGAGTCCGCATGGACATCTATCCCGACGGAGGGATGGCCCGGCTCCGCCTCTATGGGACGCCGAGCCCGCAGGCGCGGATCGAGCTTGCGCAGCGGTTCCTGGCCGGCCTGCCCGGGTCGCAGCTCGTCGAGGTGCTCGTCGGCGCAGGCCAGCCGCGCGCGGAGGCCGAGGCGCTGGCGGCCGGCCGGTCGATTGCTTTCGGCGACCTGCCCGAGTCCGCCCAGCACCGGCTGGCCGGGATCCGCGCGGCCCGATGACCGAGCGCTGGCTCCACGTCCTCAACGAAGGCTCGGCGGACGACCAGGTGGCTGCTGATCTCATGGCGTGCTGCAGCTCGCGCCAGTGGGCGGACCGGATGCTCGATCAGCGGCCGTACGCCGACAGCAATGCGCTGCTCGTGGCCTCCGACGCCGCGATCGCAGCGCTCGATGACGTCGGGCTCGCCGATGCGCTCGCCGGCCACCCTCGAATCGGTGAGCGCCCGACTGGATCGGCTCATGAGTGGTCGCGCCGGGAACAGTCCGGTGTGAGCACGGCAACCGCCGGCGTACTCGAGGAGATCGCGGCCGCGAACGCGGAGTACGAACGCCGCTTCGGTCGGGTCTACCTGGTGTGCGCGACCGGCAAGACGGCCGATGAGCTGCTCGCGATCTGCCGGTCGCGGCTGGGCAACGACCCGCAGACCGAGGAGGGTGTCGTGCGCATCGAGCTGGCCAAGATCACCCGGATCAGGCTGGGTCGGTTGCTCGGCTCCTACGATGCAGCGTGACCGTTTCCACGCACGTCCTCGACACCGTCACCGGTCTGCCCGCGGTCGGCGTTGCGGTCGTGCTCGAACGCCGGGCCGGCGCGGGCTGGGAGCAGGTGAGCGCCGCCAGCACGGATGACGACGGCCGGATCTCCTCACTGGGCGAGCTGTCCACCGGGGTGCACCGGATCTCCTTCGACTCCGGTGCTTACTTCGGGTCGCGTGAGATCGAGACGTTCTACCCGCAGGTCACTGTTGTGTTCGACGTGAGCGATCCCGGCCGCCACCTTCATGTTCCGTTGCTGCTGAGCCCCTTCGCCTACTCGACCTACCGCGGGAGCTAGGTATTCATGTCCGTGACCTTCGGTGACAACCAGTACGGCAAGGCGGAGGTCCGCCTGGTGCGGGTCACGCGCGGTGGCGAGCGCCACGAGCTGAAGGACGTGAGCGTGTCCACTGCGCTTCGCGGGGACTTCGCGGCCGCTCACGTGCACGGCGACAACTCGCATGTCGTTGCGACCGACACGCAGAAGAACACGGTCTACGCGTTTGCCCAGCAGTTCGGAGTCGGGGCGATCGAGGACTTCGCGCTCCGGCTTGCCCGCCACTTCGTCGACTCCTTCGACTGGGTGAGCGGCGCGAGGGTCAGCATCGAGGAGTACTCCTGGGACCGCATCGAGGTCGACGGCGCGCCGCACGACCACGCCTTCTCGCGCGGAGCGGGCACCCGCACCACGGTGGTGACTCTGGACGGCTCCGCGGCGTGGGTGGTGTCGGGCATCTCCGACCTCGTCGTGCTCAAGACCACCGGATCGGAGTTCACCGGCTTTCCCCGCGACCGCTACACGACGCTTCCCGAGGATCGGGACCGCATCCTCGCCACCGCGGTGACCGCTCGATGGCGCTACACCCACATCGACGACGTCGACTGGGACGCGAGCTATTCCGACGTACGCCGCATCCTGCTGGCGTCATTCGCGCGGAAGCACAGCCTCGCGCTGCAGCAGACCTTGTACTTCATGGGGGAGCAGGTGCTCGAAGCGCACCCGGAGGTCGCGGAGATCCGGATGTCCATGCCCAACAAGCATCACTTCCTGGTCGACCTGTCGCCGTTCGGTCTGCCCAACGACCGGGAGGTCTACTACGCCGCGGACCGTCCGTACGGGTTGATCGAGGGCACGGTCACCCGCGACGACGCGCCCGATCCCGGTCGCGCCTGGCAGAGCATCCCCGGATTCTGCTGATGGCCGAGATCGTCATCGACGGTTGCGCGATCGCGACGGTCGACGCTGCCGGCACCGAGTACGACGTCGGCCACGTCGTCGTGTCCGACGGTCGGATCGCCGCGGTCGGCAGCGGCCCGGCCCCGGAGGTCGAGGGCGCGAGGCGGGTCGACGGCAGCGGCTGCCTCGCGACGCCCGGCCTGGTGAACACCCACCATCACCTCTATCAGCGGCTCACCCGCGGGCGGGCCCAGAACAACACGCTGTTCGAGTGGCTGGTCACGTTGTACCCGATCTGGGGGCAGCTCGACGCCGAGCTCGAGCACGCCGCCGCGAGCGCCGGGCTCGCGAGCCTGGCGCTGTCCGGTTGCACGACCTCGACCGATCACCATTACGTCTTCCCGCACGACGGCGGCGACGTGCTCGCGGCGGAGATCGAGGCGGCTATCCGGATCGGGCTCCGCTTCCACCCGTGCCGCGGCTCGATGGACCTCGGCCAGTCCCAGGGCGGCCTGCCGCCGGATCACGTCGTCGAGGATCGCGACGCGATCCTGGCCGCGTGCGAGGACGCGGTGCGCCGCCACCACGATCCGTTCTTCGACTCGATGGTGCGAATCGCGCTCGCACCGTGTTCGCCGTTCTCGGTGACCGGGGAGCTCATGCGCGAGTCGGCCGACCTCGCTCGCCGGCTCGGGGTGCGGATGCACACCCATCTCGCCGAGACGGTCGACGAGGACGAGTTCTGCATGGAGCACTTCGGTTGCCGGCCGGTCGACTACGTGGAGTCGCTCGGCTGGCTGGGCGATGACGTGTGGCTGGCGCACTGCGTGCACCTGAACGGGCCGGACGTCGCGAAGCTTGCCGCGACCGGCACCGGCACCGCCCACTGCCCGAGCTCGAACGGGCGGCTCGGAGCGGGGATTGCTCCGGTTCCCGAGCTGCTCGCCGCCGGTGCGCCGGTCGGCCTGGGCGTCGACGGTTCGGCATCGAACGAGCACAGCGGTCTTGCCGTCGAGCTGCGGCAGGCGATGCTGGCTGCGCGCTCGCGGCGCGGGCCACTCGCCCTCGATGCGCGCGAGTCCCTCGCGATCGGCACGATCGGCGGGGCACGGTGTCTTGGCCGTCAGGACGAGATCGGCTCGCTCGAGCCGGGGAAGCTCGCCGACGTCGCGTTGTGGCGCCTGGACGGCCTCGGGCACGCCGACATCGAAGACCCGGTGTGTGCGCTGGTCTTCGGACCCCCCGCGCCGTTGGCGCTGTTGCTCGTCGGAGGGCATGCGGTGGTCGAGGATGACGAGCTTCGTACGGCGGACACCCGCACCCTCGCGACCGAGTCCCGGACGGCCGCCCGAACCCTCGCCGCCCGGGCGAGCGAGAAGGCTGGCTGAGTTCGATACCGCAGGAAGAACCGCCCGCCGCGTGCACGCGGCGGGCGGCAGGTCTGCGCAAGCAATGGCCTGCTCTGCGGTCGCCAGAAGCTCGTACGGATCTGTCTTCGCACGCTCTATCCAGCGACCTCCCCGCTAGAAGGCGTCCTTCACCTTCTCGCCGGCCTGCTTGAGGTTGCCGCTCGCCTGCTCTGCCTTGCCCTCGGCTTCCAGAGAGCGGTCGTTGGTGCCCTTGCCCGTCGCTTCCTTGACCTTGCCGCGGGCCTGCTCACCAGCGTTCTTCATCTTGTCCGTCGCGCCCATGATCACTCCTGTTCGTCGACGCCTTACCGTGAAAGCCTGCCCCCAGCGGTGTGGTCGAAACCGGGGCCGGCCGGTGTCCCGCTCTGCCGTGCTGAGGCGCTGAGGCGTCGCGAGGTGTACTTGCCGGCAGCTGCGCGGGGCGCCAGGTGAACGAGGGGTGAATCCCGGTGCGCGCCGCGGGCCCGGCGGGCGACTCAGGCGGAGCCAGGCAAGGCAGGTAGCGCCAGTACCGCCATAGTGTCGGTGCGGCAGGGCAGACTGCAGGTATGTCCCACGCCTCACCGATGCATGCCGCTACGCACGAGTCGCCCGCTGCGCCCTCGACCACCGAGACCAACGACAACAAGTGGTGGACCCTGATCGCGGTGTGTCTCGGCACGTTCATGCTGCTGCTCGACATCACGATCGTGAACGTCGCCCTGCCCAAGATCCAGGATGACCTTCACTCGACCTTTGCCGACCTTCAGTGGGTGGTCGACGCCTACGCCCTCACCCTCGCCGCGTTGCTGCTGACGAGCGGAGCGCTCGCGGACATGTACGGACGGCGTCGGCTCTACATCCTCGGCCTGGTGATCTTCACCGCCGCTTCCGTGTTGTGCGGGGTGGCACAGGGCTCGCTCATGCTGGAGCTCTCACGGGCGCTGCAGGGGATCGGCGGCGCGATCATGTTCTCGGTCTCGCTGGCGCTGCTCGCGCACGCCTTCCGGGGCAAGGAGCGCGGGCTCGCGTTCGGGGTGTGGGGAGCCACCACCGGCTTTGCCGTCGCGATCGGACCGGTGCTGGGCGGCGCACTGGTGAGCGGGCTGTCGTGGCGGTTCATCTTCTTCGTGAACCTGCCGATCGGGATCGGCGCGCTCGTGCTCACGATGATGCGGGTCGAGGAGTCCCGCGACACCGCGGCGCGTCGACCGGACTGGTGGGGGTTCATCCTGTTCACCGCGGGGCTGTCCAGCTTGATCTACGCCCTGATCGAGGCGGGCCTGACCAGCTTCGGTGCAACCCGCGTCATCGTGTGCTTCGTCCTCGCCGGCGTACTGATTGCCGGCTTCCTCGTCGCCGAGCGCATCGTGCGCGACCCGATGTTCGACCTGTCGCTGTTCCGGTTGCCGACCTTCAGCGGCGGGGCGATCGCCGCCTTCGGGCTGTCGGCCAGCATCTTCTCGATGTTGCTCTACCTGACGCTGTACCTGCAGGACCTGCTTCAGTACAGCGCGCTGCAGACCGGCCTGCGGCTGGTGATCATGTCCGGCGGCATTCTCGTCGTCGCTACCGTCGCCGGTCGGGTCTCGTCGCACGTCCCGGTGCGGCTGTTGATCGGGCCGGGGCTGCTCGTTGTCGGTGCGTCACTGCTGTTGATGCGCGGCCTTGGCGCCGGCTCGTCGTGGACCCACCTCATCCCCGGCCTGATCGTCGGCGGGATCGGGGTCGGGCTGATCAACCCGCCGCTGGCGTCGACCGCGGTCGGTGTGGTGCAGCCGCATCGGGCCGGGATGGCCTCCGGGATCAACTCGACGTTCCGGCAGGTGGGCATCGCCACCGGCATCGCCCTGCTCGGCACGTTGTTCGCTAAGCGCACGGCGACCTCGGTGGCCAGTGGCCTGGCGCACACGCCGCTGGCGGGCAAGAGCGCTGCGCTCAGCAATGCGTTGAAGAGCGGCGAGGCCACGTCGTACTTCAAGCAGCTCCCGCCGAAGCAGGTGCCGATCGCCGCTCACGTGGCCCGGGCCAGCTTCACCGCCGGGCTGAACGAGATCCTGCTGGTGGCCGCGATCGTCGCGCTCGTCTCCGGCGTGCTGACCTTCGGGCTGATCCGCACCAAGGACTTCATCCGGCACGAACCGGCCGGCGGAGCCGGGTAGCGCACGCCCACTCGCGGGGCTCGCTACGGCCGAGGATTGCTGCGGCTGATGCGGTTACTTTCTCCCGCCCGGGGGACGGCACGGGCCGTGGCCGTCCGGATCGTTCGCCTTCTCGCCCTCGGCAGCTGTGCGGTGCTCGTGGTGCCCGCGTTGGTGGGCTGGTCGGCGGCGGCACCGGCGGGCGGAGCCTCTCGTACTACGGTCCGAACCCACCATCGCCACCACGGTCCGCTTGCCGGCGTGACCGTCGGCGTGGACCCTGGCCACAACGGCGACAACTGGGCGCACCCCGGCGTCATCGACCGCAAGGTCTGGAACGGCAGGGAGTGGGAGAACTGCAACACCACCGGGACCGCGACCGACAGCGGCTACAGCGAGGCCAAGTTCAACTTCCGCGTGGCCGAGGACCTGCACCGCGACCTGCGCCATGAGGGAGCGCACGTGGTGATGACCCGGCACAACAACCACGGCGTCGGGCCGTGCGTCAACAAGCGTGCCGAGATCATCAACCGCTCACACGCGAGCGTCGGTATCGACATTCATGCCGACGGCGGGCCGGCCGGCGGGCGCGGGTTCGCGGTGCTCGAGCCGGTGCGCGACAAGGAGAACCGTCACGTCATCGGATTGTCGGACCGCTTCGGGCACATGTTGCGGCGCGCGATGCGCAGCGGGACGACCATGCCGACCAGCACGTACGACGGGCACCACGGGCTTGCCCACCGAGACAACCTGGCCGGCCTCAACCTGACCAAGGTTCCGCTCGTCCTCATCGAGTGCGGCAACCTGAGGAACTCCCATGATGCCCGGCTGCTGACCAGGACCCGGTTCCAGCACCGCCTGGCGCGTGCGTTCGCGGTTGCGATCACCCGGTTCGTCCGCTACCGCGAGCACCATCGCGATGCCGTGCTCTGACCTACTCCGTGCTGGCAGTTGCAGGCCGGCGGTCGAGCTCTGGCACCGCGCTATCGGGCGCCGCCGGCAGCACCAGGACGAAGCGCGCACCGCCCAACGGTGAGTCCTCGACCCGGACGCTGCCCCGGTGCGTGTGCGCCGTTGCTCGCACGATCGCCAGGCCGAGGCCCGTGCCGCCGTCGTCGCGGGCGCGGGCGTCGTCGAGTCGGACGAACCGCTCGAACACCCGCTGCCGATCGCGCACGGGCACACCGGGCCCGTCGTCGTCCACCCGCACCTCGATCGTCGTGCTGCCGGTCCGTACGACGTCGACGACCACCTGTCCGGCGGCGTGCCGGTTGGCGTTGGCGACCAGGTTGTCGACGGCGCGGGCCAGCGCTGGGCGATCGCCGAGGACGACGTACGGATCTGCTCGCACGAGCCCCGCGAGCTCGGCCACGTCGACCGGCTCCGAGACCGGCAGTTGCTCGGCCTCCATCCGGGCCAGCGTGAGCAGGTCGTCGATCAGCGCGGCGAGCCGCCCGGCGTCCTCGAGCGCGCCCGCCACCAGCTCGTCCTGCCGGGCCGGGTCGCTCTGGCGGAGCGCCACCTCGAGCTGGGTGTGAAGGGCGGCGAGCGGGCTGCGCAGCTCGTGCGCGACGTCGGCCACGAACTGCCGTTCCCGGCCGGCGGCCGCGGCGAGCCGGTCGAGCATCGCGTTCAGCGTGACGGCAAGCGCGCGGATCTCGTCCTGGCTGCCGGGCAGCGGCAGCCGCACGCCGCCCGCCGGGTCGGTGACCGCCTCGGCGCCCCGGCGCAGGCCGGAGACCGTGGTGAGCGCCCTGCCGAGCAGCATCCACAGCGTTGCGCCCACCAGCACGAGCAGCACCGGCGCCGCAATCGCGAGATAGCGACCGAGGCTGCTGAGGGTGGCGCGCTCGTCCCGGAGCGACTCGACGACCACGACGTAGTAGGTCGCGCCGCGGACGCGGACCGGCCGGACGAGGATCCGGTTGACCCCGGTAGCCGCGGTCTGGCTGACGTTCCCGCTGCTCGGTCCGGTCCGGGCGAGCCGGGCCAGCGCGCCGGCCGGCACGAGCGGCAGGGTTCGCGACGTACCGGGGGATACGGCGAGCACCTGGCCGCGAGCGGTCAGCACCTGAGCGCTTTGCCCTGCCTGCACCGGGAGCGTGGGTGGCAGCGCGCCCGTCGCGGTGAGGCTGGCGATGTCCGACGCGGCCGACCGGCTGGTCGAGTCGATGGCGTGCAGGCGGCTGGTCGAGAAGCCGTACAGCAGCAGGACGCTTCCGGCGGCAAGGAACACGGCGAGCGCGACCGTTGCGATCAGGGTGAGCCGGGCCCGCAGGCCCAGCCGGCTCCATCCGCGGGGAGCGCGCCAGGCCGCCATCAGCCGGCCCCCGGTCCGGCCCCGGTGGCGGCGCCGGGAGTGGTGGCGAGCGGAGTGCGGTAACCCGCGCCGCGAACCGTTTCGACGATCTCGCGGCCGAGCTTGCGGCGCAGGTAGCCGACGTAGACCTCGACGACGTTCAGGCCGCGCCCCGCGTCGTGCGACTCCCAGACATGCTCGTAGAGCTCCGCCTTCGATACGACGCGCCCGGCGTTGCGGGTCAGGTAGGCGAGCAGGGCGAACTCCCGCGCCGTGATCTCGACCTCGACGCCGTCACGAAGGACCTGCCGGGTGGCGGGGTCCACCTCGACCGTGCCGGCCCGCAGCACCGTTGGGCGAGGCGCCGAACCGCGTCGGAGCAAGGCGCGGATCCGCGCAACGAGCACGACGAGGGAGAACGGCTTGGTCAGGTAGTCATCCGCTCCCTCGTCGAGCGCGTCCGCCTCGTCGTACTCGCCGTCCTTCGCGGTGAGCATCAGCACCGGCGTCCAGATCTCCGCGCTGCGCAGCCGGCGGACCACCTGGTAGCCGGAGAGAACCGGAAGCATCAGGTCGAGGATGATCGCGTCGTAGCCGCCGGCGCACGCGGCGTCCAGCCCGGACTGGCCGTCGTAGGCGACGTCCACGACATAACCTTCGTCGCTGAGCCCGGTCTGCAACGCGCGTGCCAGCCGGCGCTCGTCGTCGACCAGCAGCAACCGCACGCACCCAGTCTCGGGGTGCGGCTGCGCAACGCGCCACTCGTCCCGCCGGTTCGCTCTCAGGCTCCTCTCAGGGAGACCGCGTCGCTCTCAGCGTCCTCTCAGCCGGCCCTTGGCATCGTGGCCGCATGCCAATGAGTCCCATCGCGCGCCGTCGGGCCCGGTACCTCGTCCCGCTGGGCGCGGCAGCGATCACCGCAGCCATCGTGTTCGTCCCGCAGGCTGCTTCGGGTGAGCAGCACCCGAACCTGCCGGCCAAGTCGGCCGCGCAGCTGCTCGCTTCCCTTGAGCAGCTGAAGCTGCCGCAGTTCAGTGGCACCGTGGTCGAGACGGCGCGGCTCGGGCTTCCCGACATCGGCGACAGCGCGCTCGGCTCGGAAGTCGCGCCCGGTGGCGGCAAGACCGGCATCGAGCAGCTGGTGACGCTGCTCACCGGTTCGCACACGGCGCAGCTCGCCTATGGGGGCCCGGACAAGCAGCGGGTTGCCATCTTCCTGTCCGACCTGTCCGAGACCGACGTCGTGCACAACGGCACCAACCTTTGGACCTACTCCAGCGACAGCAACACGGTCTCGCACAAGACGGTCGCGCGCGACAGCGAGGATACCGCGCCGCAGGCCACGACGCCGCTCAACCCGACGAAGGAGGCGGAGCAGGCACTGGCGAAGATCAACCCGTCGACGAAGGTGACGGTCGACCGTACGGCGGAGGTCGCGGGCCGCCCGGCGTACCAGCTGGACCTCGACCCGCGCGACAGCCGGGCGTTGATCAGCTCGGTGCGGATCGCGATGGACTCGCAGACCTCGATGCCGCTCCGGGTGCAGATCTGGTCGCGGAAGAACACCTCGTCGCCGGCGTTCTCCGTGGGGTTCACGAGCATCGCGATGTCCGCACCGAGCGCCTCCACGTTCGACTTCACGAAGCCGCCGAGCGCGTCGATGCAGTCCTCGCCGTTCTCTGGCGAAGGGCTGGGCGCCATCTCGCACGGTGCCGCGCAGCGCGCGTACGCGCAGCCAACGATCGGCAAGGACTGGACCGTGGTCTACGTCGACCGGGGCTCGGTCGGCACCTCGTCGTCCGCTAGGTCGGTGCGTTCATCGGTCACCCGCAGTGGAGTGTTCGGGTCGAAGAGCAAGTCGGTCGGCGTCGAGGGATCGGGCGGCGGGCCTGGTCTCGCGCAGGAGCTCGACCAGCTCGGGAGCCGCGTGCCCGAGGGACATCTGATCACGACCAGCCTGGTGACAATCCTCGTCACCAACGACAACCGGATTCTTTTCGGCGCCGTTACGCCGCAGTATCTCGAGCAGGTCGCAGCCAGCCAGGCTGCGCAATGACCGCGCTGATCGAGGAAGACGCCGAGTCCGCGCCGTCCGCATCGACCACCGAGTCCCTGGTCGTCGCAACCGAAGGCCTGACCAAGCGGTTCCGATCCGGACAGGTCGCGGTGGACCACATCGACCTGGCCGTGCCCAGAGGCGCGGTCTACGGCTTCCTCGGCCCGAACGGGTCGGGGAAGACGACGACCATCCGGATGCTGCTCGGCCTGATCCGCCCGACCGAGGGATCGGTGACGCTGGTCGGCGAGCCGATCCCGCGCGGTGCGCCGCGTGCGCTGCCGAAGGTCGGGGCTCTGGTCGAGGGCCCGGCCTTCCATCCGTACCTCACCGGTCGGGCGAACCTCGTCCGGCTCGACCGGATGGACGAGACGGCGGACCCGCGGACCCACGACGAGCGCATCGCCGATGCACTGGCTCGGGTTGGGCTCACCGCGGCGGCGGGCAAGAAGTTCCGGCAGTACTCGCTCGGCATGAAGCAGCGGCTCGGGATCGCCGCCGCGCTGTTGCAGCCGCGCGAGCTGCTGGTGCTCGACGAGCCGACCAACGGTCTCGACCCGCAGGGCACCCGCGAGGTGCGCAACCTGGTCCGCGAGCTGTCGTCGGACGGCCTCACCGTGTTCGTGTCGAGCCACCTGCTCGCCGAGGTCGAGCAGGTCTGCACGCACGTCGGGATCATGAGCACCGGCAAGCTCGTCGTACAGGGCACTCTCAATGACCTGCGCAGGAACGGCACAACGCAGGTCGTGGTCACGACACCCGCCGTTGAGCTGGCCGCCTCGACGATGGCTGCGCTCGGCCTCACCGATGTCGGCGCGGGCGCGCCGGAGGAGGTGCACGCGACGCTCGGCGAGGTGCTGCCGGAGGCGGTGACCGCCGCGCTGGTGCGCGCCGGCGTCCCCGTGCGGGGGATCGCCGTGACCCGACCCGCGCTGGAGGACCTGTTCGTGGAGCTCACGGGGGAGGGATTCGATGTCGTCCGCTGAAGCCGTCGGCCTCGGCGCCGGCCATGCGGTGGTCGCGCCGCGTCGCCATCGCGGCGCGCTCGGCCGGCAGCTGCGCTCCGAGCTCCGCCTGGTGTTCGGCCGTCGGCGCAACCAGATCCTGCTTGGCGCGCTCGGAGCGATCCCGCTCACCATCGGGATCGCGGTCAAGCTGGCTCCACCCGGCGGTTCGGGTGGCGGCGGCGGCCCGGAGTTCCTGAACCGCATCACCGGCAGCGGGCTGTTCCTCGTGCTGACCGCGCTGTTCCTGACGCTGAACCTGTTTCTACCGGTAGTGGTCGGGATCATTGCGGCCGACGGGATTGCCGGCGAGGCACAGAGCGGCACGCTGCGGTATCTGCTGACCATCCCGGTACGCCGCACCCGGTTGCTGTTCGTGAAGGCGTTCGGCCTCGCCGCGTACGCGTTGGCCGCAGTCGCGACGATCGCGCTGGTTGCCGCTGTTGCGGGCGTCGGGTTGTTCGGCACCGGTTCCTTCACGTTGCTCGGCGGCCAGACGGTGTCGGTCGGCGAGGGTTTGCTGCGCATCTTCGGCGTCGCGATCTACGTGTGGCTGTCGCTGTGGGGGCTGCTGGCCGTCGGGCTGCTGATCTCCGTGCTGACCGAGGTGCCGATTGCAGCGATGGCGGGCACGCTCGGCTTCGCCATCCTGTCCATCGTGCTCGACCAGATACCGCAGCTGCATGCGATCCATCCCGGCCTGATCGACAACTACTGGCAGAGCTTCGGCACGCTGATCCGGGTCGGCCCCCACTTCGGGCAGCTCGGCCGCTACCTGCTGTTACAGGCGGTCTATGTCGCGGTCGCCGGCGGGCTGGCCTGGGCAAGGTTCAGCGACGCGGACGTGACCTCGTAGCTCCTACCTCCTACCGGGTGAGATGCGCCAACACCCGGTCGCGCAGGAGGGTGTACTGCTCCGCGCACCGAAGCGGCGGTCCGCCGGGCCGCGGCATGACGCGGCCGGGCTGAACCTGCTCGCCGTCGGTGAACTGCGACCGGGTCAGGTCGAGCTCGGAACCGTCCGGGAGCCGGTTCCAGAAGTGCACACCCTGCCGGGATCCGTCCGGTCGGAGGACCTCGGCGAGGATCAGGTCTCCGCCGCAGAGATCGTTGATCACGAGCGCGGTGACACCGCACTGCCCACGCGCCCGATTGGTCTCGCTCCAGAGCGGCAGGTCGACCGGGTCGCAGGTCTCGACCGACCAGCTCGCGCGGCAGGCGCCGGCTACCTGCTCGATCGTCCACGCGGCCATCGGCGCATCGTTGCAGACCATGACGACCTCGAGCGACGGCTGCCCGAGGTTGTTCCTCGAGCGGCAGTTGGACCGGCGCGGCTCGGTTTTGTGCACCCTGGGACGGGTATCTGTCACGGAATTGCTCCTCGTTCGTCTTGAGCAGCATCTGGCTGATCGACGTTCGTGGTTCTCGAGGAGGCGTTCGGCATGTCAAGTGTGGTCATCGCCATCATCGTCATCGTGGTCGTCGTCGCGGTCGCGCTCGCCGCCGTCTCGTTCGTCACGCGGCGCCGCGCTGAGAAGCTGCGTGGGCAGTTCGGGCCGGAGTACGACCGTGCCGTCTCAGATCACGACAGCCGCCGCAAGGCCGAGCGCGAGCTGCGTGAGCGTACTGAACGCCGGGAGCGGCTCGAGATCGTTCCGCTCACCCGTGAGGAGACCGAACGGTATCGGGCCGAATGGCGGCTCGTTCAGGAGCGCTTCGTCGATGTCCCGGCTGAGTCGCTCGCGATGACCAAGGCGTTGCTCTCCGCCGCGATGAGCGATCGCGGCTATCCGACTGCCGGTACTGACGAGCGGGCGTCGTTGTTGTCGGTCGACCACGCCGACGTCGTGCAGGAGTACCGCGAGGGCGCAGCGATCGAGCAGCGCTGGCGCGACACGGACAGCGCCGACACGGAGGATCTGCGGCAGGCGATGCAGCACTATCGAGCCGTCTTCGGGCGCGTTGTCGGTGCCGGCGCGGACACCGAGGCCGGACAGACCGCGAGCCGATCGCGTTCCGGCCGGGCGTAGCGGTCGGCTAAGTCTCGCGGCCACAACTCGGCCGAAACCAGGCGCGGCCCCGCTCTACTACTACAGTGTTGTAGTAGTAGAGTTGAGGTGCTTACGTCGCGTACGACGCGTGCGAGATCGCGTCGCGTGTGAACACGTGACGAGGCGAACAACGGGACCGGATCCACCGTGCCGACGCCGGTGCGCTTACCCGATCTGAAGGGGCGTCGCGTGATCACTGCAGCGGGCGGTTTCGTTCGCGGCAGCGGTCGATGCGGCACGCAGCCGATGTCGTCGTGAGCGGGTTCCCCAGAACAATGGTGGTGACCGGGCACTTCCCCCCGGCGCACGGAGGAGTGCAGCGCTTCACCGCGGAGATTCTCGCGCGACTCCCGTACGAGCGGATCGTCGTGATGGCGCCGAGGCAGCCGGGCAGCGCGGCGATCGACGCCCGGCTGCCGTTCCCGGTTCACCGCTACCCGGGCCACATCACGACCAACCCGCGGCTCTCGTCCCTAGTCCGCGAAGCCTTTCGCGCCCACGGCTGCGAGGCGGTGTGGTTCACCTCCGGCATGCCCCTCGCGGCAATGGCGCCGGCGTTGCGCCGCGGCGGTGCGCGCCGGATCGTGGTCTCGACGCACGGGCTCGAGGCTGGTTGGTCTTCGATCCCAGTGGTTCGCACCGCGCTGCGCCGGGTCTCGCGGGCCGTCGACGTCGTAACCGTCCTCGGCGACTACACCCGCGCCGCGATCGCACCCGCACTGCACGGCGCGGTACGGATGGTCCAGCTCACCGGCGCGGTCGATGCCGGACGGTTCCACCCGGACGTCGACCCTGCGCCGGTGATCGCCCGGCATCGGTTGCAGGACCGTCCCGTTGTCATCTCGGTGTCTCGCCTGGTACGCCGCAAAGGACACGACGTCCTCCTCCGAGCCTGGCCCGGCGTCCTGCGCCGGCAACCGGACGCGGTCGCACTGCTCGTCGGCGACGGCTATCTGCGTCCGGCGCTCGAGCGAGAGGCTCGTCGCCTCGGCATCCATCGCAGTGTGCGCTTCGCCGGCTCGGTGCCCGACGACCGCCTTCCGGCGTACCTGAGCGCCGGCGACGTCCACGTGCTTCCTTGCCGCACACAGCTGCGCGGCATGTCGGTGGAAGGACTCGGTCTCACCACCCTCGAGGCGTCGGCCACCGGGCTGCCGGTGGTCGTCGGAGACTCCGGGGGCGCGAGGGACACCGTCCTTGACGGGGTGACCGGGGTCGTGACCAACTGCTCGGGACGGCATGCCTCGGCGCGGCTCGCAACAGTGTTGGGCGATCTGCTCGCCGACCCCTCCACGCGGCAGGCGATGGGCGTGAAGGGACGGCTGTGGGCGAGCGAGGCCTGGTCCTGGCCGACGATGAGCGGCCGGCTCGCGGACGCGCTCTGCGGGTCGACTGAGTTGGGCCGATGACCGGGTCGCGCCGGCTGCTGAGCCCGCTCGCCCGCCGCGCGCTTCGGCGTTCGGCCGAGCTCGCCATCCTCGCGCTCGTGATCGAGTACGTGCTGCTGCCGCAGTTCATCGGGCAGCGCAGCCAGTTCCACCGGCTGCTCGCGCTCAACAGCCCGTGGTTGCTCGTGGCGGTCGCGGCGGAGCTGGCTTCGCTCGTGTCATTCGCACTGTGCAGCCGCGCGATGCTGCCGCGCCATGCGCGGCCGAGCTTCCCGCGCCTGGTCCGGATCGATCTGTCGACGGTCGCGCTGTCACACAGCTTGCCGGGCGGAAGCACAGCGGGAACCGGGCTCGGCCTGCGACTGCTGTCCGAGGCGGGAGTGCCGCTGCCCGATGCGGCCTTCGCAAAGCTTGCGCAAGGCTTCTCGTCCGCGGTCGTGCTTCAGGCGCTGCTGCTGACCGCTCTGGTCGCGACGTTGCCCACGCACGGCGGCTCCGAGCTCCTGGGCGCGGTGACGGTGGGCGGCGTGCTGCTGATCGTGCTGGTAGTGATGGCCGTCGTACTCGTGCGGTGGGGCCGGGACCGCCTCGCTGCTGTCGTCGCACGGGTCTGCCGCTGGACGCCGTTCCTGAGCGATCAGTTCGGACACCGCCTCGTGATGTCGACCGCCGCGTCCCTCGACGCGATCCTCGCGGACCGGCGACGGCTGGCATCGGCAGCGCTCTGGTCGACGGCCAACTGGATGATGGACGCGTTGGCGTTGTGGGCGTCGGTGCGAGCCTTCGGCCACTCGCTGTCCTACCTCAGCCTGATGGTGCCGTTCGGTGTGGCCAGCACGCTGGCGTGGATCCCGCTGACACCGAGTGGCCTCGGCTTCGTGGAGGGCGCACTCGTGCCGCTGCTGATCGCGTTCGGTACGCCGAAACCGGCCGCCGTCCTGGGCGTGGTCACGTGGCGCATCATCGCGTTCTGGCTACCGGTACCGCTCGGCGCCGCGGCGTACGGATCGCTGGCCGCCTTTCCCGGCCGAGGAGCTGTCCGGCGTACGCAGCGCGCGGCCGGCGCCGGTCGTCAACTGGTCGTCAGCCCACCAGCTTCTCGATGAGCGCATGTCCCGTGGCGCCCGGCTGGTTGCCCACGGCGAAACAGTGCTTCGACGACGCGCACGAGCCCCCCACGAAGCCGCTCGGGTGGTTGCCGGGATTCACGCTGCGGGCGACATGCCAGGAATGACCGTTCCACTTCGCTGCAATCGTGGACCGGTCCTTCGAGGTGGGGTGTGCTCCGGCGAAGGAGAAGGCACCACCTTGACCATTGGCCCAGCAGTCCTTGCTCGAGACGCAGCTCACTGCGAGCAGGGTGTTGTAGGGGAAGGCCAGATGAGTCGGGTTCGGTGAGATCACGGTCGTGAACCGGCCCTTGCGATAGACCTCGGTGAGGGTCTTGTACGCCTTGCTGCTGTCCTGTTCCCCTACCGCGATGCACTCCTTCGAGGTTGGGCAGGACACGGACCACATGTCCGCGGTGTAGCCCTTCGCCGTGTGCCCGGCCTTGACCCGGGTGAACTTCTTGCCCGTTGAGCGCTCGAGCAGTGCGCCCTTGGTACCACCGCCGACGGCCATGCACATGCTGCCGTGGCAGCTCACGCCGTTCAGATAGTCGAGCTTGCCGACGGTCACGGTCGACACGATCGTGAACTGTTTGCCGGTCCAGTGCTCCGCCAGGGTCGCGTTTCCGTCGATGGCGCCGACCGCCCAACAGTCCTTGGCCGAGGGACAGCTCACCGCCTTGAGTGCCGCGGTCGACTGCGGGTTCGCGGCGGTGACCTCTGTCCAGGACGTCCCGTTCCACTTCTCTGCCAGCGGACCGCCCGTGACGATGCCCACCACCATGCAGAACTTCTTGCTCACACAGGAGACGCCGTCGAGATAGGCACCAGCGGGAAAGGCCGGTGTCGTTGTTGTCCAGTGATGTCCGTTCCAGCGCGCGACGTCGGCCGCGCCGCCCGAGTTGGCGCCGACCGCCATGCAGTTCGTGGGGGAGGCGCAGCTGACGGCGTTGAGCCGGCCGGTCGCGCCTGCCTTGACCACGACCCAGTGCGGCGATGCAGCGAAGGCGGCGGGCATCGATCCCAACGTCGAGCCCAGCAGCCCCATCGCAAGCACCAGAACGAGCTTCGAGCTCCTCGTGATTCGCCGAGTCATGAACCCCGCCCTCTTTACTCACACCCCCGTCGGCGTTCGCAACCCTAGGCCCCGGCGTACGATTCGTCAGCCTTTCCTGCGACCTCCGGTGGCCGGTGAGCGCGCGTCAGCCGTCGTGGTCGGGGTGTTGCGGGCTGATCAGAATCGGTCGCGGCGTGTGCGCCGCCAGGGTGTGCGAGACGCTGCCCAACAGTGCACTGCGGACGGCGCCTCGCCCGCGTTGGCTGCACACGATCAAGCGCGCCGACAACTCATCGCCGCCCTCGACCCGTCAGATCCGTCGAAGCAGAACAGCACAGGCCCGGTGCGGGCACCCTCGGTCATGGCAGTGGTCCTCAATCTGTTGTTTGACGGACTCAGTGCCGGCGGCCTCGGCGAGCCGGTCGCGCGTCGTTGCGCGAGTTGCTCTGGCAGCTGACGCAGCGCACGGCGGTGGGGAGAGCATCGAGGCGGGCCTCGCCGATCGGGCCACCGCAGTCGTCGCAGCGCCCGTAGCTGCCGTCCGCGACCTTGGCGAGCGCTCGGAGCACGACGTCGAGCTGCTGGTCGAGCTGCTCGGCCGTCATCGCGCGCTCTTCCTGCTCGGTCGCGATCGCGGTGAAGTCGCCCGCCCGCTTGCCGAACCCGATCGCGGCCATGCCTTCTTCGCGCGGCGCGTTGAGCCGCGCAATCTGAGCGACCAGCTCGTCACGGCGACGCGTCAGCTCTGCGTCGACCTCAGAAGTTCGACGCAAGCCATCAACCCGTTACTTTGATCGTGATCCGGTGAGTGTAGGCCCGGGGCTTGACCCCGTTGGAGGCGCGCACCTTGAAGCGGTACTTGCCCGGCTTGGTGGGCTTGCCCGAGAGGACGCCGGTGTCGTGGTTGAGGTGCATGCCCTTCGGCAGCTTGCCGGAGAACAGGACGTAGCGCGCGATCGGGTAGCCGAGCGCGATGAACTGGTACGCGTAGTGCTTGCCGACCGTCATGTGCCGCCGAGGATGTTCGGCCGCGAACACCGGTGCTTCCGACACCACGATGTGTAGCGACGGTGAGAGCACGCTGCCGAGCGAGTTGCGCGCGCGAACCCTGAAGGTGTACCTGCCTCCGACCCCGGGAGTGCCGGTCAGCTCCCCGGTGCCGGCGTCGAGGCGGATGCCACGCGGCAACGCGCCCTTGGCGATCGAGTACGTCGGTCGCGGCGTACCGGTGGCGTGGAAGGTGTAGTAGTAGAGGGCTCCGGCCCGGGCCTTGGCGCCCGGATGGTCTGCGCTGAACTTCGGTGCGGTCGCCGGGACGAGGGGAAGCTTCAGCAGTCGGCTGTTCCCGCTGTCGACGACGAAGACGTTCTTGGCCGAGTCGACGGCTACGGACTGCGGATGCCGCAGACCGATGAACGGCAGAACCTTCGGAGAACTCGAGCCGTGGGCGAGCTCGAGCACCCGGTTGTTGCCGGTGTCGGCGACGAACACGTCGCCGGAGGAGTCCACCGCGATGCCGGTCGGACCGGACAGGCCGACAAACGGCAGCGTCTTCGGCGTGGATGCGCCTTTGGCCAGCTCGAGCACGCGGTCGTTGCCGGTGTCGACGGCGAACAGGTCGCCGGCCGAGTCGAGCGCCACGCCGGTCGGGCTCGCCATGCCGGTGAAGGGCATGGTGGTCAGCGTGCTCGATCCGGAAGGGAGCTCCAGCACATGGTTCTTGGCGTTGTCGACGATGAAGGCGTTACCGGCGGAGTCGACTGCGACGCCGCGAGGATGTGCCACCGTCGTGACGAGGATGTTGCCGGTGTTCGCGCCGTTCGCCAGGGACACCAGCTGGTCGTAGCGCACGTTGGTCACCCATACGCTCTGCCACGACTTGCCGGAGGCCTGGATGGCGACCCCCTGCGGTTGGTGCAGCCCATCGCTCATGAGGACGGTCGGAGTCGACGCTCCGACCGGTAGCTCCACAAGCCGCGCGTTGCCCGAGCTGTCGTAGTCGGCGACGAATGCGTCGCCCTTGGGGTCCACCGCGACTGCCTTGGCGGTGTACAGGCCGAAGGACGGTACGGCGGTCGCCGGCGCCTTGTGCCCGACGTACTCGTACAGCGACGTTGATGCGGCGAAGAGGTTGCCGTTGCTGTCGACGGCCAGTGCCTGAGCCGGCGTCCCCGACAGTGGCAGCGTGGTGACCTGGTTCGATCCTGCCGCGAGCTCGCTGATCTCGGCACCGGCCACGAACACGTCGCCGGACCCATCGACCGCCACGCTTTGCGGTGCCGAGAGAGCGCCGAACGGAAGCACGGTCTGCGAGCTCTTGCCCTTCTTCAGCTCGACGACCTGGTTGCCTCCGGTGTTTGCGACGTACACGTTGCCGTGGCTGATCGCGACCGCCTGCGGGTTCGTGAGCTTGTTGAAGCCGAGCAGAGTGTCGTGCGAGGTGCCGTGGCGCAGCTCGGCAACCCGTCCGGTGTTGAAGTCGGTGACCACGACGTCGCCGTCCGGGTCGACCGCCAACCCGACCGGCGAGGTGATGCCGTGGAGTGGCAACACGGTCTGCTTGGTGGCGTCGTGCGCCAGCTCGAGGACTCGGCCGTGCCCGGAGTCGACGACGAAGACGTCCCCGGCGGAGTCGACGCCGATGCCGGTGGGGTCCGACAAGCCGGTGAACGCGAGCTGTTTCGCGGTACTGGAGCCGGCCCGCAGCTCCAACGCGCGGTTGGTCTTGCCGTCGGTGACGAAGATGTTGCCGGACGTGCTGATCGCCAGTCCGTTCGGGCTGGTGAGCGCGGGGCCGATGAGGGTTTGCTGCGCGCCGTAGGCGAGAACCGTGGCCGCGGTCTTCGGGACCGCCGCGGACTTACCGTCATGCGCCGAGGCAGCGCCGACGGAGGCCGGCCAGAGCGACCCGAGCGCAACCGCGGATGCCAGCACTGCGGCACGCCGAGCAGGTACGCCACGCATGCGTAAGCCTCAACCCCCCGCACCCATCGTTGCCTGACGGACCGTCACACAACTGGGTGCGATCGCGGGGCGACGGCCGCGACAAAATGCTAGCTTCCGCAAACCCGTTGCGGAGCCGATTCGGAGAATCAGCTGCCCTTCGCACCGGGTGAATTTTTGCCTGGTTTAGAGGGTTTCTCAGACCTCGAGGCTGTCCGCTCCCTGTTGGATGTCGGGCCGCGCAACCGCGAGATAGCCGACGAGTGCGGCAACCAGCAAGAAGCAGATCGCCGCGGTCGGTCCGTTGCCGTAGTGCAGGCCACCAATGCGCTGCGGTTTGCTGAACCAGTCCGCGAACGAGGCGCCGAGCGGACGAGTGAGCACGTACGACGCCCAGAACGCTGTGATCGCGTTGAGGTGGAACCGCCAGTGCGCGATGCCGGGCAGGACGATCAGGATGCCGAAGAACACCGCGGAGCCGAGGTAGCCCATGTTCAGGACGGACGCGGTGTAGTCACCGAGCGCGGTGCCCAGAGCGAAGGTGGCGAAGACGGTCGCCCAGTAGTACTTCTCGCGGCGGCTCGTCGTGATGCTGTGGATGTCGAGCGTGTGCTCGCTGCGGTCCCATAGCAAGAAGACGGCCGCCAGCACGACGCCCCAGAAGGCGGT
>Ga0335074_10003314_pt1 | contig 21938 bp, 21 predicted proteins | sample Lox_Sample_23_FD_206715 | JGI IMG/M metagenome (GOLD analysis project Ga0335074, IMG submission 206715) | Soil microbial communities from Loxahatchee National Wildlife Refuge, Florida, United States - Lox_Sample_2.3 | ecosystem: Environmental > Terrestrial > Soil > Wetlands | place: USA... | reverse complement strand
ACAGCTTGATCAGCTTCGCGCACGGCAGCGGCAGTCGCAACCGGTGCGTTCCGAAGTCGACGAGTATGGCGGTCTCGTCCTCGACGCCGATGACGGTACCGAGGCCGTATTTGTCGTGTGTCACCAAGTCGCCCACGGCGAAAGTCTCGACCGGGCTCTCGACTACGGGGACGTTGAAGGGACTTCCCGGCAAATAGCGCCTTGTGGGCCTGGCGCGTGATGGCTTCACCACTCCACCGTATGCGTACCGCCCGCGCCGGAACACCACCAGCGGCGGACCACCTTTAGCCGGGCCGCACGGCCAGCCGGAGCGACCGGGCGACATTCAAGGCGACGGCCATTCCGCCTGCCCAGAAGAGAACAACGTGGTCGGCTGCCACGCCTGCGAGGCCAGCCCTTCGCTTCTCAGAAGTTCTGGACCGGCAGAGATCCGTTACGCCGGGGCTCGGCTTGCTTGCAAATTTGCAAATTGCGCGCATCATGACCGTAGTAGGCCATCTGTGCCGGTCAGTAGAAGCCGGCGGCCCGCGGGCGGCGGGCACTGCTGGACTTCGGCACGGTGCGGCAAGAGCTGGACAATGGTTGCCGGGCCAGTTTGGCGGGACGCGGCACTGACAATCGCCGCTGGCGCATGATCTCAGGACAAGCAGAGTTCTCGTGTGTGGCGAGCGAGGCCGCTGCGGTGCCATAGCGGCCGTCCGCCAACCTCGGGAGGTGCCGATGCCAGGGCTGAAGGACAGGCTGACCGATGCCGGGTACGGCCTCGGCTGGTCGGTTGTCTGCCGTCTGCCCGAGTCGTGGGCGCGGAATGCGTTCAGGTTCGTCGCCGACCTCGCGTGGCGGCGCCAGGGCCCTGGGGTGCGGGTGCTAGAGGCCAACCTACGCCGGATCATCGGGGGCGAGGCGCCAGGTGGCCAGCTGCGCGGGCTGTCCAGGCAGGCGATGCGCTCGTACGCGCGCTACTGGCTCGAGGCATTCCGCCTGCCGGTGATGCCGGCGGACCGGCTGGTCGCCGGGATGCACGACACTGGGCATATCCGGGATGCGTTCGGACACCTCGCGGCCGGCCGTGGGGTGATCCTCGCACTGCCTCACATGGGCAACTACGACCTGGCTGGCGCATGGCTTGTCGCGAAAGGGGCAGGCTCGGTTACCGTCGTGGCGGAGCGGCTGAAGCCAGAGTCGGTCTACGACAGGTTCGTTGCATTCCGCGAGGGCATCGGCATGGAGGTGCTGCCCGCGAGCGGCGGGGCGTACAGCGCGTTCGGCATCCTGGCGCAGCGGCTGCGGGCCGGCAAGACTGTCGGCCTGGTCTGTGACCGCGATGTCACCGGCGCGGGCATCGAGGTGGAGTTCTTCGGCGAGAAGGCCCGCATGATGGGCGGTGCGGCCGCGCTCGCCGTGCAGACCGGCGCGGCACTCATGCCCGTGATCTTGTGGTTCGAGGGCGATCACTGGGGCGCACACGTCCATGCAGAGATACCGGTGCCTGCCGAAGGAGACGGGGAGCAGCAGGCGGCGGCGATGATGCAGGAGGTCGCGCGCCTCTTCGAGACGGGAATCAGGGCTCATCCGCAGGACTGGCACATGCTGCAGCGCCTCTTCGTCGCCGACCTCGACCCCGAGCGGCTGCGGCGTTGCGGATGAGTCTCGTAGCATGATCACGCCGGTTCTGACCGCGCCGGATGCGGCACAGGCGATCGTCTTCTACGGACGAGCCTTTGGAGCTGACCGGATCGACCGCAACATATATCCGGACGGCAGAATCGTGGCGAACAGGGGTCGAGTGCGGACGTCTCAGATTGGCGACGATGCTCCGCAGCTGGCCCGCAGAATTCTGAGCGCCTCTTATGCGGCCATCAAGGCGCACTTCGTCGAGGCCATGGGCTGCTAGTCGGTGTCCGGCTTGACGTAGCCGAAGAATGCGCGGCGCTTGATGAGCTCGGCGACCTCAGGGGGACCATGCTTTCCCAGGAGTCGTCGTCTGCCGCTATCCGCCGGAGCACATCGCGGCTGAAGATCGGTAGGAACTCGGGCTGGTAGTTGTCGAGGTGCACGAAACTGCCCCGCCCGGCAAGATAGTCGTAAAGCGGCTGCAACTCCGGGCGGACCTTGATGTCGTTGACGGTCTTGAGCTCATCGTCTGGCGATGGCTGCACGGGGTAGACATACAGCTTCAGGCCGTCCTTGAATAGCCGCCCGAAGCTTTCCAGGATTCCGCCGTGTAGCTGGACGTGGTTCTTCTCGTCGAACAGGTCGATCAGACTCGGCACTCCCATGACGATGCCAATACGCTCGCTGGTCCGTTCGCCGAGGTAAGCGGCCAGGCGGTAGTAGTCGAAGTAGTCGGTAATCAGCACGGTCATTCCGCATGCGGCGAGCAGTTCCGCGCGGGCCAGGAAGTCTCGCCTGTCCACCTGGGGTCCTCCGGCGAGCAGGTTGCGCATCGTGATCTCGGTTAGTTCCAGTACCGGCTTGCCAGCCACGGCAGGGTCGGTTTCGAACTTGGCCTTTGCCGTCTCGAGCATGTCGATGTTCACGTGCGTCGGCGGCCGGAAGCTACCTCGCTCCACCAGGACAGCCTTCTTGCGCAGCACCTCGCTTGGCTGCAGCACCTCACGGTCGGGGCCGAACATCGCCACGCCGCTCAGCCCGACCTGCACGAGCTTGAGCGCCATCAACCTGTTGTCCACGCCGCGGAACTCGATGCCGCGGAACTGGATCATGTCAATCTCGATGCGGCCAGTGGTCAGGCGGTCGAGGAGGCTCTCGATGAGCTTGTCCGGCTCGTGGTGCTGGAAGAACGCCCCGTACAGCAGGTTCACCCCGACTATCCCGAGCGCCTCTTGCTGCAGCCAGGCCTCGATGTCGAGCATCCGCACGTGCATCACGATCTGGCTCGGCTCGTCATGCGGCTGGGCCTGGAACTTCACGCCCATCCAGCCATGGCACTCGTTGCCGCCCTGGAAGCTGCGCGCCACGACCGTGTCGGCGAAAGCGAAGAAGCAGTTTTCGTCACCGCGCTTATGGCCCAGTCGCTCCACGTTCAGCTGGAACTCCGTGTCGAGCATGCCCTGAAGCCGTCCGGCGGACACGTATCGGTCGGCCTTGCCGTATTCGGCATCGCTCACGGCCATGTCGTAAGCGGAGATCGACTTCGCAACGGTGCCCGCGGCGCCGCCCACCCGGAAAAGCCAGCGCACCACCTCCTGGCCGGCCCCGATCTCGGCGATCGTCCCGTACCAGCGCGGATCAAGGTTGATGCGCAGGGCCTTCTGATGCGTGTCGGATTCATGAGCACCCATGATGAGCTCGGTCATCTGTCTCCCTGCCCGCTCACCCCGCCCGCCGCTACGGTCTGCCACCCTTGTCACAGGCGAAGCTCCGACACCAGCGTCCGACGCCGAAAGTGTACTAATTTCGCCGCGGCCGGCGCCAGCCCATGGGCGCGGACCGCCTCCGCAGGTCCAGCGCCAGATCGAACGTCCCAGCGGCGAGGGTGATCAGGGGCAGGTCCCGGTCACGGCAGCACGGCCGTCCGCGGGAGCAAGCGCAGCGGCATCGCGCGCGGCGCGGATCCGTGTATACGCGGTTCGCCCCAAGCTTCAATGCGCTCATGGTCCGGCAAGACCGCAGAACGTCCAGATGGCCACCAGCCAGGACTTCTGATGACCAACAGCCAGGACAACACCCGGCCGCCCACCCGGACTTACCAACGACCGTTGACACCGCGATTTGAGGGTGTGCTGTTCGGCGGCAAAACGGCCCGCAGAGCACGAGAACTACAGTTACGCGCTCTGGACGAAGTGGACTAAGTACCAGCTGAATGCCGTCGAGCCATCGCCCGTTCCGAAAATCAGCGTCACGCAGTGACCGGATACGCAACCAGCGATGAGGGACTGCGAACACCTGCCCAGCAGGCGACGACACAAGGAGCGGTATGGCGGCGGTCACGAACGGCGCGCTTCCCTGCGCCGCGGCACCCCGCCGGGGCGCGGGGGAGCACCGGCGGCAAGCGTGGTTGTCGGGGCTCTGGACGTGATTGCCCGACATCACGGGCGGCTATCACGCCGCGAATGCAGCGCCCGCCGCCACAAACTCAAGACAAACCATCGGCGGCATGAACGAGCATCGTTGCTGCCCAGCAGACGCTTATATTTCAGCCCGGAACGCGAGTGGATCGCCTGGCAATGCTCGTTCATACCAGAAGGCGCACGCGCGAAGTTCGGGCTGTGAACGGCCTTGCAGTGTGGTCGACGCCGTCCGGCGACCGATGGCGTTATGGTTGCTGGCATGACGGCACAGCCCGTAGTACCGGATGCAGGTGAGCCGTACCAGGTGATCCAACTCGGAGGCCAAGCGGCGGCGATCGTGCCGCTAGCCGATCTGCAGCGGCTTCAGGCTGTAGAGCGTTTGGCACCGGCGGAGGTCGTTGAGTCAGCAGAGATCGAGACGACGCTCGCAGCACATCGTGAGTGGGTGGCGGCTGGCCGGCCCGGAGCGGTGTCTCACGAGCAGGCGATGGCCGATCTACTCGCCGAGTCGTGAGAATCGAATGGTCTCCGATGGCAAGGGCGTCGGCGCGCCGCTTCATGGCAGACCAGGATGGCCTGCGTGCTATCGGCGCAGTCGTCGCCGCGCTAGCCAAAGATCCTCTGCCCGCTGACGGCTTCCACGCGGGCGAGTATTACCGTCTTCGCGTCGGCGCCTAACGTGTCGTGTACCTCATTGAGGATGATCTGCTCACAGTCAGCCGCGTCGACCGCTTGTCCGTCTAGGTTTCCGGCGCTCTGTTCGATAGATCGAACAGAGCAGCCGGCAGTCTTGATGTGGGAGCCAAAGCGGGAGCCAAAGTACGCAGTGATCAGCCTGCAGCGGGCGACTTCCGGCGGACGTTGTACCAGGTAGATGGCACCTGGGCCTACGCCCAGCTCCTCCCGGCGCCCGGATTGGGCTCATTTGGGAGCAGGAGGTCCGGGGTTCAAATCCCCGCATCCCGACGGCTATTTTTCGAATGTGTTGTCAGTTTTGGAATGCAGACGCGGCCCGTTGGCAGCTGGCGCCTGAGGCCGGTCAGCGATGCTCAGTGATTGTGCTCGATGGCTCCCGCGCCTTTACCTAGCGCAGCGTCAGCTTTGCCTCGGACTCAAATTCGAATTGTGCCACGCGTGAACATTATGGGGCTCGGCGTCGGCCGCGGCTGATACGGCGCTGACGAGCATGACGATTACCAATCCGGCCAGCAGCCGCTGCCGCGCAGCGTCAGCCCCTGGCCGCCAATCGCCGCCGAGATGGCTGCATGCCGCGGAAGTTACCAGCGCAGATCTGGTTCACCAATTGCCACCGCCCGCCAGGAGCACGGGCCTAAGTGCCCCGCCAAACCCGAGCGGGGCAACCCCTCCGGCAAATTCGAGCAACAGTCAGACGCGCAGTCCGGTACAGGACGGAGGAGACGGGCTACCAGGCTTGCCGCATGGCTCGACTTCGAAGGCGGGGACGGTAACAAGTCCGCATCACCGGGGCGATTCGCCATCCTTTCCACTCGCCTCTCTGATGCTAGGACACGGGGTATGTCAGGACGAGGAACACCTGTTGCGCGGGCATGTTCAGAGCGGAGCCGGGATCAAAAGGACCCCGCGCCGCAGACCGTCGGGGTCAGATCACGCCCGCGCGCGTACCCCAGGCCGCGGCCGCCGCGCGCGACGAGAGATCGAGCTTCCGCAGGATGTTGGCCAGGTGCCGGTGCACCGTGTGCTCGCTAAGCACGAGCCGCTGAGCGATTTCCGTGTTGCTCAGCCCTTGTGCGACGAGCTTGAGAACGTCGAGTTCGCGAGGCGTCAGCAACGAGGTGGCTTCGGCTGAGGCCGAATCGCCAAGTTCGCTTGCGGGGGCACCCGGACGCCGGGCTTCACGCTCCGCTTGCATTTCGGCTAGCGCCTCATGAGCGACCCGAACCTGTTCGGCCGCTGGGTCGTCGCGCCCGAGCGCGGCGAGCACTCGCGCCAGGTCGAGCCGCGACCGCGCCGTCTCAAACGGGTCACCGCACCGGTGGAACAGGTCGATGGCGTCCTCGATGCGCGAGCGCGCCGTATCGAGGTCACCTTCGGCCTCCGCCACGATACCCTCGACCGCAAGCGCCGAGGCATGCAGCGAATCGCTGCCAACCTCCGTTACGACGCCCTGCAGCTCATGGTGCGTGTTCCTCGCTCGTTCCGTCTCGCCCAGTGCGACGAGCACGCGAGCGTACAGGTCGAGTCCGGCCGCGCGTTGGAGCCGGCTCTCCGGGCCGAGCTTCCGCAAGAATCTCGTCGCACGCTCAGCCGCAAGGGCTGCGTCCCCGCTATCCAGTGCGACGTGCGCGAGCCCGAGCTGTGCGTAGGGGTGGAACTCGACCTGGCGGAACAGCTCGGCCGCTTCCTCGAATCGTCCCTGGCGCCGCCGAAGGTCTGCGCGGCGAACCAGAGCCTCAAACGCCATGCCAGGCCGACTGACCCGAAGCTCCCGAAGGGCGGCCTCGAATGTGGCGTCGGCCTCCTCCCATGTGCCGCGCAGGACGAGAATCGCCCCGTAGTGCGCCCGGCAGACGGCAAAGAGATCCTGAATCCGCCAGCGCTTAGCGAACTCAAGCATCCGCTGCGACCACTGATGCGCGCGGTCGAGATCCCGCACACGCTCGCAAGCGGTGATCATGTAACAGCAGGTACGTCCGGCTGCCCACAGCTCTGACATCTCACCAGCCATGGCCGCCGCCGAGGCCTCGTCCAGCAGGCGGATCCCGTCGGCGATGTTTCCCTGACTTGCAAGCGCGAGACCCTCCAGCCCGAGGGCCGAGAACTCGATGTCGGGTACAGCCAGCGCGGTCCCGATCGACCGCGCTTGCTCGGCGAAGCGCTTCGTGGCCGCAATGTCGTTCTCGAGAAGGAAGGCGAATTCGCCTTCGCGCAGGGCAAGCCAGCCGTGTTCCGGCACGGGGTCGAGTCCTTCGAGCAGGCGGTGAGCCCGTTGCAGCCAGCCGCGCGCGACAGCCGGTTCGCCGCGAAAGGCGAGAGAGTCCCAGCCGAGCCAGATGGCCATCCGCGCGGCGGCGGCCGCGGCGCCGCGTTCACGGTAGAGGCGGTATGCATGTTCGCGCGACTCGATCGCGAACTGCGCGTTGTCGAGCCACCAGGCCGCCATGGCAAGGGCTTCGATCGCCTCGGCACTGTGGTTTTGTTCGGAAGCGACCTCGAAATACGCCAGGGCTTGCTCCCACTCGCCCCGGCTCAGCGCTTCGCGCCCCGCTGCCAGCGGATCCACGACGTCGAGCTCGGGCTCAGTCCTCATGGCAGCCACGCGAGAGTTGTTGCGCCGAGGACGGTTCCAGTGCGCCGTCGAACGTGGGCTGGGCAAGGTGTCGCGGCTTTGTTACGAGATAAAAGCGATCAGACCGCATGACGCCGGGCAGGGACTCGACCTGTGATCCAGTGTCATGGCTATCAGCGACCGTCAAGACGATGGCCATAGGGCTAGTGTCGACCACGATCCGCAGTCGCAGCAATCCGACGGCACCTATCGATACACGGCCAGTCGGCTGTGGCGATGGCGGCCGCGGCGTTTGTTGCATTGGATGATCAGCCTGTCGGACGCACTCGCCGACGAAGGCTCTCCCACGCTTCTGAACCGGCTTGAGGCGGCAGGCCCGATCACCCGCCTCCGGCGGCGCGACGATGAGCGGCGCGCGGGATGACCAGGCCGGCCTGGTAGGCAAACATGATGAGCTGCGCCAGGTCGCGCGCGCCGAGCTTGATCATCGCCCGGCTTCGAAATCGATCTGGATACCGGTTCGTTCGTCGAGCTGCCGTACCCGCTGCCTGCCGCCCGGCTCGCTCTACGCGATGTGCGACCAGGAGTGGATGGTGGAGCATTTCCGCGACGATCTCGCGACGCAGCTCGCAGTCTTCGCGGGCGATCCCGATTATGAGCAGCCCGGGGAAGATCGGCGAGCTCGACCGCCCGAGGATAGAGCGACTCGCCGAAGTGCTGGACTTTCTATTCGAGTGGGGTACTAGCTCAGACTTGGGGCGGCAGACGGCGATGCTGCTCAACCGGTATGGCCAGCGCACGACAATCTTTATCCTTGACCAGGCTCGCGCCTTCGCCTAGAGCGCCGGCAAGACACTCCTCATCGTCCTGAACTACAGGCCCGGACCGATCACCTTCGCGGTTCGGTTGTCGCGCAGGACGGTGTGCGGCGCGCCCAGGAGATCCTCGATCACCCTGCCCCACTAACACTTCGCTCTCTTCGACATGAACGACGTTCACCAGCGGGAGCATCAAGCAGGTCGGGGGTGCGTGCAAGCATGCGGTGAAGCATCTCGCTCCCTTCGGCGTGAGCGGGCGGGCTGAGCTACTTAAGTCGCTGCTCAGGTTGGCGGCAGCAGGCGCGCCATTAGCGCGCGGATACGGGTGTATCGCTGCTCTGCGGCAACCTTGCTCAGGCGCTGCTGATCGATCAGCGCTTGCATGCCGGGGTCGGCTTGGCGGTGGAATAGCTCGCGGATGATGGCCGCGCCTTGGGCCGTTGTTCCGCGGCTGAATGCGTCGGCTGTGACTCCGGCTGCGAAGCAGATCTCGAGACAGCGCCAGACGTCAGCGATGTCGGTGGGCTTTATCCGGACCGTGGTTGCGAAGGCCTTGAGGGTTAGCGCGCTGGCTTCGTCGGGGAACAGCAGTCTGACGCTCGACAGGTCGCCATTGAGGCGTTGCAGGTCCAGCGTCAGCTCGACCTGAGGCCTGGCAAGGGCGATCTGCAGGCCAGGGACTTCGGTGGTCACCAGGTCTGGGGCCACCGTGACATTCTGCCGTGGTCGGCTTGTATAGGCCGGGACGAGCACGTCAATGGCCGCACTGTACGCGGACGCCGCGGTGCCGGCTAGTCCTGCCGGGATGTCCCCGATTGTCTTCTCGAACCTGTCTCCCGCGACCTGCCGGTATCCGGCCGCCTTGAGGCGGCCGGCGATATCGAGGTCGCGGGCGACGACTGGCAGCACGCCGAGGTCGGCATCGAGAGTTTCCCGGTAGAGGCTGGCCCCGAGGTCCCAGCGGTAGGCGAGTACGGTCACCATGAGCCCGCCGATGATCCGGTAGTCAGTCGCCGTATCGAGGAGGCGGGAGATGTCGGCGAGGGCTATGTAGCCGAGGTCGTCTGCGACGGATCCGGCTGCAAGCGAGATTTGGTTCAGCGGTCGAGCAGCCATTGCCGTAGCCTTCTGGCGGCTTCGGCGCGGTCAGCACCGCCGAGGTCGTGCAGGTCCCAGATCATCTGGACCGGGTCAGCAAGCGGGATTCTGGCGCCCTTGAAGTCGGCTGTTACCTCTTGGGCGGGGAAGACGGACTGGTCGGCGGGCATCCTGACGATGACGTTGGCATCGTTGATCCCTGCGGCGTCGACGCTGTCGAGGTGAGCGTCATCGAATGCCGTGCCGGTGTACAGGATGAGCGTGCTGGGGCGGCGCCAGGGCCGGATGAGGTCTGGCCCGACGTCAGCGGACACCGCGAAGTCGTGCCGCCGCGGCCGCTTACGGGCTAGGCGCGCAGCAAGCTCGGCGGGCGCGTCGAGGCTGTAGAAGTAGTGCTCTGACCCACCCGGCCCTGGGTACTCAGCGAGAAAGCGGTCGAGCAGTTCTTCGCGGCGCGGCTGCCAGTGCCCGTGGCCCGCGCTATCGACAAGTCCTAGTCCATGCAGCTGGCGGAATACCTGCGAAGCCCTGGGCTGCGACACGCCTGCCCTCGTAGCCAGGGCCGTCGCGCCGATGCCGGCATCGCCATCCTGGTGAGCGCCGATGAGCGCGCGGATGATGGCATTGCTGCCCGACCCGTATGGCAGCGTCTTTCGCCTGACCGCCGGGGGAGAGCTCACCTTGCGCTGCCGCAACACGAGCCCAGGCGCGCGCAGGTCGAGGTCCCCGTGCTCGTCACCCCACGACCAGCCAGCCTGAGTCAGCGCGGCGCCCGCTGGCTCAGAAACGAACGGGACGACCAGCAGCGGAACGCCGTGCGCCTGGAGCATTGTCCGCTTGCTGTCCATGCTGTGGAGCTCGCCCGGATACGGCGCGCGGGATCTCGCCGTGGCGGCGAACCGCGCCCGGACGTGGTTGACTTCGATGGCCAGGAGCGCGTCAGGGCCTGCGCCGCGGGACCGTGGCGCTTTCAGCTGTTTCACGGCGACGCCAGCGTCGCGCAGTGATCGGACGACATCTATAAGCACGTAACTATTATAAGCACAGTGCGAATAACCGTTCGATCAGCTTATCTCATGGGGGCCAAAGTGGGAGCCATCATACGCAGTGGTTAGGCTCCGCCGAGCCACGTCTGCGGAGCATTGTTGCAGGTAGATGGCACTTCGGCCGAAGCCGAGCTACGCCGGCAGACTGCATTGGGCTCTTTTGGGAGCAGGAGGCCGCGGTTCGAATCCCGCCATCCCGACGGCTGTTTCGAATGTGACGTCGGTGATCTCGAGCAGGCGCGGTCCGTTGGCAGCTGGCGCGTGATGCCGGTCAGCATCGCTTTGCGGCTGTCCACCTTGGCTCCCACGTTGCACCGCGATAAGGCTCCGCCAAGCTGGACACCGTCGCAGACGGACGCCCGGCGACCAGGTATTGCCGAACCCTGCGCCGACCCCTTCTGGAGGCACGAGTGTCGCGGCTCTGTCGAGACTCATCGCGGATGCTTTCAGCCAGAAGAGGTTGGCACCAGAGACTGGTCTACGGCTACGGGCTGGGGTGCGGAGCGCCAGGTTCAGCGGACTGCGCGGATCCGGTGTCGACGGCGGAGCCAGCGGTGTGGCTGTCGTAAAGCTTGTCGGCGAGTTGGGCTGTGTCCGGCTCGACCAGCACCTTGCAGATCGCGCTCTTCCGCGAAACGACTGCGCCAGCGAAGTTGACGAAGATGCCGAGGTACGACGCCCACTCCGAGGCCCACATGTCGACGCGCAGCAGGCCGCTTGGCTGCGGGGTGATGTCAATCGACATGGTGATGCTCTGCTTGACGCCCCGCAAGGTGCCAGCGCGGCGGCGCTTGTTGATCCTGCCAGGCCCGCGTCCGTCGGTCCAGAGCAGCGACTTTGTGCCGCCAGAGAACGCGCTCTGGATCTTCTGGATGGCCTCCTGCTCGGTGTAACGGGTGAGGACGGTGGTGGTCGCGACAGCTCTCCTGCTCTGGACGAGCTGCCAGGCCGCGAAGGCCCCAATCAGGATGATAAAGATAACAAAAAAGGCCATGAGTCCCCCAAAACACTATGCAGCTGTTTGTTCTACTAGGACGAAATCCGGGTCATGTGCCAATGCGTGCCGGACTGGGCTCAGCCAATACGGTTCAGCCCTCAACTACTTTTCACTTAGCCGGCAACAAGTGCGCGGCAGCCCAGGCCAGCCTGCAGCCGTGTTCAGGAGCAATTTCCCCATTGACAGCTGTGGCGCGACGGGGGCCTTCCCATTGCCTCGGCCTCCTTACACCACGCGCACTTTGATCTGCCTGCGCTGACACACGCACACGTACCTTCAAGTCGCTCCTCGTATGCAGCCATGACGATCCATTCCATTGGTGTATCCGGTTAGAGTGGGAAGTCCGGATCTTGCGGGCTCCGCGACGTTAGATCCGCAGACCACGGTAATTGCTTCGGCCAGTGCGCCGCCAAGCCGACCCGGTAATGGTCGGACAACCTCGGACAGAGCCCTCGAATCCATTGCGTCGGCCGTGCGCACCGCCGACGTAAGCCCTTCTGCGATTGGCAAGTCAGACGAGGGAGATCGCCCCATGTTTGCAGTGATCGTCTTCGGCCACTTTGACGGTGCGAGCCGGCGCTTGGTGTGTAACAACCGCGATGACAAGACAGACCCGGCGGCGCCCGGTGAGGCGGTAGTGAGGAATCTAGCCACTTGGCGTTCGATCTGGCGAGTGGCCGCCGTCGGCCTCGCGGTAAGCCTTAGCCAGGGTGCTGCGTGAGGTTAGGGTTTGCGGGTTGTCCGGGCCTAGCACCCGGAGCCGGTCGGCGAGGTTCTGCTCGTACAGCTGGATGGCCTCGTCAGGCCGACCTGTTTTCCGGTAGGCGTCAGCCAGGGTGCCGCGTGACGTTAGCGTTTGCGGGTGGTCAGGGCCTAGCACCCGGAGGCAGTCAGCCAGGGTCTGCTCCAACAAGGTGATCGCCTCGCCTGGCTGTCCTGCAGCCAGGTAGGCGATGCCGAGGTTCTTCCGCGACGTTAGGGTTCGGGGGTGGTCGGCGCCAAGCACGCGTAGGCGGTCGGCAAGGTTCTGCTCAAGGAGTGGGGTGGCCTCGTTCAGCCGTCCAGCGGCCATGTAGGCGAACGCGAGATTGTTTCGCGATCTCAGAGTTGCTGGGTGGTCGGGGCCGAGCATCCGGTCGCGTTCGGCAAGGTTCTGCTCATACAGCGCGATGGCTTCGTCGAGTCGGCCCGCTTCCCGGTAGGCGAAAGCGAGGTTGTTTCGTGACATCAGAGTTGCTGGGTGGTCGGGGCCGAGCATCCGGTCGCGTTCGGCAAGGTTCTGCTCATACAGGACGATGGCTTCGTCGAGTCGGCCCGCTTCCCGGTAGGCGAAAGCGAGGTCGTTACGTGACGTCAGGGTTTGCGGGTGGTCGGGGCCGAGCACGCGGAGGCGGTCCGCGAGAGTCTGCTTGAGGAGCGGGATTGCCTCGTCGAGTCGGCCCGCCTCCCGGTAGGCATCGGCGAGGTCGTTCTGCGACATTAGAGTTTCCGGGTCGTCGGGGCCGAGCACGCGGAGGCGGTCGGCGAGAGTCTGCTTAAAGAGTGCGATTGCCTCGGACAGTCGGCCTGCTTGACGGTAGGCGAAAGCCAGACTGTTTTGCGATGTGAAGGTCTGCGGATCGTCGGTGCCTAGCACCCGGATGCGGTCGGCTAGGTCCTCCTCAAGAAGCGCGATCGCCTTCCGCTGCAGGCCAGCCGACCGATAGGCGATGGCCAGGCTGCGCCTGGACTCCAGGGTCTGCGGGTCGTCTGGGCCGAGGACCCGGAGGCGCTCAGCGAAGTTCTGTTCAAGCAGTGGGGTGGCCTCGTCGAGCCGCCCAGCCGCCCGAAGGGCGACACCGAGCTCGTGCTGTGACGCAAGGGTTTGCGGGTTGTCAGGGCCTAGCACACGAAGAGAGTCGGCCAGAACCCTCCTCCCGAAGGTGATAGAGCGGCCAAGGTCGGCTGCGACTCGTAGCTGCCGCACCGCCCAGGACCGTTGCCGCAGAAGTCGCTCGGCTTGTGGCGCCTCTTCCGCGCCGCCTTCAATGTACTCGTTCCACACTGCATCGATCTGGATTGCAAGCTCAGCTCCTTCGGCCCGGCGTGCCCACGCGTGGTCCTCGGGAAACAGCAAAGCGTCTAGGACGTTCAGCGCGGCCTGCACGGTTTCCTGCCAGCAGCCCGCAGCCTGGTCCCGCTCGCGCAGCACCCGCCCCAGTAGCCGATGCATGATCACAGCGTCCCCAGCGACAGACCACGTGAGCAGCGAGCCTGCTACGCACCTTTCCACGGCGACATCTATGTCTCTGATTCCACTGCCGACGCCTGTCCTCAGCTCGTCAAGCAGGCCGCGACGCACCCCATCGGGGGACAACACCGCCACGACGCGCAGTACCAGGCCGGTCAGCCGGGATTGGTCGGCCTCCTCGACAGTCTGCACTGACAACAGCAGCGCCGCTGCGACGGATCGAGGGTAGTCCCCGCCGGGAACGCGGCCGAGCAACGCCTCGACCGGCACCCTCCCTAGTTCGCTTAGGTAGGTGGCGAACGTCCAGCGTCTGCGGACCATGGTCGATGCAGCCTGCGCCAAAGCGAGCGGCAGATCCCCCAATTCCTCTGCGCTTGCGTCTGCGCCGATTTCATCGGCCAGGCCTGTGCGCTCGGCCAGATAACCCACCGATTCTGCACGCGTGAACACCGAGACATCGACCGGCAAGCCCATCTCGGCGAACGCTCGGTCGGTACTTGTAACCACGATTTGCGTGCTGCCAGCGGCGGGCAGCAGCGGGCGCAGCCCATCAGGGTCGGTGGCGTTATCAAAGACCAGCAAGCCCGGCGCCGTACGTGTGTTGAGGTGCTCTCGAAGTCGCCTGACCGATTCGGCCGAGTCGCCCTCGGGGTCAGCCACACCGACCGCGTCAGCGACTCGGGCCAGTCCGGCTAGTAGCACATCCGTGGATTCGGCGTTCACCCAGCCGACCAGACCCAATCCGGCCTCGACGCAGGAGCGTGCATACGCTGCGGCGACCTGCGTCTTGCCCACGCCCCGCAGCCCAGTCACCGCGCAAAGCACCGCAACCCGACCCGGTCTTGCTGCCTCAGCAAGACGGTCGACTGTGGTGCGGGCAACGAACGCGAGTGGTTGCCTCGGAATCTCCCCAACGACAACCGGAGACGGATCAGATTCCGGCTGCGACGCGGGCGCCTCCCTTGTTGGTGCCATGCGCCATATCCACCATGTCATTGCCGCCGCTGCGATTACCGCGGCCACGAATATCACGATCCAGACGAGCTTGTGCGCCGTTACAGATGCGGGAATGTAGCCGGTCACGACACTGACTGGAATGGCGAGCAGGATTGTCAGAACAGCGAGCGCCACCGTAACCAGGCCGGCGACCAGCATCCGGTTGCGGCGCAAAGCTCACCTCGACTCCACCAAGATCGATCTGGCACCTGGCAACAGCGTAGAAGGCAACGGCGAGTTAATAAGCTAGTGCATGTTCAGCGGCCAAGTGGCTGCCCGCACGATGACGCATGACGTGCAGATCTTCACAAGGAACTGCCTTGGCGCGTCAAGCTTGCCCAATGGATCGGCTGTCAGTCGCGGAATGCACCCACCCGCCGAGGCGGATCGCGTGGTCTACGCCGCGTTAGTGACCGAAGCCTGGCCGCTGCCACTCTCGACTCGCGTCTGGCGAGTTGATGAAGACCCTGCTAGTCCCAACGCCATAGGGCACGTCCTCCGGAACCGTCGGCGGCAGGGCCGCGGAAGCCTCATCGCTGACCCAACACACCGATTGCAGGCTCGCAATATGCCTCGATCGCGTTCACGGGCGGTCGGCCGCCTGGCGGCCAGCGCCTGGGTGCAGTTCTACCTGCCGTCGACGCCTGGAATCAGCCTCGGGCAGGCAGCTGCCACCGACCCGCTGCGGCATCTCGTGGGATGGAGATCTCGGTAGCGGGCCATTCCCGCGAGTTGGTGATCGGTGGGGCCCGAAGGTCCCCGGCAACGACCCGGGAACGGCACGTGAACCTTTTGGCAGCATGTCGCGTCATATGGACACCGCTTCGAATCGCACCTATCAATGTTCAAGATCCTCAGAGGGGCCTCTAGCTGTGGAAGAAGAACGCGGCATACTTCTGCCGGTCTATTTCGTCGCCGACGAATCGTTGTCCATGGAAGCAAACATTGGCGAGCTTAATGATGGCATCGCTTCATTGCGTGATGCGCTCGAACGCGAGCCGCTGGCTGCATCTAAGGTGAGGCTTTCTATCACCGGGTTCTCGGGCAGCGTCGAGACTCGAATGGAAATGGCCGACATAAGAGAAATGACGAGAACCCCGACTCTCGTGACAAGACCTACCGGTACGTCGTACGATTCGGCGTTCCGAGATCTCCTCGATCGCATTCCATCCGACCAGAAGAAATTGAGAGCGCAAGGCTATAGGATCCATCGCCCGGTCGTGTTCTTTCTAACCGACGGGCAGCCTACAGATGGTCCTGGATGGGAGAGCCTCGTTTGGCGACTACGCGATCCAGAAATACTGAAGGCTTATCCAACTATTATCGCCTTTGGTATTGGCGCCGCTGACGCCGCCACAATTAGTAAGATAGCGACCAAACCCGAGTTTGCTCTGCTGGCTGTTCCCGGCGTCGACATGGGAAGGGTCATTGCGGAGTTTATTCGCGTTTTTGTCCAGAGCGTTGTTAAATCAGGATCGGCGCTCTCCGCGGGTGGCTCAACTATCGTCGTGCCGCAGCCCGACCCCAGCGTCCTGCGCGTAGCTGCGGATGTAATTCCCGATCTCGACGAATAGAGGCGCACACGAGCTGGGATCAGCTGTCGCGCGACTGACAGTTTGGTGACGCTAACCCGAGGTGGATAACTTGGATAACAACCCCCCTCCCGATCGCCATGACAGGCGGCCTGAAGCGCGTGCGGCAGGTCACGACGCTAAGGCAGAAGATAAGGACCTCGCGGCGACAGCGGATCCCGCCGATGGCCTTGTGTCTGGTCTCGCGGATACAGCTCTGCCTGGTCGCGATCAGGACTTGGCTGCGCCGGTCGACTTGAGCGCGCCTGCGGCGGATCATGGCCCCGAGGATGATCCTGGGAGCTACATAATTCCGGCTGGTCCCATAGTTATTGGTCAGCCAATTTTGAGGTTCGAGCCGCGACCAGTGCGCCCGTCAGCGTATGACGTGTACCGCCCAGACGCCGTTGTTGACGGCTGGGCGACCAGCTATTTCCTCATGCGCTGTGCATCGCTACGGGGCTACCTCCACCGCTGGGATGGCACACCACGCCAAGACGACGTGGCCGTTGCTGTCCACGACAGTACCGGGGTGCTTCTGGCAGCGGTCGCAGACGGACTCGCCTCCGCTCCGCTGTCTCATATTGGTGCGACGTGGGCGTGCTTTAGAGCAGTAGATTGGCTGAAAGGGCAACTGGACGTCGGCGTCCCTGTGGCGAAGCTATCGTGGGAGGACCTTCTTACAACGGCCGCGATGGCCTTGGTCGATTACGCGAACAGCAGCCTTAAAGGGTCTGCGGCGAGCGTCGATGAGGCAAGCCGTCAGCTTGCCACCACATTGGTCGCGGCAGCCATAGTGCCACATGGCGACGGGTTGGCGACAGCTTATCTGGTCGGCGCTGGAGACTCCGGTGCCTGGATGCTTCGCGGGGGCCGGATCACTCCGGTTATGAACCAAAAGCTCGGAGACGCTGAAGAGATCGCCGATTCCTCAGTGTCTTTTCCGCTACCCCAGTTGTCGCCTCATGCCCCCGCAGTCAGCCGAGTTCTGCTGTCACCGGCTGACGTGCTCTTGATTGGATCGGATGGTTTCGGAGATCCGCTAGGGTCTGGTCGCGGGCAAGTTGGCCGCTTGTTTGCTCGCGCACTAGTCCGACCGCCGGACCCGCTTGCTTTTGCGCGCCTGCTGGACTTCTCGCGTGAGAATTACGACGACGACCGCACCCTGATCGCCATCTGGCCCACGTCCCCGTCATGACCGGACTTGCTGTCGTGGAGAAAGCCCGACTTGGCGCTCTTCTGCCGATATCCGACGGTGGGCAGGGCCAGATTTTTCGCGTTCAGTCGGCTCAGCAAGCTTCGGACGGTTCAAAAGTCCAACTCGTTTATAAACAGTACAAGTCGGAAGCGCTTCAGAGCTTCGACGTCTCGGCCCTTGAGAATCTTGCTCTGCTAAGGGATCGTCTGCCGTCTGCCGATCGAAAGAAGCTGGTTAGCCGAACTGCGCTGCCGCTGAGCCTAGTCAGAGACCGCGGCAGAGTTATTGGCTTCACTATGATCGAGGTCCCTGATCAATTCTTTCATCATATGAACTTTTCAATGGGCGCGGACCGCGCGCTTGGCGAAGTGCAGCATCTTCTGCAGAGCGATGTAGTATTGGCGGCCAGAGGGCTGTCGGTGACCGATCGCCTTCGGCTAGAGTTCCTTCTCGACGTATGCGAGACCGTACAATTCTTCCATGATCACGGACTCATCGTTGGTGATTTCTCTGCTAAGAATCTGCTCTTTCGGTTAAGCGGCAACTCTCGGTGCTTCTTTCTTGACTGCGACTCCATGATCACCCGTGGGAGATCGGCGGTCTCACTAGTCGAGACGCCGGCCTGGGAGGTGCCCGCTGGCGAGCGATCAGGAACCGTAGCAAGCGATCTTTATAAACTCGGCCTGTTGGCCGTAAGGCTGTTTGCCGGCGACCAGATCACACGTCATCCCGACGATGCTGAGCGCCTGGACTCGACGCTGAGACGCCTGGCGACGAATGCACTTTCGCACAGCCCCGACGGACGTGTAGCTGCGGCAAGTTGGGTTAAGCCCGTCAGAAAGGCAATTGCTGCGGCTGCGAAGGCGCACTCGAGCAATGTTGATGTGAGTCAGTCGGCAACCTCAGGTCTGTCGGCCATCCAGACACATCGTGCTCAGCCGATCGTCCCGCCAGTATCTGCGATTCGGCCGTCGTCGGTCGTGACGCCTCCGAAGTCTCCCATTCCGTCCGCATCAGGTCATCGCGCTTCAGCCCGTACGAAAGGGATCATCATGGCTGCGGCAGCTGCGATGGCAGTCGCCGTCCTGACACTTGGTTTGATGGCCCTGCATAACAATGCAAGCCAAACCCAAGCTTCGGGCTCGATCTTGAGTCCGGCTGCTGCGGATCAGGCTAGTTCCGTGAATCGTATCCTCTCGGAAAGCTCGCACAGTCGATCGGTTCTTCAGATAGGCGTAAGTGCAGTAGGTAGATGTGACCCTAAGGCGGGGAGCGCCGCGCTGCATGCAGTAGTGAGTGAGCGCACCCGCGAGCTCCGACAGGCTAAGACGCTCGATGTGAGCGCGATCTTGGGCGGGGCAGCAATGAAATCGAACCTCATTTCTGCCATCCAGTACTCATTACGCGCGGATCGGGACTTCTTGAACTGGTCTCGCAGAGACAACGCGAGCGGCTGCGGCGGCAAGGCCGGCAAACGATACTATTCGGCGGGCGTAAGGCAATCCGTGGAAGCAAACCATGCTAAAAGAAGATTCCTGGGTACCTGGAATGCGCTTGCGGGAAAGCTAAGGCTTCCACGTCGGACGCAGGCTCAGATCTAAGGATGAATGCTTCTGGCGCTGGAGGTAGTTCCGCATCCTGTGGCCGCATGACCTTGACTTGGCCGCGGACGCCGGACCTCCGGCTGTTGCTTGACGATGTCAGAGATCCCGCGATCAGGGTGCTCCGGTAGTGGACCTATGTGCAAGCACAGGGTCGACGATTGGCGTGCCATTGGTTTTTTGGCAGGCATGCAAACGATCGTCAGCCGCCGTCAGCAGTCGGGAACGCGGCGCCGACTGCTGTGCAGACGACTGTTGTCTAACTCGCGAGCTCGCCGCCCACAATCGTGGCCGCCACGTCGGCGCTGAGTGGATCGGCTAGCACGGTCCGCAGCGGCGCGCGCAGGACACAAACATCGCCTGGCTCGCCGGGCAAGATCGCCCGCGTGCGCCGGATGTCATCAGGCGCCGCCAGGTAGAGGCGCAGGGCTTGGGCGGCGTTCACTCGCTCGTCCGCGCCGAGGACGGTTCCCGACGGGGTACGCCGGGAGACAGCCGCAGCGATGGCCAGCCACGGGCTGGCCGGGCCGAACGGAACGTCCGAGCTGCCCGCCACGGACACGCCGGCCTGCACGAGGCTGGCGCATGGATACAACCACGCCTGCTCTGTCGCCGGGACGTGGAGTGCGTATTGGTCGCCGCGCTGCCATACGAACCCCGGCTGCGTAACAACTGCGAGACCGCGGCAGGCAAGTCGCTCGGCGTAACCCGGCGGCACTACTCCAGCATGCTCGATCCGGTCAGCCGTGTCTGCCGGCGCAGGACCGGCCTTCTCGAACGCGGCAACGGCCACCACGAGCTGCTCGGCGGTGACGCAGTGCACGGCAGCACCGCGACCGTCGGAGTGCGCACGGGAGATCTCGCTGGCGAGAAACTGCGCAGTGGGCAATGTCTCGTCATCGAGGAGCAGCTTCACCGGGCCGAGAGCGACACGGCTAGCGCACTGCATCCGCAGACCGGCTGGCGCCATCAGTGTCAGCCGCTGGGGGAATACGCCGGCCTCCGACATTGCAGCTAGCTCCTGTGCGTCGGCCAGGTCACGATCGGGGGTGGCGTCGGTGAAGCCAGTGATGCCGAACTGGCTGCATGAGGCAGCGAATTCCGCTAGTCCGGCGGCTAGGGTTGCTCGGTCTTGGCCGGCGCCTATGCTGGCCATTCGGTCGGCAAGCCAGGCATCCATCCGCAGCAGCCTGCCGGTCAGCCCGCCGTCGGCGTCGCGCTCCAAACCGTCAAGGTCGCACCGCTCGGCGTCGAGGGCGCAAAGCGCGGCCGAGTTCAAGACCCACATGGCGCCGCTGCGGTGCTGCACGCGGGTTGGGACCTGACCGGTAAGCGCGTCAAGCCGCCGCCGGTCCAGCGGCCCGGCCCGGAGCTCATCCCAGCCGATCGCGCGCACCCACTGCCCCGCGATGACGCACGCGGCAGCATCGACGATGGTCCGATCGAAGGCAGCGGCATCGGGGACCTGCGCCGTGTCAACCGACCTCCGCGCCGCCACAGCAGCGCGCAGGTGAACGTGGTGATCGTGAAGCCCGGGAATGACCGCACCGCCGGCGGCGTCAATCACCTCCTCGCCCGGCTGGCGTGTCAGCCTGCGGCCAACTTCCTCGATCCGCTCCGGCCCGACCCGCACGTCCAGACCGGGGTGACCACCAACTTCGGCGTTCTGCACCAGAACAGCCCGCGGCTGCACGCTCAGCACTGGCGGACCTCCGCCGTCTGCGCGCCGTGCCGGACCAGCCACCGGCCTCCGTCCTTCGTGACCGCGTGCGCGGCCTGCTCGCCGTCCGGTTGCCGGGCGAGTTCAGCGCACACTCCCGCCAGCGCCACGTCCACGAGCAAGCCGCCGCCTTCGGCGCTGGCCGCAAGCCCGCAAAGCCCGGCCATGATTCCGGTCAGCGGGTCTGCGATCGCATCGCCGCAGAAAGCAGGTGTATCGCCGGCAGCCCACGCAACCAGCCCGCCAGCGGCCGCGGCGTCGTCGCCGAACGCAACCCGCTGCGCTGGATCATCGCGGCCGTAGCCGGTCACCGACACCCAGATTCGACCGGCCCTTTCGGCCAGCCAGTCCTCAGCGACCAGGCCAAGCTGGCGCAGCGCCCGAGGTCGGCTGCTTTCTAGTACGACGCCAGCCTGGGCCGCCAGTCGCCGCAGCTCGGCGCGGCCCGCGGCACTGCCGAAATCGAGCCGGATAGCAGGAATGCCTGCATGCAGGCTGGCGTAGAAGGCAGCCGGGCCTGACCGCGCACCATCGGGCCGGCGTGAATCCTCCACCTTGAGCACGCGCCACCCTGCCTGGTGCAGGATGCAGGCGCACAGCGGACCGGCCCACATGGCCGACAGGTCGAGTACGAACGGCGGCGCGAAACCCGGTTCGCCTAGGCGGGTAAACCGGACAGCGCGCAACGACTGGGCCGCACCCACGACCGCGGCCGGGATCCCAACCAGTTGCGCGGCCGCTGCGAGTTCGGCAGCGGTCCGCCCTGCGGCATCCGCGGCGAGCTCGGCCCACACGTCGTCCCGCAGCTCTCTGCCGATGACGGCTGAAATGCTCGCGACGTCACAGGGCCGAGACAGGTTCACCGCGACCCAGCGGTCGGCGCAGCGCAGCAATCGGCAGCGCCCGTTAGCTGAGACACCGCCCTGTCGCTGCCAGCCGCGCAGCGAAGCCCGGCCCGTGAGCAGAGCGGGAACGTCGAGTCGGACTGGCCGCGCCCGCTTCGAGGTCAGCGTCGCGATCGCATCGGCGAGCAGGCCGGCCTTGGTGAGCACTGGCGCAGAGGGCGCCAGCGGAGGGCCATCGAGGGTGCCGGTCAGGCTCATGAGCCCGGACTGCGCCCAGGCAACCACAGCGCACTCGGCCCTATCGTCCGCGCAATCATCCGCCGCGCTGACGGCACACGCGGGCACCGACAGTCCGGCTCCTGCCAGCATGGCGGCGAGCTGGTCTCGCCCGGCCTGCACGTTGGGCGAGCAGGCGGCGGCGATCGTGGCTGACGTCATGGCCCGGCGTCCGGTCGCTCCACCGAGCCGGAAGGCTCCACCGAGCCGGAAGGCTCTACCGCGTCGACGAGCCCCCAT
>Ga0335074_10003313_pt1 | contig 21941 bp, 17 predicted proteins | sample Lox_Sample_23_FD_206715 | JGI IMG/M metagenome (GOLD analysis project Ga0335074, IMG submission 206715) | Soil microbial communities from Loxahatchee National Wildlife Refuge, Florida, United States - Lox_Sample_2.3 | ecosystem: Environmental > Terrestrial > Soil > Wetlands | place: USA... | reverse complement strand
GGTAGCGCTCGGCGAGCTGGGCCTTCTCGTACTCGGCGAACATGCCCTGGAACTGGATGAGCAGCTGGTCCTCCGGGCTGTCGCCCCTGGGTCCCTTCACGAACTCGACCCGCACCCCGCAGCGGGCCAGCTCCTCGATCAGCAGCGCCTGGTAGGCGAACTTGCGGGCCAGCCGGTCCGGGGAGTAGACCAGCACGACGTCGAGGCAGCCCTGGGCGGCCAGGTCCCGCAGCGCCTCCAGCGCCGGCCGCACCAGCGTCGCGCCGGAACGGCCGTCGTCGGCGAACACCCACTCCTCGGGGACTTCAAGCCGGCTCGCGGCGGCGTGGTCGCGCAGCGCGGACAGCTGGGAGCCGATCGTCTGGTCCTTCGCCTGGCGTGCGCTGGAGACCCTCGCATAGATCGCCGCTGCCGTCACCGGTTCCTCCTCCCGCCGCGGGGGCGGCGGTCCTGGCCCGCCGCTGCGGCGCCAATATCCCGTAGGCCACTGACATTTCGGCGGCGGCATGGCGGGAGAAGACGTGCTCCGTCTCCACCGCCAGCTCTCTCACCTGGACGGACGGCCCCCGTGAGCGCGTGCGAGGAATTCCTCCAGAGCCTGCGCGGCGACCGCCGAGACCGTCCGGCCCGACGCGCGGGCGTGCCCCCGCACCGCGACGGCCAGCCGGACGGGAAGCCGGACGGTGAACACCGAGGACTCGTCCGGAACCGGAACCCGGCCCCGTTCCGCGGCCTGGGCGACGTAACGGCGCGCCTGCCGCTGCGAGCACCCCAGCCGCCCGGCCAGCACCCGGGCCGCCTCAGCCGCCGGGACCCCGGCTTCCAGCAGCCCGGCGGCCTCGTTGACATGCTCCGCGTGCTCGGCGGCACCCGCACGGCGATCCCCAGGCATGACATGAAAATACTACAGATAATGTCCATCGGCAGGCAGAAGCGGCCGGTCCCCATGGTCCTGCTCACCAGGCCGGTCCCGCCGCCCGCGACCGCGCGATCCACGACGCGATCGTCACCAGCGTCGGGGTATCCAGCTCGGTCAGCCACCTCGCGACCCGCCGGTCCCACGCCCCCAGCTCGACGCCGTCCAGCACGCCAGCCAGGACCGCAGACCGCTCCTCCCCGGGCAGGAAGCCGTCCGGGGCCAGCTCCAGCGGCCCGGCCGGCACCGCGGCGCTCACCGGCCGCGCTCCAGCCGCCGGTAACCCAGCGTAGCCTCAAAGCAGAAGTTGCCTTTTGCGTTGGGGGCGTGATGACCCCGCCCTGGGGAGTCCCGGCGACCGTCCGCCCGAGACTCCCGTCCGCCATCACGCCCGCCTGCAGCCACAGGCGGACCAGCTTCAGCACCCGCCGGTCCGGCACCCGCCTGCCCATCTCGGCCAGCAGCCGCTCATGGCTGATCTCGCCGAAGAAGTTCCGGATGTCGAACTCCGCGACAAAGCGACACCCCGCGATGAACCCGGTGCGGAGCCGTTCCATCGCCTGCGCGGCGCCCCGCCCCGGCCGGAACCCGAACGAGCACGGAAGGAAGCCCGCCTCGAGCACCGGCTCCAGCACGATCCTCGCCGCCTGCTGCGCCACCCTGCCGCGGACCGTCGGAATGCCGGGCGGCCGCCTCCCGCCATCTGGCTTCGGGATGTCCACGCGCCTGGCAGGCGCGGGACGGCACGCGCCCTCGCGCAGGCCAGCCTGAAGCCCAGCCAGCAAACGCCGAACCCCGTACTCCCCCCGCACGTAATCCAGGGTGATCTTGTCCACCCCGGCCGCCCCCCGGCTCGCCCGCACGCGGCACCACGCCTCCCACACGACGTCACCCCTGCAGACACGGTCATCCAGGGCGCGGAACCGGCGCCCCGGAGACAACTTGGCCGCAGCCCACAGCCTCCGCTGCAGTTCTCGCACGTTCACAGGGTCCGCCCGCAGCGCACCGGGAGCCGGCGGCGGCGCGAGCCCGCTACGACGGGCCAGCGGCCCGCCGGGGGAATTGGACCGGGCCGCCCCGGCCATGCCCTGCCGCTTACCCTCGCGGAAAGCATGATCAAAGCGAGGGCCCTTCCCTCCCGGCGCGTTCCGCTGCACGCCGATCACCGGTACCACGGCCCCCTCGGACTCCCGCTGCCCTCCAGGCGACTTCACCATCGGCTTACACGCCTGGTCTTCGCCCGACGAAGGCCGGGCAGACGGGCCTCTCCCGTTCCGGCCCAGACCGTGCGCGCGTGCCATCCCCCGTACCCCGGGAGGACCCGGCAGGCTGACCCCGGAACAGGGCCCCCCGGGCATGGCCTTCGCCGCGACATGACCGGCTCGGCTCCTCCGCCACACCTCTGACGAGGCTGCAAGGTTCGCTTAACGCCACGGCCCGCGCGCTTGCCCCCTCCGAAGAGGCTTCCGACACCCCGCTCAGCCCGCCGCCTCTCGACGACGAACCGGGGCCCGCTACCGGGCGCTCCGGTGCCCACCCGGACAGGACTCTCACCTGTAAGCCTGGACCAGCTTTCAGGACGCAACATGGCCACCACGTTACCGGCGACCCGAGGCAGCCACGGTGGGGCCGGGGTCCTCAAGACTGGGACGGGAGTGGCTGGAGTGGACCGGAGTGGCCGTCGGGGACGGGGCTGATGGCGTAAGAAATAAACAAGAAAGATTCCTAATAGTAAGTCTTGACGGCCCCGCGCTCCGGACATACAAAGTGACCACACCGGTTTACCGGCTCGAGGGGGGAGGCCGGCGCCTCAGCTTTTCTCACCCCTGGAGGGTTCCATGCAGGTCGGAAGACGGATTCTGCGCACAGCTCTCATCGCCGGCTCGGCCCTCGGGCTGACCGCCGGCGGCTCGGTCCTCGCGCTGGCCTCCGGGCCCGTCGCGCAGGCCTCCACCGCCTGCGCCGCGGCGTGGAGTTCCAGCGCCGTCTACACCGCCGGCGATCAGGCCAGCGAGAACGGGACCAACTACACCGCCAACTGGTGGACGCAGGGCAACGATCCGGCCACCAACAACGGCGGCAGCGGCTCGGGACAGCCGTGGACGTCTGACGGCGCCTGCACCGGCGGCTCGGGATCAGGCTCGGGCTCGGGGTCTGGATCAGGCTCCGGGTCGGGATCGGGCTCGGGTTCCGGCACCGGCTCGGCCAGCGGCCTGCTCTTCAGCCCGTACAAGGACGTCACCATCAACATGAACTGGAACACCTACGAGATGCAGTCGGCCGTGGAAGGCAGCGACCTGCCGGTGGTGGGCTCCGGCAGCCTGGTGTCGACCTACGTCCCGAAGCTGCCCGCGATCACGCTCGCGTTCGCGACCGGGGCCTGCGGCAGCGAGAACTGGGGTGGTGTTTCCGGTGCCGACTGGGCGGCCGAGAACGTGCCCCAGCTGCACGCCGCCAACCTCGACTACGTGGTCTCCACCGGGGGTGAGGCGGGGACGTTCACCTGCGGCTCGACCGCCGGGATGGACTCGTTCATCGCCACCTACGCCAGCTCGAACCTGGTCGGCATCGATTTCGACATCGAAGGCGGGCAGACCGAGTCCGACATCCAGGAGCTGGTCGCGGCCGCCGCCGGCGCGCAGTCGACGTACCCGAACCTACAGTTCTCGTTCACGCTGGCCACGCTGGGAGCGTCCGACGGCAGCTACGGCGGAGTGAACTCGCTCGGCAACGAGGTCGTCGAGGCAGTGCTCGGCTCCGGGCTGAAGAACTACGTCATCAACCTGATGACGATGGACTTCGGCAGCGCGTCGAGCAGCGTCTGCGTCGTCGTCAACGGCAGCTGCGAGATGGCGCAGTCGGCGATCCAGGCGGTGCAGAACCTCGAGCACACCTACGGGATCCCGGCCAGCAAGATCGCGGTCACCCCGATGATCGGCCTGAACGACAACACCAGCGAGACCTTCACCACCGCCGACGTGGACACGCTGACGGCCTACGCGGTCGACAACGGCCTGGCCGGCCTGCACTTCTGGTCGCTCGACCGGGACACGCCCTGCAGCGACGATTACGCCTCCCCCACCTGCAACTCGATTTCCAGCACGACCCCGCTGGAGTACACCGACCGGTTCCTGAGCGATCTCGGGGACTGACGGAGGCACCGGAGCGGGCCGCGCGGGGTCTCCCCTGCGCGGCCCGTTCCGTTTCCGCGGCTGCGGGCCGGGTCGCTCATCGCTCCAGTTCAACCGGCTCCCGCACGGCCCGGACGTCGGGCTCGTCCGGCCGGGCGGGGATGCGGCGGGTGATGCCGAAGAAGCCGAGCAGCGCGCCGGCGCCGGTCACGCCGGCGGCGATGGCGAAGCTCAGGGCGTAGCCGCGGGCGTCCGCCGTCATCGGGTCGAGGCCCGCGTCCTCGAGGACGGCCGCGTGGCTGGCGCCGAGCGAGACCAGGGCGGCCAGGCCGATGGCGCTGCCGATCTGCATGGACGCGTTGTTCATGGCGGTCGCGATACCCGCGTCCTCGCCGGAGGCGCCGTCCGCCCCGGCGACGGTGGACCCGACCAGGACCAGGCCGCCGCCCAGCGGCACCAGGATCAGCCCCGGCAGGACGTCCGCCAGGTACGTGCCGTGCGCGGTCAGCCCGGCCAGCAGCAGGTAGCCGACGGTCGAGAGCGCAAGCCCGCCTCCGTTCAGCGTCCGCAGGCCGAACCGGCGCAGCAGTCGCGGCGCCAGTACGGTGGCGCTGACCAGGATGGTCAGCCCGATCGGTCGACGGCGGTGTCGATGCGCTGGTTCAGCCAGTCCGGGTCCGCGCCCGCGCGGGCCGGCCCGCTGGCGCCGATGACCGTGGTCAGGCTAGTTTTTTGTATCCCGAGGTCAAAACGTTCCGTCGGCCAGGCTGGCCGCCAGCCGGGATCCCTGGCGAGGCAGTGCTCGGCATCCATCCGGTCCTCCGGGCGAGGGGGGACATCGTGTCCCGTTGGGGGCACAAGTTCCCGACCGCGGGGGTGAGCGTGTTGCGTTGGGGGCAGCCCGCGACCCGAAGTCCCCACGATGAGCCGATTTTCGGTCGGGGGTGGTGCGGGTGGTTCGGGTGGGGCAAGCGGGGCGGACGGGGATGGCTGGTGCGCGGACCACGCGGATGGGGCGGGCGGGGCGGCCGGCCTGCGGACCAGGGACATCGGGACCGTGGGGCGGAGCAAACGGTCCGTTCGAGATGACTGAATTTGATCTTAATGGAGACGTGAATGTATCCAATCTCGCGAGCAGGAATCATGTTCTGGGCGTTATAGCACGTTCCTGGGTTGAAATGGATGCATTCCGGGAGTAGCGTGGCGGCACTAGCCTGCGGAGGGAGATGCCGATGCCACGCGTGAAGCGGGTTGCGCCCGGTGCCGAGTGGAACGAACTGAGTACGACGGCGGCGGACTGGAAGGCCGCTGACCCGGGGTTGCTTGCGGCGATGCTGGGGCAGCTGCACATCGTCCGCGCCTTTGAGGAGAGCGTGCTCGACCTGGCCGGGGCGGGCCTGGTGCACGGCCCCGCGCACTCCAGCATCGGGCAGGAGGGCGGCGCGGTCGGCTCGATCGTCGGGCTGCGCTCGACCGACGCCGTCAACGGGTCGCACCGCGGGCACCACCAGTTCCTGGCCAAGGCGCTCACCCACGTGACCAAGGGCGCGCTCGACCTCCGGCAGCTGGTCACCCCCGAGGTGCAGGAGGTGCTGCAGCGCACGCTGGCCGAGATCCTCGGGCTGGCGCAGGGGTACTGCTCCGGCCGCGGCGGCTCGATGCACCTGCAGTGGTTCGAGGCGGGGGCGCTCGGCACCAACGCCATCGTCGGCGGCGGCGTGCCGATGGCGGCAGGCAACGCCTGGGCGCAGCTTCACGCGGGGACGTCGGACATCACCGTGACGTACTTCGGCGACGGGGCGGCGAACATCGGGTCGGTGCTCGAGAGCCTCAACCTGACGTCGGCCTGGAAGCTGCCGCTGTGCTTCTTCATCGAGAACAACGGCTACGCGGTCTCGACCACGGTGCAGGAGGCGACCGGCGAGCCGCGGCTGTCGGGCCGCGCGATCGGCTTCGGGATCCCGGCCTGGCGGGTCGACGGGATGGATCCGCTCGCGGTGCACCTGGCGATGGAGCGCGCTCAGCAGCGGCTGCGGGCCGGGGACGGACCGGTCGTGATCGAGGCGCTCGTCTACCGGTACTTCCACCAGAACGGGCCGTTCCCCGGCAGCGCCTTCGGTTACCGGACCAAGGAGGAGGAGGCGGCCTGGCGGGCCCGCGACCCCCTCGACCGGGTCGGGTCGGAGATGACCAGGCTCGGCCTGATCGACGCCGCGGGGATCGCGGCGGTCCGGTCGCAGGCGCAGGACGCGATGCGTCAGGCGGTCGGCGCGCTGGTCGAGCCGGACCCGGACGCGGCCAGGCCGGGAAGCCGGCGCATCCGGCCGGCGCTGTGGCCCGATCCGGCCTTCGTCGACGTCGGGGTCCGCGGCGACCTGTCCGAGATCGCGGACGCGCGGGCGGTGGAGCAGCGGGACTTCACCGGGACGCTGAAGACGGGGAAGTTCATCGACGCGGTCTGGCGGGTGATGGACCGGCGGATGGGCTCCGACGACCGGGTCGTGGTGCTCGGCGAGGACGTGCACCGGCTGGCCGGCGGGACCAACGGGGCGACCAAGGGGCTGGCGGCGAAGTACCCGGGCCGGGTGCTCGGCACCCCGATCAGCGAGAACGCGTTCGCCGGGCTGGGCGGCGGGCTCGCGCTCGACGGGCGGTTCCGGCCGGTGGTCGAGTTCATGTACCCGGACTTCGTCTGGGTCGCCGCCGACCAGGTGTTCAACCAGATCGGCAAGGCCAGGCACATGTTCGGCGGCCGCAACCCGGTGCCGCTGGTGCTGCGGACGAAGGTCGCGATGGGATCCGGGTACGGGTCGCAGCACCTGATGGACCCGGTCGGGATCTTCGCCACCGCGCCGGGCTGGCGGATCATGGCCGCGTCGACGCCCTACGACTACGTGGGGCTGATGAACGCGGCGCTCGCGATCGACGACCCGGTGCTGATCGTCGAGCACGTGGACCTGTACGGGTCGGAGGGCGAGATCCCGGTCGACGACCTTGACTACGTCATCCCGTTCGGCACGGCCGCGGTGCGGCGGCCGGGGAACGACGTCACCGTGCTCTCGTACCTGTCGATGGTCGCTCATGCGCTGGACGCGATCGAGGAGACGGGGATCGACGCCGAGCTCATCGACCTGCGCTTCCTCGACCGGGCGTCGCTCGACTGGGACACGGTCGGCGCGTCGATCCGGAAGACCAACGCGGTGCTGATCGTCGAGCAGGGCGCGGCCGGCACGTCGTACGGGGGGTGGCTGGCGGACGAGATCCAGCGCCGGTTCTTCGACTGGCTGGACCAGCCGGTGCAGCGGGTGACCGGGGGCGAGGCGTCCCCGTCGATCTCGCGGGTGCTCGAGCGGGCGGCCATCGCGCGGACGTCGGAGGCTGTCGCCGGGCTGGAGCGGGTCCGGGCCGGTTTCGGGCAGCTGCCGGGCCCGGGCCGCGGCGGTGACGTCTGATGGCCTCGGTCGTGCGGATGCCGAGCGTGCTGGCGGACGCGACCGAGGCGGCGATCGCGAACTGGCTGGTCGTTCCGGGGGACACCGTCGCCATCGGGGACCCGCTGGTGGAGATCGAGACCGAGAAGGCGATCGTCGAGTACCAGGCGGAAGAGGGCGGGATCGTGGGCCGGCTGGTGCTCGCGGCCGGCGAGGCGGGCGAGGTCGGCGCGGCGATGGCGGTGCTGATCGGCGAGGGCGAGACCGACGCCGATATCGACGCCGCGCTGGGCGGGGCGACGGCCGCCTCCGAGGACCCGGCGCCGCCGGCTGCGTCTGCGGCGACGCAGCCGGCGAGGCCGGCTGTGGTGGCCGCGTCGGCTGGGCCTGCTGTGGTGGCCGCGTCGGCTGGGCCTGCTGTGGTGGCCGCGTCGGCTGGGCCTGCTGTGGTGTCCGGGGCGGCCGCGCCGGAGGTTGCGGCCCCGGTCGCGGCGCAGGCGGACGGCGGCAACGGCTCGCGGTCGCGGATCTTCGCCAGCCCGCTGGTGCGCAAGGTCGCCGGGCAGCGGGGCATCGATCTGGCGGGCGTCACCGGGACCGGGCCGAGCGGGCGCATCGTGCGGCGCGACCTCGCGCGGCTGGAGGAGCGGCGGGAGCCGACCCTCGCGGCTGCGGCTGCCGCAGCTGCCCCGGTCTCTTCGGCTCCTTCGGCTCCTTCGGCTCCTTCGGCTCCTTCGGCTCCTTCGGGGCCGGCTTTTGCGCCGGCTGCGGAGGACAGGCTGATCCCGCACACGCCGGCCCGGCGGGCGATCGCGCGCCGGCTGACCGAGAGCAAGCTGACCACGCCGCACTTCTACCTGTCGACCGAGTGCGTCGTCGACGAGCTGCTGGCGCTGCGCGGCCGGGTCAACGAGACCGCGCTGGTGCGGATTTCGGTCAACGACTTCGTGGTCATGGCGGTCGCGGCCGCCTTCGCCGACGTGCCCGAGGCCAACGTCACCTGGACCGAGGACGGGCTGCTTGCGCACGGGTCAGTGGACCTGTCGATCGCCGTGGCGACCGAGGGCGGCCTGGTCACGCCGGTGATTCGCGGCGTCGAGGGCAGGCGGCTGTCCGGCATCGCGCGCGAGACCCGGGCCCTGGCCGAGCGGGCGCGGGCGCGCCGGCTGCACCAGCGCGAGCTCGAGGGCGGCACGTTCTCGATCTCCAACCTCGGCATGTACGACACGCTCGAGTTCGCCGCCATCATCAACCCGCCGCAGTCCGGCATCCTCGCGGTCGGCGCGGCCAGGCAGCAGCCCGTGGTCGTCGACGGTGCGGTGACGGTGGCGACCGTCATGCGGTGCGTGCTCTCCGTCGACCACCGCGCGATCGACGGCGCCCTGGCGGCCCGCTGGCTGGCGGCTTTCACCGCCCGCATGCAGAATCCGATGGGAATGATCGTCTAGCCGCGCCCCGAGTGGCGCACCCCGACCGAAAGGCACATCCATGAGAGACCTGTTCATTGGCGGTCGGCCCGTCCCCGCGGCGGACGGCGGCCGGTTCGACGTCATCGACCCGGCCACCGGCGACGTGTTCGAGACGGTCGCCAACGGCACCGTCGAGGACGCCATCGCCGCCGTTGACGCCGCCGCCGCAGCCGCCCCGGCCTGGGCCGCAACCGCGCCCAGGGAGCGCGGCGAGATCCTCCGCCGCGCCTATCAGCTGATGATCGAGGGCGCGGACGATCTGGCCCGGCTCATCTCCCGGGAGAACGGCAAGGCGCTGCCGGACGCGCGGGGCGAGGTGCTGTACGCGGCCGAGTTCTTCCGCTGGTACTCCGAGGAGGCCGTCCGGGTGCCGGGCACGCTGGCGACCGCTCCGTCCGGGGCCAACAAGATCCTGGTCCAGCACCGCCCGGTCGGGATCTGCGTGCTGGTCACGCCGTGGAACTTCCCGGCCGCGATGGCGACCCGCAAGATCGGGCCCGCGCTCGCCGCGGGGTGCACGATGGTGCTCAAGCCCGCCAGCGACACCCCGCTGACGGCGCTGGCGCTGGCCGGGCTGCTGGCCGAGGCCGGCGTGCCCGACGGGGTGGTCAACGTGCTGCCCGCGCGCCGCTCGGGCGCCGTCGTGTCGGCCATGGTGCACGACGAGCGGGTCCGCAAGCTCTCGTTCACCGGGTCGACCGAGGTCGGCCGGGTGCTGCTCCGCGAGGCGGCCGACCAAGTGCTCAACGTCTCCATGGAGCTCGGCGGCAACGCCCCGTTCCTGGTCTTCGCCGACGCCGACCTCGACGCCGCGGTCGACGGGGCGATGATCGCCAAGATGCGCAACGCGGGCGAGGCCTGCACCTCCGCCAACCGGATCTACGCCCAGGCCCCGGTGGCGGAGGAGTTCGCGCGCAGGCTGGCCCGGCGGATGTCCGCGCTCAAGCTCGGCGCCGGGACCGACGACGGGGTCGAGGTCGGGCCGCTGGTCAACCGCGAGGCCGTCGAGAAGGTCGAAGAGCTGGTGCAGGACGCGGTCGCCAAGGGGGCCACCGTCGTCACCGGCGGCGGCCGCCCGGACCCCGACGGCTGGTTCTACCAGCCGACCGTGCTGACCTCGGTGCCAGCGGAAGCGGCGCTACTGCGCGAGGAGATCTTCGGCCCGGTCGCCCCGGTCGTCTCCTTCGACACCGAGGAGGAGGCGATCCGGCTGGCCAACGACACCGAGTACGGCCTGGTCGCCTACCTCTACACCGGGGATCTGGCCCGCGGGCTGCGGGTATGCGAGCGGCTCGAGGCGGGCATGGTGGGGCTCAACCGAGGGCTGGTGAGCGACCCGGCGGCGCCGTTCGGCGGGGTCAAGCAGAGCGGTATCGGGCGCGAGGGCGGCCAGGAGGGGATCCTCGAATACCTGGAGGCCTCGTACGTCGCCGTCTCCTGGTGACGTACGAGGCCTCTGATCGAGGGTGAGGCTGGTCGCTGAGGCGGGCAACCAGGGTCCGTTCGGGAGAAAAGATCTTGATCTCGAACGGGCCCTGGAGATGCGCTTCTTGCTGTTATCTTTGCCTGCGGCCCGTGCGGATGCCGTTGGCGGCCAGGCGTTGCGGCTCTCGGTCGCCGCCGGCGGGCGGGCGGCGGACTGGCGGGAGCGGTCGCGGACATCGTGTTCCGTTTGGGGCACTGTTCCGGCGGGTTGAGCGTCATTGTGTTGCGGAGGGGGCAGCCCGCGACCCGAACTGCACACGGTGACGCCCGAAGGGCGGCGTGCCTCTGCCGGAGTGGCCGGTGGGGCGCGTGTTGCGGCTACCGGGGTTCTTGCTGTTATCTGGCCTGTCGGCCGCGGGGGCGGGGCGACCGCGGCCGACGCTGGGGCGCGCCGGCCGTGGGGGGCGGGGGCGTTAGAAGTTGGCGCGGGGGCGGCCGGTCTCGGTGTTGAGGTGGGACTGGGAGTCGCGCTCGGTGCTGAGGGGGCCGGAGACGGTGTAGTAGCGCTGGCCCGCGACCAGGAGGTCCTCGGCCGGGAACTTGGTGATGACCTCGCAGCCGTCGGCGGTCACGACGACCTCCTCCTCGATCCGGGCGGCGCCCCAGCCGTCCGCGCTCGGCCAGTAGGTCTCCAGCGCGAACACCATGCCCTCCTCGAGGACCTCGGGGTGCACGAGCGATACCAGGCGCGAGAAGACCGGCTTCTCCCAGATGGACAGGCCGACGCCGTGGCCGTACTGGAGCGCGAACGCGGCCTCCTCGTCGGCGAACCCGAACTCCTGGGCGGTCGGCCAGACCGAGACGATGTCGGCGGTCGTGGCGCCCGGCCGGACCAGGCTGATCGCCTGGTCGATGTACTCGCGGCAGCGGGTGTAGGCGTCGCGCTGCGCGGTCGACGCGCTGCCGACCGCGAACGTCCGGTAATAGCAGGTCCGGTACCCGTTGTAGCTGTGCAGGATGTCGAAGAAGGCCGGGTCGCCCGGGCGCACGATGCGGTCGGAGTAGACGTGCGGGTGCGGGGCGCAGCGCTCGCCGGAGATTGCGTTGACGCCCTCGACGAACTCGGAACCGAGGTCGTAGAGGGTCTTGGCGACGAGGCCGACGCACTCGTTCTCCCGCACCCCCGGGCGCAGGAACTGGTACAGGTTGTCGTAGGCGGCGTCGACCATCGAGGCGGCGTGAGCCAGCAGCCTGATCTCGTCCCTGGTCTTGACCCGGCGCGCCTCGAGGAACACCTGCTGGCCGTCGACGACCTGGATGCCCGCCTGCTGCAGGGCGAACAGCACCGGCAGCTCGATCACGTCCACGCCGAGCGGCTCGTTGAGCAGACCGTAGGCCTCGAGCTCGCGCTTGATCTTGGCCGCCACCGTCTCGCCCATCCGGGCGTCAGGGTGGATGGCGCCGCGCAGGGTGGAGATCCCGGCCCGCGCGCCGCTGGGGTTGCGCGGGTCGGCCCCGTGGTGCGGCGCGTGCGGGTCCGCGTCCGGGCTCGCCTGCGAGTAGTCCAGCCACGGGTTGTAGAGCTGGTGGTGCCTGGCGGCGGAGCCGAAGTCCCAGACGATCGGCTCGCCGCCGCGGACCAGGAGCGAGAACCGGATCATCTTGTCGATCGCCCAGGTGCCGATGTGGGTCGAGGTCATGTAGCGGATGTTGGTGAAGTCGAACGCGAGCACGGCGCCGAGCTCGGACTTGTCGAGCTCCGCGCGCAGTCGCGCCAGCCGCTCGCCGCGCAGCCGGCCGAAGTCGACTCGGTTCTCCCAGTCGACTGCGTTGGGGCCGAAGGTGGGGATGGGCATGGGGATCCTCTCAGTTGGCCTGGGCCGCGTGGGCCAGGGCGTCGTGGTCGTAGAGCCAGCTGTTGTACTCCTGCGGGTCGTGCCGGGCGAGCTGCTCATCCCGCCGCCGCTGCTCCGGCCCGTCCGGCAGGTGCTCCTCGTCGCTGGCCTCGCGGCTGCGGCGCTGCACCTCGGTCGCCCGGGCCATCCGCAGCGTCTGATAGCGGTCAAGCGCGGCGGCGGCATCGACCGCATCGGCGCCGGCCAGGCAGGCGCTCAGGCAGGCGGCGTCCTCGAACGCCTGGCCCGCGCCCTGGGCGAGGAACGGGAACATGGGGTGGGCCGAGTCGCCAAGCAGCGCGATCCGCCCGGCGCTCCACCGGGACAGCGGCTCGCGCTCGAGCAGCGGCCAGCGGGTGGCCGCGGTCGACGCCGCCAGCAGCTCCGTCAGCCTCGAGTCCCAGCCGTCGAACTGGGCGACGAGCTCGGACACGTCGCCGGCCGGGACCCAGGTCTCCGGGCGCCATTCCCGCGCGGGGGTGAGGGTGGGGGTGATCGCGACGGCGTTGACCCAGGCGCGGTTCCTGATCGGGTAGTGCGCCACGTGCCGGCCCGGCCCGACCCAGAGCGTCTGCACCGGACGGAGCGCGAACGCCGGCGCCTGCCGCGCGGGCACCAGGCAGCGCCACGCGCACAGCCCGGAGAAGGTCGTCGGGCTGGCGTCGTCGACCACCGCGCTGCGGACCACCGAGTGGATGCCGTCGGCGCCGATGACCACGTCCGCCTCGGCGGTCGAGCCGTCGGCGAACGTCAGCCGGGCGACGCTCCCGTCCTGCTCGGCCCCGCTGCAGGTGCGGCCAAGCTCGATGAGCTCGCCGGGGACGGCGGTGAGGAGCAGGTCAAGCAGGTCCGCGCGGTGGATGAAGTAGCCGTGGGCCCCGTAGCGCTGCAGCGAGCGATCGTCGCGCTCCTGCGCGAACAGGACCGAGGCGTCCTGCCAGCGCCGGAACTCCCATCCGGTCTCGATCATCTCCCCGTCCGCGGCCAGGCCCTCGGCCAGCCCGAGATGGCCCAGGATCCGGGCCGCGTTCGGGCCCATGTTGATGCCCGCGCCGACCGCGCTCAGCTCGGGCGCCTGCTCGAACACGGTGACCCGGACGCCGGCCTGGTGCAGGAAGCCCGCCGCGCACAGTCCGCCGAGTCCGCCGCCCACGATCGCCACCCGCAAGCCGCGTGACGGCGTGCCGTCATTAGCCATGTCGAGGCTCCTTTGCTTCTGATCTTGTTCCCGATTTCTTACTGTCACGTGCTGGGAATGCCGGCCGCCGGGGCCGTCGAAATTGTTGACGCAGTATGTCCCGCGCCCTGTTAATCGGGCGTTAGGGAAGGTCAGGCTGGCGCGGCGGCCGCGGCGATTAACAGCGGGGGGCTGACCGCGGCTTATCGGCTAACAGGCTGTTGCACAGCCGCTGGCTAGCGTGCGGTAACCACACACCACACGGAGGCACCGTTGTACGAGAAGCTCTGGCAACCCGTCACGCTCGGCGACGTCAAACTCGAGCATCGGCTGGTCATGGCGCCCATGACTCGCAACCGGTCGACTCCCGACGGAGTCCCCACCGCCCTCAACGCCACCTACTACGGGCAGCGGGCGGCCGACGCGGCCCTGATCATCACCGAGGGCACCCAGCCGGCGGCCGGCGGGCAGGGTTACCTGAAGACCCCCGGCATCTACACCAAGGCCCAGGTCGACGGGTGGCACCAGGTCACCGAGGCGGTGCACGAGGCCGGCGGCAAGATCATCATCCAGCTCATGCACGTCGGCCGGGTGGGCCACCCGGCGAACTCGCCGGACGGCCACGCGCCGGTGGCCCCGTCGGCGCTGCGCGCCCCGGGGACGATCGTGACCGCGTCCGGCCCGCGGGAGCACCCGGTCCCCGAGGAGCTCTCGACCGCGCAGGTGGCCGAGGTCATCAACGAGTTCCGGCAGGCGGCCGCGTTCGCCATCGCCGCGGGCGCGGACGGGGTGGAGATCCACGGCGGGAACGGCTACCTGGTCCACCAGTTCCTCGCCCCCAACACCAACCTCCGGACCGACGGGTACGGCGGCTCGATCGAGAACCGGGCGCGCTTCGCCTATGACGTGGCCGAGGCGGTGGCGGGCATGATCGGGGCCGGGCGGACGGGCATCCGGCTGGCACCAGGCAACCCGTTCAACGGCATGAGCGAGCCGGAGCCGAAGGCGCAGTACGCGCACCTGACCGAGCGCCTGGCCGGGCTGAACCTCGGCTACCTGCACGTCGTTCACAACGGCGATGAGGAGACGGTGTCGGCGATGCGTGCCGCCTGGCCGCACCCGCTGCTCGTCAACCGGGCCCGCACCGACCTGAAGACCCGGCTGGCCGACCTCGGCTCCGGTCTGGCCGACGCGATCGCGGTTGGCGCCCTGCACCTGGCGAACCCGGACCTGGCCACCAGGCTGCGGACGGGGGCCGAGCTCAACACGCCCGACCCGACGACCTTCTACGGCGGCGACAGCCGCGGCTACACGGACTACCCGGCCCTGTAGCGCCGCGGGAACCGCGGCCACTGCTCCGCCCGGAGGCCATCCGCCGGCCTCCGGGCGGCCTACGGGCGACAGGCCCCTGGGCGGCCTACGGGCGACCGGGCTGCGGGGCCGGGCTGCTTGCGCAGGTCCTCGACGAATCGGCGGACTTCGTCGGACGGGGCGACGCCGAGGTCCCGCATCCGCCCGACGTACCGCTTGTAGAGCGCCAGCACCGTGTCGTCGCAGCCGCTGGCGTGGGCCAGCTGAATGGCGAGCTGCCAGGCCTGCTCGCGATAGGGATCCTCGGCCAGCACCACGTCGATCAGGTCCTTCGCCTCCCGGTAGCGGTTCATCCGGTACGCCAGCCTGGCCGCGTCGACGCGGGCGGACAGCAGGATCTCGCCCAGCGCCGCCCGCCGTTCCTCGACCCACTCCCCGGAGAAGGGAGCGAGATAGGCGCCCCGCTCGACCCGGGCGAGGGCCTGCGACAGCGTCTGGAACCGCGCCTCCCCGTCCTGCCGGCCGGCCTGGACGACGAGGTCGATCACCCGCTGGGCCGAGCTCGCCGCCACCTCGGGCCCGCCGACCTGGAAGACGTCGCCCTCCTGGCCCGGCCCGAGCTCTGGCGGCAGGACCTCCCGGAGCCGGTACAGGGCCTGCCGGAGGTAGCTCCGGCCCGCGGCGTCGTCGCGGCCGCCGAACAGCGCCCCGAGCAGGCGCTCGCGGGTTGCCTTCCGACCCGGGGTGCCGATCAGATAGCTGAGCAGCTCCACGCTCTTGGTCAGGCGGGGCTGGACCACGCGGCCGTCGACCGTCAGCGTCGGGTCGCCGAACTCCTCGAGGATGAGGCGCGGCGCGCCGGCCGCGACGCGGACCGGGTGCTGACCGGAGAGCGCGGCCAGGATCTCATGCCACGGTGACGTACGGCCGGAGCACGCGTCGGCCGCCCGGGCCGCGACCGAGGGCGTGTCCGCCAGCGCCGTCAGCAGCAGGTGCTGCGACCCGTCGGTCGCCGCCATCGCCAGCGCGGCCGAGGCGTCGGACTCGTCCTCGAGGCCGAGCCGCCACTGCGCCTCGGCCAGGTAGACGGCGGCGGCCGCGAGGTGCAGCCGCCGGTCTCCCCGTTGCATGCTGGCGAGACAGCCGGACAGCTGCTGGTTTGCCTCGGCGTCGCGGCCCTGGAAGAGCAGGGACAGGCCTGACCAGAGCTGCCAGGTGTCCCGGGTCACGGCGTAGTCGCAGGCGCCGTTGGCCGCCGCCGCCGCCAGCACGCGATCGGCCCGCCCGGTGTCCCGCTTGAGCCGCAGCCAGAGCTTGGCCTCGGCCAGCAGGCTGATGTTCGCGAGGACCTTCGAGCCGGTCGACGCGACCACGCTCCGCCCGTGCTCGAGCGCCGACCAGGCGTCCGCTCCCCGGCCGAGGTCGAGCATGAGGTCAACGGCGTCGACGGCGTGCAGCCAGGCCGGCTGGGGCCAATCGCGGCGCGGCTCGTACATGGCCATCGCCGCGTCGAGACGGCCGGTCGCGCGCAGCGCGGCGATCACCCAGGGGCCCGCGAGCATCGCGCACCAGGGGTCGAACGACACCGCGTCGTCCAGCCCCTCGAGCCGGCCGCGCAGGTACGTCAGCCGGATCAGCAGCCCGTCGAGCGGGCCGGAGGGCACGGCCGGCCGCTCCGGCAACGGCGGCGGCGCCTCCCCGGTCGCGAGCGCGATGAGCGTGCGCGCGATGTCCCGGCTCCGGCCCGGGGGCAGCCGGTCGGCGACTGCGCGGGCATCGGCCAGCCGGCCCGATTGCCACAGAAACCAGCAGGCCAGGACGTGGGTCTCGGCGGCACCGGGGTCTGCCGGGGCCGGCAGCCAGGCGCCACCGTGCCGGTCGATGAGCGCGACGCCGCGGCCGCACTGGTCGAGGGCGAGGGCCATCCGCAGCATCACCGACGCGATCTCCGGGGTCAGGGTGGCGACCGATCCTTCGATCGCGTCGAGCCAGCGCGCCACCGGGCCGAGGTCCATCCGCGCCACCAGGCCGGGCAGCACGGCGGCGGCCAGCCGGGCGGCGCGCTCGACGTCGTGGACGCGGAGCAGTTCGTCGACGGCCTGCTCGCGACGGCCGCAGCCGATCAGCACGCCCGCGTGCCTGCGCCTGATCTCGGTGACGGTCTCGGCGTCCTGCTGCTCGAGCGCGGCCAGCAGGAAGTCGCGGAACACCCGGTGCGGTGTCATCCGCGAGCCGTCGCCGGCCCACGTCACCGGGAGATGGCGGGCGCGCAGCGCCGCCATGATGCGGGCCGCGTCACGCTGGCCGAGCGCCCGGGCCCGGTCGACCGAGATCTCGTCGAGCACGCTGGTGTGCAGCAGGAAGGTTTGCTCGGCGGCCGACAGCGAGTTGAAGATGTTGGCGGCGACGGGCGACAGCGGCGAATCGGGGTCGGCCTGACGGTCGTTGCGGCAGCGGGCCGGCGGCCTCCCCGCGCAGAGCACGCCGGCGACCCAGCCCGCGGTGGCCGACACCGCCCGGACCGGGTCCACGTCGTCGTGGCCGACCGCCCGCAGGGCCTCGCCCGCCTCCTCGACGTCGAACGCGAGATCGGTCTCCGGCAGCTCCCCCAGCCGGTCCCGCTCGCTGCTCGAACCCAGGTCGAGCGTGATGTCGACCCGTGAGATCAGGACCAGGTTCACGTCGGGGGGCAGGTACCGGGCGAAGGCTGACAGCACGGCCTGGCAGTTCTCGTCGGCGGCGATGCGCTCGACGTTGTCGCACACCACGATCAGCCGGCTGCCCTGCAGGCTCTCGGCCAGCAAGCCGGCCGCCTCGCCGGTCTGGAGGCCGCTGCCGAGCGCGTCGGCGGCGACGCCGGCCGCCGCCGCCACGGCGCCTTCGACCGCCGCCTCCAGATAGACGAGCAGCCGCCCGGCCGCCTGCTCGGTCCCGTCGAGCGAGAGCCAGGCGACGGGCCGGTCGAGCTCGCGAACCGTCAGCGCCACCGCGGTGGTCTTGCCCGCGCCGGCCGTGGCGAAGACGGTCACGACCGGATGGCGCTCGAGCAGCTCGCGCAGACGCTGGCTGAGCCGGGCGCGGGCGACGATGCCGTCGGCGCTGGCCGGGATCTCCAGCTTGCGCCTGATGATCGGCCGGCGCTGTCGATCGCCCGCTGCGGGCCGCAGTACGGATTCCAGCATCGCTCGCCTCCGTCCTCCCCCTGGTTCCCTACAGCAGCGCGCCAACCTCCGCCGGCGCGTCGGGTAGGTCGAGGTCGAGGTCCAGGACCCGGTGGAAGCGGGCGATCGCGTTCCACAGGCTGATCGACATCAGCAGCTCGACCAGCTGCTCGGGCTCGAAGGCCTCGCTGACCCGCCGTCGCAACGCCTCGTCGATGCCGGTGGCGCTCTCGGCCGCGGTAACGGTTGGCACGTCGAGGGTGACCGCGCGGGTGAACTCGAGGGCGAGCCGCTCGGTCTCAGAGAACGACTCGAGATCGTCGGCGGCGATCTTGACCAGTTCCTCGTCGGTCACGCCTTTGGCGCGAGCGGAAAAGGAGCGGTGGCAGACCGTGTAGCGGCAGTGGTTGAGCATCGCGACCTGGACCGCGGTGAGCTCCTTGACCCGCTGGTCCAGCGCGCCGGGCCCGGTGAGCGTGCGGAGATAGGGAAAGTACTTCGAGAACAGTCCGGGTACGTTGGCCACCGCCTGCCAGGTGTGCAGCATGTGGCCGAAGGCGGCGAGCCCGGTCTCGATCGCGGGGAGATCCGCCGGGTCCATGTCTTCCTTGTCGGGCAAGGGTACGAGCGCCACGTGCTACTCCTTCGATTGCTCGGGTGTGACGTCGAGGCCGGCCTCGTGTGCCGCCTGCAAAAGCAGCGCGGCGAAGTCCATGTCCCGGCCGATCCCGGAATGAATCAGCCGGGTCAGCGCCTGCTCGGCGGCGGACACGGTCGGCATCGCCACCCGATGGTCGGCCGCGGTGTCGAGCATCAGCCGGACGTCCTTGTGCAGACCCTCGGGCGGGAACGTCGGGGCGAGGTCAAGGCCGACGAACGCGCCCGTCTTCATCCGGGTGAACGGCGACGCCATCACGCTGTCGTTGATGAACCGCATCAGGTCGCCCCGGCTGACCCCGGCTCGCTCGCCGACGACGAGCACCTCGGCCAGCACGTTGGTCAGCGACGCGAGCACGGCGTTGGTGCACAGCTTGACCACCCGCGCCTCGTGCGCGGTGCCCACCCGGTGAGTGGACGGGCCGATCAGGTCGAGCAGGGGCTGGACGCGCCGGACCGCCTGCTGCTCGCCCGAGACCACCAGGGTCAGTTTCCCGGCCCTCACCACGTTCGGGTTGCCGCTGACCGGCGCGCACACGAAGCCGACGCCGACGCTGCGGGCGGCGGCGGCGGCCCGCAGCGAGGCCCGGACGGAAACGGTGGAGCAGTCCACCCACACGGTCGGCGGGGTAGCCGATTTCAGCGGCCCGTCAGCGGAGTTGACCAGCGCGTCCAGGGCCTCGTCGTTGGCCAGCATGCTGAACATCACCGGGGCGGAGCACTCCGCGCCGGTCCGCAGGATCGTCGCGCCGGAGGCCGTCAGCGGCTCGAGCCGCCACGGGGACCGGTTCCACACCTGCACCGGCACGCCCGCCGCGAGCAGGCGGGCCACCATCGGCTCGCCCATCCGGCCGTAGCCGAACCAGCAGACAGTTTCGTAAGTCCTCATCGTGGTGTCTCACGGGGAGACGTGCCTTTCATGTCTGGGTGGGCCGCCGGTCCCGCACGGGGGCGGTGGAGGCCCGGATGATCAGCCGGGGCCGCAGCGCCACGGCCGACGGCGGCTCGTCGCCGCGCAGGACCGAGAGCACGGTTTCGGTCGCGGAGCGCCCCATCTGCACGGCGGGGTACAGCACGGTCGTCAGGGCCGGGTCGAGGTACTCGGTCAGCGGGGTCGCACCGTACCCGACCACCGACACGTCACCCGGGCAGGAGAGCCCGGCCTGCCTGACTGCGGCGATCGCGCCCAACGCGAGCAGGTCGTTGTGGGCGAACACGGCCGTCAGCGCTCCGTCCGCACGCAGCGCGTCGTGCATGAGCTGCCGGCCCTCGTCGACCGTGGCGGTGCCCGCCCGCTTCTCCAGCGCGCTCACGCCGGCGCCCGACTCCCCCAGCGCGAACTGGAACCCGCGGGCGCGCTGGGCGAACGCGGCGATCACCGGGGGGCCGCCGAGCTGGACGATCCGGCGGTGGCCGAGCTCGACCAGGTGCTCCGCCGCCAGCGTGGCCCCGCCGAAGTCGTCGCTGAGGATCTTCGGCACGTCCAGCGACGGCAGGTCGCGCGAGGTCAGCACCATCGGGATGCCCCCCTGGCCGAGGAACCGCGCGAGCCGGCGCTGATCCTGCTCGCGGGCGGCGGTGTTGATCACCGCGTCGACCCGCCGCTCCCTCATCACCTCAAGCGCGCGGCTCATCCGCCGCTCGTCGTCCTTGGTCTCGACGATGACCGCGGTGTACCCGCTGTCCTCGAGCCGGTCGTTGATGCCGGTGAGAAGGGAGCCGTAGATCGGGTTCCTGAAGTCCGGGATGAGCACGCCGACCGTCATCGTGCGCCGGCTGCGGAGGCTGCTGGCCGCGGGGTTGAGCTGATAGCCCAGCTCCCGCGCCGCGGCCAGCACCCGCTCCCGGGTCGAGGCGCCGATGCGGGCCGACTGCACGGCGTCCATGCACCTCGACGCGGTCGACGGATGAACGCCAGCCAGGCGCGCGACATCTCGAAGCGTGGGCTCGCGCTGAGCGTCCATAGTCGGCATCTCTTCCCTCGGTGCGGCTCGGCCTAGTGATCAGCCGGTAGGTTACGCCAGTCGTCGGGGAAGAAGAACGCGTCCGACGTCGGCGGGATCGGCGACTGAACCTCGATCCAGCGGGCGTACTCGTCGTTCTCGTTGACGAACCCGTGGGTGCCGTCGGTGCTGACCCAGACCAGGTCGCCCGGCTGCGTCGTCTCCGGCACGCCGTCCAGCATCCCGCTCATGCCGCCGTTGACGAAGTAGTAGATCTCCTCGAACGGGTGGTAGTGCACCTTGGCCGCGCGGCCGGGGCCGGACTTGGGCGCGATGTTGGCGACGAACATCGTGTGGTGCTGGGCGCCGAGCAGCTGGTCGACCATCATCCTGATCGAGATGTTCTTGATGTTGGGACCGTGGTAGCCGGGCATGTCAATGTCGCCCACCGGGGCCATGTCCGACAGCTCGAAGTGCCCGACGTGGCGGTGCCGCGGGTCGGTCTCGGACGGCCGTCCGAGGTTCTCGCCGCCGAGCGGCTGCGCGGCAATGTGATGCCGGGCGCCGTCGAAGGTCGGCGGCTTGGGCGTGTGCACCGAGAACCAGCGCAGGCCGTCCTCGCCCGCGGTGAGCGAGTGCGCGACGCCGACCGGGGCGACCCCGTAGTCACCCACGCCGAGGTCGTACTCGAGGCCGGCCAGCGAGACCTTGCCGGTGCCCTCCTCCACGAACCAGGAGTCCTCGAACGGGCTGCGGTGCCAGCCGATGGTGGCGCCAGGCGCGAGCTGGTAGAGGGACACCTCCATGTGCTGGGCGCCGTGCTCCGCGCCGACCATCAGCGCTCCGCGCAGCCCCGGGACCTCCTTCGAGTCGGTCCAGACCCGTTCCGAGGCCCTCGAGATGTAGTACGCCATGCCGTCTTCCTCCAGTGATCGCGGAGTCTGTGCAACGTTGTGCATCCGTTTGCACAGCATTGCACTGTGATGTGACGGCGGTCAAGGAAACTGTGGAACCATCCCGGTGTGATGTTGCGCATCCGTTTGCGCGGCTATGGGAGTGGATGCGCAGGTGTGCAAGGCAGAGCCGCAGTTCCCGACTTCGCTGTGCGCCAAGCTCCAGCCGCCGATGAGCGCGCTTGACCCGGGACTCGCTAGAGGGAACCCCCGGCGGCGCTTGCTCGTCGGCTCAAGAGGACGTTTCTGCCTCGTCGTAGCGGTCAGGCCCAGGTGATGGTCGTTCTCCGCCCGGGAAGGTGAACAGCCGCCGGCCCGGCGCGAGCGCGGCGGGCTCGCCCGCCAGCCGGTGGGCTCCCACCGACATGAAGCCGTCGGGGCTGGTGTCGAACGCCTCCTCGCGGAAGCCCGCCGCCGCGAACCAGGACCGGATCGCGGGAGTCAGGTCGGGCGGACTGCGGTGCCTGGTCCA
>Ga0335074_10003312_pt1 | contig 21941 bp, 20 predicted proteins | sample Lox_Sample_23_FD_206715 | JGI IMG/M metagenome (GOLD analysis project Ga0335074, IMG submission 206715) | Soil microbial communities from Loxahatchee National Wildlife Refuge, Florida, United States - Lox_Sample_2.3 | ecosystem: Environmental > Terrestrial > Soil > Wetlands | place: USA... | reverse complement strand
ACATGCCGCAGCAACGCCAGCCGCTTGGGCGACAGGGTGCGCACCATCGCGTCCCAGCTCTCGAACCCGATATGCAGCTCGGCGTTGGCCGGTGTCAGCTCGCCATGCTCCGCGCGATGCCAGGCTTCGATGAAGCGCTGGCCGGCGGTTGCCAATGTTTCACCAACATGGACCTGAACCGTCCTGGTCATCCTTTGTCTCCTGCACGAACCGCACTGACCGCCGCCTCAAAGTCCGCGAGCAATTGCTCCGGCGTCGAAAATTCATATCGGCTCTCCACGCCGAGGATGTGCTTGTGGTCGCCTTTGCCGCGTTCATTATCGAACAGTACCAGGCGTTCTCCGGGCCTGCCGTAGAACAACGCGTATTTGAACCGATGCCGGGCCGGGGGCACCGGCTCAGGGACGCCCCAAAGCCGCAGAGCTATGAGAAAGCCGTCATCGGTCTCCAGGCGCACATCAAGCAGCTTCTCTGCTGGTGCCAAACCGCCGGCCCTCAGTATGGCTTTCCATGCCATACTTTGCGAGGCTTGGCATTGTCAATGGCGACATTTCCCACCGAGCCGCCGACCAGCCTCGCACCCCACATCAGCCCCCGCCCACCGCCGCCCCACCCGACTCCGGATGACACCGCCCCGCGGAGCCTCTATCTCCGCACCGGCGCCGCGCGCCTGCTGCCTGACTACCTGGATCCGACAACCGATGACCCACAACTGACGACTGTTCATGTCCACACCGATCGACCATATCCGCAATTTCGCGATCATCGCCCATATCGACCACGGGAAATCCACCCTGGCCGACCGGCTGATCCAGACCACCGGCGCGCTCAGCGACCGGGAGATGACGAACCAGGTCCTCGACAACATGGAGCTGGAGCGCGAGCGCGGCATCACCATCAAGGCGCAGACCGTCCGCCTGACCTACCAGGCGAAGAACGGCCAGGTGTACGAACTGAACCTGATGGACACCCCCGGCCATGTGGACTTCGCCTACGAGGTCAGCCGCAGCCTTGCCGCCTGCGAGGGCAGCCTGCTTGTGGTGGACGCCAGCCAGGGGGTGGAGGCGCAGACGCTCGCCAACGTCTACCAGGCGATCGACGCCAACCACGAGATCGTCCCGGTCCTGAACAAGATCGACCTTCCGGCTGCCGAGCCGGAGCGGGTGAAGCAGCAGATCGAGGACGTGATCGGCCTGGACGCGTCGGACGCGGTCGAGATCAGTGCCAAGACCGGCCTGAACATCGACCAGGTGCTGGAGGCGCTGGTGCATCGCCTGCCGCCGCCCAAGGGCGACGCCAACGGCCCGCTGAAGGCGCTGCTGGTGGATAGCTGGTACGACCAGTATCTCGGCGTGGTGATCCTGGTGCGGGTGAAGGACGGCCGCCTGAAGCGCGGCCAGCGCATCCGCATGATGTCCAACGGCGCGGTGCACAGCGTCGAGCAAGTCGGCGTGTTCTCGCCCAAGATGATCCCCACCGACGACCTCGGGCCGGGTGAGATCGGCTATATCACCGCCTCGATCAAGACGGTGGCCGATTGCTCTGTCGGCGACACCATCACCGACGACCGCACCCCCGCACGCGAGCCGCTGCCCGGGTTCAAGCCGTCGATCCCGGTGGTGTGGTGCGGGTTGTATCCGGTGGACGCCGACGATTTCGAGAAGCTCCGCGAGTCGCTGGGAAAGCTGCGGCTGAACGACGCCAGCTTCCATTACGAGCCGGAGACCTCGGCGGCGCTGGGCTTCGGCTTCCGCTGCGGCTTCCTGGGGCTTCTGCACCTGGAGATCATCCAGGAACGGCTGACCCGCGAGTTCGACCTGGACCTGATCGCGACCGCGCCCTCCGTGGTGTATCGCGTGCACCGCACCAACGGCGAGCTGATGGAGCTGCACAACCCGGTGGACATGCCGGACGGCAGCGTGATCGACCACATCGAGGAACCCTGGATCCGCGCCACCATCATGGTGCCGGACGACTACCTGGGGAACGTGCTGGCGCTGTGCACCGAACGGCGGGGCGAGCAAGTCGACCTGACCTATGTCGGCAACCGCGCGATGGTGGTCTACCGGCTGCCGCTGAACGAGGTGGTGTTCGATTTCTATGACCGGCTGAAATCGGTCTCGCGCGGCTATGCCAGCTTCGACTACCAGATGGACGGCTATGCGCCCGGCGACCTGGTGCGGATTTCGATCCTGGTGAACGGCGATGCGGTCGACGCGCTGTCCTTCATCGCACACCGCAACGTGGCGGAGCAACGCGGGCGGGCGATCTGCACCAAGCTGAAGGACCTGATCCCGCGGCAATTGTTCAAGATCGCGGTGCAGGCGGCGATCGGCGGGCGGGTGATCGCTCGCGAAACGATCAGCGCGCTGTCGAAAGATGTGACGGCGAAATGCTATGGCGGCGATGTGACGCGCAAGCGCAAGCTGCTGGAGAAGCAGAAGGAAGGCAAGAAGCGCATGCGCCAGTTCGGCAAGGTGGAAATCCCGCAATCGGCGTTCCTGGCAGCGCTGAAGATGGATGCGTGATGGGGCGTCTGCCGGGGCGGGGTCTGCGGCGGATGTCTGCCGACGCCCACTGTCGTTATGCCCTGGGCACGCCTGAAGGACATCGCGGTGGCGAAGCCACCTGATTCATGACATGGGCGGAAGCCACGTAATTCATGACATCGGCATTGGCATGGCGTCCGCGGCTCCCGTCATGGGCACTCGGCGAGGACCTGCACCAGGGTGAGCCCATAACCGGGTGTACAAAATCGGCTGGCCCGGAAGGCATTGATTTGAAATCATAAAGCAGAGTCGCGCCGGCGCGATGTACAAAGATCTTGTACAGCCCCCGCATTCAACCCTGGGGCAAGCACGCGCTGGCCGGACGATGCATCAGGCAAGTCTCTGAAAACTCACGACGTTTTCCCTGCCCGAACCTTGGCACGTCCCTTGCTTTTGTCACCTCGGAAGCAACAGAGACCAACCCGAGAGTGACCGCCATGACCACTTCAGCCAAGGTCCTCATCGTAGACGACGATGAAACGGTGCGCCGAAGCTACCTGCGCTCCCTGCAAACCGTCCGCTGCGATGTCGAGACCGCCGCCACTGGTGAAGACGCGTTGCGCGCGCTCGCCCGCAAGTCCTTCGATGTCGTCTTGCTCGACCTGCGCATGCCCGGAATGGACGGCATGGCGGTGCTGAAGGCCGCTCGCAAGACCGCACCCGACAGCGAGATCGTGGTTATCACCGGCTACCCCACCGTCGAGACCGCGAAACAAGCGGTGCAGTGGGGGGCGTACGACTACCTCGCCAAGCCGGTTGGCCCCGCCGAGGTGATCAAGGTCACCACCGATGCCCTGACCCAAAAGGCCTGGATGCTGCGCCAGGATCCGGCCCCAGAACATGTCTGTCACGCATGAACAATCGGCGAGACGCCTCGCCGCAACCGACAAGCCACAGGAGACTACCATGAGCGCACTGAAAAAGATCCTGGTCGTGGACGACGATCCGGTGATCGGCAAGAGCTTCGACCGCGTGCTGTCCCGCAAGGGTTACAACGTGATAAACGCCGCCAATGGCGACGAGGCGCTGCGCAAGCTCGCCGCGGAAGACTACGACGCGGTATTCACAGACATCCGCATGCCGGGCATGAGCGGCCTCGACGTCGCGGAGCATGTCCGTGCGCGGCGCCCCTGGACGCCGGTCGTGATCATCACCGGCTTCGGCTCGGCCGAGAACGAGGCACGCGCCAGGGCCGCCGGCGTCAGCGCCTTCCTGAGCAAGCCGCTGTCCCCCGAGATGATCGCGCGCAGCGCCGAAGCCGCCATGGAAGAGGCATCGGCCGGGCTGGCGCCGGTCGCTCTCGCGGCGCCGGCTGCACCCGCCGCCAACGCGCCGGCGGCCCCGCCCTTCGGTTCGCCGTGGAAGAACGTTGCCATGATGATCGCGGCACCGTTCGCGATGCTGGCCTTCGTCGTGCTGCTGCCGTTCGTCGGCCTGGCGGCGCTGGCCTGGACGGCGCTGGAAGCCTGGCGCCGCCGCCACGCCGCGACCGATCGCGTCTGCCGCCGCATCGCGGCCGTGGCAACCCGCGTCGGCTTGTTCCTCGCCGGGCCGTTCATCGCGCTGGCCTACATCGTGTTGTTCCCGCTCATCGGCATGGTGTTGCTGGCCCGCACCGCGGCCGAAGCGTGGCATCGCCGGCACGAAACCGCCTGAACACGGCGCACACACGGAAGGTGCTAAACAGAAGATGCTAAAAAGGGGGCGCTTCGCCCCCTTTCGGCGTTTCGCGCATAGGGTTTGATCCGGCCATGACGAGCAGATGCGGGGCGATGCTCGGTGCCGTTCCAATTCCCATCCGCGGCCGCCCGCCCCTATGATCTGCCGACGCACGGATAACGTGGACCACTCATGCGCATTCTCCTCGCCACCCTGTCGCACGAAACCAACACCTTCTCTCCCGTGCCGACGCGCATCGAGCGCTTCTGCCGCGATGGAACGAGTCTGCTGCAAGGCCAGGCGGCCATCGATTTCTATCGCGGCACCGGCACCTGCATGGGCGGCTACCTCGCCGTTGCGGCAGAGCACAAGGCGGAGGTCGTGGTGCCGGTGTGTGCCAGTGCGCCGCCCAGCGGCCCGGTCGACATCGACGCCTACGAGACCTGCGCCCGCCTGATCACCAACGCGGTCGCCCGGGGCGGCCATGATGCCATCTGGCTGGACCTGCACGGCGCCATGGTCACCGAGGCGCATGACGACGGCGAGGGCGAACTTCTCTCCCGCATCCGCGCGATCGATCCGCACACGCCGCTCTGCGTCGCCTACGACATGCACGCCAACGTCTTCGATCCCATGGTGCGGCACGCCCAGATCGTCACCGGCTACCAGACCTATCCGCACATCGACCAGCGCCAAACGGCGGAACGCGCTGCCCGCGCCTTGTTGCGTGCGATGCGTGGCGAGGTCAAACCGACCCTGGCCTGGGGCAACGCCCCGATGCTGCCGCACGTCATGGCGCAGGGCACGCACCGCGCGCCAAACAAGGACCTTCAGGCGCTCTGCGCCGAGTATGAATCCAGCGGGCGCGCGCTCGCCGCCAATCTGTTCGTTGGCTTCCCGCACGCCGACGTTCCGATGGCCGGCCTTTCCGCCGTGGTCGTCACCGACAACGATCCGGACGCCGCGCAATCCATGGTGGACGAACTCCTGTCCCGCGCCTGGGCTGGCCGCCGCGACTTCATGTTCGACATCGAGCCGCTGGAAGCGTCCGTCCGCCGCGCCAAATTGCTCGGCGCACCGGGACAGCGTCCCGTGGTGCTGCTGGATCATTACGACAACTGCGCCAGCGGCGGCACGATGGATACCACGGACACGCTGCGCGAGATCATCCGCCAGGATCTCGACGACGTGGTGTTCTTCGGCATCTACGATCCGGCTGCGGTGGAGCAAGCGGTGCAGGCCGGCGTCGGCGCCACTGTCACGCTGTCGATCGGAGCAAAGCTGCCGATGCCGCAGCTTCCGGTTTCCAGTGCGCCGCTGACCGTCACCGGCACGGTGCAGACGATCTCGTCGGGACGGTTCCGGCTGAAGGGCGGCCTGACGCCGGGCCTGCAAATCTACCTGGGCCGCACCGTGGTGCTGGACACCGGCAGGGTGCAGATCGTGCTGCTGTCCCGCCACATCGAGCCGACCGCGCAGGAGATGCTGCAAGTGCTGGGCATCGATCCCGCGAAGAAGCAGTTCGTGGCGATCAAGAGCCGCGTGCACTGGCGCGCCGACCTCGGGAAGATCGCACGCGAGATCGTGGAATGCGCCGGCGTCGGCGTCTGCACCTCGGACTATGGGCAGCTCACGTTCCGCAAGGTGCGGCGGCCGGTGTTCCCGCTGGATCCGGACCTGCGGTGGAACCACCCGGCTTGAAAGCGGCCATCCACGGGCACCGGTTCAGAGCAAACCAGGGTTCAGTTTTCGTGGCGGCGGGAGAGGACGCGTTGCCGCATCGATCGTCCTGACGTCGCCTGTCGGCGGAAAAATCCCGCTTCGTCTGGCAGGCGGTCTACCCCGAACCGCCTGTCCACCAGGGCAGGGGCATCGCGCAACGCGGCCGGTTCCGACCCCACGCGGACATTCCAATGGAATGCGGGGCCAATGGAATGCGGGGAAGCTTCGCTCAGCTTGCCCGCCGGGCGATATAGAGGCTCGTCGTCATGTTCCGGACCACGCGATTCATGAAGACATCGCGCGCGATGCGGCCGATTTCAGCCAAGACATCGGCGCGGTCGGGACGGGCGGTCACATTCGAGTAAGTTGCGTACAGCGCTACCGTTTGGTCCGCATCGAGAACCAGGGGCCATCGGCCGGTTCTGCTCTCCGCAACGTCGAACTCTCCTGTGCGCTTCAAAGCAGTCAGTCGAGCCTCGGAATCCAATGCGAAGGGGATGCCCCTTTCTCCGGCCGAAGGGTTGGCGGGGGCTCCCACCACGTCTTTGGTCGCCTCGTGAAACGGATCGGGTTGGCTGTCATCGCCGAACACGTTCCAAACCGCCGCCCACCAGCCACCGGGGCGAAGCAGGCTGGCGATCTTCGCGAGAGCAGTGCCTTCGTCGAGCCAGTGAAAAGCGGTGGCACTCACGCCCAGATCGAAGGCTGCATGCTCTAGCGAGGCATCCTCGAACAGGGCGACGACCACGTTCAATGCCTTGTCCGGATTGTTCGTGCGCAGGAAGTCCGCGAGGCGCTGGTCGGGCTCCACGGCCGTCAGCGGGTCGGCGCCGAGGTCCAGCAATCGGCGGGTTGCCGTGCCGGTGCCGGCTCCGATCTCGAAAACCGCAGCATTGCGGCGCAAGCCGCATTCCGAGGCGAGCGTGGCATACACCCATTGCGGATACTCAGGCCGCGCGCGGTGGTAGCTGGCGGGGCTCTCCCCGAAGGCCTGACGGCCAAACTGTCTCGCAAGCGTGACTGTCGTGACCATGCCGTTCAGCTCCTGGGGCGCGTCAATACCGCCGCGGCGCCTGCGATAAAAGCGCGATGTGCCTATCCGGTCAGCACAGGCAACGCGAACCAACGCCCGCTGCGGCGCCAGCCCGGCGCCCCGCGTGCGCTAAACCACCTGCGCTAACCGGATAGGGATTCAGCGCGCGATCGAATCAAGCCGTCATCCTGCCGGAGAAAGCCGCCGCAAAGCCGGAAATTGCGTGAAGCACGCTCGTGCCGGCAGACCGCTGCAAGGAAGCGGCCGGTCTGGCCGACGGTTGGCAATGCCCCCGGCATAGCGTCATCCGCTGAAGAAAATGCTAAGGGACCGGGATCGCCCACCGAAACAGGATTGCGCGCCGATGTCCTCTCGTCCCGCCGTTGCTGGGTATCGGCCATGACCCACCCCCTCTCCGTCGCCATCGCCGGCCTGGGCACCGTCGGCGGCGGCGTGCTGAAGCTGCTGCGCGACAATGCCGACATCATCGCCGCGCGTGCCGGCCGCCCCATTGCCGTAACGGCCGTCTCGGCGCGCGACCGCACCAGGGACCGCGGCGTGCCGATCACCGGCCTGCGCTGGTACGAAGATCCCGTCGCGCTGGCAGCCGATCCCGGCGTCGACGTGGTGGTGGAACTGATCGGCGGCGCGGACGGCCCCGCCCGTGCGCTGGCCGAAGCTGCCATCGCCGCCGGCAAGCCGCTGGTCACCGCCAACAAGGCCATGCTGGCGGTGCATGGCGCGGCGCTCGCCGCCGCTGCCGAGCGCCGCAACGTGCCGCTGGGGTTCGAGGCCGCGGTGGCCGGCGGTATCCCCGTCATCAAGGCGCTGCGCGAGGGCCTGGCCGGCAATCGCATCTTCCGCCTCGCCGGCATCCTGAACGGCACCTGCAACTACATCCTCACCCAGATGCGGGAACGCGGCCGGGAATTCGCCGAAGTGCTGGCCGACGCGCAGAAGCTCGGCTACGCCGAGGCTGATCCGTCCTTCGACATCGACGGCATCGACGCCGCCCACAAGCTGGCGATCCTCGCCGCGCTCGCCTTCGGCCGTCCGGTTGCGTTCGACGCGGTGCATGTCGAGGGAATCCGCCGGATCTCAGCCCTGGACATCGCCTTCGCCGGCGAACTCGGCTACCGCATCAAATTGCTCGGTATCGCGCGGCAGACGGATGGCGGCATCGAGGCGAGGGTGCATCCCTGCATGGTGCCCGCTGCGGCACCGATCGCGCGGGTGGACGGCGTGTTCAATGCCGTGGTGGCCGAAGGCGATTTCGTCGGCCGCGTGATGCTGGAAGGCCGTGGTGCCGGCGCAGGACCTACCGCGTCTGCTGTGGTGGCCGACCTGATCGATCTGGCGCGCAACCGGCTGACTCCCGTGTGGGGGGCGGCATTCGACGCGCTGTCCAACGCGCCGAGCGTGCCTATGGGCATGCATGTCGGCCCGTACTACCTGCGGCTGATGGTGGTGGACCGGCCGGGCGTGATCGCCGACGTGACGGCGGTGCTGCGGGATCTCGGCGTGTCGCTGGAATCGATGCTGCAACGCGGCCGCGCGCCCGGCGAGGCGGTGCCGGTGGTGCTGGTCACGCACGAGACGCAGGAAAACGCGATGACGGCGTCGTTGGAACGGATCGGCGCCCTGGATGCGGTGCTGGAGACGCCGACACTGATCCGGATCGAGGCGGGGTAAGGATCGAGGCGGGGCAGCAAATCCGGGCGGCGTGTTACGGAGCCACGCTGCCTCGAGTCCAGCTACGACTTTTCCCAATCCAACCAGCAAGCGTGCCCAGGACGTGCCGGTTAGTTCGAGGAAATCAACATCCCAGGGCGCTGAATTCGCGCCGCTAGTGGCACGGATAACGCTCGGCCAAAAAATGCATCAACCCGTTCACGGGATTCGCGCTGCCGCGGTCCGGCGATGCACGCACCCACTCGACGAACTGGTGCAGCGTGGCCGTCCGCGAAGGCGCGGGGCTGGGGAAACAGAACGGCTTGCCGTGCATCAGCTCCACATCCACCACGCCCTGCGCGAAGCCGTGGCAGTAGTTGATGCGCGCATCGCCGCCCGGCTCGCGCGGATTGGCGGCGCACAGATCGGCCAGCTCGCCCGCACTGCGCGCATGCAGGTCCACCGGGCGCTGTGCGAAGGCCGCCGGCGGCAGGGTGAGGTACGCGGCGGCAAGCAGGGGCAGGGCAAGTTTCATGCGATGTCTCCCGACGGGCCGGGCATTGAAGCCGAGCCGGCGGCGGCGCGCCAGCGGTGCCAACCTGCGGCGCGAAGCTCGCACGCCGGACAGGCGCCGCAGCCATAGCCCCAGTCGTGCAGGGCGCTGCGGTCGCCCTTGTAGCAGCTATGCGTTTCGATCCGGATCAGCGCCACCAGCGCATCGCCGCCGAGCGCGTGCGCCAGTTCCCAGGTTGCCGCCTTGTCGCGCCACATCAGCGGCGTCTCCAGCACGAAGCGGCGCTGCATGCCAAGGTTCAACGCGAGCTGCATCGCCTTGACCGTGTCGTCGCGGCAATCGGGGTAGCCGGAGTAATCGGTCTCGCACATGCCGGCGACGATACGGCGCAGATTGCGGCGATACGCGATGGCGGCGGCGCAGGTCAGGAACAACAGGTTGCGGCCGGGGACGAAGGTGTTGGGCAGGCCTTCTTCGGTCATGGCGATCTCGGTTTCCGACGTCAGCGCCGTCTGGCCGAGCGAACCGATCGTCGCACTGAGGTCCACCATATGGTCCGGGCCGAGCGCCGGGGTCGCGAGCTGCGCGCGGATCGGCGCACGGCAGTCAAGTTCCACCGCGTGTCGCTGGCCGTAGGCGAAGCCCACCGTCTCCACGTGTGAAAAGCGCGCCAGTGCCCAGGCAAGGCAGGTTGTGGAGTCCTGCCCGCCGGAGAAAAGCACCAGGGCGCGGTCGGTATCAGCGTCAGCCATGGCGCCGAGTCTTAAGCCGTAACCTGCTCCCGTGGGAGAGGGCGGAAAATCAAACGCGCCCGACGGTCAGGAGGTCTGCACGTGCAGACCGGCCGCCGGCTGATGCGTTCAGGGCGGCCCTTCCGGTTCCAGATCCAATCCTTGCTGCCGTCTTCAGGGCTTCGAGTCGTAAGGGCTCTGCAACGTGCCCGTTTGGTATTGCGGAGGCCAGAGGACCACTTCGGTCTTGGTCTCGCGGAATTGCTCCAGGTCGTGTCCGGCCACGCCGCGGAACTGCACCGCCAGCACCCGCGGCTGGGCCCATTCGCCATTCGGCCCGAACTTCACATCGCCCACGATGGTGTGGAAGGTGTGCGTGCGCAGATAGTCGGCAAGCTTCGCCTGATCCAGGCTGTTGGTGCCCTCGATCGCCTGCTGCAGCACCTGCATGTCGGAATACGCAAACGGCGGCAGGTAATAGCCGAGCGGGTCGATATGCTCCGCCACCGCCTTGGGCTGGTATTCCTTCAGGAATTCCAGCGCCGCCGGCGTCGCGAAGCCTTTCACCGGCTGCCAGAAATCGTAATCCTCGATGCCGTTCAGCAGCGGCCCCAACTGCTGCTTGATCGCAGTCGATTGCAGCCCAACCATCGCTCCGCCGAACATGCGGCACTTCAGACCGACCTCACCGACGGCACGCACGATGCCGACGGTGTCGGCGGGATAGGACGCGACGAACACCAGGTCGGGATGCGTCGCCTGCACGGCCCGTATGATCGGCGAGTAATCGACCGTGGTCGGCGGGTAGGTGTGGTCATAGACGATCTTCAGGCCCATCTCCTTCGCCAGTTCGCGGCCGCCGTCCATCCCATGAATCGAGAAGTCGTTGTCCGCGCCCAGAATGGCGATGGTCTTGGGCTTCGGGTTCATCATGGCGGCCATTTTGAAGAATCCGCCGCCCATTGCCTGCGCTGGATGCGGCCCGCCCGACGGAATCATGGAAAAGTAGTTCTTGTAATGAAAGTCCTCGTTTACATTCAGGCCGAACAAGCTGAGCATCGTCAGGTTGTGCTGAATGAAGATCGGCATCGCCGGGGCGATCAGGTTGGTGCCGTTCTCGCCAAGCAGGATATCGACGTGGTCCACGTCCAGCAGCTTGGTGACGATGCCGGGAACCAGGGCGGGATTGGACTGGTCGTCATAGTACACCAGCTTCACCGGCCGCCCGAGCAATCCCCCGTGCTCGTTCACATGCTGCTCCCAGATTTTATAGGCCAGCAATGAGGCCTTGCCGTTGACGGCGAGGCTGCCGGTTTCCTCGATGTCGAAGCCGATGGTGATGGGTTGGGCCGCGTCGGCCGCGGGAACGGCGGTGAGCAAGGCGAGACCCATGGCGGCCGCCCATGAAGCAAGGCGCATGATGACGTTTTCCTCCAGACATGTTCTGCCCGCCGTTGTCACGCGGTGCACTGCGGCGCACGGGGCGCCGCGGCCGCGATCACGGCGGGCGCCGGAGAATGCGCGCGCCGGGCGCCGCCAACAAGACGCGCTAGGACACACGCAGGTCGGGCCGGTCGCCAAATCAGTGCGGCAATCGGGCGGCGGCACGGGCAACGATGGCTTCGCGCTCGGCCCGCATGGCGGTGCCGGCAGCGCGTACTGCTCCCAGCACATCGGGCGGCGCGTCCTCGGGCGTGCCGGCATCGAATGGCGGGGCTGGGGCATATTCGATCTGCAACTGGATCGCCTGCGCAATCGCCGGGCTGGCCAGTTCCGCTGCCATGGTCAGCGCGAAATCGATTCCCGCGGTGACGCCGCCGCCGGTGAACAAATTGCCGTCGCGTACTACCCGGCCGGGTGTGGGAATTGCGCCGAACTGCGCCAGCAGATCGCGATACGCCCAATGCGACGTGGCACGCTTGCCGCGCAGCAGGCCGGCCGCGCCGAGCACCAGCGCACCGGTGCAGACCGAGCTCACATAGCGTGCGTGACTGGCCTGGACGCGCAGCCAGTCGAGCACGGTCGCGTCCTCCATCAGCGGGTTCACGCCAGGGCCGCCGGGAACGCAGATCACGTCGAGCGGGGGATGGTCGTTCAGCATCGCGGAGGGGAGCAGGCGCAGGCCGCTATCGGCCTCGGCGGGTTGCAGCGTTTTCCACAGCAGCAGCACCCGCGCATCGGGAAGTTTGGTGAAGACCTCGAAAGGGCCGGTGAGGTCGAGCTGAGTCATGCGTGGGAACAGCAGAAGGCCGATCGTGGTGGGCATGGCGAAGGCTCCGCGGTGAGTGGACGCAGGGAGTGTGGCAGGATAGGGCCCCCCTGGCTTGCCCTTCCCGCACGCCGGTGCGACAACGCGCCGCATTCGTGGATAGGTCAACGCCGCCTGAACCAGCCCGGCGCGCAGAGGTGCAAGCATGTCAGATCTCGAAATCGTTTGGACGAAGACCGATGAAGCGCCGGCGCTCGCGACGTTCTCCCTGCTGCCGATCGTCGAAGCCTTCGTCGGCACGGCCGGGGTGACGGTGAAGCTGAAGGACATTTCGCTGACCGGCCGCATCCTTGCCAATTTCCCCGAGAAACTGACGCCGGCGCAACGGATCAACGACGAACTCGCCGAACTTGGCCAACTCGCCATGCGGCCCGAGGCCAACATCATCAAGCTGCCCAACATCTCGGCCTCGATCCCGCAGCTCAAGGCCGCGATCAAGGAACTGCAAGGCAAGGGTTACGACGTGCCGGACTATCCGGACAACGCCACGACGGACGCCGAGAAGGACATCCGCGCCCGCTACGGTCGCGTGCTCGGCAGCGCCGTCAACCCGGTGTTGCGCGAGGGCAATTCCGACCGCCGCGCCGCGGGCGCCGTGAAGCAATACGCCCGCAACAATCCGCACAAGATGGGCGCCTGGAGCGCGGCTTCCAAGTCGCATGTCGCGTATATGCAGGAGGGCGATTTCTACGGTTCGGAAGTCTCCACCACCGTCGCGGCGCCGACCAACGCCCGCATCGAACTGGTAGGCACGGACGGTACCGTCACGGTGCTGAAGGCGAAGACTCCGCTGCTGGCCGGCGAGATCATCGACGCGGCGACGATGAGCCGCAAGGCATTGCGCGCATTCCTGGCGGAGCAAATCGAGGCGGCGAAAAAGGACGGCGTGTTGTTCTCGCTGCACCTGAAGGCGACCATGATGAAGGTCTCCGACCCCATCCTGTTCGGCCACGCGGTTTCCGTGTTCTTCGCCGATGTGTTTCAGAAGCACGCGGCCACGCTGAAGCGTCTCGGCGTCAATCCCAACAACGGCGTGGGCGAACTGCTGGCGAAGATCGAGACGCTGCCGGCAGCCGAGCAGGAAGCGATCAAGGCCGATATCGCGGCCGAATATGCGGAACGGCCCAGCCTCGCCATGGTCAATTCGGACCGCGGGATCACCAATCTGCACGTGTCGAGCGACGTGATCGTGGATGCGTCGATGCCGGCGATGATCCGCGAGTCGGGCAAGATGTGGGGCCCCGACGGCAAGCTGCATGACGTGGATGCGGTGATCCCGGATCGTTGCTATGCGCGCATGTACCAGACCGTCATCGAGGATTGCAAGGCGAACGGCGCCTTCGATCCCCGCACGATGGGCGATGTGCCGAACGTGGGGCTGATGGCGCAGCAGGCCGAGGAATACGGCTCGCACGACAAGACGTTCGAAATTCCGGCGGATGGCACGGTGCGCGTGGTTGCCGAGGACGGCGCCGTGCTGCTGGAACGCCCGGTGGAGACGGGCGACATCTTCCGCATGTGCCAGGTCAAGGACGCGCCGATCCAGAACTGGGTCAGGCTGGGGGTGCGGCGAGCGCGCCTGACGAACACCCCGGCGGTGTTCTGGCTGGACGCTCAACGTGCGCACGACGCCCAGGTGATCGCCAAGGTCGAGCAATACCTGAAGGAGGAGCAGGAAACGTCGTGGCTCGACATCCGCATCATGGCGCCGGTTGAGGCGATGAAGTTCACGCTCGCGCGCATCCGCGAGGGGCTGGACACGATCTCCGTCACCGGCAACGTGCTGCGCGACTACCTGACGGATCTGTTCCCGATCATGGAGCTGGGCACCTCGGCCAAGATGCTGTCGATCGTTCCGCTGATGGCGGGCGGCGGATTGTTCGAGACCGGTGCCGGCGGCTCGGCGCCCAAGCACGTGGAGCAATTCCAGCAGGAAGGCTATCTGCGCTGGGATTCGCTGGGCGAGTTCCTGGCGCTTGGCGCATCGCTGGAGCATCTGGCGCAGGCGCGCAAGAACGCCGACGTGCAGGTTCTCGCCGAGACGCTGGATGTGGCTAACGGCAAGATTTTGGAATTCAACCGGTCGCCCGCGCGCCGGGTCGGCGAACTCGACAATCGTGGCAGCCATTTTTACCTGGCACTCTACTGGGCGCAGGCGCTGGCGGCGCAGGACAGGAGCCCGGCGCTGCAAGCCCGGTTCAGGAAGCTGGCCGAGACGCTGGCGGCCAACGAGGCCAAGATCAATGCCGAATTGATTGCCGCGCAAGGCAAGCCGGTGGACATTGGCGGTTACTATCTGCCCGATCCGGCCAAGGCGTCGGCGGCAATGCGGCCGAGTGCCACGCTGAACGCGGCGATCGCGGCGGTGTGAGGCGGGGTTGGGTAGACCGGTCCCGGGCGACCGGGGCGGGCTTTTTTCTTTCTCCCTGATCACCGGGGTCAGTTTGGGACGCCGAAGAGGGGCAGAATTCGGCGCCGATTTACAGGTTGGTAGCAGGGACGGGCAGTATTTCGAGTTTTGAGCAACTCGGACAATGGGAGATGTTTAGCGAGCTAGAACGAGGGGATTGGCAACGAATTGATTGCGGGTAAGGATACCGCTCGGCTTCAGCCGCTCTAGGGAGAGGAACCGTGCCCGGCAACACTGGACAGACGAATACGTTGCTAGAGAGAGTGAAGCTCATAGTGAGATTCTCTCTGGATTGGCGGTTCCCATTGTGTTAGGCGGCATTACCCTTATTCTTACGACTCAAGGCGACAATAGAGCGCACCAAGACCGTAATGCACAATTGCTGGTCGGGGTGGGGCCATATCTCTTCGATAACAATCCTGACAAAATCCTTTATGGCACGAGGATTTTGAGTAGCTACCCTGACTTGCCGCAACCTCTTGTTGCTCAGCTTCTTGCCCTAAATCACACTACGATCAAACGTTCGATTGCTGCCGCGACTGGAGATGTCCTTGCGGGCAATCCTGTTCGTGATACGGACACTAATCCCGATGCAACAATTAGCGCGCCAGGAACGGACTCTTCATCATCCCCCCTCGCATCGCCGTCCACGCCGCCTTCGCCGCCAATAGATAGAGATCGTTGGTTCGTCTTCATTGATTTATTGAATCAGGCATCAATTAAGACGCGTTGGACAAAGGCGCCGAAATGATCAACAAGAGTTTCCATATGAATAAAGTCGACTTGAATGCTCAGGTTGTCGGTCCGGGTCCTCTTGCCCCCGGCGTATCAGGGATCGTGGTGGGAGCTGATGTTCCCTTTCAGGAAGCAAGACGAGCGCTGAATTTAGCTCATGACTCTGGATTTTCGAAAGTCTATATGATCCGGTCACCAGGCGCGAGACAATAGTCTCGCCCGACTCTAGCTAGACAACCAACAGCGAGGCTGCGACGAAGTGACTAGCTCGTTCGACCCGTTTCGAGACATCAGGGCATGGAAGGAAGGGCTATCCCAGGCCGCGCTTGACGCCTTGCGACGTTACGACTGTGTGTTCAAGAGGCAGGTTCAGAAGCTCGGAAGGGAGACGTTTGCTCGTGACCCGCACGTGGCGAAGGCCGTGCTGCTTGAGATCGAGGGCGCGATCGGGACCTGGGATGCGCCACCCGCCGCGCCGCCAAGCGAAGAAGGTGGTGCGTGGAGCCGGACCAATCCGCCTAAGCGTGGTAAGCGGGCGAAGCGCTGAAAGCGGGAAAGGGAGGTATATGTGCGTCACTTAAGACGGCTGCTTGAGTTGGGGTGGCGGGTGGTTACCGAGGTCCATACAGCTTGGTGGATAGTCGTGGACGTTTTGGTGCCATCAGCGCCAGCAGCGGTTATCGCAGCCGTTCTCGGCTTGTGGGGCGAGCATTCTGTTGCCCTGATCGCATTCCTGGCCGTTGTGACATTCTCCGCGGTAGCTCTCATCTTACTGGCTTGGCTTGGCTACCGGCAGGAGAGCAAGCGAGCGGTGCCGGCGCCTATGTCGGAATCCGATGTCGAATGGACAATCCGCGATCTCTTCATCCACGTCTGCCCTGACCTCGACCGAACACCTGATGACGCGGCCCTTCGGAGAGAGACGGCAGGGGGTATTCTGGATGCGCTCGCGAGTGGAAAACTCGCAATTCGAGGACGCAAGATTGATCGGCCCAGTTCGCGCCGCCAGCCTTTGACGGTCATCGACAGCAGATTCTGGACGGACGTACTTTTCACGTTTTGGTTCCTCGACGAGGGCGGCTCGCCGATGGACGTGCGAAACAACAAGACCGCCGTTGAATATGCGGACTTGCGGGTTGATCGCGCGTCAGCATTGAAGGTATGGCCTCCACCGATCCCGATTCGGGAAGCGGCAGGCAGGGCTTATGAGCGGACCCGTGGGACAAAGATGGCGCAAGCGGCTGAAGCGCGGCAGGGGGAACCCGACGGCATTCTGAACCACTACATTACGCACCTCTTCATTGCATGCCGGATATTCGCGCAGAAGCCGCCGTCTACAACCTATGAGGAGGTTCCTGTCGCCGAGCGAAGCAATATGCGGCTGTGGCGAGATGGGGACATGGTAGCCATGGGTTATGCGGTTCAGAAGATCGTTGTCTACGCCGACCCGCGCGTACCGGTTCAAGACCTTGACGCTTTCGTGGAGGACTGCAAACAGGCGGCGACGCACAAAATGCAACTATAAACGATGAACCTCATAGTACCGTGCGTTCCTCCGGGACGACCGAGCCTTCGGACCATTTGCTTGTGTCTCGGCGACCGATTCGGCGACCTGGCCGCACGCCTGGCACCGCATTCCCGGCCGCGACCTGATCATGGCCGCGGCGACGGAACAACAGGCAGAGCCCTTCAGCTCAACACCCGCGCAGCTTCGCCCTGCCCGGACAGCAAGGTGACGGCCTTCTTGTCGAAGGACACGAATGTTTCGCCGCCCAGCCAAGCCCCCTCGTAGGCGATCGCGCCATCGGCAAAATCGCCGCCGGCCTCGAGGACGGCAAGGCCAAGCTCAGCCGCCGGCCGGTTCACCACCACGTTGCCCGCGTTCATCAAACTGCGAATGGCCGTCGCCACGTCGTCCTTTGGTAGTTTGGCGCCCTGCCGAAGCACCCAGACCAACTCGCACAGACACGGCAATGGCACGGCGATCAGCGACGCTTCCTTCAGCAATTTCCTGGCGGCGCGAGATTGCGCGGGATCATCGTTTAACACGGCCCGCGCGAGCACGTTGGTATCAACCGAGATCTTCATGCCTGATCCGGATTGCCCGCCCAGCCCGCAGCCGCGATCCGGTTGATGTCCTCGATTGACAGCGGTTGCTTGAGCTTCACTTTGCCGTCGAGGCTGTGCAGGAATTCATCAATCGTTCCAGCCGGCCGCGCCGCCCGCACGCGCAGCTCCCCGCCCGGCAACTTTTCGAGGTCAATCCGTTCACCGGGCTTGATGCCCAGGTGTTGCAGCAAGTCGCGCTTGAGTGTGACCTGGCCTTTCGCGGTGACGGTGAGGGAATCCACGACGATCTCCATTGGCGCTCGTTGTAAGGTAATGTAAATCATCATTACCGTCAACCTCTGCTCCCGTTCACAAGTGCCGGCGGCTGGGCACCAAGCACGTGGAGCAATTCCAGCAGGAAGGCTATCTGCGCTGGGATTGCCCCTGCGAGTTCCTCGACTTGTGGGCCTCGCTGGAGCATTTGGCGCAGAGCCACAAGAACGCCGGCGTGCAGTTTCTCGCCGACACGCTCGACGCCATCAACAGCAAGATCCTGCGACACGATCGCGCTCACGCTTGAGGCCCGATGCGGCCGTCCGGGTCAGCTCTCGACCGCTCGGGGGAACGCTGGCCTCAGGTCGCTGCCATCGTAGAGGATCGCCAGTGGCAAGGATGCCGCCAGCAACGGCAATGGGATGACGTCGTCAACGGATTGATAACGCTTCCGCTGCCACTGCCGAGCTTCGTCGCGTGACCACACCACCACGTCAGGTTCGGTCGGCGACATGAGGATGATGTAATCGAGCGCGGCGATGTCCTTGTACTCGTCGACCTTCACATGCTCATCGATCCGGCGGGTCGTCTCGGAGAGCACCTCAAGGACCAGGCGTGGTGTTTCGGAGACCATGTCCTCCATGTCGAATGGAGGACACAGAACGCTAAGCTCCGGCCGGCGGAGCTGGCCTGGATAGACGCGGATGGCGATGTCGGCGCTGAAGGGACGGCAGCCTTTGCCTGCGGCCCGGAGCATCGGCGCCAGATGTCTGTCGGCATTCCCGCGCGCGATGTCGTAACGGATCCGGGCGCCCGTCATCGCCTGCGGGACACCATCCACGAGCTCGTAGCGCTGGTCCCGACCTGATTGCCACGCCAGGAACTCCGCTTCGGTCATCCGCTTCCGAACAGCTTCCGACATGACCCGGTTAGCGTCCTGAAAGGTCACTGGCGTCCAGCGGGCAAAGTGGCAGGCGGGGGTTCCGATCGCAAGCGCTCCCCTGACGGTGAGGCACGATCCGGTGTGCAGCAACCAGAACCTGCCAGCCTCTCGCCCGCGTGCAGGGTCGGCGAACTCGACAATCGTGCCTATGCTCGATTCCGTCTCCGGCATGCTAGAATGCGGACGGTACAGGCGGCGTGGCAACCAGGGGCGATCTCGCGAGGATGGCAGACAAGGTTTGGACCGCGGAAGAATTTCTTCGCACCGACCAACGCGACTTCGGCGACGTATGGCGTTACGAACTCGTCGATGGACGCATTATCGCCCGCGCTGCGCCGACCCCTGCTCACGCAATGATTCTAGCCGCGCTTCGGCGGAGCGCTGCCCGCCGGAATGACCGGCAAAGACGGTTGCTTTCCCAAATCGGGAAGTCGCGCGGCACCGGAGAATCAGCAAGACATTGACCGGGAGCAGGCCGAGCTCTGATCGCCCGCTATGTCCTGCACGCCTTCATGCGGACGCCTGAAGCTTCCACTGCCTGTCAATGTCGGATACCCAGGCGGGGCCAACAAGGCGGTGCCCGCCAGATGGATACAACGAAATCGTGGATCCGCGTTTCGCAATGCAATGAAAGGGGACGACCATGGGAAGGCTCGACGGCAAGGTCGCGGCGGTGACGGGCGGGGCTTCGGGGATCGGCGAGGCGACGGTCCGGCGTTTCGTCGCCGAGGGCGCAAGCGTGGCATTCTGCGATCGCGACGGCGAGCGCGGCCACCGCGTGGCGGCCGAGCTCGAGGCCGCCGGCGCCAAGGTCGCCTTCACGCAGGCCGACGTTGGTACCGAGGCTGCATGCCTCGCCTTCGTCAACGCTGCCGGGGAAAAATTCGGGCGCCTCGACATCCTGGTAAACAATGCCGGCATCCGCAAATACGAGAAGGTCGACGAGGCGAGCGCGGCGAGCTGGAACGAGATCCTCAACGTCAACCTGATGGGCTACGTCTTCTGCACCAAGGCGGCGGTGCCGCTGATGCGCCGGGGCGGGGGCGGCGCCATCGTGAACGTCGCGTCCGTGCGCTCCGTCGTCGCGGGCGGCGGCAATTTGCAATACGATACCACCAAGGCCGCGGTAGCGGGACTGACGCGGGGGCTCGCCGCCGACCACTCGGCGGAGGGCATTCGCGTGAACGCCGTCGGCCCCGGCCCGATCTTCACGCCGTTCCATGCGCGCCGCATCGCGGCGTCCGGCGAGACCGTGGAGCAATACAACGCCAAGGCCGCGCAAGGCACCATGCTGAAGCGCCCGGGCCGGGCGGAGGAAGTCGCAGCCGCGATCCTGTTCCTGGCCTCCGACGATGCGTCTTACGTCACCGGCGCGCTGCTGTTCGTGGATGGCGGCATGACGGCGATGTGAGAATTGTTCCGCCGGCGGTCACGGTCCATGAGCAGCCCCTGGTTTCTTCTGGACCGTGAATCTTGCATTCCAGTTGGTTGGTTCCTCAGTACACCTCCCGTGCGCTACACGGGCGCCAATGAAAGCGTGCGCGATGTCACCGATCGTCCTCGACGCCGAAGCTGGCCGGGTTTCGGCCGAACTCGCCCGCCGCGGCACTCCGCCGCATGCCCGCGTGCATGTACTGGTCGAGGTTATTCCGGGCGGCGAACTTCCGATGACCGCGATTGCACAAGCCGGAAAGGGTCTCGACTGGCTTGCCGAGGAACCTGATCTCTACTCCGACGCCGACCTGGTTGAGCCGGCGCGCTGAGTGCTCCCATTCGGCAGCATCGTTCTTGCTCGATTTCCGTTCACCGACCTCTCAGGCGACAAGCGCCGCCCGGCCTTGGTGGTCTCGCGCGACAATGACCGCCGTTCATCGCTCGGACTTCGGTTCGTATCAGCCCACGCCCGAGCGGCGGTACAACACACCGAGCGGCACGTTCAATCCGATGCTGGTGAGCATGAAAGCTCCCTGCGTGATCGGCGTGACATCATCTGGCCATGAACCATCGGCGCCGCGCTGCAACACATCGACCCGCACCGACGCGGTGTAGATGACCAGGATTTCCCGCACACTGTCGATCAGCATGTACGCCCGGATGTTCCGCCAGGTTTCCGCGTGATTGGACGGCGAAAGAATCTCGATCATCAGGGCGGGATGATGCAACGCCGCGGGGTCCGTGTCGCTGTCAGAGCAGGTGACGGCGACATCGGGAATGAAGAAGTTCCGGCTGGCCTGAAACGCCGGAACGACGCCCGGGTTGGCCAGGGCGACGCAGGGGCTGTCGGTGGCGTTCAAGTGGCTGTCGATCAGCCCGGCGATCACGGCCTGGAGCCGCCCGTGCGCCCGCTCGGCCGGCGCCATCGACACCGGCACCCCGTCGATCAATTGCCACCGCACCGGACCCGGGGCATCCCAGGCAAGGAACTCCTCAAGCGTCATCTGATCCGGCGTGGTCAGAGCAGTACTCATCATGTCAGCCTACCACGGGAACGGAGCGGAAACCACCCGTCCCCGACGATCGGGTGATCGTCAAAAGGTCTCGCTTGCATTTCCGCCGCGGAGTCAACAGCACCAGCCTGGCAAGATGATCCTCCTGCCTGCGGAGCCTGACCATTGGCCGCAACATCCGGGATTTCATCCGCCCCTGGTCGCCGGCGGGAGCCCATGCGACACCTATGGGCCGTAGGATGCGATCGAAACGGTCGGCGGCGCGCTGCGCGAGCCGGACGCCTTCATCGCATGTTCCCGCCCGCACCGGAACGCGGTCGCCCTGCAGGCGCCGATCGTTGTATTTGAGGGCGTCTCCCTCGGGCGGGGTCGTCTGCGGCGGGATAGGAGAAGGTCGATTAGTACGAATTGGTGCCCGCGATCTCATGACTCCCCTCATTTGTGACTCTCGGATTACTGCGGCTGGACCCGCCGTGACTCGCGCCGTCCGAATCTGTTGTTGATAGCTTGCAGCGTCATTTCCGCATGCAGTCCGGCCGACTCGCCGCCACGAGACAGGGACGGATGACGGGCGCTCGGTATGAAAGCTATCACATTGAAATCGCGTAAGAAAAATGAGGGGATGGTTGAGGCCCGCGATACTCCGCTATGTTGTCGTTGAATCCGAGAGTCGATCATTCCGTGCGTTCTAGCGCGAACCTGGTGAGCAGCTCATGCCTCCCCTCATTGTTTGGCCGAGGGTGACGCGCAACGAAGGAATCGGATCGGTAGCTGAGACGTTCTGAAAAGAATCGCAGCAGGCCGGTTCGGATTCCGGTTGTTTCGTAACTGCCCAGGTCCCAAGCCAAGCCGGCCCCGCCCAGTGGATGCCCCGCGGTCAGGGGAGCGCGAGGCGTAGGGACTGGCGACCCATCCCGAGCAACCCGAGCAAGATTT
>Ga0335074_10003311_pt1 | contig 21949 bp, 15 predicted proteins | sample Lox_Sample_23_FD_206715 | JGI IMG/M metagenome (GOLD analysis project Ga0335074, IMG submission 206715) | Soil microbial communities from Loxahatchee National Wildlife Refuge, Florida, United States - Lox_Sample_2.3 | ecosystem: Environmental > Terrestrial > Soil > Wetlands | place: USA... | reverse complement strand
AATAGAAGTCCTGAAAAAACCCGTCGCCGATGCCGCCCACCGGAAACCAGCGAAGCCCCGCCGCCAGCGTGATCAGCAGCACCAGCCCGATATAGAACACCGGCATCGACAGGCTGACCTGTGAGAGTGCACGGATGATTGCATCCACCCACCCGCCTTGCCGCAGCGCAGCGACAAACGCCAGCGGCACTGCGATCAGAAGTGCCAGGACCACCGCCATCGCGGTCAGCAGCAGGGTGATCGGCAACCGCGCCTGCACCAATTGGACGACCGGCACGCGCATGGCGACGGACTCGCCCAGGTTCCCCGTCAACGTGCGCATCAGAAAGTCCCAGAACTGCACCGGGATCGAGCGGTCCAGTCCGAGTTCGTGATGCAGTTGCGCGATCGCCGCATCGCTGCCGCGGTCCCCCAGCATCACCTGCGCCGGATCACCCGGCAACAGGTGCATCAGGGCGAAGACCAGCACCGCCACCAACAGGACGGTCGCCATGATCTGCAGCACACGGCGACCGAGGATGCTCAGCAGGTGCATCCTGTCAGTGCGTCCGCGCGGAGATCACGGCTCCAGATAAGTAGCGGCGAAGATGTTGTTGCCGAGCGGGATCTGCACGAAGTCATGCACCTTCTTTGCCAACGCCACCGGGTAGGGCACCTCCATCGCGAAAATGATCGGCGCCGCGGCCGCGTAGCGCTCCTGAATCTCCTTGTATTCCGCCGCGCGCTTCACCGGGTCCAGTTCCTGTTGGCTCTGCACGAACAGCGCATCGATGCGCGGGTCGTCCCAGCCGGAGTGCCGGTTCTGGATAGTCGGGTAATAGCAGAACAACGAGGTGATCTCGCTCGGGTCATTGATGTCATTGGTCCACAGCGAGGTCAGCATCTGAAAATCCGCCGCATTGTAATGCGCCAGTCGGGTAGCCGATTCCATCTGCTGCACCTTCAAATGGACGCCGAGCGGTGCCCACATCTGCTGCAGCGCCGTCGCCTTCGCCACGTCATCAGCATTTCCGGCGATTGTATACAAAGTAACGTCGAAACCACCGCTCCACCCCGCCTCCGCCAGCAGTTGCTTCGCTTTCTTCGGATCATAAGGGTACAGCGGGCCGGTGCCGTAAGCCAGCGGCGTTGACATCGGCATGAAGCTCTGCTCCGGCGTCCCGATGCCATAGGTCACCACCTGGATCAGCGCCTGCTTGTCGGTCGCGTAGTTCAGCGCCTGGCGCACGCGCACGTCGTTCAACGGGTTCTTCGTGCCGTCCTTCAGCGTCGGGCGATTGTTCAGCGTGAAATAATTGACCTGCGCCGCCGGAAACAGGACCATGTTCAGCCGCGGGTCAGCCTTCAGCTCGGCAACACGCGAATACGGGATGAACTCCGCCGCATCGATCTCGCCGGCCTTCAGCTTCAGGATGCGGGTGGCATCGTCCGGGATGATGACGAAGCGGATGTTGTCGAGATACGGCAGCGTCTTGCCGTCGGCGCCCTGCTTCCAGTAATATTGGTTGCGTGTCAGCACCATCTCGCTGCCACGCGTCCAGCTCTTCATGGTGAACGGGCCGGAGCCGACCGGGTGCTCGGCGAACGACTTGGCCTTGTCGTCCAGCGTCGCGCCGGGCTCCGCCATGATCAGCTTCGAAGGCACGATGCCGGCGTTGAAGGTCGCCAACGCCTGCAGCATCGTCGGGTCGGGATGCTTCAGCCGGACGATGACCGTGTCGTCTCCGTGGGTATCAATGCCGCTGACCGAGGCCAGCAGGAACTGGAATTCCCCGCCGGTGGCCTTGGTGGCTGCACGCTGCAAAGACCACTGCACGTCCTGCACCGTCAGCGGCGAACCGTCCGCGAATTTCAGGTTCGGCCGCAACTTGAAGGCGATCGCGGTACCGTCGTTGCTGACCTGCCAGGAGGAGGCCAGGCCGGGCACCACGCTTTTGCCGTCATCGGTCGGCTCGGTCAGCGTGTCATAGATGTTCAGCGACATCCAGATGTCCGCGTTCTGCGCGGTGTGCACCGGATCGAGATAGATGCAGTCGGTCTGTCGCCCGAACACCAGGGTGCCGCCCCTGGTCACCGCCCCGGCCGCGCCGCCCACAACCAGCACGAAGGCAATCAGCAGCGACGCGAAACGCAGCATCGGACCCTCCGTAATCAAGCGAATGGCTCCGGCCATTGCGGCCGGGGCGAATGCTAGACGTGCCTGCTTCGCCTCGCCAGCAAGAACCGGGCCAGCCCCCCGCCGGACGGCTGCAACCGGGCCCATTGTACTGCTACATGAAACCGCCATGACCGCACCCCTCGTCCCCCCCGAACTGCTCGACCCCGTGGTGGCCTATTTCCACCCGCGCCGCGTCATCCTGTTCGGCTCGCAGGCGCGTGGCGACGCCGGACCGCACAGCGACATCGATCTGCTGGTGGTGGTGGACGACGACACACCGCCCGAGAAGGTCACCTTGCGGGCCGGCATGGAATCCCGACGCGGCTATCACGCATCGGTCGATGTGATTCCGGTACGGGAGGAAACCTTCCGGCGCATGTGCGGCATTCCGGGAACCCTCTCCCGGGCGGCCGTCCTGGATGGGATCACTGTTTATGAAAAGGCACCGGCAGTCATGAGCGAACCCGATCCCGCCGATCTGCGGAACAGCGTGCTCGGCTGGCTTCGGGTGGCACGGTCGGACGTTCAGGCGGCGCGCCTTTGCCGTGACGCAGCACCGCCGGAACTTGGGATTGCCGCGTATCATTGCCAGCAGGCGGCGGAGAAGCTGCTCAAGGGCTTTCTCGTCCTGGCCGGCGTCGATTTCGGTAAGACGCACGACCTGGACGAACTCGGTCGCACCGTCCTCACTGCCTTCCCCGATCTGGGGTCGATGGCGCAGCCGATGGGCGCGTGGACGAACTGGAGCGTCGCCTATCGCTATCCCGACGAGCCGAACCCGCCGCCCGAGCCGTCAGCCGAGGAACTGGATGCGGCACTCGCTGTCAACGGGCGTCTCGCTGACGCACTTAATGAGCGGGCGTCCCCGCCGGACCATCCTGAAGCGCCGCAATAGGAGCTCGCTCCGGCTGGCCTGTGCACACAGGAAGCCTCCGCCTTCCAGTAAGGCGAGCGCAGCGCCGGCAGCCGAGCATCGACCTCCGCCCGGTACGCCGCCCCCATACCGCCCCCAGCGGCAACGATCCCCAGCGCGCCGAGGGTCTGCCGTGCCCTGCCGCGCAAATCAGCATTGAAATCAGAGCGAACGCCATGATCTAGTCCCGCTCCAGAGGCGGGCCAGGATGCAGATCGCATATTCGCAGGGACGACTCTCGCTCTCCGGCGAAACGACCAGAACGCGCGCCCTAACGCCAGCCGATCTGAAAAACCTCGAGAACTGGTCCGATCGCTACGACGCGCTGGTCCGCACCGACGCGACGACCGGCGGATTTGTCACGCTCGGTCAGGAACTGCTGACCTGGCTCGATGGTCCAGGCCATTGGCTCTCCCCGATACTGCAAGGGACCGGCAGGCGCATGCTGGAATTCGCCATCGAGGACGCACGTGATTCTGAGGGAAGGCGCTTCCTCGACGCACCCTGGGAGCTGCTAGCAGACAAACAAGGTTTTCTGGCCCTCGACGAAGAACGCCCGCTGGTGCTGTCACGCCGCATCGGCACCGCGTCCACGCCGGTCGAGCCCGCACACGCCGACCTCTTGCTGATGTTCACGGCCGCATCTCCCGAAGGCGTACAGGAACTCGATTTCGAACGAGAAGAAGCTGGCATCCTGCACGCCACAGCCCGGCTCCCGCTCCACCTGCGCGTCGAGGAGAGCGGCTGCCTGGAGGTGCTGGGCGATCGCTTCGCCGAGGAGGCGCCGGTTGAAGCGCTGCATCTGTCCTGCCACGGCGATATCGAGAATGACGAACCGGTTCTGGCGCTCGAAGATCCCGTTGGGCGCCCAGACCGGGTAACCGTCGGTAAGCTGGTCGCAAGCCTCGGTGAAAAACCGCCGCCCCTGATCTTCGTCTCGGCCTGCCGCAGCGCCCAGCAGCCTCTGGCGGCGCCGTCTCTGTCGTTGTGTCTGGTCAGGGCCGGGCTGCCCAATGTGATCGGCTGGGACGGCTCCGTCTACGATGCGGATGCCTCCCATTTCGCCAAAGTGTTCTACGAAAAATTGGCGGCACGATCGTCGGTCGCCTACGCCGTTGCGATGGCGCGGGCCAGCTTGTTACGAGCGCAACAAGCCGATCCTGATCGCCAGACGGGCCAGCACTGGCATCTGGCGAGGGTCTATCTGGGCCCGACCGGTGGCGGCGCTATTTGCGCCAACGGCAAACCTCGCCGCGACCTGACCAAAGATGCCGGATACCAGGCCTTCCTTGATAAGTCGCGGCAAGTGCCCGTCGCCTCGCCGCGGGAGTTCGTCGGCCGCCGCCGCGCCGTGCAATCCATCCTGCGCGCCTTCGACGATCCGCAATATGCCGGCGTGCTGATCCACGGCATGGGGCGGCTGGGCAAATCCAGTTTGGCGGCCCGGGTGGCAAACCGGTTGCCGCGATATCGTCCAGTGGTGGCGTTCCGTGACTACCGGCCCCAGGAAATTTGGCGCCAGATTCTCGACGGCCTGCCCCTGCAAGCACGCCGTGACTTGCAGGCCGCCGCCTCAACTGAAGACGAGGCGGAGTTCGAAGCAGCGCTTCGCGCCGCGCTCGAAGGCCCCTGCGCGCTGCACGACCCGGCGAACAAACGTCAGCCGATCCTGCTGATCATCGATGACCTGGAGCAAATTCTCGACCCACCGCAACCGCAACAAGCTCTGACCACGGTACAGGCGCGGCATCAGCCCATGCTGCGTGCGGTGATCGCCGCATTTGCCGCGGCGAACACCGAATCTCGCTTGCTGCTCACCAGCCGGTATCGCTTCACCCTGCCGGACCGCACGGGCAACGATCTTGCCACACGCCTGTTCGATCGTCCCCTCGCGGCCATGAGCGAGCGTGAGCGCGAAAAGCAACTGCACGCCGCGGCGGATGTCGCTGCGGCCCCGGCAGCGACATCCCGCGTGCAAGCAGACGCAGACGGACCACCAGATCAACAGGTGCTGCTGCAACAATGCGTCGCGGCGGCGCAGGGTAGCCCGGGCCTGCAAGCGCATTTAACCCGAACCGCACTGCGGGACGCCCCGCTTGCAAGAAAAGAACTGGACGCAGTTTCACGCTTTCACAACGAAGGCATCGCCCCCTCGGAAGGCGAGATCGCCACATTCTTCCGAGACCTGAAGCTGGAAACCTACGCCGCAGCGCTGACCCCGGATGAGCGGGATCTGGCACGGGCGGCCCTGCTGTTCGAAAACCCAACACTGCGGGGGGCGCTCGCAGCGGCAGGCGAAGTCGCTTTGTGTCACGATCCGGGGCCCGCCATGGACCGCCTCGCCGGTCTGGGCCTCTTCGACACGCTGGTCGACGCCCTGGATGGCCCGGAGCTGCTCAGCCTGAATGCACTCGCGCGCCCGCTGTTCAAGCCGTTCGAGGACGAACAGCCCTTGGCCCAGGCCGCCGTGCGCCCACTCGCGGAGGCGTGGCGGAGCCGCGACATCCCGTACCTTGCCGGTGCTGTGGAAACGCTAAGGCTCGCGCGAATGGCGAGCGACGTTTCCGATATCCAGGCCGAGGCGGCCGATGTTGTCGGCTACGAGTTGCTCAGTCAAAACCGTTGGGCCGATGCGCTGGAAGTCGCCCACCCTGCGCTGAAAGGGCAGGATGCCGCGGGACTCGACTTGAATGTTGACCTCGTTCGCACCGCAGTGGAATGCGCCCGTCGACTGGGTGAGCGCGAAATCCTGGATCGCTGGTTGACAAAGGCGACTGCGCTAAAGGATCAAGACTCACGCTCGTTTGCAATGTTACGGGGCGGCATCGCAGACGTCCTGCAGCAGCGCGGCGAGTTGGACGAAGCGCTGCGCCTCCGGCGCGAGGAGCAGCTGCCGGTCTACACGCGCCTGGGCGACGTGCGCGAGCTTGCGGTGACGCAGGGCAAGATCGCCGACGTGCTGTTTGCGCGCGGCGAGTTGGACGAAGCGCTGCGCATCCTCCGCGAAGAGGCGGCGCCTGCGTTCACGCGCCTGGGCGACGTGCGCGAGCTTGCGGTGGTGCTGTTCAAGATTGCGCAAATCGAGTTGCAACGAGGAAACACAAAGGAAGCACTGACTAAATTGACGGAAGCTTATACCATTGTTGACCGGCTTGGGGAGGTCAGCGGTGTTGCCGCGGTCGGCCAAGTTCTCGGTGAAATTCTCGCCCGCGCTGGCGACCGCGACCAAGGACTAACTCTCCTGCGACGCAGCGCTGCTGCATACCGAAAGCTCGGGCAGCTAGCCCAGGCACAGAATGTCGAAACCACAATCCAAAAGCTGGGAGCCGACTGATGCGTATCGAAGCTAAAATCTCAGCCGAAAACGCCCCGGCCATCGATGCCGAGCTCACAGCCTTCTTGCGCGAGCAGTTCGGCACCGAGCCAACCCGCACCGAGGCCCCACCGGCTCAATCGGTTCGCGACGCCGGGCTGACGATTGCGGTGATCAGCCTGCTCGTTTCACTGCCAGGCGCCACACTGGAGACGATGCAGCTCGCTCAGAAACTCAAGCTGCGACAGCGGGTAGAAGCGCTGATCCACAAGCTCCGCACCCTCTCTCCGACCAACCGCGACGCCATTCTGCTGCAGGCCGAGGGACAGAAGACGCTGGACCTGAAAACCGCAACCCCCGATCAGGTGCTCGACCTCCTGCGCGAGCCATAGCGGCGGTTGCGTCGCGGTCGTTTACCGGCTCAATTGGCCGAAAACAGATGGATCGGCGTCGTGCCCTGCTAGCGCACCGAGCTGCGCATCCCGGCCAACGGCACCGAAGCCGCAGTCAGTCCTGGCCCTCCGCCGAATGGGTCCGCCACATGAGCGGCCACCCTCTTCGCCTCGTACGCCTCCACCACAGTCACCAGCAGATCGAGCTTATCACCTTCCGGCGTATTGGCCCGCGCGTTCATCAGCGTCTCGATCCCGGTAAAGAGCCTCCCGATGATCGGCACTCCGAATCGCCCGAACCGGAACCCAGCCTCTCGTTACACCAGCCGTCACTGATACTGACCCTCCATGGGAGAAGATCGGCCCGCCAGGGCCGGCCCGTCCAGGCGTCGCAGGCTTGACCCCAGCCCCGCCACTAACCACGTCATTGCGATGACCAATATGACCGTCAGAACCATCAACGCCGAACCATCCGCTTCTCGAAGTCGCCGAGGCGGATACCCGGTCTTGGCCAATGCTCGACGCGCACTGGACATCCTACGTGTCCCGTTCTCCACGAGCAATTATCTCGCCGCATGATCTGGCGTCTAGCGCACAGCGCAACGAGACGGTGATGAGAATAAAAGTGCAACCGGCAACTCCGTCCGCGCCCACGTACACCTCTCCCGCTTCGCGGGAGAGGTCGCCGTGCGGAGCACGGCGGGTGGGGGTCTCCCCTCTCGGATTACCTCGCTGCACGATACCACGTCTCGTGTATCGCGCAACGAGACGGCTATGAGAATCAATAGCGCGCTCGTGATGTGTGGCATCCCGAGTCCGAGATGGATCAACGAGCCTCGCGCAAGCGCGACGGGGCGAGGTGTATGCCAGGCGTTATCTCACCACCTGATCCCGCGTGTCGCGTACCGCGAAACGAGACGGCAATGAGAATGGGAGCGCGTTCGCGATCAACACTCCTCCCGTCTGCGCCCAACGCGCTACGCGCAGCGTCCAGCAACGGCTCTCCTCTGCGTCGTCTCACAATGCGATCCCATGTCTCGCGTTGCAGCGAAACGAGACGGTGATGAGAATGGAAGCAGGTCCGCGATGACTGGCAACACCCCGCCCAGGAACGCCCCACCCGTCTGCGGCGTTGGGCCGCGACCGACGCCCCTGGCGCAATGCGGATGGGAGCGCTTTCACGATGGAGAGACCGAGCCTACAAGCCACGCGGCAGTCGCACCGCAGTCACGGCACCACGACGGCGAGTTCCGAAAATGCCTCAAAATCAGCCGTATTGAACGTATAGATTCGCTGAATGCTATTTGCCTGCATAGTCGCGACGATTTGCAGGTCAAATATGTCGCCGCCGGTCACAGGATGTTGGTCAAGCAGCTTCATCAACCCTTCCACCGTATGCGCCGGGATGGGCAGCACATGCAGAAAAACGATCAAGTCAGAGAGCGCGTTGAGTGCCTCAGCAGGAGCACGTGGCTTCGAGACTCGCCGCGCATTGGTCACGATGGAATAGAACTCGCAGAGTATCTGCGGCGTAACATAGAGAATCGCCGAACCATCGCGCGCGGCCTCAAGCAGCGCGCGTGCCGCTGCATGTTGTTTGGCATCCGCATCGAGCGCATAGACCAGGACATTCGTATCGACGATACCCGGCTCAACGGACATCGTTGTAGATGTCGTGCCGGTGCAACGCACCCGCGCCGCCGAGATGCCACAGTGGCAAGCTGGGGTTGGCTTGAGCCTGGTGGGTTAGCGCCGCACGTTCATCAATGAAGCGCTTAAGCAGCTCATCAACAGAAATGCCCAGGCGCCGGGCTTCGCGCGTAAGTCGCGTCTCGGTTTCCCGAGAGATTTCGATGCTCATAGCGTCAAACCTCTTTCACGGCTGCGATTTGTGTGTCACGCACCGGTCGGGCCCGCAGCCTCGCCTTTGCTTTGGTCAGTATAGCACGACATCGGAGAATCACGGCCGCATCCCGAACCGGCTCACCCCCACCGTCCGTAACGGCGCCGCCAGTCCCGCGAACTCGCACAGCAACCGCCGAGTCTCCCGCGGATCGATGATCTCCTCTACCCAGAACGCCTCCGCCGTCCGCAACGGCGAGCGCAGCGCGTTCAACCGCGCATCGATCTCCGCCATCTTCGCCGCCGGGTCCTCCGCCGCATCGATCTCCGCCCGATACGCCGCCTCCACGCCCCCCTCCAGCGGCAACGACCCCCAGCTCGCCGACGGCCAGGCGTACCGCACGCATAACCGCCCGCTCGGCTGGTGCCCCAGCCCGCCCACGCCATACACGTTCCGCACGATCACCGAGCACCAAGGCACGCTCGACTGGCAGATCGCCGCCAGCGCCCGCACCCCCCACCGGATCACCGCCGAGCTCTCCGCCGCCAGCCCCACCTGGAACCCCGGGCAGTCCACCAGGTGCACCACCGGCAGATGGAAAGTCTCAGCCAGATCGACGAAGCGTATGATTTTGCTGCAAGCATCCGCCGTCCACGCCCCGCCGTGGTACAGCGGATCGCCCGCCATCAGCGCCACCGGCCACCCATCCAGCCGCACCAGCCCGGTGATGATCGGCCGCCCGAACGCGTCCCCAATCTCGAAGAAGCTGTCCCGATCCACCACCCGCTCGATGATCCGGCGCATGTGGTACGCCTGCTTCCGGTCCCGAGGCACGGCTACCGCCAGCGCCTCATCGGCCCGGGCCGGATCGTCCCACCCCCGCACCCGAGGCGGCAGCTCCCACACCGACCCCGGCAGATACGACAGGAACCGCCGTACCGCCGCGAACGCGGCCTCCTCGGTCTCCACCGCATGATCCACCGCGCCGCAGCCGGTCTGGACCTCCCACCCGCCCAGCTCCTGCTTGCTGCGCGGCTCCCCTAACCGCTCCACCACCGGAGGCCCCGCTACAAAGACCGCCGCCAACTCCTTGACCATAACTGAATAATGGCTAGCCGCCAGCCGCGCTGCCCCCAGTCCGGCGACCGAGCCCAGCCCCAGCGCCACCACCGGCACCAGCCCCATATTCGCGACGCACAGCTCGAACGACGACCCTTCCCCCAGCCCGCCCGGCAGGTTCGCCCGCCCGGTCGTCTCGATCGTCTTCACCGACCCCCCACCACCGGATCCCTCGATCAGCCGGATCAGAGGCATCCGCAGTTCCGCCGCCATCTGCTCCGCCAGCCGCGGCTTCCCCTTGATCGAGGCATCCGCGGACCCGCCCCGCAGCGTGAAGTCATCCCCGGCGATCACCACCGGCCGTCCATCGACAAACCCCCGCCCGAACACGCAGTTGGCCGGCCGGAACGCCACAATGCCCCCGTCCGGCCCGTATTCCGCGGCCCCCGCAATCGCCCCGATTTCATGGAAGCTGCCCGGATCCAGCATTCGCTCGATCCGCTCGCGCACCGTCAGCCGCCCGCCGGCGTGCTGCCGAGCGACCCGCTCCGCCCCGCCCATCTCGTGGGCCAGCGCCTCGCGCCGCCGCAGCTCCGCCAGTTCCTTGTCCCACCCCGTCGCCGGTACGGCCGGCCGACCAGACGTGTCGTCAGGCATGACCCGCAGCTATAGCAGGGAATCCCCGCAGCCAGAGAGGCCGCCAAAATGACTCCCGATCTGCTCTACGACCAGCAAGACGGCATCGCCCGCATCACCTTCAACCGCCCCGAGGCGCGCAACGCCCTGACCTTCGCCATGTACGATCGCCTAGCCGAGATCTGCGACAACGCCGGCCAGGACCCCCAGATCCGCGCCCTGATCCTCACCGGCAACGGCGACAAGGCCTTCGCCGCCGGCACCGACATCTCCCAATTCCGTGCCTTTACCTCACCGGATGATGCGATCGCCTACGAAGCCCGCCTCGACCGCGTGCTCGAGGCAGTGGAGCGCTGCCCGAAACCCACCATTGCCGCCATAGCCGGCGCCTGCACCGGAGGGGGAGCCGCCATCGCCGCCGCCTGCGACCTGCGCGTCGCCGCCCGCAACCTCCGCTTCGGCTTCCCCATCGCCCGCACCCTGGGCAACTGCCTGTCCAGGGCCAACCTCGCCCGCCTCGCCGCGCTGATCGGCCCGGCCCGCGTCACCGAGATCATCTTCACCGCCCGCCTGATCGAGGCCGAGGAAGCCAGATCCATCGGCCTCGTCACCGAGGTGCTGGAAGATGCCGCGGCCCTGGCCACCCGAGCCGACGAACTGGCCCATCTCATCGCCAGCCACGCACCCCTCACCCTGCGCGCCACCAAGGAGGCGCTGCGCCGCCTGAGAACCGGAGAATCAGCCGAACAGGACCTGATCTTCATGTGTTACATGAGCCGCGACTTCCGCGAAGGCATGGACGCCTTCCTGACAAAGCGCTTCCCAACGTGGACCGGCACCTGACCGATCACCTCTCCCGCTCTGCGGGAGAGGTCGCCACGCGTAGCTTGGCGGGTGAGGGTGCCGGTCCCCGGAACCCTCACCCGCTCTGCTACAAGCCACAACCGACAGCGGCGGACCCGCATCCTCGCTCTACCACCCGCCGGAACAGCGCCAATTGCCCTGCGGTCGTCTCATCCCAACTGAACTGCTCGGCATACGCCCTTGTCGCAGCACGATCCGGCGCCCCGGCGGCCAGCCGACGCACCCCCTCCGCGATCGCTCCGGCGCCGCGCTCCACGATCACCCCGGCTGCGCGCTCCCGCACCACTTCGGGATTGCCCCAGATGTTCGTTGCCACCACCGGCGTGCCGCAGGCCATCGATTCCAGCAGCACATTGGCCCAACCCTCGCGACTCGAGGCCAGCACCAGCACATCGGCTGCCCCGTACAGCGCCGGAAGCTCCGCGTGTGGCCGGGTACCAAGCAACCGGACCCGCTCCCTCAAGTCCGGCGTCCGAACCAGCCCGGCCAATCGGGCTCGCTCCGGCCCGTCGCCCACCACGATCAGCTCCCACTCCGGCAGCTCGCGCAATGCCTCAATCACCAAGTGATGACCCTTGCGCTCGATCAGATGGCCGACCGAAATCAACGTCGGCCGCATCAGCCCAAGCGCCGCCCGCGCCGCTGCCCGGTCCACGGGCGGCGTGAACACTGCCGTGTCCACGCCATTGCGGAGCACCGTCACCTTCTCGGCCGGGGCGCCCAGCTCCACCATTGCCGCCTTCAGCGCCGCGCTGACCGCGATCAGCGCCGCCGCCCCTGCCATCGCCCCACGGATCAGCCGGCGCGGGACACGATAGCGCGGGATCAGGTTCACATCCGTCCCGCGCGCCGTGATCACCACGGGAACACCGAGCCGCCGTCCCAGCCGGACCGCCGCCACTCCGTCCGGGTAGAGGTAATGCGCGTCGATCGCATCGATCCGCGCGCCCCCGGCCAGCAGTCGGTCGAGAAACCGCCCCGTCGTCCGGTACAGCAGCATCGGCGCGATCGACATCCCAACCCGCGGGATCACCGGATAGCGCGGATGATGGATGTCGATCCCGTGTCGAACCTCATGGCGAGGCACGCGGGCGAGCCGGCCCCAGCCTCCGAACACCGCCGACCCGGTGGGGAAGAACGGGACCGGCGCGACCACCTCGCTCTGAGCCTCGCCGCTGGCCACCAGGTGGCGCAGCCGGTTCTCCACGAAGATGCCGTGGTTGGGTTGCTCGGCGTTGGGGAACAGCGTCGAGAAGGTCAGCAGGCGCAGCACGGGTGCGGCAACCGGCCGGCGAAGGTTATGCGGTCAGGAGCCTTTCGTTATCTCGGTCAGCAGCTTCTCCGCGTCGGTCTTCTCCTCGAACGTGCCCTGCGCCGCCACCACCTGTTGCAATAGCTTGACCGCCTCATCCTTCTGCCCGGTGTCCTTCAGGGCCACTGCGAAATGGTACTGGATGCGCGGGTCGTCCGTGCTGGAGTTGGCCTGCCGGAGCAGGATCGCCCCCGTCGAAGGATCACCGCCGGTGGTCAGGATCCAGCCCAGCGTATCGGCGGTCTGCGCGCTCGGCCCGAGCGAATAGGCTTGCTGTGCGAGCGCCTTCGCGTCCGCTGCGCCGAGCTTCTGGTCCACCCAGGCGAGGTTGTTCAACGCCGCAACGTCGTGCGGCTGCTTCGCCAGGATCGCCTGAAGCGTGGTCTTCGCGTCGGCATATTTCTCCTGGCTGATCTGCAGACTGGAGAGCTGCTCCGCGACCACCAGGTCATCGGGGTGCTTGGCGAGCCAGTCGGTTAGCGTCTTGTCCGCCGCGTCAGCCTGCTTGTCACGTACAAGGGCACCGGCCAGGCGCAGGGTCAGCATTGCCGATGGTGCGGTGGCGTCCGCTGCCTGATACGCCTTGACGGCGTCCGCCGGCTGGTTGTTGGCCATATAGACGTCGCCCGTGAGGGCCAGCGCCGGAGTGAAGGTACGGTTCTCGGTATAGAGCGAATCAGCGGTTGTCAGAGCGGCCTTGATGCCGCCTGTCTTCAGGTCGATCAGCACGTAGTCGAGATAGAGCTGATAGGTATCCGGCATCGTCGCTATTCCGGCCTTGATCAGGTTGCGCGCCCCTTCGTAGTCGCCCGCCTGGACCAGCAGAGCCACGAGTTGCCGGCGCGCAGTCAGGTTGCGCGGCTGCAGGTTCAGCATCCGGGTGAGCGTGGTGCGCGCCTGGTCGGTCTGCTTCAGTGCGATCTGCGAGGCAGCTTGCAGCCCGAGAAGCTGCGGCGGCACGTCGCCCTTCGGCGATAACGCGGCCACAAGATCGAGCGCCTGTTGCGGCTTGCCGGCGCGAATGTAGAGGTCGCCGAGCGACTGCGTGAGCCGCGTATCCAGCGGCGCTGCTGTATGGGCGCGCTCGAGCAGCTTCACTGCCTGATCGAGCCGGCCGGAATTGGCCAACGTGCCGGTCATCATGGTCAGCGCCGGTTCGGTCAGCGGGTTCTTGTCCAGGATGGCGGTCAACGTCTTCTCGTACCCGGCCTCGTCGCCTTGCAGGGCAAGCACACGGGCGAGGTTGATCTTTGCCGGCAGGAAGTCAGGATCCTTTTGCAGGATTGCCTCGAACGTTGCGCGGGCGCCGGCGACATCGAGCCGGGTAAGCTTCAACAGTCCGTCGAGGTTCTGCACCAGCGGCGTATCGCCCTGGGCGGCGCGGATCTTGGCGAGCGTCGCGTCTTCTTTGGCAGGATCGCCAGTCCTGAGCACCGCGACGAACAGAGCCTCGGCGATTTCCGGCTGTTTCGGGGCCAGCGTGAAAGCGTGGTCCAACTCGGCCGTGGCCTGATCGGGCTGCCCGACGTCCAGCAGCAGCGACGCCAACTGGCTCCGGATCTGGACATTGTCGGGCGCCAGTGCCTCGGCCTTGCGCAGCGCATCTATGGCCGGCTGCGGCTGGCCGACGGCGGCATAGGCCCGCGCGAGAACATCGTAGGTCTGGAGATCCGCTTGGCCGGAGGCAACGACGCGCTTGAGCGTGTCGATCGCCTGGTCCGGCCGGTTGCGCTCGAGTTCGATGCGGGCCAGCAACTTGGCGCCATTGAGGTCGGTGGGCTCGTGGCCGACGAATTTCTGGGCCGCGTCTTCGGCCAGGGCCAACTGCCCCAGCTTCTCCTGCACCAGCGCCTGGAGGAAATAGCCGCGCGGCATGTTGTCGAACACCGGCGCAAGCCGCATTAGCAGCGTGCTGGCGTCGGCGTTCTGCCCTGCCTCGTGCTCCAGCACCGCCTTGAGGTAGAGGCCTTCGATGCTGTTAGGCAGTATCGCCAGCACCGCGTCATCGTCGGCCTTGGCTTCCTTAAACTTGCTCTGGGCGATCAGCAGGTTGGCCCGTACCAGGCGGGCGGGAGTGGCGGGCGGGCTGTCCGCGATGGTAGTATCGAGCAGCGCCAGCGCGCCCGGGATGTCTTTGTTCTGCGCCATCATCTGCGCCTTGAGCACCCGCGCCTCGACCGACTTCGCGTCGGCCGTCAGTGCGTGCTCGACCTGATCCTGGGCCGCCTTGGTGTCGCCCTTGGCGAGGGCCAACCGGGCGCCGGCGATCCAGGCCTGGACATTCGCCGGGTTGAGCCGCTGGGCGTCGGCGAACGACTTGCGCGCCTCATCGGCCTGACCGAGCGTCATCTGCGCGGCGCCACGGTCGAAATCGATCTCGGAATCGAGCTTGGGGTTCTTGCCGGTCGGCGTGAATTGCTTGAGCAGGTCGCCGGGCCGGTTCTGCATCAGCAGCGCCTGGCCGATGAGCGGGGTGGTGAGCACCGGATCATAGCCACGTGCCTGCGCCTGTCTGGCCTGCTCCTCGGCGGCGGCGGGATCGCCGAGCTGAAGCTGGACCTCGGCGAGCAGGAAGCGCGCCTGGGCGTTCTGCGGATCGGCGCGGACAGCGTTGCGCAGCTCGATCTGGGCGGTCTTCAGGTCGCCCTTCTGGAGGGCGGTGCGGGCGTTGGCCAAGTAGTCGGCAGCATGGCCGGACAGCGGCCACAACCCCAGACTGGCTACGACCAAAAGCGAGCCCAGGACCCGGTTCAGCGTCACCTTCATCGAACTCCCTGGCAAGGCGGCGGGGCAGCGGCCGTGCGGCAAAAGCGACTGCCGGAGGCCCGATTTTGCCGACGCAATGGGCTCCCCCCTGATTCCGCCGAGAAAACAGCGTCTGGTGCTCAATACCACGTTCAGGTCCCGGCTCGCCACCGAGATTGCAGGAGCTTGTCCCGGTGGCGGCTAAAAACTCCCGGCGATTAAGTAAAAAATAACTGCAGGAGGATTATTGCTCATCCGTCTCATAAAGGCGACGGTACAAATCCGAATCGAGTATCTCTCTCAGGGGGCTAGAGAGCAATGAGTGTTCTGACGGTGGGTGCGGGTGAAGAGTACGAAACGATCCAAGCGGCGGTCGCCGCCGCTTCGAACGGTGACACGATAGACGTCGAGGCCGGGACCTATGAGGTCAGCGATCTCAAGATCAGCGACAATCTGACTTTTGAGGCGGTCGGCGGCACTGTCGATATCGTCCCCGAGCCCAGCACCACCAAGTACAACGTCAGCAAGGGGCTGTTCATCATCGGCACCGATACCTCCGCCCCGAACGTCACGATCGAGGGCTTTTCGTTTTCCGGAGCGAAGTCGACGGCGTCCAACGGCGCCGGGATCCGCTATCAGAGCGGCAATCTGACGCTGGACGACGACAGTTTCTCGAACAACCAGGACGGCATCCTGGCGCCGCCCTTCGTCGATGGCACCGGAACCATCGACGTCAACGACTGCGTGTTCGACCACAATGGCGCCGGCGACGGCCAGAGCCACAACATCTATATCGGCTACATCAGCACCTTCATCATGACCAACAGCATCTCCGAGGATGCGGTGGTCGGCCACGAGGTGAAAAGCCGGGCCGAGAACAATATCATCGAGGACAACCAGATCATCGACGGGCCGACCGGCACCGCGAGCTATTCCATCGACTTGCCGGAAGCCGGCAACGATATCATTCAAGGCAATACAATCGAGAAAGGGCCGGATGCCAGCTCGCCGATCGCGATCCATGTGGGCGGCCCCATGGAGCCCTATGCCAACTCGAACGTGGTCATTCAGGACAATACATTCATCAACAACTATGGGCCTTCCGCTCAGCTCGTCAACAACGAGTTCACGTCGCCGGTCACGGTGACCGACAACACGATCGAGAACTTCAACACGATTCTGAACGGGATCGGCACACAGAGCGGCAATGTGAACGCCTCGGGTGGGACGATTGCCGCCTCGACCAGCACTACGCCGCCCGGGACGGCTGCGGACACGACCAACCTGAGCACTATGATCGGCAACCAGAACGAGACCCTGACGAAGCCGGACCGCATCGTGATCGGCGGCAGCGGCCTTTTGACTGTTATCGAAGATGCAACGCTCGAAACGGTGTATGGCGGGTCGGGTGGCGTCAATGTCAGCGGCGATGGCGGCCAGACGGTGTACACGCAGGCCGGATCAACCAACACGATCGAGTCGAGCGGCAACGGCAATACCTATTTCAGCTTTGGCAATGATACCATTACTGTTGCCGGCTTCAATTCGAATTACGACATTTATGGCACCGCCACTGTGAACGGTTCAACGGCGATAGGCCAGGGGGAGACGAGCTATGTTAACGGGGTAGAGAACTTCAATATGCGGGGGTGCGGCGAGTACTTCACGGTCTTCCCAGGCGGCAAGGCAAACATCGATGGCGTCTCCGGCTATGTCAACCTCACTGAGGATCAGTCCGCGGTAAACTTCGATTACACCCTTTCCACCAGCTCTACTGTGTTCAGCGGGTCGCTGATCGGCGGCGATATCACGACGACGAACGGCAACATGACCATCTACGAAGGAGCCGGCCGCGCCACGCTCGACCTGGTTCGAGGTACCTACGGTATCACCGATCTCGCCGGCAGCATGATCAGCGCCGGTGGGGCCACTGTGCGAGTCACCGAGGGAGGTGGGAACGGATTGACCTTCATCGGCGGTTCGGGGTCGGACCAGGTCCTCACCGATCCAGGCGGAGCCACAATCTTCGTGGGCAGTGGCTCGCTCGAGACATGGGAACATGCCGTCGATGGTGCTGTTACTTACAATTTCAATGAGGCGGTTGGCGGCGGAACGGTAACGATCAATGACTTCCGTCCCACCAAGGACACCCTCGCCTATAGCGGCTTTACCGGCAATCCTATCGAAAGTCAGAAGGTTTCGGATGGTTCGCTCTATCTCACGCTTCAGAACCATACCACGGTCGTGCTGGTCGACGAGAGGACGCTCTGAGACGACGTGCGCGCGGCGCCTGCGCTCTTGGCGGCCAGATGAAATGCAGTCGGAACGGCAACCGTGACCTGAGAGCAGGTTCGCGCTCATGGGCCGTCACGATGAGCCAGAAGCGGGGGTTGAGCCGGCTGGTAAAGCGGGCTGTTCAAGTGAAACCGTAGCGGCGATCCTGAGCCAGGCTTCTCGGGACAGTAGCGCATGACCTGGTCGATCGTCGTCCACGATACATCCGCCGACAGCTTCGCGGTAGCGGTTGCCACGTGCGCCTTTGCGGTCGGCGCATCCTGTCCTTTCGTCCGCGCCGGGGTCGGCGCGGTCTCCACTCAGTCGATGACCAACCGCTATCTCGGCCCGGCGGTGCTGGACGGGCTGGCGCGTGGTCTGTCGCCGGTGGCGGCCATCGAGGGAGCCTTGGCCGGCGACGACGGGCGCGGTCTGCGCCAGGTGCACGCGGTCGATCGGCACGGCCGAACTGGCGCCTGGACCGGGCAGAACTGCGTCGAATGGTGCGGTAGTCTTGCCGCGCCGGGGATCAGCGTCGCCGGAAACATGCTGGCAGGCGAACGGGTGATCGCTGCCACGCTCGAAGACTGGCTCGCGCATCCGGAACTGAACATGCCCGAACGGTTGATGGCGGCGATGGAAGCCGGGGAAGCGGCCGGAGGCGATCGCCGCGGACGTCAGTCGGCGGCGATGAAGCTGGTGACCACCGAGGACTTCCCGGATCTCGACCTCCGCGTCGATGACCACGCCGATCCGCTGGCGGAGCTGCGGCGGCTGCTCGATTTGTGGCGGCGCACTCGCGCGCCCGGGCTGGCCGGCTCGCCGTCGCGCGCCAATCCGTCGGGCTTCATCGACATGGACGCGATCGAGGCGGACTGGGCGGCGGCGCGGCATCGACCTTCGGTTTCGCCGGTAGCGGCTCGAAGGCGGTTGACGGGGTTGTCCAGGGGCTTCCGGGCAGCCTTGTTTCATGACATTGATCCCGCCCCCGCGAATTGAACTTCGCAAGCTGGATCAAGGAGGAACGACAATGATCACGCGACGGGATGCTGCGCGCCTCGCTGTCATGAGTGCCGCCGCGGCGCTGGCTGGTACCGGGTCCGTGCGCGCGCAGGGCGCTGCCAAGGTCATCAAGGTCGGGATCGACTTGTCGCTGACCGGCGCCGATGCCGAGTCGGCGACCCGGATTCTGCATGGCGCGCAGATGGCGTTCGACGATGCCAACACGAAGCATGAAATCCCCGGCTATCAACTGCAAGTGATCACCTATGACGACGGCACCGCGACCGCCGGCCAATACGACCCGGCGCAAGCCGCGACCAACGCGCGCAAGATGATCGGCGATGGCGTGGTCGCCGCCGTGGGGCCGATGATGAGCGGGGCCGGCAAGGCGATGGCGCCGATCCTGAGCGAGGGCGATCTGGCCACCATCACCCCATCCTCGACCAATCCCGACATCACCGATCCGAAATTTGCCTCGGAGTACATGCCGGCCGGCAAGGCGATCTATTTCCGGACCGTGACGACCGACGCCTTCCAGGGGCCTGAGCTCGCCAATTTCTTTGCCGAGAAGTTGGGAGTGAAGACCGTCTATATCCTGGACGACAGCGGCGCCTATGGTGTCGGACTGGCCGATGCCTTCCAGAAGGAAGCCGAGGCCAAGGGAATCAAGGTGCTTGGCCGCGACCGGCTGGACCCGAAGGCGGCCGACTATTCCGCTGTGCTGACCAAGATCAAGGCGCTGCATCCGGATGCGCTCTATTATGGTGGGGTCGGCCAGGCTGGCGTGAAGCTCGCGAAACAGGCCTATGACATCATTCCGAACGTCATCAAGGGTGCCGGCGACGGCATGTATTCGGTCGAGATGCTGAGCGGCGCCGGCTATCCGGCCAACCAGGGGTGGTACGCCACTATCGCCTCGCCGCACACCACCGAGGATGCCGACGCCGCGGCCTGGGTGAAGGCGTACAACGACAAATGGCATACCCAGCCGGACGACTACGCGATCACCGCCTATGACGCCGGGCTGGTAATCGTGGATGCGATCAAGCGAGTGGTCGCGGCTGGGAAGCCGGTCAACAAGAACACGGTCCGGGATGCGATCCAGACGTCGAAGGTCAAGACGCTGCAGGGCAGCATCTCGTTCGACAAGGACGGCGACCTGACCGACCGCACGATCAGCATCTTCCAGATCAAGCAGGACAAGAACTATCCGGCCGACGATATCCTGCATCAGTATCATTACGTCGGCGTGGCGCCGCAGGTCTGAGCTTTTGCCGCCGGTCCCGGGCTGGGCCACGCACCGGCCCGGGGTGGGCGGCGTTGAGACCTGTCAATCGTTCGGCTGCATGGCAGCGAGCTCGGCATCCTTGGCCTTGACACGTGCCACGGCCGGCCTGGCGTTGACCCGATCGCTGTAGGCGACGATCTCCGGCAGTTCGGGTACAAGCTTAAAGCCGGTCGTCCATCCCAGCGCGGTTCCCCACAGCACGTCGGCCGCGGTGAAGCGGTCGCCGAGCAGCCACGGCCCGCGTGCGAGCTGCGTCACCAGAGTGTTCAACATGGTATCGAAATCGCCATAGGGGCTCATGGATGGCCGGCCGGGCTCGCGCTGCATCGCGCGATCGACCACCGCCGGCTCGAAGCAGGAGCCGTAGAACGCGAGCCAGCGCAGGTAGGGCCCGCGCAGCGGATCGTTCAACGCTGGCGCCAGCCCGGCTTGCGGGAAGCGGTCGGCGAGATAGATGTAGATCGCCACCTGTTCGGTGATCAGCGCGTCGCCATCGAGCAGCGCGGGCACCTTTCCCATCGGGTTCACGGCGAGATAGGCGGGCTGGCGTTGCTCCCCGGCCTTCATGTTGAGGACGTGCAGTTCGTACGGCGCACCAAGCTCTTCGAGCAGCAGCAATGCGCCCGTGGATCGCGTGTTGGGTGAATGGAACAGGATGAGGCGGGAATCGCTCGTCATGATGGCGCGCTCCGTTTCGTGGACTACGCCGGATGCGCGGGATCGGAGTCGGCGGCAAGTGAATTGTGCGATGCAACGCCGGGTGGTGACGGCGTGACGGCGGGCAGCAGAAGCGGTAAGGGGTGCTGCGAAAGCGGAGGCGAATGGCGTGAACGAGTTCTTATCTCCATCGTCGTCGAACCCAGGGGCCAACAGTCTGCGAAGCGGGCCGGACGGGCGCGGCCGGTTCGGGGGGTTCGGCGGGCGGTTCGTCGCCGAGACGCTGATGCCGCTGATCCTGGAGGTGGAGCAGGCGTATCGTGCCGCCCGGGCCGATCCGGGATTCCAGGCGGAGCTCGACCGCTATCTGGCGCATTACGTGGGCCGGCCGAGTCCGCTCTGGCTGGCGGAGCGGCTGAGCGCCGAGCTTGGTGGAGCGCGCATCTATTTCAAGCGCGACGAGCTGAACCATACCGGGAGCCACAAGGCGAACAACTGCATGGGCCAGATCCTGTTGGCCCGGCGTATGGGCAAGACGCGGATCATCGCGGAAACCGGCGCCGGGCAGCACGGGGTGGCGACGGCGACGATGTGCGCGCTGTTTGGGCTGCCCTGTACGGTGTACATGGGCACCACCGATGTCGAGCGGCAGAAGCCCAATGTGTTCCGGATGAAACTTCTGGGTGCGGAGGTGAAGCCGGTGACCTCGGGCGCCGGCACGCTGAAGGACGCGATGAACGAGGCGCTGCGCGACTGGGTCGCCAATGTCGCCGATACTTATTACCTGATCGGGACGGTGGCCGGGCCGCATCCTTATCCTCGGATGGTGCGCGATTTCCAGTCGGTGATCGGCGAGGAAGCGAAACGGCAGTTGCAGGAGGCGGAGGGCCGGCTGCCGGATGTCGCGGTTGCCTGCATCGGCGGCGGGTCGAACGCGATGGGATTGTTCCATCCGTTCCTGGACGATCCGTCGGTGCGGTTGATCGGCGTGGAGGCGGCGGGGAGGGGGCTCGATACGCACGAACATGCGGCGAGCCTGTCGCGCGGGCGTCCTGGCGTGCTGCATGGCAATCGCACCTATCTGCTGCAGGACGACGACGGCCAGATCCAGGAAGCGCACAGCATCAGCGCCGGGCTCGATTACCCGGGCATCGGGCCGGAGCATTCCTGGCTGCACGAGATCGGTCGTGTCGAATACGTAGCCGCGACCGATGAGGAGGCGCTGGCGGCGTTTCAGCTCTGCACCCGCACCGAGGGCATCATCCCAGCGCTGGAGCCGGCGCATGCGCTGGCGCATGTGGCGAAGATCGCTCCGGCAATGGCGAAGGATCGCATCATCCTGATGAATCTGTGCGGGCGAGGGGACAAGGATATCTTCACCGTCGCCGAGCATCTGGGGGTGAAGTTGTGAGCCGGATCGCTGCCCGTTTCGCCGCGTTGCGACGCGAGGGGCGGTCGGCGCTGATCCCGTTTGTCGAGGCGTGGGATCCGGG